>JAEEGI010010025.1_pt1 | contig 20624 bp, 15 predicted proteins | sample 8958751 | NCBI WGS metagenome assembly JAEEGI01 (sample SAMN16246545, study PRJNA631951) | gut metagenome | biome: gut microbiome; feature: rumen; material: KS-attached | host: Bos | place: Iran: Karaj | collected 2018-10 | reverse complement strand
CTACGCGGCCGGGAACGCTGAGCAGCCCCGACGGTTTGTTGACCACAATGAGCCAGTCGTCCTCGTAGACGATGTCGATGTCCAACTGCGGCTGTCCCGACTGCTCCTCGGGGTTGGGGTCTACGTTGAGGCCCTGCAGCATCCACGTCAGCACGGGCTTGCACTTGCCGCGACAGGCTGGGTAGAACTGTCCGTGCTGCCGGATCATTCCCGACTCATCGTCGCCTACCCGTAGCCTTTCAGTCTTCGGCGACGGTCCCCACCAGAACTCGGCCATGCAGACGGGCTTCAGTCCGTTCAGGTAGGCATACTGCAGCAGTTTCGGAGCGCAGCAGTCGCCCGTGCCGCCCGGCGGCAGCGGGTATTTGCGGCGGATGCGCGCTGAGCAGTGGTAGTCCTGCCACACGTTTACCAGATCCTTCTCCTCGCCACGGGCATTCAGGAAGCGATACTGCCTGAAGAGCCACAGCTGCAGCTCCTGCGACAGCAGCTTGTGGTCGGGAGCATCCTTGATGCGCTGCTCCTCCTGCTTGAAATGGCCGTCGGGCTGCTGGGCGTCGAAGACGGGCGGCACGAAGTAAGGCCAGTCGTTGCGCCCTTCGAGCAGACCCGAGTAGGCGGCGAGAAAGCCCAGGGAAGCCCCCTCCAACTTCCCCCCGGCGGGAGAGGCTACCACCAGCACGCCGAACATCTTCCCCTCCGTGAGCGTCATCCGCTGCAGTTCTTGTTGCACCTCCTGAGCGGCTAACACACACAGCGGGTGCGGCTCGTAGCAGAACGGGTAAGTGAACCGTTCGGGCGGCATCTTATCGGTATGTAATGGATGAATTGTTGCCATTTGGACTGCAAAGATAAATAATAAATGTGAAATATGGGCGTTTTCTTAGAATAATTGTGTACCTTTGCCGACAAACAAACAATAAACTACTGACAACAATGCAAAGAAGAACTCTTTTCGGCATGATAGCCCTGCTGCTGACTGCCATGACTCTGCACGCCCAGACGGCGGTGGTGACCACCCACTGGGCACTCGATAAGACCATCAAGGACCTTGCCCCGGGCGGCGCAGCCTATGAGAAGGCGACCGCCGCAACCATTGCCTGCGAAGGAACCGACGTGTCGAAGATGCTCAGCACAAGCGTTGCCTTCGGCCCGAAGTTAGCGTTTCAGGCAACCATCACGCCGGCGAGCTACGCCACCCGCGAGGTGACGGGTCTCGCCCTGCTGCGCTTCAAGGTGCAGGGAGCCGCCGACGGCACCGACGACTACGGCATGACGCTGCAGCTGAAGCCCACCGGCGAGCTGACCTATGTGCCGACGCGCGTCAGCCTGAGCGTGGCGTCGTGGGTGAAGAACACGGCGGCTGCCTTTGAGGTGGTGCTGCGCAAGCTGAATGCCGACGGCGAGGTGACGCAGACCTACGAGCTGGGCAAGGTGAACAGCCACGCCGACGTCGATGCCCACTACGATGACGTGTCGTTCGACGTGCCCGCCACCGCAACGGCCAGCAACGATGCCTGGCAGGTGGTCGTGCGCATGGCGAAGGGCTACCAGAACGGCAAGAACCTGGCCATGGGCAACGTCACGCTGACAGGTAACGCCACGCTCGGCGGCTCCGTGCAGACCAGCTCGTTCACCGCCACCGTCTCGCCAGAGGGAGCCGGCACCGTCCATCCCGCCACGACATCGGTGGTCACCGGCGACAACGTTACCTGCACCGCCACACCTAACGTCGGCTACGCCTTCGAGGGCTGGTATCAGGGCGGCGCACTCGTGGCCAAGGACAATCCCCATACCTTCACCATCAACGCCGACACACAGGCTGAGGCCCGCTTCACCAAGCTGCCCGAGGCTACGCTCGTCTACGGCACGACGAACCCGCAGATGGGCAGCGTCAGCGGCACGGCCGACGGTGTACCCATCATCACTATCTTCAACTCAGAAAAGATTACCTGCAACGCCGGCACCACAGTCACCCTGACGGCCACGGCCCAGAAGGGTCACTACTTTGTAGGCTGGAAAGATGCTGACGGCCGACAGCTTTCGACGTCGCAGCAATATACCTTCAAGCTCGACACCGACAGGGCCGTTTATGCCCAGTTCGCCATGATTGACAATTACAAGGCCGACCTCACCGCCTTCCCCGGTGCTGAGGGCTATGGTCGCTTCACCACCGGCGGCCGCATGACCGACAACCGAGGCGCCAAGGTCTATTACGTCACCCGCAACGACGACTGCCCTGACAACGCCCTCGTCGAGGGCACCCTCCGCTGGGCACTCCGCACGGGCGACGACACGCCGCGCACCATCCTCTTCCGTACCTGCGGCACCATCTACCTGACGTCGAAGCTCGCGCTGAACCATCCTAACATCACCATTGCCGGACAGACGGCTCCCGGCGGCGGCATCTGTATTGCCGGCTACCAGATGAAGCTCTCGCAGCCCAACATCATCATCCGCCACATACGCTTCCGCTCAGGCGACCTGACCGCCAACAGCATGTCGCCCCTCGACGTGGAGAACACCCACCACGTGGTGCTCGACCACTGCTCGCTGTCGTGGTCGATGGAGGAGAACCTGACGCTCTACGACTGCGACTCCACCACCATGCAGTGGTGCATCTCGGCCGAGGGCCTCTACTACTCGAAGAACGTCAAGGGCGAGCGCTCCTACGGCATGCAGTGGGGCGGCGAGCACGGCACCATGCACCACTGCCTCATCAGCAACAGCATGAGCCGCACGCCCCGCTTCAACGGCGTGCGCCCCAATACCCACGACCGGCAGGCCGACAATGAGTTCGTCAACAATGTCATCTTCAACTGGGGCAGCCACAACTCCGTCTACGGCGGCGAGTGCTCCACGGGCGTTGCCGGCGACTACGACCGCGTCTATATGGTGAACAACTACTACCGCCCTGGCCCCGCCACCAAGAGTGGAGCCGCCAGCCGCCGCTACTTCGTGTCGGCTTCGGGCGACAACATCAACCAGGTGGGCGAGTGGTATCTCAGCGGCAATAAGTTCGAGACATCATCAAAGTGGGCTCCGGCCACCAGCATCTGGAGCAATGCCGAGCTGCAGAAAGTAAACGACGATAACTACTACGGCTTCGTCAGCGACAATGCCTCGCGCGCCATGAACTTCTGGTCGGTGTCGCCCTCGCAGACGCTGGCCGACAAGGCCCTGCTCCACGAGCTGCCCTACGCCCTGAACGGCATGCAGTATGAGACCGCCGACGAGGCCTTCAGCGCCGTCACCCAGAAGGCCGGCGCCTCGCTGCCCCGCTACGACGAGGTGGACCGCCGACTGCTGGCTGAGGCTGCCGGACAGCAGGATCCGCAGTTCCACGGCGGCAGTTTTACCAGTCCGAAGAACGGCAACATCACCACGCCCGCCGCAGGCATCATCAACTCGCCAGCCGACATCACCCTGCAGCGCTACGACGAGTTCTACGCCCTTGACGAGGCTGCCGGCCAGACCGTCAAGACACGTCTGTGGCCTTGGCTCGGCATGGACGAGGGCGAGCAGCTGATGCAGGACACCGACCAGGACGGTATGCCCGACGACTACGAGCTGTCCGCCGGTCTGAACCCCGCCGATGCCACCGATGGCTACCGTCTCACGCCGAGCGGCTACTCCAACCTCGAAGTATTCCTTAACGGCGTAGCCGACGGCCAGATTGACCTTGCGCCCTATAAGCGGGCGAAGACGGTGGAGCGCCGCAACGTCTTTCATGCCGTCGTCTCTCCAACAGCCACCCCGGGCGTTACTTCGCAGGGCCAGACCTACTTCCCGACCATCGCCGCTGCCGTTGCCGCTGCCGAACAGAAAGCCACCAAGGACTCACCTTATTATATTTTCATAGAAGCTGGCACCTACAACGAGCACGTGGAGATTAACAAGCCCTACATCCACCTGACCGGCCAGAGCCGCGACCGCGTCATCATCAGCGACAATAAGAACAAGGACGACAACGGCAACATCGGCAAGACAGCCACCGTCTACGTCAACGCCAACGACGTGACCCTCGACAACCTGACCATCAGCAACACCTACGGACAGGGCAAGCAGGCACTGGCACTCTACACCCTCGGCGACCGCGTCAGCGTCACCCAGTGCCGCATCAACGGCTGGCAGGACACCTACCGCACGGGCCGCAACGGCCAGCGCCATCTCGTCCGCGAGTGTCGCATCAGTGGCACCACCGACTTCATCTACAACGCCGGCGACGTCTTCTTCGACCGCGACACCCTGCAGTTGACCAACTCTACGAACGTCATCGTCGCCCCCACCCACATCACCCCCCAGTGGGGCTACGTGTTCCGCGACGCCTATATCACTCAGCAGTCAGGAACGGATATAGCTTTGCCGTGGGCTGTCACCACCGACTTGGGCCGTCCCTGGGGCGACACACCGAAGGCCACGTTCATCGACACACAGCTGGCCTCCGGCGTCAGCATCACCCCCGCCGGCTGGCGCGACATGGGCGGACTGCCCGTCCAGATGGCCGAGTATAACACCCGCGACGCCGCTGGCCAGCCTATAGACCTCAGCCAGCGCAAGACGCAGTTTACCGCCGACGGCAAGACCGTCACGAGCAAGGCCGTGCTCACCGAAGCCGAAGCCGCCACATACACCATCCAGAACGTGCTCAGCGGCTCCGACCAGTGGCAGGCCGACCTTCAGGGCCGCATCCTCGACGCCCCGGTGCTGACCGTCAATGGGCCGACCCTCAGCTGGACCGACCCGACGGGACAGGCCGCCTGCTTCCTGCTGACCGTCGACGGACGGTGTTACATACAGACTGGCAGTTCCATGACATTTGGCGGCGGTCTGAGTCCTGTCACCGTCAGTGTGCAGAGCGTCTCCGAACAGGGTGTGCTGGGCCGCCCGGCAATGGCCGAAGGCATCCAGCCCATAGTTTCCGTCGAGGCAGTCAAGAGCGGCGCGAAAGCCCCGGCCACCTACAGTCTCAGCGGAACCCGCCTGCCCCAGCCCAGACGCGGCATCAACATCAGCAAAGGCAAGAAGTTTATTAACCATTAAGGGAGATAGAAGAAAATGGAAAAGACCATTTTCTATTCCCAGTGACGGCTGAAAGATGATGGCTTATCTAAGCAGCTCAGCCAGCTTGTCTAACAGGTCGTTGCCGCGCAGGTTCGTGGCAACGATCTTTCCTTTTTGGTCGATGAGCAAGTTGGCGGGGATGGAGCGGATGTCGTAAAGTCTGGCTCCGGCGCAGTTCCAGCCCTTGAGGTCGCTCATCTGCGGCCATGACATCTGGAGTTCTTCGATGGCACTCACCCAAGCGTCGTGGTCGTTGTCCAATGAGACGCCGACAATTTCCAGGCCCTTGGCGTGATAGTCGGTGTAGGCCTGGACAACGGTGGGCATCTCAGCACGGCAGGGGCCGCACCACGAGGCCCAGAAGTCGACGAGCGTGTACTTGTTTTTTGCGACGTAGTCGCTCACGCGGAGCGGGGAGCCGACGGGGGAGGGCAGCTCGATGTCTTCGTATTGTCCGGCATCGGCGGCCTCGGTAGTCGTGGTAGTCTTAGGATCGGCGGCTGGGGCGTTCGTTGTCTGTTTGTTGCAGGCGGTGAGGGCTGCGGCAACGCCGCAGCACAGCAGACAGGCGGTGATGAGGTGTCTTGTCTTCATTGTTTTTGTTCTTTGGTTTCTATAGCAGGTCGAGGCACTTCTCGATGGGAATGCCCCGTTTCTTGTCGTCGAGGTCGCGGTTGCGGTCGATGAGGCGGCTGACCACGTCCATGGCGGTGCGCGTACACTGCTTGAGCGGTTCGCCCTTCATCAGGTGGCCGATGAGCACCGCCGAGAAGATGTCGCCCGTGCCGTGGATGAGGACGGGAATCTCGTCGTAGTCCAGCCTGAAGAACTCGCCGTCATAGTGGTTGTAGCCGATGACGCAGCTCTGGCCCTCCACCTTGGCACTCGTGACCAGGGCCGAGCGGCAGCCAATGTCGCGCAGGCGGCTGAGCATCTCGCGCGCCTCCTGCCACGTCATGCCTTCCGGCAGGTAGGGCATCGACGTGAGGTAGCAGGCCTCGGTATAGTTGGGGAAGGTCAGGTCGGCCACCGCGACCATCTGGCGCATCAGTTCGACGGAGCGCTGCGTGATGCCGTTGTAGAGCCGCCCGCCGTCGCCCATGATGGGGTCGACGAAGATGGTGGTGCCCTGCCGCGACAGTTCGGTGCAGTATGTCGACACCAGCACGGCCTGCTCCTCGCTGAACATCAGTCCGGTGCAGACGGCGTCGAACGTGAAGCCGAGGTCGCGCCAGACGGGCAGCACGCCGCGCATGTATTCCGTCGTGTCGAGCACGTTGAAACGGCCGTAGTCGAGCGTGTTCGACACGAGCGACGTCGGCAGGTTGTACGTCGGGTGGCCCAGGTAGGTCAGGATGGGCATCATCGCCACCATGCCCACGTGGCTATAGCCCACGACGTCGTTTATCAGCAGAATCTTCTTCATTTTCCAATCATCCGAACAGCCAACTGTTGATGTACTTACAGGTCGAGCAGCTCCTTCAGTTTATCTATTGTAATCTTGATTTTCTCGTAGTTGTCCATCAGACTCACGTCGAGCGTGTAGCGCGCCTTGGTGTAGAACTGTTCGCGGTAGGCCACCTGCTCGCTGATAAAGCCAATCAGCTCCTCCGGGGTCTTGCCCTTCAGCAGCGGACGGTCGCCCTTGCCCATCAGCAGGTGCTGGCGCAGCACCTCGGGCTCACAGCGCAGGTAGACCACCTGTGCCTGCTGGTTCAGGTAGTCTATGTTGTCGAAGAAGCATGGCGTGCCGCCGCCACAGCTGACGACGACGTCCTCGAACTCTGCCACCTCGTGCAGCATGTTGCGCTCTATCTGTCGGAAGCCCTCCTCGCCGCGCTCGGCAAAGATCTGGCTCACCTTCTTCCGCATGCGGCTCTCGATATACCAGTCCAGGTCGTAGAACGGCAGCCCTATCTCCTTGGCCAGTGCCTTGCCCACGGTGGTCTTCCCCGACCCCATGTAGCCTATCAGGACAATCCTCTTCATCCCTTGTTGATTATAGCCATACACTCGTCGTAGGTCAGTTCGGCGGCTCTCTCGTGCATAGCCTTCGGCAGTCGGTAGTTCTTGCCGTCGTAGGCCAGGTAGGGACCGTAGCGGCCGTTGAGCACCTCGAGTTTTTCGTCCTCAGTAAAAATCTTCAGGTGTTTCTGCGTGTCGGCCTTGCGCTTCTCCTCAATCAGCGCGACGGCCTCCTCCAGTGTGACGGCCATCGGGTCGGCTCCCTTCGGCAGCGACGTGTACTTGCCGGCGTGCATGACGTAAGGTCCGAAGCGGCCGGTGCCTATGGTCACGGTCTTGCCCTCATACAGGCCTATCTCGCGAGGCAGCTTAAACAGTTCGAGCGCCTCTTCCAGGCTGACGCTCTCTATGCTCAGTTCCTTGGGCAGCTGGGCAAACTGCGGCTTCTCCTTGTCCTCGGCTGAGCCTATCTGTACCACCGGTCCGAAGCGCCCGATCTTGACAAACACGGGCTTCCCCGACTTCGGGTCTTTGCCCAGCTGTCGCTCGCCGGCCTTATGCTCGTTGCGGCTGTTCATGGCCTTGTCGACGGTAGGTTCGAAGCCCTTGTCGAAGGTCTTCAGCATCTTCGTCCAAGTCTCGCCGCCCTCGGCAATCTTGTCGAAGTCCTGCTCCACCTTTGCCGTGAAGTTATAGTCCATGATGCCCGGGAAGTTCTCCATCAGGAAGTCGTTCACCACGATGCCGATGTCGGTAGGCATGAGCTTGCCCTTGTCCGAGCCGGCCATTTCGCGGCGCACTTTCTGCGTCACCTGCTTGCCTTTGAGGGTATCGACGGTGTACTCACGCTCCTCGCCTTTCTTGTCGCCCTTGGCCACATACTCGCGCTGCTGGATGGTCGAGATGGTGGGGGCGTAGGTCGACGGACGGCCGATGCCCAGTTCCTCGAGCTTGTGTACCAGCGAAGCCTCCGTATAGCGCTGCGGTCCCTGACTGAACCGTTCGACGGCGGCAATCTCGCGGCGTGCCAGCTCTGTTCCCTGATTCAGGGGGGGCAGCACGTGGCTGAACTCGTCCTGCTGCTGGTCTTCGTCGTCGCTCGACTCCCGATAGACCTTCAGGAAACCGTCGAACTTCACGACCTCGCCCTGAGCGATGAATGCTGAGTTCTGAAGCTTGAAGTCCAGATTCTCAATGCTTATTTCCACGGTCGTCTTCTCCATCTCGGCGTCGGCCATCTGCGATGCGATGGTGCGCTTCCAGATGAGGTCGTACAACTTCCTCTCCTGAGCCGTGCCCTCGATGGCCTGCTGGTCCATATAGGTCGGGCGGATGGCCTCGTGGGCCTCCTGTGCACCCTTCGCGCTGGTATGGTACTGGCGCGTCTTTGAGTAGTTCTCGCCGTAAAGATTGGTAATCTCCGTCTTCGAGGCACCTAAGCAGAGATTCGACAGGTTCACCGAGTCGGTACGCATGTAGGTAATGCGTCCGCTCTCATACAGGCGCTGCGCCACCATCATCGTCTGGCTCACGGTGAATCCCAGTTTGCGGGCAGCCTCCTGCTGCAGCGTCGACGTCGTGAAGGGCGGTGCCGGCGTACGCTTCACGGGCTTGTTCTGCACGTTGCCGACTACAAACCTCGCCTCCTTGCAGGCTTCGAGGAACTGTTCCACCTCCTCATGGGTCTTCAGGCGGGTGGCCAGCGTGGCCCTCACCTCCGACTGCGAGCCGTCGTCGTTGGTAACGCCGAAGATGGCGTTCACGCTGTAGTAAGCCTCAGTCTTGAAGGCCTGCAGCTCGCGCTCGCGCTCTACAATCAGTCTGACGGCCACGCTCTGCACACGACCAGCCGACAGGGCCGGCTTCACCTTGCGCCACAGCACGGGCGACAGCTTGAAGCCAACCAGACGGTCGAGTACGCGGCGGGCCTGCTGGGCGTTCACCAGATTCATGTCCAGGTGGCGCGGATGCTCAATGGCCTCCAGGATGGCGGGCTTTGTAATTTCGTGGAACACGATGCGGTTGGTCTTCTCTTCGTCCAGTCCTAACACCTCGCAGAGGTGCCAGGAGATGGCCTCTCCCTCCCGGTCTTCATCGGATGCCAGCCACACCTTCTCGGCCTCCTTGGCTTGCTTCTTCAGTTCGTTGACCAGCTTTTTCTTCTCGTCGGGAATCTCGTACTCGGGTTCCAGCGATGTGTCGTCTATACTCAGTTCTTTTTTCTTCAAGTCGCGGATGTGGCCGTAGCTCGACATCACTTTGAAGTCCTTGCCTAAGAACTTCTCAATCGTCTTCGCCTTGGCAGGCGACTCAACGATAACCAGATTTTTCTGCATACTTTCTTCTTACTTTTGCAATTGTGGGGTGCAAAAGTACGCAAACTTTTCGCTTACACCTTATTATATATGTGTTTTTTTGCTTTTTTTAAGAGAAAAGCGTTCTTCTGCCTTACGGCGCTTTGTCGACGAAGGGCGTGCACTGGCGTATTTCCACCGGAATAGTCTCCGTGCGGAGGCTCTCCTTCGTCACGCTGAGCCTCACCATGCAGGCGCGGCTGTTCAGCGGCTTAGGCTGGTCGAAGATGAAGTTGCCGATGCTGTAGTAAATCTTCTTTCCGCGATAGTCCTCGATGGTCTGCAGCGTGTGCGTGTGGTGGCACACCAGCACGTCGGCGCCGGCGTCTATCAGGCGGCGCGCCTCCATGCGCTGACGGGGCACGGGCCGCAGCGTATGCTCGCCGCCCCAGTGCAGCGACACGATGATGACGGCCTTCGGGTCGGCGCGCCGTAGTCGGTTGACGCGGCTCAGCAGCGAGTCCATCGGCTCCTGACTGACGCAGGGGCGGTCGGTCAGGTAGGCGTAGTTCTCAAGGGCCAGGCGCAGCGAGGCCACGAGCCACACCCTGCGGGGCTGCCTGGCCAGCAGCACGGGCAGTGCCGCCTCGTCCATGTTCTGCCCCGCACCGATGGGCACCATGCCTGCCGCCTTGATGTTGCGGCGCGTGTCCATCAGTCCCTCGCGGCCCTGGTCTATCGAGTGGTTGTTGGCTAAGTTCAGGTGTGTAAAGCCGTGGCGGCGGAGCGTGTTCAGCCACTCCGGCTCGCCACGGAAAATATACAGTTTCTGTACGGGCGTCTTGATCTTGGTGGCCGGACACTCCAGATTACCCACGGCCACGTTCGCCTTGCGCAGCACGGCGTCTACGCTCCGCGAGAACATGCAGTCAGGCCCCCGCTGCTCAATGGCCCGCCGCACGCCGCGGTCGAGCAGGATGTCGCCCGTCAGGACGACGGTCAGCGTGTCGGAGGCGGCAGCCCATAAACCCCATCCCAGACTAACAGCCAGAGCTATAGAAAATCTCCTCATTCGGCTCCGGCTTCTGCTCCAAAGGCACCGTGATGGGCTCCATCCACTCGGGTACGCCCTTACGCGGGTTCTTCTCCAGCTCCTGCTGCCACTCCTCGTCGGTCAGCCGCTGCTTATCCATCGGCTCCGTGAACTCACGGTACGAGAAGACGGCACCGCGCATCAGGTACAGGTAGCCGCCAATCTCGACGACGACGTAGATCTCGTCGCCCAGTCCGACGGCCTCGTAGAGTATCGACTTATTGGGATTGTTGTCGGAGTTGGCCGTATAGACGTCGGCCACCAGGGCCATCTTGCGGTCGCTGCCCTGCACGTCGCTCCAGCCCATCAGGTACTGGTCAGGCTGGCGCAGCAGGTCGAGCGATATGTTCTCGAACGTCGCACCGATGCACTTTATCTGGTCGTACTCCTCGTCGGTCAGCGTTTTTCCCGCCAGCTCCTTCTCGCTGATGCGCAGCAGGAAGCCCACCTCCTCGCCGATGCGCTCCGTGGCCTCCTTCACCTTCTCGGTCATCATGTTGTGCTCATTCAGCAGGTTGGCAGTATTGTCGAGCAGCTCGATGGCCTTCTTCCAGAACGCCACGTTCGGCTCAACATAGCCCTTCACCACGGGGTCGGGCGGTCCGCCGCCACCACACTCGGCACCCATAGGCTGCTTGGCGTAGAGGATGGCGTCGTGCTTCAGCTCGGCCCACGAGCTGAGGGCAGCGTTCAGGTTCTTGAGGTCCCAGCCGTCGCCGACCATGAAGTAGGGCACACCCTTGTCTTTCTCGTTGACGGTCTTCACCGTCTGCATCCACTGTGTGGCGAGACTCTCCTGCCAGTTGATTTCGCCCATGCGCTTCTTCATCTTCTCCAGCATCGGCTTGAAGTCCTTCCACTTCTGGCCCTCCTCTATCAGGACCTTCTCGGCGGCACTCACGCCCATGGCGGCCATGAAGTCGAGGCCCTGCGGTGTGGCGCGCTCGGTGGGGTCGCCGTCGTAGTCAACCATCTCCTGCAGCACCTCGGCGTCGGGCTGGTATCGCTGCGGCATCAGGCAAATCTTGTTGTGGCTCGTGCGCTCGAACTTCGGGCGTATGCGCGTCTGCGTGTTACCTATCTCGTTCAGGGCTTCGGTCAGGTCGGCCATGCCCGGTGCGCTGGTCAGCAGCTCGCTCTGCAGCAGTCCGCGCTTCCTGACCTCCTGCTGCACCTGCAGAATCGAGAGGTTGTCGGGCAGTCCCATCATGTGGGTCAGCAGCAGGTTCACCACGTCGTAGTTCTTCTGGGCTACCTTGTCCTCCTGCAGGGCATAGGCAACCATCACGGCCTCCTTCACCTCGTTGGCATCCTCCAGGCCGAAGGGCACCGTCTGCAGCCACATCATGCCGCGGAAGTAGCGCTGCAGCGTCTCGTTGCGCGTGTAGTGGCCACGGGGGCGGAACAGGCTGTAGGGGAATGATATCTCGTTATAGTCGGCCATGAACGGCGTCCTGTCGTTCTCCGACTTCATCACGCGCTCTATCTCGGCCTTGGCCTCGGCCTGCTCTGTGGCGTCGGCTATCTGCTTGCCCGTCAGCAGCTCGTAGGCCACGGCAAAGTAGACGGCGTTGTGGTGGGCCAGCTGCTGCATCTCCTCGTCGGCGGCATTCTCGGCCTGACGGTGCATAGCTTCATACAGTCGCTTGCTCAGGTCGGTCATCAGCCCTGCCAGCTTGTGCTCCTCAATCTCGCGCAGCATGCAGTCGAAGTAGACATGGTAGAGCTGCAGGTAGATGTCGGTGGTCACGAACGACGGGAAGCACTGGTAGTCGTTCTGCTCGTAGACATGGAACAGCTGTTCGTGGTCGGCGGGCACGATGGCAAAGCCGTCGCGCGCCAGCTGTCCGGCCAGCTGCGGGTCAAACTCCGTGAACTGCCTCGGGTTGGCCAGGTTCTGCATGTTCACCTTCAGTCCCTTCTCCACCTCGAAGTTCAGCTTCAGCAGCTCCTCCTCACGCGCCTTCACGCGCTTCATGAAGTCGAGCTCCTCGGCGGTGTACTTCAGGATGCCCGTCTCCTCGGAGGCCCGGTAGTAGTAGTCGCGCCAGTCCTCGCCTTCCTTCTCCTCCACACTGCTGAAGTCGGTCCTCCCGTCGAAGTCCCACATCAGCGAGTCATACCACGTCGTACCCTCATAGATGCCGCGAATGTAGGCATCCTTGAAGGGGAATCCCTGGCGCGCTGCCGGTGCGTTGCGCAGCACGCGCAGGTCGCCGAGCTGCAGTCCGGTGATGTCCATGTTGAGGTCCAGACTGTCCTTCAGCGACTCCACGTTAATGGTCGAAACCGGCATTGCCGTCTCCACCACTCCTTGTTTTTGGCTGCACGCGACCGCCAGAGCCGCCATGCCAGCCACAAATAATAACTTCTTCATAGGCTGAAATATTTGGTTGCTGTTTTTTTGTCTACGCCTTTTACGATGAACCGCTCGAAGGCCATGCCGAAGCCGCTCCAGCGGTAGTCGGAGACCACCCACAGCGAGTCGGCGGTGGTCTCAAGTGCCCGGATACGCCCGTTGCGGAAGCGGAAGTCCTCAAGCCGTCCGCCCAGTTTCGAGCCGAGCCACAGGGGCCGCGCCTTGCCTTTCACCGACTTGAAGATGAAGAGCCGGCGCGCCGGCTCGGGGTAGAAGCGCGTCCCTTTCACCACACCCACCATGGCGTCCTCCCGTCCGTCGCCGTCGACGTCGCCCGTCTGGAACCGGTACACAGGGTACGGCAGCCGCCAGTCGCCCAGCCAGTACAGGCTGTCGTGCTCGCGCCGCAGCTCGAACGTCTGCGCCGTGGCGGCGGTAGCGGCCAGGCAGAGCAGTATGATGGTCAGTGCTTTCAGCGAGCGGTAGTTGTGGTCTTGCGGCAGGAAGTCGTTGTCCTCGTCCATTTTTCGGTTCGTAGTAGGGTTTACGGTTGCAAAGATACTAACAAAACCGCAACTTTCCAAATAATAGACGAAGAAAAATCGTCACAGCGCGTAGCCAATGCCAAGAGAGATGGCTACGGTGGTATATTTTAATCGTCAAATCAGAACAGGGCAACGCCCAACTCGACAAAGGAATGGCTTTTTGCACTCTTTAGTCTTTTATAAGTTTCCTTTTTCCTACCCGAACGCCCACCGGCGACAGCCTGCCGCCAGCTTCGCTACACCCAGCTCCCACCAAGGCTACACCGGCGGGCTGCGGGGCGGCGCAAGCGGGGATTTGTGACTACCTTTGCAGTAGACTTTTCGAATAGATGAATACAAAGATGAATAATAACAATACTGACCCCACCCCTGCCCCTCCCCTACATGGGAGGGGAGTGCCTCACGGGATTCCCCTGGCGCAAGCCTGCTGCCGCTCTCCCCTCCCTTGTAGGGTAGGGGTAGGGGGTGGGGTCACTAACTCCGAATTGTCCGGACAAAATATAAATAGTAAAAAAAGTAAAAGAACGATTATGAAAAGAAAGAACTTCATGCTGACTGAGCACTTCAGCTACAACGAGCTGACGCGCTCGACGTGGGCCGAGACCCACCGCGTTGACAACACCCCCGACGCCTTGCAGCTGGCGGCCCTCGAGAACCTGTGCCGCGTGCTGCTCGAACCGCTGCGCCGACAGTTCGGGCCGATCCGCATCAACAGCGGCTTCCGCTCGGAGACAGTGAACACCGGCGTCCACGGCGTCGGCGCCTCGAAGCACCTGACGGGCGAGGCCGTCGACATCCGCATTCCCGACCTGGAGACGGGCCGTGCCTACTACCGCTTCATCCTGCAGAACGTCGACTTCGACCAGCTGCTCTTCGAGCACCGCCGCGACGGGGCAATGTGGCTCCACTGCTCGGTCCTGCTCGACCCGCGCGAGAACCGTCACCAGGCCTTCCCCAACTACAAAGCGGCGTATTAGTTCCACTACGAATTAAACGAATTTTCAACAAAGATTAAAAGATTAAAAAGATTTTTACGCCATGCGGCACATCTTCTAAATCTTTTCAATCTTTGTTAATAAGAGAACCGACGATGAGAACATGCAGATGTTGCGGGCGCGAACTGCCCGACGAACAGTTTGAGCTGTACCCCACGGGCACGCGGCGCCGCGTGTGCCGGCAGTGCAAGTACCAGCTTTACGGCATTGAGGCCAAGCGACGGTGGCGCCTGCGCCAGATGGCCGCCCTGATTGCGAATCGCAGGAAATAACCGACACTTCCGACACTCCCTACACCTGTTGAACTATTTTAGGTGCTGGAAGTGCAGGAAGTGTAGGATAAAAAGTACAAATAACAACTATAATAAGGACATTTATGATGAAGAGAATACGCCAATGGCTGCTGAATCTCCTCTTTCAGCAGCACGAACCAACACCTGAACCTACACCTAAGCAGGAAGAGGAGAAAATTGAGGTCGTCAGCCGCCAACCGATGAACGGACGCACCAAACAGCTCATTGCCAAGGGTGTCGAGAAGTTTTTCAAAGAGCATTACGACCTTCGTTTTAACATTCTTAAACGTTGCGAGGAGTTCCGGCCGCTTGCTTCGGAAAAGGCGCCGGGTTTTGCCAAAAAGGCGCCGGGTTTTGAGCAAAAGGCACCGGGTTTTGAGCAAAAGGCACCGGGTTTTGAGCAAAAGGCACCGGGTTTTGACGGCGGATGGCAACAGCTGACCGACCGCGAACTGCGGCGCATCGCCTTCGAGCAGATGAAGGAGGTGGGCGTGGCCTGGAGCATCGACATCGAGCTGTACGCCCGATCAACCATGATTCCCGACTACGACCCCATTGCCGACTTCCTCAACCACACGACACCCTGGGACGGCACCACCGACCACATCGGCCAGCTGGCGCGCCGCGTGCCCACAGCCTTCAGCGACTGGCCCGACTACTTCCACCGCTGGTTCCTCGGCATGGTGGCCCAGTGGCAGCAGCGCAGCCGCGACTACGGCAACGCGCTGGTGCCCATGCTCATCGGCGGCCAGGGCACCCACAAGTCGACCTTCTGCAAACTGCTGCTGCCACGCTGTCTGCGCGAGTACTACATCGACGACATCAAGCTCGACTCCGCGGAGCAGGTGGAGCGAATGCTCGCCCGCATGCTGCTGGTCAACATCGACGAGTATAATGCCAAGACGCCACGCGAACAGGCCAAGATCAAGCGCGTGCTCACCGAGCACGACGTGCAGACACGCCGCATGCGCAGCGACGACTACCTGATGCTGCCACGCATGGCCTCGTTCATAGCCACCACCAACGAGCGCGAGCCGCTGGCCGACCCCACGGGAAGCCGCCGCTACCTGTGCTGCGAACTGACGGGAATCATCGACACCGCGTCGCCCATCGACCACGCCGCCCTCTTCGGCCAGGCCATTGCCGAACTTGACGCCGGCGCGACGTGGTATCTCAGCCGCGACGAGGAGGCCGCCCTCGAGCAGCACAACGAGCAGTACCGCCAGCAGGCCACTGCCGAGGACCTGCTGACGGCACGCTTCGAGCCGGCGCCGCGCCAGAAGGAGCACTTCATGCGCGCCACCGACATCATGAAAGCTCTGGCCAACGACGTGCGCGCCGCCGACCTGCCCAACCTGAAGCAGCTCACCCTGGCCCTGCGCCTGTGCCGCTTCCCCCACGGGGCCATCGACGGTCAGCGCGGCTGGTACGCCCGGCGGCGGGCGTAACGGCCCGCCGGGCTGCTGACACGGGCTTTCTCGGCATCGGACTGTCACGGGCTGACACGGCATTCATTCTGCATCGGACTGTCACGGACTGATACGGCATCGGACTGTCACGGACTGATACGGCATCGGACTGTCACGGACTGATACGGCATCGGACTGTCACGGACTGATACGGACTGATACGGACTGATACGGACTGATACGGACTGATACGGACTTTCACTATCCTCCCTCCACCCTCCACCTTTAACCCTCCACCTTTAACCCTCCACCCTCCACCCTCCACCCTTCACCTTTCACCCTTCACCCTTCACCCTTCACCTTTAACCCTCCACAAGCGAAGCGGTGAGCTGAGCCAGACGGCGGTAGTCGGCGAAGCGCTGCCCGCTGACGGGGGCATCGGAGGCATCCCAGAGGGCCACGCGCTTGCGGAAGCTCTGGACGGCCAGGCGCCCCAGCTCCTTGGCTACCGGCAGGTGAGCATGACCGGGTACCACACGCCCCACCCGCTCGGCAAACTCGCGGAAGCAGCCCTCGGGCGTGCAGCCCGCGTCGGCCAGGGCGCGGTAGACGGCGTACCACTGGCGGCCGTTGCCCACCTCGGGGGCCACGGCGGCGATGACGGCATCGACCTGCTCAGCCGTGGGACGCTGGGGCTCCTGGCGGCGCGCTACCGTGCGGCGGATGGCCTTGATGCAGTCGGCCGACGAGGCCCGCGGCATGCGCCTCTCGATGCTGACTACCGTGCCGACGATGCTGATGCCGGCTGCCTCGTCGATGGGTGTGGCATCGTACTGCTCGTTACGCGGAACCAGCCACTGGCGATCCTGCTCGTCGGTAAACAGCGCCCTGGCGGTGTACCTTCCTTTTATATTCACGACTACGGTGTCGCCGTCGTGCGGCACCATGTAAATAAACACGCGCAAAATGTCACCCTGAATGATGTCCGCGTCTTTCATGGCATCATCTGATACTGTGACCTCGATACGGGGCTGATGCACTGCCAGCCCTTCTGGCAATAGGATTTCTCTCTTAATCATATTTTCTACTGATAGGCTTAATACTGTATTTCGGCTGCAAAGTTAACGGCAGGCTGCACCATTTTGTGGTGCAGGCACGAAAAAAAGTGAGGAAAAACCAGCATTTTTCCTCACTTTTTTTCGTAACTTTGCACCCACAATGAAACAGCCGGAAAGATTTAGGGAATACATCTGGTTGGTGAACACCATCAGCCGAAGCCGTAACGGACTGACACTCAGCGAACTGAACGAGCGGTGGGTGCAGACCGACATGAGCGGCGGACTGCCCATGGCCCGCAACACGTTCCTGCGACACAAGCAGGCCGTCGAGGAGATGTTCGGACTCTACATAGAGTGCGACGCACACAACCAGTACCGCTACTACATAGGCAACGAGCACGTGCTGCACGAGAACAGCGTGCAGAACTGGCTGCTCAGGACGCTCACCGTGGGCAACCTGCTGAGCGAGAGCCTCAGCATGCAGCAGCGCATACTCCTGGAGAACGTAGGCACCGAGAGCCAGCTGCTGGAACAGCTGATTGAGGCCATGCGCAGCGGAAGGGCCGTGGAACTGGCCTACCAGGCTTACCAGCAGAGCGAGGAGCACCGCTACACCGTAGAGCCTTACTGCATGAAGCTGTTTCACCAGCGCTGGTACCTGCTGGCACGGCTCGGCGGCAACAAAGGCTTCCGCGTGTTTGCCCTCGACCGCATGCGGCGGCTCAGCATCACCAAGCGCCACTTCGACGTGGACCCTTACTTCGACGCCGAGGACTACTTCAGCGAGAGCTACGGCGTGATGCTTGGCGACAAGACACCGCTCTGCCAAATCGTGCTTCGCGCCTTCGGCCGTGAGCAGTATGCCATGCAGGACCTGCCCCTGCACCACACACAGCACATCGTGGACCAGACCGACGACCATACCGACTTCGAGTTGACGCTGCGCCCCACTGCCGATTTCATTGCCCACCTGCTGAGCCGCGGCCGCTGGCTAAAAGTAGTCCGCCCCCAAACGCTGGCCGACGAAGTGCGGCGCCAGCATTTGGAGGCGGCAGAAGATTAGTCAGATTCAGATGCAGCTTACCACTGCTCCTGCTCCCAGTACCGACGCGATGGCGGCGGCCACGGCGGCAATTACCTTAAAAATCATTTTCCAGTTCATAACTTTTCACTTCTCACTCTTCACTTTTCACTTCTCACTCTTCACTCTTCACTCTTCACTCTTCACTCTTCACTCTTCACTAGCGAAGCGCTTAGGGCTCCTGCTGCTCCTGACGGGCGGCCTCGCGGTCGGCGCGGGTCTTGGTGCCGTAGGTCAGCTTGCCCTTGGCCTTGGTCAGCTCGGCGCGAGTGAAGCTGCCAACAGCCTGAGCCAACAGCTTGATGGACTTCACGTTGGTGCTGAGGTCGTAGCCCAGGAGGGTGGCAGAACCGCTCGACTCGATGTGGGCCTTGAAGATGGCGAGGTTGTCGATCTTGACGTTGTTGCCGTCGAGCAGGAGGTGACGGATGCACTTCACCATGTCGGTGAGCACGCCCTTGATACAGCCGGGTGAGTAGGGTGTATTATGGTTAGCCATGTGTTCGACGAGCTGGTCGAGGGTGAGGGGAGGATTGTCGACGGCGCGGCCGTAGTACTGGCCATAGGTCTTCGACGCGGTGTTCATGTTCTTGTACTCTTCAATCTGGATTGCCATAGTTCTTTACTGTTTTAATGGTTTGACATGTTGTTTACTCTCTGCAAGTGTTGACGTCAGCGCTGTTGTCTTGTTTGCGAGTGCAAAGGTACGGCAAAAAAAGGCCAGCCACAAGCATTTGCCTGCGGCTGGCGGAATCCTAGAGTTATAAAGGTTTGATTGTCAGCGGTTTCTGAAGCCGTCTACGCTTAAGCGTCGATGTTGGCGTAGGTGGCGTTCTTCTCGATGAACTGTCGGCGCGGCTCGACGTCGTCGCCCATGAGCATCGAGAAGATCTCGTCGGCCTCGGCGGCGTTCTCGATGGTCACCTGCTTGAGCAGGCGGTTCTCGGGGTTCATGGTCGTCTCCCAGAGCTGCTCGGGGTTCATCTCGCCCAGACCTTTGTAGCGCTGGGTGTGGAGGGCCTTGTCGTCGCTGTCGCCGGCCACGTACTTGTCGATGAAGGCCTGGCGCTGCTGCTCGGTGTAGCAGTACTCGGAGTTCTTCTTGTACGTACATTTATAAAGAGGTGGCGTGGCGATGTAGAGGTGGCCGCCCTGGATGACCTGCGGCATGAAGCGGTAGAAGAGTGTCATGATGAGCGTGTCGATGTGGGAGCCATCGACGTCGGCGTCGGTCATGATGATGATCTTGTCGTAGCGCAGCTTGTCGACGTTGGCCTCGCGGTCGCCCTCGCCGTCGACGCCGAAGCGCACGCCGATTGACTGGATGATGTTCATCACCGACTCGGCCTCGAAGACGCGGTGCCACTGCACCTTCTCGACGTTCAGAATCTTACCGCGCAACGGCAGGATGGCCTGGAAGTGGCGGTCGCGGCCCTGCTTGGCCGAGCCGCCTGCGGAGTCACCCTCGACGAGGAAAATCTCGCAGTCCTTCGGGTCCTTGTTCGAGCAGTCGGCGAGCTTGCCGGGCAGTCCGCCGCCGGTCATGGGGTTCTTGCGCTGCACGCTCTCGCGGGCCTTGCGGGCGGCGATACGAGCGGTAGCGGCCAGAACAACCTTGTCGCAAATCATCTTGGCCTCCTTGGGATGCTCCTCCAGATAGTTGGCCAGGGCCTCGCCGACAGCCTGCTGGACGGCTCCGGCAACCTCCGAGTTACCGAGCTTGGTCTTGGTCTGACCCTCGAACTGCGGCTCAGCCACCTTGATCGAGATGACGGCAGTCAGTCCCTCGCGGAAGTCCTCGGGGGCTATCTCGATCTTGGCCTTCTCAATCTGCTTGGAGATTTGCGGGTCATTGTCGGCATACTTCTTCAGGGTACGGGTGAGGGCGGCACGGAAACCGGCGAGGTGCGTACCTCCCTCTATCGTATTGATGTTGTTGACGTAGGAGTGGATGTTCTCCGAGTAGTCGGTGTTGTACATCACGGCCACCTCGATGGGTATGCCCTGCTTCTCGGTCTTCAGGTAGATGACGTCGTCGACAAGGTGCGTGCGGTGACGGTCGACGTAGCGCACGAACTCCTTCAGTCCGTCCTTGGCGTGGAACACCTCGGGCTCGCGCAACTTGCCCTCCTCGTCGGGGCGCAGGTCGCTGAGCGTGATGGTGATACCGGCGTTCAGATAGGCCAGCTCGCGCATACGGCGGGCGATGATGTCGTACTTGTATTCGGTGGTGGTGAAGATGGTGGGATCGGGCCAGAACTGCTGGCGCGTACCCGTCAGCTCGGTGTCGCCGACAATCTTCACATCGTAAAGGGGCTTGCCCTTCTCATATTCCTGCTGGTAGATGTGTCCGTTGCGGAACACCTGCGACATCATGTGGGTCGACAGGGCGTTGACGCACGACACACCGACGCCGTGCAGACCGCCGGAGACATTGTAAGAGCCCTTATCGAACTTACCACCTGCAT
>JAEEGI010010024.1_pt1 | contig 20625 bp, 12 predicted proteins | sample 8958751 | NCBI WGS metagenome assembly JAEEGI01 (sample SAMN16246545, study PRJNA631951) | gut metagenome | biome: gut microbiome; feature: rumen; material: KS-attached | host: Bos | place: Iran: Karaj | collected 2018-10 | reverse complement strand
GATTCTGTTTTCTTTTCTCGGAGGTCTTGTCCTCGCCACGTTGATCGCCTTCTTTATTGCGAGGAGCGTTGTCAAATCCCGTGTCGCGCAGACGGAGCAGTCGGTGCGGCTGCAGGCGGAGGCCGCATTTAAAGAAGAGCAGGTGCGACTCACGGTGGATCAGGCGCGATTGGAATCCGATCTGGAGCACGCCCATGCGCATCTCGGGGAACTGGCTGCGAGTCTGGAAGACGCCAGGGACGAGGCGGAGCGCCAGGTGCAGGCAGCCAAGGAGGAGGCGGCCCGGTGGCACAAGGAGGCGATGGACGCCCTGCAGGCACGTTTTGATGAGACGATGGACAAGGTGAGCGCCCAGATGAAATCGGAGACCTCGGAGATGCTGAAGGCTCGGCAGAAGGAGTTCTCTGAGACGAGCCACCAGAGCCTGGGGCAGATCGTGGATCCGTTGAAGGAGAACATCGCCGAACTCAGGAAGGCGATGGAGGAGGGGAACAAGGAGCAGGCGGAGCGCAACGGCGAGATGCGCGAGCGCATCCGGAGCCTCATGGAGCACAGCGACGCCGCCCGCAAGAGCGCCGAAGAGCTGGCCGCCGCCTTCAAGCACGGCAGCAAGATGCAGGGCGACTGGGGCGAGACCATCCTGGAGGAACTGCTGGCGTCGCAGGGACTGACGAAGGGCGTTCACTTCGACACGCAGCCCGTCATCCGGGACGGCGACGGCAAAACCGTGCGGAACGACGACGGCAGCTTCATGAAGCCCGACGTCATCCTGCACCTGGACGAGCGCCGGGAGGTGATCATCGACTCCAAGGTGTCGTTGACCGCCTTCGTCGACTATGTCAACGCCGACAGCGACGCGGACCGCCAGATCCACCTGAAAGCGCATCTGGAAAGCATCAAGAAGCATGTGAAGGAGCTGGCAGTAAAGGATTATGCCTCGTATGTCCGGCCTCCGAAGGTGACCGCCGGCTATGTGATCATGTTCGTTCCCAACATGGGCGCCCTCTGGACGGCGCTCAACGCCGAGCCCGGCCTCTGGCGGAAGGCGGCGGACCAGAATGTGTACATCGCCGATGAACAGACCCTGTACGGGGCCCTGAAGATCGTGAGCATGACCTGGACGCAGGTCGCCCAGGCCCAGAACCACGAAAAAGTGTACGAGCTGGCCAACGAGATGATCGACCGCGTCGGCCTCTTCATGGAGAAGTACGAGGCCGTCGGCAAAGCGCTCCAGAAGGCCTCCGACGAATATGACGAGGGCATGAAGAAACTCCAGCCCCAGGGCAAAAGCATCCTCAACACCTCCGCCAAACTGATCCGGCTCGGCGCGAAAAACAGCGGCAAGCATCCCGTCAAAGCCCTGCTGGACATCGACGACATCCCGCCGCTTCCCGAGTAGTTTTTCAAGATTGTTTTGTATCTTTAAACCCGCGCACACCGATCGGGAGCGAACCTCTGAAAGATCGGACGCAGTCTATCGTATAATAGGATATGGAACAAAGGGAAACCGTGACCCGGGAAAACAGCCGGATCAGCGAAGATCTGAAGGAGCCGAAGATGTATGTCGTGTATGTGCTCAATGACGACATGACCACCTTCGAGTTTGTCGTGGCCGTCATGATGAGCGTCTTCCACAAGACCGAGGAGGACGCCTGGGCCATCGCGGACCGGACGCACCACGAGGGAAAGGCCGCCGTGGGCCGGTATTCTTTCGACATGGCCAACACGAAGGTCAACAAGGCCGTCGCCCTGGCCCGGGAGAACGGGTTCCCGCTCAGATTCAAGATCATACCGGAGGACCGACATGGAGAATAAACTATCCCCCAGCGTCCGCCTGGCCCTGAGCAAGGCGGCGGGTATCGCGACCAGACACAAGACGCACTATATCACCCCGGAGATGCTGCTCCAGGGGCTTCTTTCGCTGGACCGGTTCCGTTCCGTGCTGTCCGGCCTGACGACCGGTCTGCCCGAGGCGGAGAAGGAGCTGGACGATTTCGTCCGCGCCCATGCCGAACAGGCGGATGACGATGCCGACCGGCTGGAAATGTCCTTCCAGCTGCACCAGCTGTTTGAGTACACCGACGAGCAGGTCTCGAACGCCGAAGCCGACTGCGTGGACGTCCCCCATGTCATCCACGCCATCTTCCTCCTCGAGGAATCGTATGCGACCTACTGGCTCAAGCGGCTTCTTCCGGTCTCCGAGGGAGAATTCCTCAGCATCCTCAACGAGGCGTACGTCTCCGGCCGGGACAAAACCGCCGGCGGGAACGATCCGGAGCAGAAGGCCTGGATGCTCTATTGCCGTCCCATGGCCGCCGAAGAAGGGTGGAAGCTGGTCGGCCGGGAAAAAGAACTCGCCCGGGCCCTCCTCATCCTCTGCCGGAAGGAGAAGTGCAACCCGGTCTTCATCGGCGAGCACGGGGTAGGAAAGACGGCCATCGTCCGCGGCCTGGCTGCCCTGCTGGCCGAGGGCAAAGTCCCGAAGCGCCTGCAAGGCAAGCGGCTGTACACCCTGGACTTCTCCGCCGTCATGTCCGGCACCCAGTTCCGCGGCGCGCTGGAAAGCCGGATGAAGGAGATTCTGGACGGCGTCGCCGCCGAAGGCGACGTCATCCTGTTCATTGACAACATCCATGAAATCGTCGGCGCGGGACGGACCGGAGAAAGCATGTCCGACGCGACGAGCCTGCTGGTCCCGTACATCGAACGCCGGGCGATCGCCTTCGTGGGCGCCACGACCTTCGAGGACTACAAAAAGAGCGTCAACCGCAGCAAGAACCTCGAGCGCATGTTCCGGCGGGTCGAGGTGGAGGAGCCCGGCCAGGACGAGGCCGTGCGGATTCTCGAAGGCCTCCGCGGACCGTTCGAGACCTTCCACGGCGTCCGTTATGCCGATGACGTCATCCGCTACGCGGTCGAAGGCAGCGCCCGTTATGTCCATGGACGCTTCCTCCCGGAAAAGGCCGTCGACCTGCTGGACGAATCCGGCGCCTGGCTGGAGATGCACCCGTCCCCGGATGGAAAGCAGGTGGTCACCAAGCCGCTTGTCAAGGAGGTTCTCAGCCGGATGAGCAACGTCGACCTCACCGACAAGGACGAAGATGCAGATGCCGTGTACAGCCTCAAGGAAAACCTCCGGAAACGGATCTTCGGCCAGGACGGCGCCATCGACACGGTCTGCGACGCCATATACACCGCGAAGGCCGGGCTGTCGGACGCCCTCAAGCCGCTGGCGTCCTTCCTGTTCGTCGGCCCCACCGGCGTGGGCAAGACCCAGCTGGCGAAGGACCTCGCCGACCTGCTGCACCTCCCGCTCCTGCGCTACGACATGAGCGAATACGCCGAGAAGCACACCGTCTCGAAATTCATCGGCGCCCCGGCGGGTTATGTCGGCTACGAAGACGGCGGCATCCTCGTCGACGCCATCCGCCGCTCGCCGCACTGCGTCCTTCTCCTCGACGAAATCGAGAAGGCCCACCAGGACATCTACAACCTCCTCCTCCAGATCATGGACTACGGCACCCTGAGTGACTCCCGGGGGCAGAAGGCCGACTTCCGCAACGCCGTCATCATCCTCACCTCGAACGCCGGCGCCAAGTTCGCCAACCGCGCCTCCATCGGCTTCTCGCCCACCGTCAACGCCGGCGAGGTCATGGGCAAGGAGGTCCGGAACGTGTTCGCGCCCGAGTTCGTCAACCGGCTCTCCGCCACCGTGGTCTTCAACAACCTCTCCAAGCAGATGGCCGCGCGCATCCTGGACGCCAAGATCCGGGAGTTCGACCGGCTGCTCGTGAACCGGAATGTGCGCCTGGCCTATTCGGACGAGGCACGCGCCGAGATTCTCCGGCGCGGCTATTCGCAGGAATACGGCGCGCGGGAGATCGACCGGGTCATCGCCCGGGAGGTCAAGCCGCTGGTGGTGAAGGAGATTCTGTTCGGTTTCCTGAAAGAAGGCGGCGCCGCAGCCGTAGAATATGAGGACGGTTTCCGTCTGACAAGAAACACGGCATAAGCATGGAACAACCCTTCACCCCGGGCGGCCTTTTCCCCAAACCGAAGAAAGGGAACGGCAACGGCCTGGTCGCCTACGGAGGCAAACTGTCTCCGGGCTATCTCATCGAAGCCTATTCGAACGGCGTCTTCCCCTGGTTCGACTTCCGGGACGGCGTCATCATGTGGTATTGTCCCTATGACCGCTTCGTCATCTTCCCGGACGAGGTCCATGTCTCCCATTCGACCCGGAACCTGTTCAACAAGGGCGTCTACCGCATCACGTTCAACGAGGCGTTCCACGACGTCATCCGCAACTGCAGCGAACTCCGGATCCACAAGGAGGGCGCCTGGCTCGGGCCCCAGATGATTGAAGCCTACACCCGCCTGTACGACATCGGCTTCGCCGCCAGCGTGGAGGTCTGGAACGGAGACCGGCTGGCCGGCGGGCTGTACGGGGTGCACATGCACCGCATGTTCTTCGGCGAAAGCATGTTCTCCCTGGAACCGGGGGCGTCCAAGCTGGCCCTGGTGTCCCTGGCGAGAAAAATGCAGGCCGAAGGGGAGAAGCTCATCGACTGCCAGCTCCGCACGGACCATCTGGCATCCATGGGCGGGCGGTACATCCCCTATGACGAATACATGGCTATCCTCCATGCGAGAGAATAGCCATGTATTGTTCTGAAGAGTCTCTTACTTGTTCATCGCCTTCACGACCTCGTCGCAGGCCAGGCACAGCAGAATGTACTGCGGGGCCGTGTTGATGCAGCACTCGTTCTCACCCCAGTGGAACGGGTAGTCGTCCTTGTTCTCGAAGAAGTCGTCCTTCACGAGCAGGCCGGGGACGATGCCGCCGGGAATGACGGTGTAGTCCGCGCGGTTGTTGCTGTAGGCGACTTTCTTCGTATTGACACCCACGGAGGTCACGAAGGAGACGTTGCTGTAAGGATGGCAGCCGAAGATGAAGTTGAGTCCGGCGAGGACATACTCCGGATCAATCAGGTCCGGGAAGTACTTCCAGACGCGGTAGCAGTTGTAGGCGTTGTTGATGATGGATGCGTTGCCGGCCCAGCCGGAGCCGCCGATGGACACGCCGTACGGGTTGTCCTGGCCGCCGCGGGTGATCACCTCCACATAGGCGGGCACGAGGGCCTTGACCTTGGCCTGGAACTTCTTGTCCATGTACGGATAGATCTTGAGCGCCGCGGTCAGGTTCGGACCGCCGGTGTACTGGGTGGAGAACATGCCGTTCTGCACGTTGCCGGTGTTGCGCGGGCCGGTGGGCTTGGCGTCCAGCTGCTTCTCGACGATCGGGAGGAAGAAGTCCTTGAACTTCTTGTCACCGGTGGCGAACCAGAGCTCGATGGCCGCGTTCAGGCGCGGATCCCCGCCGAAGCCGCCCCAGCGGCCCTGGACCGGGTTCTTGGCCGGATCGGCGGCCTCGAAGTGCTTGTCCCACAGCATCAGCGCGTTCTTCAGGGAGCGTTCGGACTCCTCGGGATAGTAGTCCTTGAGGGCCGGATAGGCGGCCGCCAGGGAGACGATGTCCTGCATCACGCCCGCGGCGCTGAAGCGGCTCGTGAACACGAAGCGGTCGTCCGGGGTGCCGGAACGGTCGCCGCGCACCTCGTACGGAGCGAGGGACGGGTCGTAGATCTTGCCGTCGGTGAGCGTCATGGCGTCGCCGAGGTGATGGTAGTGATGCATGTCCGGCTGGCCGATGACCTGCGCCACGAAGCCGATGTTCTCGACCTGGGCGTTGATGTTCAAGGTGCCGTGCATGATCAGCTCCACATTGTCCGGAACGCCGTCGGGGACGTGGATGTCGGCATACTGGGTCTTCTGGTCGATCAGGGTCTGGTCGCGCATGGGCTGGAACTCGCGCCAGATGTAGGCGAGGTCCTGCGTGGTGTTCAGCACGGAGTTGGCCTGGATGTCGAAGTCGCCGGCGTCATACCAGCCGCCCACGGCGAGGCCCGGGATGTGCTCGAGGGGCTTGTACTTGTCATTGGTCTCGTCGCCCTGGAAATAGCCGTCGTGCAGGCGGACATTCGCCGGGGCCTGCAGGGCGTCGTCCATGTTCGCGCGGCCGTGCCAGATCCGGTAGGCCTCGTTCACCTCCATGTGGTCCATGTTCACGACCAGGGAGACATCCATCGTCGAATGCCACTTGTCGCTGTAGATGTCCCTGTCGATGGGGAACGCGTTCGTCACCACGCCCTGGTAGTCGATGCAGTAGAGACCGGGCTCGCGGACGTCGGAGAAGTCGATCTGCACATAGTTGTAGCGGTGGTGGTACACGCCCCAGACATTGACGGGGACCGTCTTCGCCGTGGTCTTTGTGCCGTCGGGGTTCACGCGGAGGATGCGGGCCTCCGGAGCGGGGGTGTCATTGCGGTCGAGCTCGGCCACGGCCACCTTCTTCTGCGCCGGGGAATAGCCCACCTGCGAGAAACCGATGTTGGCCGGACGGATCCAGTCCTTGGACACGCTGGGCTCCAGGAACCACTCCACGACCGTGCCGGTCTTTCCGCCGGGCAGGAGCGAACGCAGGACGAACATGCCGTTCTGCGCGAGATGACGGCCGTCATAGATGCCGATCTCCGTCTCCGACTTCACGCTCACGCGGAGGGCGTCATCCTCGGGAGCCAGTACGATCTGATGGCCGGTGGACATGGGCTTCGCCACGAGGAAGTCTCCCCGTCCGCGGTCGTCGAAGGTGCTCTCGCCGAAGTACTGCGTGATTTTCTCCGAAACCGGATGGACCTCGGTGTCATGCATCGGATACTTGGGCAGGATGCGCGCCAGGCCGTCCACCAGGTAGTTCTTGCCGAAATAGGAGGCCGGGAAGAACTCCAGGTTCAGCCCCGCCTTGCCCACGAGGTTCTCCGGAACGGGCTTGTCCAGAATCACCTGCACCAGGCAGCCGCCGTCCTTGGGCGTCACCCGGAATTTGGCGGCGAAGTCGTAGTCCGTGTGGGTGAGCGTGACCTGGACGAAGTTGCCTTCGCGGTCCACGATCCGGTCCGACACCGTACCGAAGATGTCCCACTGTTCCGGGGTGTTCATCAGGCGGATGCCGCCGCCGGTCGCCAGGCGCTCGCCGCGCTGGATGATCTCCAGGCCGGCGAACTTTTCGTCATAGAACCCGCCGTTGTACAGGTTGTTGTACACGAGCACGTTCGTCCCCCGCGCCTCGAAGTATCCGAGGTCGTTCATGGTCAGGGTCTGGGCGGACGCCGGCTTCGCGGCCAGCAGAAGGGCCGCCGCGGCGGCCACGCCGAATGTCAATAGTTTGCGCATATGAAAGGTTTATGATTGTAGTTTTTCCAACAAGTCTTCGACCCGGCAGAACACCCCGGCGAAGAGCTTGTACATCAGCTCGGGTTCCTGCCTGTCGGTGAGCAGCACGTAGGTCGGCTTTCCGGCCCCCTGCATCCAGCCCGCCTCGGAATGGGCGGATTTCCCGCAAGGAAGAAGCAGCACGCACACATCGGCCCACTCCATGGCGTCCATGTCGTTCCGGAATCCGAACTCCGCGACGGGATGCCCCAGCGCGGCGACGTACTCCTCATTGGACCACTCCTCCCAGCGTTCGTCCACATTCTTCCATTTGAATCCTCCCCGGCCGTGCGGCGGATTGCGGAAATCATACACCTCGTGCCCCGCCTCCCGAAGCGTCTTCAGGACCGACGGCTGCCAGGGATTCCTCCAACTGCTTGCCAGGTAGATCTTCATGCGGTGTAAATTTAGTAAATTCCTCGCTGTCAAACAATAGCATGAACGGCCCGTTTACCTCGCCGGGCGCTCGGACAGGTCGATGGCGTCCGTTTTCCCGAGAATGTAACGGATATTGTTGACGATGACGTAATCCTTGTCCTTGTCGCCCTTGCTCAGGTCGTCGAAAGGAATCATGTCATAATGCCGGTAAAGTTCGTTTTTCCGCTGCTTCTTTTCGGCCTTGAACGCTTGCTTGTCCGTCTCCCGAAGGGCGATCAGCGCCTCTTTCTCCGCCTTGTCCGGCGCGGTGTAGCCGAGCAGGAACTCCGCGGTCATCCACCGGCGGTGCTCCAGTTCGCAGAGCGCGTCGGTTTCGGCGTCCGTCATTTTCCCGGAAAGGGCCGACGGGATGCTCCGGGCCTTGCTGAATGAGGCGATTCCGCTGTAGATGCTGGACAGTTTGCCCCATTCGGGACAGTCCGCGCTGTACCAGGCTTCCTCCGGCGAACCGTATTTCCGGGACTGGTAACCCATCTGGTTATAAATGTAATTGACACGCTCTCCCAAGGTCGCCCTCCGCTCGAAGAGCGGGTCCGATTTCTGCATGGAGGCGGCGCCGAAGGGGTACAGGTGTCCGAATTGACCGGTCCGGCCGGCTTTCTCGATCACTTCGTTGAAATCGCGGATATGGACGAAGACGGGAATCCGGCGGCGCAGCTCGTAGACTTCTTTCGGAAGATGCAGGGCAATCGCCGTATTCTCACCGGAAGTGCCATAGCACACGACGAGATTCAGCGCCTGCGACGGGTCGTCACACCACTCCCGGAGGAGCTCCCGTACATGGGGGGAGGACGGGTGCGCGTCTATGAACTGCCATTCGATGTCCAGGCAGTCGTCATACCGCCCGTCCGGAGCCGTCGTGCGGACGACGGGGACGTCGTTTTCGTCAAACCGCACATAAGTGCTGTGCGACTGGCGGAACATCCCTTCGTACCGGGCGATGAAATCGTCCATCGGCTTGCGGATATGCTCGCCGACAAAAGTGATCTTGCTCCTGTGCCTTCCGTCCTTGAAATTGGGGTAGTGCATCAGGTTCGCGGCCGTCGTCGCAAAGGCGCGCCCCATCTGCCTCAGGCCGAAGATGACCAGGTGCACGGACTGCTCCGCGTCCGGACCGATTCCGTCCACGACTTCACCGTCCGGGCTGACGGATCTGTCGATGCAGGGGAACGATTCGCCGGCCAGGACCTGTTCCGCCTCGTATTCATTGGCATTGACGATGTCCACGTGCAGGTTGCCGCCCGCCTCGTTGTCCGAGGCCTTCGAATAATGGTAGATGCCCATGGTGGTCTGGCTTTCCATCACCACGCGGCAGGAGATGACATGCGACGGGTTCTTGCGGATGTATTCGCTGTCCTTGCATATCGTCTTCAGGGTTTCGAGGGTTTTCAGGTTGACGGCGTCATGGTTGTCCTCCTCTTCTTCACCGATGACATAGATGGCCGACGCCTTGTCCGCATACGCCCTCCGGAGGTTGTCCGGCTCGTCACGTTCGTCAAAATAGAGGGAGACGTGCTTCATGAAAGCGCTGTCGCCGAAATAGGCGTCCAGCCGGTCACGCAGATCTTCGACCGGACGGGTGGTCATCACGACAATCTCCAGTGTTTTGTCCTGCTTCCAGCGGTCGCGCAGCTTGGTCAGCATGCCGGCCAGCATGTGGTTGGCGCCCAGGATGAGCACATGGTCCTTGAGCCGATAACGGCTCTCCCCCTTCTTGTAGGATTCGCTGATGTTCTCGAAAATGTTGGTCACCACGGAAATGAGCAGCACCGTGAAGAAGAGGATGCCGAACAGGGTGAGAAACAGGCGGAAGAAGTCATGCTCCCCGGCGCCGCCGAACACGCCCGGATCGAGAAACATCGCGAGAATGTCCTGCCACTTGAAAACGCCGTGGAAAAAGAGCGCGGAGACGCCCCAGAAAACAAGAAAAGCCAGAAAGAGAAAAACAACCAGCCAGAACAGCTGCTGTCCCTTGCCTTTGGAAAGAAGGCTGTCCAATTTGCGGAACCTCATATCGTCTGCTTCTTTATCATTACCGGAAAAGGACCTCCAGGCCGTCATAGGCGGCGAGGAGCGGATCGGGGAGGGTGCGGTCCAGCACTTCCTGAGAGGGCTGCGCCATCCGGGACATGTGTGTCAGATACACTTTCTGTCCCTCCACGGGGACGTATTTGCGGTTGTCGGAGAGCACTTTCACCGTGTCGGCCACCAGAGAGACGCTGGAGTGGGAGAACAGACGCTGGTCAGGCTGGTAGTCGAGGCCCATGGTGGCCTCCATGATGATGCCCGTCAGGAACTTCCGTTCCCGGGAGAACTGGCCGATGCCGGCATAGCCGGTCGCCCGGGCCGTAAGGCCGCCGGTGTCCGTCGCGTAGAGAAGACGCGTGGAATCCTTTTCTATCAGGTAGATCAGCGTTTCTTCGGTCACAAAGTTGGACTGGTGGTTGGCCGGGAGCGGCGTCACCTTGAGGCCGTCCTGCTCCACGGGCTCGCCGAGCTTGAGCGGGATGATTTCCGGCATGGGCCGGCCCGTCTCTTCCGACGCCCGCTGGAAGTCGCGGGTGCCTCTCTCGAGCCAGGTCTCGCTCAGACAGACGCGCCGGACGCCCAGTTCCAGGGCGGACTTCGGGTGATAGTGGTCCGAATGCGAATGCGTATAGAAAATCACCTGTGGACGCGCTCCTTCGGGAATCATGTCGGCCGCCGAGGGCGTGAAATCGAAGATGACCTTTCCGTCGGCCAGGATGCTGGCATGCCGGCGCAGCTCGCCGCTCTCCGACGGGCCGTTCCAGTCCGCCCCGCCGGTGCCCAGGAAGCGGACCCGGATGCCCGGGCCGGTGGGCTCGTACGTAACCGGCCCCCGGGGCGGGAATCCGCCGCGGGACGGCCTGGAGGGCGGAATCTGGGCTTTGGACAAAGGGGAAAGAACGGTGGCGGCCAAGGGCGTCAGCGCAGCGATTTCCAGGAATTTCCTTCTTTTCATGGTCATCAGTGTTGTAGTCCGTTACGAAGATACGCTTTTTTCCCGCAATAAAGAAGGCCGGCCGTCGGGCCGGCCTTCCGTTCATGCAGGAAGAATCAGACTACCACTGGAAGCGGATCCGCAGCGGCGTGTATCTGTCACCCGTCAGGAGGAAGTGCTGGACATCCAGCAAATCCAGGATCGGGTCGCCCGTCATGTTGACGGCGAGCGTGAAGGTACCATCGCCGTTGTCCGTGAGACGCTCGTTGCCGGAGAAGATGTCGTCCCCCGTCCAGGTCGTGGACCACCAGCCGGTGGTGACGCGGATCTGGGGATTCTCCCCTTCCAGGTCGACATAGAAGGTCTCGGCCTTGATCTTGTTCCAGATCGTCTCCGGGAAGGTCGTGATGCATTCCTTGTTGCCGTCCCTTCCTTCCAGGCCGAAGCGGTACTGGCTGGACCATGCGATGGCGCCGGCCGTCCCGTTATTCTCCCAGGCGTTCTCCGGGTAGATGCCCAGCGGCGTAAACCGGTCGCCCGTGATGAGGAAGTGCTGTACATCAATGGCTTCCAGGAAAGCGGGATCATTGGCCAGGTCAAGCTTCAGCGTGAAGGTGCCGTCGCCGTTGTCCTTGAGCCGCTCGTTGCCGGGCATGAAGTCATCACCCCACTGCTGGCTCCACCAGCCGGTGGTGATGCGGATCTGCGGATTCGTCGCTTCAACGACCAGGTAGCAGGTCTGGGTCTTGAGCTTGTTCCAGACCTCCTCGGGGAGCGTGGCGATCGCTTCGTTGTTTCCGTCTCTTCCGTCGAGGGCGATCCGGTACTGGCTGCTCCAGGCGACAGGGCCGTGGCCCTCCGGATCGTCATTCTCCCAGATCACGCCTTCGTGCGCCCGCGGGAATTCCTCGGTCCGGACGGCGGTCAGCGTCGCGGCCTCCACATCCAAACGCAGGGTCCAGTAGCCTTCGAGCGGGAGGGCGATGTTGCCGCCGTCCTGCTTGAGGCTGGCCACGAACGTGTCCGTTTCGCCTTCCACGGGAGCGAACTCACCGTCAATACCCAGATTGACGGCATCGTTCTTTTCCCGGCGGAACTTGAACTCCTCGCCCTTGTGGAAAGGAACTTTCGTCACTTCCCAGACGAGCTGACGGCCCATGTCGCCCATATCGACGTCCTGGTCCCAGCTGCCGCCGGCGATCGTGCCGACCATCGTCCACGGGTATCTGCCCACCAGTTCGGCGGTCATCGTCCAGTGCTCCACGTCCAGGGTCACGTCCCAGAAACCTTCGATCGGGAAGGTGACTTTCTCGCCGCCCTTCACGATGGCGCCCGTATAGCTGTTGCCGGCGCCGGGGACAAGCGCCCCGTCAAGGCCCAGGGTGACGGCGTCGTTTCCGGTCATCCGGAACTGGAAGGTCTCGCCGAAGTGGAACGGAATTCCGCCCCGCTTCCAGACGAGCTGCTCGCTCTGGTCCTCCATCGGGAGATCCTGGTCCGCGGCGCCGCCGCCGATGGTGCCGTACATGGCCCACTCGTGGTAGTACGGCCAGGCTTCCTGGCTGATCGAGAACTTGCCGCGCTGCTTCTTGGCATTCACGGTGATCAGGGCGTCACGTTCGCCCTTGATGTTCTGCTTCGCCCTCACCCGCAGGGTGACGTCACCGGGCTTGCCGGACTCCGGCTCGAAAACGAGCCAGTCGACCGGGCTGCTGACGAACCAGTAGTCGGGCGCATTGAAATTGAAGACGAGCTCCTCCCCTTCCGCCTTGAAGACCGAGCCGTCCGGCTGGACCGTGACGGTGAAGATCGAAGGATCGTTCGGGTCGAACTCCTTTTCCTTGGTCTTGTCGCAGGCGGCGGTTCCCAGAAGAACCGCCGCGGCCGCGGCAAAGAGACATATTCTGTTCTGTTTCATATCTCAGCTTGTAAAGGGGTTAGGGAATGAGATGGACCTCGGTGACCGTGAATCCGACACCCTGGAAGCGGAGGCCGGCGGACTGAAGCTCTTCCATGACCGCCTCCGTAATGGTGGATTCAAAGTAGTCGTCCGTCCTTACGATGATGTCCTGGAACTCGGTCCAGTCGGCCCAGCTGTCCACGTGTTTGAAGATGGGGTTGTAGTCGTCGCCCTTGTCCTTCGTGAAGACGCGGATGACATTCCCCTCCTTGGCCTTGGCGAACTTGGTCGCATCGATCACGAAGGAAGCGCTCCAGCCGTCGAAGACGACCTCCTGGTCCCAGATGACCTCTTCCTCCTGCGCCGGCTCGCCGCCGTCGTCGATCCACACGTTCTGGACAAGGAGCACCTGGGTGATGGTGAATCCGAGACCCTGGAAGCGGAGACCTTCGGACTTCAGCTCGTCCAGGGCGTCCGCCGTGATGGTGGACTCGAAGTAACCGTTCTCGTGCTTGATGATGTCCTGGAAAGCGGACCAGTCGGACCAGTCGCTCACGTGCTTGAAGATCGGGAGATAGTCGTCGCCCCGGTCCTTGTAGTAGACGCGGATGACGCCGCCCTCGGCCGCATCGGCGAACTTGGCCGCATCGATCACGAGCGTCGCGCTCCAGCCGTCGAAGACGGACTCGCCTTCGAAGAGGGTGATTTCCTGCATCTCCCAGTGGCCGCCGCCTGCCGGCGGAGCGTAGGTCAGCTCGGGAATGGCGAACGATTTGCCGTTGATGCTGTTCACCTTGCCGGGGAAGGTCCCCTCAAAGGTGTCCATGGGCACTTTGAAGATGACGGTACTGGTCCCCTTCCGGTAGAACAGGGATTCCGGGATGATGTAGGGGTTGCCTTCGGCATCCAGCAGCTCCACGCTGGAGAGGAACTCCAGGTCCTGGCCGTAGATGTAGAACAGCTCGCCGAACTCGACGGATTCGCCCGCCTGCTTGGAGTAGCCCGAGACCACCGGATTGCCGACGGTAAGCGCCACTTCGGAGACCGCTTCGTCATCCGCCGTGCGGACGGTCAGCGGACCGCCTTCGGCGGCGATGCCGGCCGGCGCATGGAGACGGATCATCTCGTCGCTGACAAGCTCGAAACCGGATTTGGAGACGCTGACGTTGCCCGGGAACACGATCTCGGTCACATCCGAGAAGCCGGATCCGTTGATGGTCATCGGCTGTCCGGCCACCACCTTGGTGGGGAAGAACACCTTGATGCCCAGTCCCAGATCGGCGGCTTCACCGCCGTTGTCCGGATTGCAGGACGTGAAAGCCCCGACGAGGACAACAGACAGGAACAATCCAAAATATTTGAATATCTTCTTCATATCTTAATCCTTATTGCGTGTCGTTTCACCATCCCGGATTCTGCTCCAGTCTGGAATTCTTCTTGATCTCGCTCTGCGGGATGGGGTACAGATAATACTTGTCATCCCACTGGCGGCTTACGGTGGCGCGGGTCAGCTGCAGGGAGGGGCTGATTTCAGCGACCTGGACGGAGCTGAAGTACTGGCGGCCCTTCTTCCAGCGGCGGACATCCCAGAAACGGTGGTTCTCGAAGGCGAGCTCCACCAGGCGCTCACGCTCATAGCGCGCGACCCAGGCGGCTCCGTCTTCGGTGAACTCCGGCATGCTGACGCTCGCCCGGCGGCGAAGCACGTTGACGGCCTCGTTCGCGGTCATGCCGTACGCGGCGCTGTTCGCGCTGCCCGTGGCGTAGAACACGGCCTCGGCATAGTCCAGATAGAACTCGCCCAGACGCATCAGGATCCACGTGTGACGGCGGGTGGTCTGGTTGTCAGCGGTCGTGACGCAGGCCCCGTCCACATATTTCTTCAGATAGTAGCCGGTCGGCGTGGCACCGTACTTCGGGGCCGCGTTGAAACCGCCTCTGAAGGTCTCGATGCGCTTCTTCTGGGCGCCGTTGGTAGGCCATTCGTCGCCGTTGCGCACGACGGTGAGGGCGAAGCGGGGATCCAGCCCCTCATAGGGGTCGGACGCGCCCAGGTCGATGGCGCCGGGATGGCGCTGGCCGAAGGTCTCGCCGTTGTCCTGATACTCGTACTGGTCCACGAGGCTCTGGGTCGGGCAGTTGCCGGAAGCGCCGTTTTCGACGCCCACCGGGTAGTTGGCCATCTCGAAGGAGTTGAATTCGCCGCGGCCCAGACCGAAGATCAGTTCCGGGTTGAAGAAGGCGTCATGTCCCCACAGGGAGCCGTAGGCGCTGAGCTTCAGGCCCCAGGCGTCGGCATTGTCCAGCACGAACTTGCAGGCCTCGGCGGCCTTCGCCCACTTGGCCTTGTCGCCCGACGGGTTGAACAGCGGGGACGCGGCGTACAGCAGGGTGCGGGCCTTCAGCGCATAGGCGGCCACGCGGGTCGCACGGCCGATTTCGCTGTTCACTTCCGTGACATAGGAAACCGGCAGATACGGGGCGATCTCGTCGATCTCGTCGACGATGAACTTCACGATCTCGTCGGCGGGGGTGCGGGTGACGTTGTTGGCCTGCGCATTGGTGAGGGTGGTGGTCACGAGCGGAACGTCGCCGTAGGAACGGAACAGCTCGAAGTAGAACCAGGCCCTCAGGAAGCGCACTTCGTACGGGAAGAGCTCCAGCTGCTGGACCCAGTTGCGGTAATCCGGATTGTACTGCCAGGAGGTGATGTCCGCCTGGGCGAGCTTCTCCAGGAACATATTGGCGTCCGCGATGGCGGTGTAGCACTTCGACCAGGTCCGGGAATAGGGGTTGGCCGTGCTCCAGCCGCCGTTCACGTAGTTGTTCACGGCACCGGTCTCCAGGGCGTACTGGGCCTCGTCGGTCGCGCCGGCGAGGAAGTAGGCGCTGTTGTCCTCGAACTCGTTGTTGTAAACCTGCGCGTAAACGTCGAACACCATGTTTTTGATGCCATTCTCGAAGTATTCGTAGGTCCATTCCTCGTCCCGCGTGTTCTGCTCCGTATAGTTGAGGTCGACGCACGCGGCCGGAAGGACACAGGCGAGAATGAATAAGAAGATTCTATCAAGTTTCATAAGGCGTCTCATTTTAGAATACAACGGAAAGGCCCATGGAAACCGCCTTCATCACAGGATAGCCCGTGTTCAGGTTTTCAGCGTCCATGCAGGGGATGTTGCCGAAGGAAAGCAGGTTCTGGCCCTGGACGAAGATCTTGGCGTCCGAAATCTTCACCCGGTTGACAAGCGCCGCGGGGAAGCGGTAGTAGACCTCGCAGTCACGCAGCTTCAGCCAGCTGATGTTGCGGTACCAGATCGTGGAGTTCTGCACGTTGTTGGCGACCCTCGTCGTGGAGAGGCGCGGATAAATCGCGCCGGAACCGGCCACGTCGAAGCCGTGGTCGTAATACTCCCGGGAGAGGTTGCGGTTGTCCGAAAGCGCGCCCCAGACACCGTCGACATAGAGAAGGCTCTTGGTCTGGCCGTACGCGCCCTGGAAGGAGGCGTTGAAGCCGAAGCCCTTGAACTCGGCGCCCAGCTGGAAGCCGTAGTTCAGCGCGGGGAAGGCGCTGCCCCAGTCCATCGCCACGACGTCGTTCTCGTTGATGACGCCGTCCTCGTTGACATCCTTGTACCGGGTGTCACCGACCTTCACCTGGCCGAACTCCTGCAGCGGGCTGGAGGCGATTTCGTCCTGCGACTGGAAGAAGCCTTCGGCCACGAGGCCGCGCGCCGCGTCGGCGGGCGTGCCGATGACGGAGAGGTTCGGGTAGGCGGGGGTTTCGATCCATTCGAGGATCTTGCTCTTCACGAAGGAACCGTTGGCTCCGAAGTTCAGGTTGAGACCGCTCGCGAAGGACTTCACGTAACGCAGTCCGGCTTCCACGCCGTAGCTGGCCACGCGGCCCTTGTCGTCATAGGAAGACTGGATGCCCACGACGTCGGAGTTCAGGGAGCCGGCGCTCACGAGGATGTTCCGGCGCTGCTGGTAGAACGCGTCGACGGTCAGGTCGAGGCTGTTCGCGATCCGGAGGTCCGTACCGACATTGGCCTTCCAGGCCGCTTCCTGCCGGAAGTCGGTCGTCGGGAACTGGGTCAGGAAAGCGCCCCAGGAGCTGCCGAACTTCTGGCCGTACCAGAACTGGCCGTGGGAGTTGTTCCAGCGGTCGAGCCAGAGGCCTTCCGCGGGAACGTAGTCCGTATGCTGGATGCCGGCGGAGAGACGGACCTTGCCGTAGTTCAGGAAGCCCGCGTCCGGGTCGTCGGCATAGATATAGGCCAGGGCCGTGGTCGGGGAGAACGCCCACTTGGCCGGATAGGAACGGTTGGAACCGTTCGCGGCGAGGACGAGATCCCACATGAACCGCTCGGCATGGTCGAAGTGCGTGGCGAGGAACCAGTTGGCACGATACCAGGTGTGGCTCTGCCCGTCACGGACTTCGCTCTTCATATTGTATCCCGCGTTGGCGGAGAAATGGTCGCCATTGTTCAACTGTGCGGCATACTTGAGACCGGTGTTCAGCGTACCGATGCGCCACTGGGAATCCACCCAGTAGTTGAAAACGAGCTTGTCCTCCACCGTGCCCATGACCGTCTCCTGCGGTTCGTTGGCCGCATCATACCAGTTCCAACCGTACTGGTAGCCCATCGTACGGTTTTCGATGGTGTTGGAAGCGTTGTCGTAGGCGCCGCCGGCATAGAACTGCAGGCCGGGAAGGAGGAAGTCGAGGTCCTGGAGGAGGGTCAGGTCGGCCCAGATCTGGCGCTGGTGGGTCTTCGTGAAGCCCGTTCCGGTCGCCTTCGCGACGAGGTTGAAGTCGCCGTAGGTCTGGCTGCCGCCCCAGACGCCGCCCCGGGTCTTGATCGGGAACGCCAGGGCTGGCACCTTGTACAGATGCCACCAGGCATCGTTGGAATTGACGTTGGGAACACCGTTGGTCTCCATGAAGAGCGCGAAGATGTTCGTGCGGACCTTGGTGGTGCTTGTCACCTGGAAGTCCACGTTGGTGCGGATGTTCGCCTTCGAGTAGCGGAGCTGGGAGTTCCAGTCGCCCTGGTCCGGGTTCTTATACAGGCCGCTCGCGTCAGTATAGTCCAGCTGGGTGTAATACTCCACCTTGTCGGAACCGCCGTACATGGAGATGAATCCGTTCGTCTCGCTGGCCGTGTTCTTGAACACCTCGTTCTTCCAGTCGACGTTCGGATAGACGAAAGGATCGCTTCCGTCGCGGAACGTCTGCACTTCGGCGTCCGTGTACGCGGCGGCGAGACCGTCGTTGCGGCGGGCGGTGTTCAGCGCCTCGGCATAGGTGCCGGCGTCGACCATCTCCGCCATGCGGGGATCGAACTGGATCTTGCGGGAGGCGCCGGCCTTGATGTGGAAGCCGCTGTCGGCCTGGCCGCGCTTGGTCTTCACGAGGAGGACGCCGTTGACGCCCTCGTGGCCGTACAGGGCCACGGCGGCGGCGTCGCGGAGGACGGTCACGCTCTCCACTTCCTCCACCGACAGGCGGTCGATCGGACGCTCCTGGCCGTCGACCAGGATGAGGATGTCGGTCTCACCGGTGGTCTGGGCGCCGCGGATGTTGAAGCTTGCGCCACGGCCTTCCTCACCCTTGAAACCGGTGTTCTGCAGGGCGGTCAGGCCGAGGAGCTTGCCATAGAGCGCGTCGGCGAGGCTGATGGCCGAGGTATGGCGCAGTTCTTCGGCGGTGATGGTCCAGGTCGCCGCCGTCGTCAGGTATTCCGACTGCTCGACGCCGTAGCCCAAATCCACCGTCTGCGCCTTCTTGTCCGGCAGCGCGGTCTGGGCTTGGGCGGCAAACGGAGCCGCGCAGAATCCCAACAGGCTGATTATAAGTATATTGCGTAATTTCATAATCGGATGCATTTTGATAGATTACCAACCAGGGTTCTGCGTGAGGCCGTATCCCTTCTGCACTTCGATGCGGGACACCGGGTCCAGATACCACTTGTTCGTCCAGTATCCGGGCTCCCACCAGCGGCGGGCGCCGTTGACGATCTGCGGCTTCTCATATTCGAACTTGGGCCAGGGGGTGGAAGGATCCCACCGCTGGTCGCCTTCGGTCAGGCGGTTGCCGTTCTCGTCGAGGCGGTAGATGCGGATCTCGTGGAGCGGCTTGGTGAAGAGGTCCTGACGCTTGCGGCGGACCATGTCGTAGAGGCGGTCGCCGCACTCGGAGCCGATCTCGCAGTTGCGCTCGCGGAGGATTTCGTTGATCAGGTTCTCCTTGTTGGTGGTGAGGTTCAGCTGCGGATTCATCACTTCCAGACGGCCCAGGCCCACGCGGCTGCGGACCACGTGGATGTCGTCCAGCGCACCGCGGAGGTCTCCGGTCTCGGCCTTGGCCTCGGCCCGGATCAGGTACATCTCGGCCAGACGGGTGTAGGCCACGCCGATGTACTCGTCGTCATAGCGGGAACCGCCGTAATAGTCCAGCATCCACTTGAACTTGCAGAAACCGGAAGCCACGTCGTCGGCGTTGCCGAAGTTGCTGTTGTAGCTGAAGGCGCCGTTCACCCAGCTGTCCATGTAGGAGAAACCGGCGTAGTCGAAGCCGGCGGGCAGGTTCTGGCGCGGGACCAGGACGGTCTCGTACAGGCGCGGGTCACGGTCGGCGAACATGTCGATGCCCTGGGGGTTCTTGCCGGCGCCGTAGAGGTTCTCATACGGGAAGTTGCGGCCGTCGGCCATGCCGAAGCATTCCACCAGCTCGTTGGTCGGAACGGCGCCGCCCTGGCGGTAGCAGTCGAGGGCGAAACCTCTCCAGCCCCAGCCCCAGCCGCCGTCGGACAGGGTGAGGGTCGGGTGGGCGTCGAACAGCTTCTCGTGGTTGGTCGCATCGTTGCGGTAGCGGTACGCGCGGCGGAAAGCCATGCGGTAGCCGGCCTCGTTCTGCGTCGCGGGCTGGATCAGCCGGTAATAATTGCCGTTCGCAGCATTGTCATTGAAGAAGTCTTCGCAGTACTGGAGGCAGCGGTTCCACAGGGTGGGATCCTCGCGGCCGAACCACACGTGCTCGATGTTGGTGAACTCGGTCACCTTGTCGGAGGTGTACTCCATGTACGGCTGCGGGCTGTTGAACAGCGGGGAGGCGGCGAACATCCACACCTTGGCGCGCAGGGCGCGGGCGGAGGCGCGGGTGAGGCGGCCGGACCACTGGCCCTGGTCGGCGTCGGCGATGTTCCAGGGGAAGCCGGGCTCGTTGATCGCGCAGACGATCAGGGAGTCGATGAACTCGACGGTCTCCATGGCCGTCGCGCGGCCGGAGGTGTGGTTTTCACCCACGCCGTAGGCCTTGCGGGCGAGGCAGAGGCCGCCGAAGTTGCGGAACGCATCATAGTAGCGGCTGGCCATGATGGTGTAGGCCTCGCCGCGGAGACGGCTCTTCTCGGTGTCGGACATGCCGGGCACGCGGTCGATGTTCTCGATGATCTGCCAGCATTTGCGCACGGTCTCGTAGATGGAGACGCGGCCGCCGGCGTCGGAATCCAGACCGCCCTTGGTGGAGTAGGAGAACTTGCCCTGGAAGTTGCCGTCTTCGGTGTCCTGGGCGTTCTCGGTGAGCAGGCCGGGATAATAGCTCTGCTTGGGGCCGCCCCAGGAGACATAGCAGTGATAGGAGTCGGAAAGCACGTCGATCGGCGCGCCGTTCATCATGTTTCCGGACGTATAGGTGCAGTAGAGCTGGCCGTAGGCGCTCCACAGGAAATTGCGGGTGTATTCTGCGCTCGTGAACACGGTGTCGATGTTGACGTCCACGCCCGGGGCCTTCTCGAGGAAGGCGTCGCCGATGGCGAACTTGTCGACGCAGGCGGAGAAGCAGAAAGCGGACGCGATGCCCAGCACCAGGATGATATCAGATATCTTTTTCATATTCGTTCCGCATTAGAAGTTGACTTGCAGGCCCATGTTGAAGACGCGGGTCATCGGATAACGCACGCCGAAGTCGAGGCCGGAGCCCGGGGCTTCC
>JAEEGI010010019.1_pt1 | contig 20632 bp, 14 predicted proteins | sample 8958751 | NCBI WGS metagenome assembly JAEEGI01 (sample SAMN16246545, study PRJNA631951) | gut metagenome | biome: gut microbiome; feature: rumen; material: KS-attached | host: Bos | place: Iran: Karaj | collected 2018-10 | reverse complement strand
TCGAGAACGGCGGTCAGGCCGGCGTTCTGGACGTGGATGGTGACCGGTTTGTCGGCACCGACCTGCTGGTCGTTGTAGACAAACGTGTAGTCCACCTGCTTCTGGATCTCGTTCAGGACGGTCTTCAGGGGCGTCCTGTCGAAGTTCAGCGTGATGTTCTGTGCGGAAGCCAGCTGCGCGGAACCGAGCAGCAGCACCAGCGCCAGCGACATCATTTTGAGGAAGTGTTTGACTGACATAGGTAGAAAACTGTATTAGGTTAAAAATAGATTTCTTATTGATAATACAGATTTTCCACACCCTCCCCTCAAAAAAAACGCGAGGCCGACGCATCACGCGCAGGCCCCGCATTTCCTAATAACCAAATAACTTTTTTAATCTATTATATCGTCTATTTAAGAACGGTATCCAAATAGGTGTAGAAGGCGGGATCTTCGCCCAGGACGATCTTGTCGATCTTTCCCTGTGGGTCGATGATGATCTTCGTGGGGAAACCCTGGACCTGATAGGCCTTGACCAGGTCATTGTCGGCAGGGTTCAGGACGCTGATCCAGGGGAGTTCGTATTTCGCCGTGGCGGCTTTCCATTTCTCCTCGGTGTCGCGGCAGGCGACACCCACAAATTCCACCTTAGCCTTATGTTTGACGTACGCTTCCTTCATGTCGGGGAAACCCTTGATGCACCATTTGCACCAGCTGCCCCAGAAATCAAGTACTACATATTTTCCCTGAAGCGAGGAAAGCGTAAAGTTCGTTCCGTCCACCTTCTGCGCGGTGAAATCGGGCGCCTGGACACCGATGCGGATATCCTGGGCAAAACCTGCGGATGACAGTCCGGCCAGCAGCAGGCAGCAGAGTAAAAGCTTTTTCATAACGGGCATCGTATCAAGCAAATATTATTCCAGCCCCTTTTCCAGGAAAGCGACATATTCGTCCACGTCGAGGTTGTAGCTGCGCGCGGGAACTTTGTTCTTTTCCGTGACCGGATCGAGGATCACGTAGTAGGGCTGCGCATTCACGTGATAGCGTTTCATCATGAAATACGAATTGATCTTGCCCAGGCTCTTGAGTACTTTGCCGTCTTCGGTCGTAACCCAATCCTTCTCGTCGAGGACTTTCTTGTCGTCGCCGAAGAGCGAGCAGACCACATAATCGTTTTTCATCATCTTCAGGACGCGGGGATCGCTCCAGACGCGAGACTCCATCTCCCGGCAGTTCACACAGCCGTGGCCGGTGAAGTCGAGCAGGACGGGTTTGCCGACCTTGGCGGCGTAAGCACGCGCCTCTTCATAATCAAAGAACGCGGGAATATCGTAGGGCATATGCAGGAAATCGGCGTATTTGCGGTGGGCCGGGATTCCGTTCCCATCGTCCTGCGACGGCCCCGCCACATAGGTCGCAGCGCCTCCCGCATGTTGGTTCGGGTCAAGGACGAAGTCCTGCGTGGTGATGGGTGGCAGATAGCCCGAGAGACCCTTGAGCGGAGCACCCCACATACCGGGAATCATCCAGACCACGAATGTAAAGTCGATGATGATCAGAATCAGCCGGAAAACGCTGATATGCTGCAGCGGGCTGTCGAATTTGAACTTGATCTTGCCCATCAGGTAAAGGCCCAGCAGGGTGAATACCGTGATCCAGATGGCCAGATAGACCTCACGGTCGAGCAGATGCCAGTGATAGGTCTGGTCGGCCACGCTCAGGAACTTGAAGCCCAGCGCGACTTCCACGAAGCCCAGCACCACCTTCACGCTGTTGAGCCAGCCGCCGCTCTTCGGGAGCTTGTCGAGCAGGCTCGGGGCGAAGGCCAGGAGCGTAAACGGCAGGGCGAAGGCGATCGAGAAGGCGAGCATCGTGATGATCGGCTCCCAGAACTGTCCCTGCGTACTCTTGATAAGCACCGAACCCACGATCGGGCCCGTGCAGGAGAACGACACCAGCACGAGGGTCAGGGCCACGAAGAACACGCCGGCCAGGCCGCCCTTGTTGGATTTCTCGTCCGATTTGTTGAGCCAGGAGTTCGGAAGCGTAATCTCGAACGCGCCGAAGAACGAGGCAGCGAAGAGCATGAAAATCAAGAAGAAGATGATATTCGGGAGCCAGTGCGTCGCCAGCCAGTTGAAGATGTCGGCCGTCACGGCTTCGCCGCCGGCGAAGTACGTGATCAGGATGATGACCGCGATGGGAATGGTATAGAGACCCACGATCGACAGACCGAAGATCGTGGCGAGCCACTTGCCGCGGCCTTTCTTCTTCTCCTCCCCTTCCGCGACCTGGTTCTGTTTCAGGAAGAAGCTCACCGTCATCGGGATCATCGGGAACACGCAGGGCGTGAGCAGCGCCACGAAACCCCAGGCGATGGCCTCGAGAATCAGCCCCCAGATGGACTTGCCTTCACCGGGTGCGGCCGCATTCGGATCCGCTTCGGGTTCCGCCGGTGCGAGGACCGGCAGGCCGGCGCCGCCGGGCAGGGTCACATCGACCGTGAAATCGTCGGGCGGAATGCAGTTCTCGTCGTTGCAGGCCTGCCATTCCACCGTCACGGGAACCGTCACTTCATTACCCTGGAGAAGCTCCACCTTCTGGCAGATGACCACCGGACTTTCGCAGGTTCCGATCTCGATGCCGAAGACATCGTCGAAACCTTTGTGTACCTCGGATGCGATGTACGGGTCGCCGAGCAGTTTCACCTTGTCGCCGGCATCGACCGTGAAGATCGTGCCGTTGGGACCGCTCATTCCGTAGTCTGTCAGGTCGTAGATGTGCCAGGCACCGGCGATCGTGCCGGTCGCGCGGATCTCATAGGTGTTGCCTTCCACCTGGACGGCTTCGGCCTTCCAGGAGACGGGCTGGTTCATCTGGCCGAAAGCCGGAACCGCCACGAGCAGCGTCAGGATCAGGAGTTTGAAGTACCTCATGTATCGATTTTATTTGATTTTTCCGAAGAATCTATCAAATATACAAACTTGCCGCGACTTTCCCTTAAATTATTTCAACAGGCTCTCGATCCAGGGGATGATGTCGGGATCGCTGGGGCGCCTGGCGTCGAGCGAAAGGATGCGACCCTCCGCATCGAAGAACAGGAAGCGCGGGATTCCGCTGATGTCGTAGTTTTTGCACAGGGCGCATTCAAACTCGCCGTGAACGATGTACTGCGGCCAGGCAAGCTTCTCTTCCGCCACGACGGCTTTCCACTGCTTCCCGTTCTTGTCGAGCGAAATGCTCACCAGCCGGATGCGGGGATCGTTCCTGTAGTGCTCATACAACTTGACCATATATGGCGTCTCGGCCCGGCAGGGGCCGCACCAGGTGGCCCAGCAGTCGATATAGACGGCCTTGCCGCGCAGATCGGAGAGCGTGTACTTGTTGTCGTCCACATCATAGAAATCGAAGTCGACGGCCTGCGCGCCCGGAATCATCGCGATATAATGGTCGTACTGTTCCTGGATTTTTTCAGGTACGGCCCGGCCGGGTTCCAACGCCTTGTAGGCCTCGAACACCTCGGCGAGATTGGCGGGTGCACGGCGGATGACACCGTCGATGCGCTCGTCGGCCAGCCGGCGGACGATTTCCTTGTCGGTGATCTTCTCTTTCAGCACATCGAACCAGGCGATATAACGGTCTTTGTCCTTCGGCAGCCAGAAACTGCTGTAGCCTGACATATACGTCTCGGCATCCTGAAGATTGCCGTTACGGTCAAGCGACTCGAGGAAGGCGGCATAGGAATCATCCGGCCCGCTCGCGAGTTCGGGATACCAGTTATACGCATATTTGACCTTCTCCTCATAGTCGTTCTTCATCCACGCCCGGAAAACGGGGCTCTGTACTTTTGGCAGCAGGGCGACCAGGGAATCCTTCCGCATCTGAAGGTCTTTGCAGAAGTCATCGAAGGAAGTCAGATCCTTGGCCTCATAGTGGGCCATGATTACGGGATTCTGGATATTCTGGTAGAATTCTCCCTCCGTAAGGAAGTCATAGGCATCCTTGTCGTCGCCCGTATAAGTTACGACGGTCTGCCAGACCTCTTCCCCGCCCTCGTTGCCGACCGACTTAAATTCCAGGTCGATGTTGGCTTTCATGCCGGGTTCGACGAAGAACTTCACGCCGCCCTTCGGGTCATCGCAGATGATGTAGCGGGTGCAAGGGTCCGCCTTGATCTCGATCTTATAGTTGCCGTCGGCATCGACCTCGATCGGGATTTCCTGCGTACGGCCGGCGATGTCGTAGAGCATCACCTTGCTTTCCGGCTTGAGGCCCGTGATCTTTCCGGTGAAGACTGCCGGTTTGGGGCCGCAACTGACGGCGGCCAGCAGCACGAGGGCTGCAAACAGTATCTTTTTCATCGCTTAGCGTTCGTTTTGTACCATCAGAGGGTTGAAATCCATCACGTTGTACGGGATGAGCAACTGCCAGCGGGGATCGCCGACCGGCATCCTATATTCATTGCCGTAGGTCGACCGGGTCATATCCTGCGCCGTCTTGGGGTCGGCGTTCAGGCGCTTCTTGTTGAGGAAGGAGAGCTCCGTATAGACCAGTTCCCGGCGACGTTCGTTCAGGATCTCCGTGAGCAGGTGGTCGGGGTTGGTCGTGGTGACAGGCTGATAGGTGGCAGCCGCATAGCGGTGCTGGCGCAGATGGTTCAGGGCCGCGAGTGCCTCGTTCACGTCGGGGCTGCTCTTGCGCAGGGCGGCTTCCGCCTTGGTCAGCCAGACCTCGGAGATGTTGATGCCGCTGTTGATGATACGCGTCCAGTTGACCACTTCCATGATGCCCGACATTTCGAGCGCACCCATGAACGTGGTCCAGCGAAGGTCATTCGCCTGGTCGGTGATGGCCACCAGCTTGTCGGAATAAGGGCCCAGCAGGGATTCGGTCTTGTAGCGCAGATAGAGGATTTCAGGATTGGTGGTCCGGTTCGTATCGTAGCCGCCGATGCCGTAAGCAGGGATGCCGGGCATATACTGGAAGAGCGTGTTATAGTCGATCAGCGTGTTGCGGAGATTCAGGGAGGCGCTGGCATCGGCATAGGCCTTGTCGTAGTCCTGCATCCAGAGATAGGTGCGTGCGCGAAGCGCATAAGCCGCTGCCTTGCCGGGCAGGTTGTTGAATTCCGGATTCGTATTGTCGAAGAGCTGGATGGCCAGGTCGAGGTCCTTGAGAATCTGGTCATAGACCTCGGCGACCGTGGCCCGGGGATACTGGTTGTTGATGTTGGATTCCAGCACGAGGGGAACACCCAGGTCGGTGGATGCCGTCGCGGCGTTGTACTGCTTGCCGTAGAGGTTGACCAGTTCGAAGTAGTTGAAAGCACGGTGCACCAGGGCGCGGGCCTTGACGGTCTCGCGGGTGTAGCTTACGCCGGGTTCCGCCGTGTCGATGTTGTCGAGCACGAAGTTGGCGACATAGTTCGACTTGTAGAGGCCGTCCCAGTTCATGTCGGCATCGGCCGCCGACCAGATTTCCTTGTTCCAGACGATAGTGTTATAGACGAACGCGTTGTTCTTGAAAACGCTGTAATAGGCCGATGACGGGTTTTCGGGCGCGTTGAAGTCGTCGCTCAGGAATTCGATGAAATTCACGCTGTAGCAGATATCGGTGAACGCATAATCGTCATTACCCATGGCCAGCGAGCCGTTGTTCATCATGTCGCCGAAGTTGTCGACCGTCGTCGGGATGGTCTGTCCCTTGGGGACGATGTCCACGAACGATTCGCAGGATGCGAGCGAAAGGGCCGCAATCAGAAGTATATAGAGTTTTTTCATGGCCTTAGAACTTGAGGTTGAGAGACACGGTATAATAGGTAGGCTGGTCGCCGTAGTACGTTCCGCCGATCAGGCGATCGGTATCCAGCTTATAGCTGTTGGCCGCCCAGAACCAGGGATTCTCGACGTTGAACTTCAGCGCGAGGCCGGTCAGCCAGGTCGTACGGACGAGGGAGCTGAAATCATAACCCAGTCCGATGTATTTCAGGCGGATCAGGTTACCCTTCTCCATAATCTTGTCGTTGTTGTTGATCACGCCGAGGTAGGTACCCGCGATATTGTCGTATGCGGCCCGGGGAATCCAGGTCTTCTCCTCATCGCCGGGCTGACGCCAGCGCTTGTCGAACGACTTGAACACGTTGTTGCCCGAGTAAGCATACACCTGCGGCATCTGGACCATATGTCCCCACTTGTAGGTGAAGGCGAAATCGAAGCTCAGGTTCTTCCAGGTCAGGGTGTTGGAGAAAGCGCCGTAGTACTTGGGGCTCCGGCGTCCCAGGAAGAGGATGTCATCGAGCGTCAGGGTCGACATCATCTCGTAGCCGAGGACGTCTCCGGCGGCATTGTAAATCTGCATCTGGCCTTCCGGGGAGAGCTTTGCCATCCGGTAGCCATACACATAGTCCACGGGCTGGCCTTCCATCGGATTGTGGTACATCAGGCTCGTGTAGGAATTCTGTCCGGAATACACACTGGTCACCGTATTGTGGTTGTAGGCCAGGGTGAAGGAAGAATACCACTTGAAGTCCTTGCCGCGCACAGGATAGCCGGAGATGGAGAAGTCCACGCCATAGTTCTCCAACTCGGCATAGTTGATTTTAGCCGAGGCCCAGCCGGTCGTCGGGTCCATCGCCGCGTTGCCGAGGGCGTCCTTCGTATGCTTGTGGTAGTACTCCGCCTCGATCTCGAGCCGATGGTCGAACATGCTCAGTTCGAAGCCGGCGTTCTGGATGAAGACCTTCTCCCAGCCCAGTTCCGGGTTCTCGGGATTCTGGATGACCAGCACCTTCTGTCCGGTGAACATCTCGAGCATATTGCTGGTGATGACATAGGGCGACGTCGTCTTGTCGACGTTACCGCTCAGACCGTAGGAAGCCTTGAGCGAGAGTTCGTCGATGGCGTCCACGTGGAAGAACTGCTCATTGGAGACCGTCCACTTGCCGCCGATCGACCAAGTCGGCTGGTTGCGGTACTTCTTCGACCGTCCGAAAAGGTTAGTCTTATCGTAACGCATGCTGGTGAAGAGGGTGTAGCGGTTGTCGTAGGTGCCGCTGGCGGTGAAGAAAGTCGAGAAGTAGCGGTTCTCCACATCCGATACGGAAGGGTTGTACGTGATGGTCTGGCGGCCGGCTTCCTGGGAATAACCGTACACGCCTTCGCTGGCCAGCGTATAATAGTCCATGCGGGTGTCATAGGTCAGGCCCTGCACGTCATAGCCGAACTGCGTGTCGTGCAGACCCCGCGTCCGGATGGCGAACATTTCGGTACCGGCCAGGGCCGAGACATACCATTTGTCGCTGGAATAATTGTAGTTCAGCACATTCCGCCAGGTGTAGCTCACACCGTCGGAATTGCGGACGTCGCGGTTGGCACCCTCCGGCAGATAGGAGGTCAGCGTACCGGTCGCATCGTCATACGCCGTGAACCTGTTGAACTGGTCGCGCGTATAATAGCTGTCCCGGCCGTAGATCAATTCATTGGCCGAATGGTCCACCGTATACATACCGCTCGTGGTGAACTTGAAGCCCCAGGGCAGATCGAAGTCGAGGGCCATGTTGGCCGACACGTTGTAGGCATCGGTACGGTTGCTCACCTGGCTGCGGTCCTTGAGTCGGTTGTAGCTCCAGTCCGTATAGCCCTTGGCTTCAAGTTCATCCTTCAGGAACTGGGACACGGAGCGCATCTCATTGGCGTAGGAGCCGTCGGAATTGAAGAGACGCGTGAAGGGAGCCATCGAAGTCGGATTGCCCGTATAGGCGTCCGCCACGGAATAGTGGGCACGGATGCCGGTGCTCAGCTTGATGCGTTTTGTGATGTCGATGGCCGAGTTCCAGAGCAGGCCGGCGCGGTTCTGGCTGTTGCCGATCAGGTCGCCGCGTGAATTCTCGAAATTGATGGAGACATAGTTGGACGTAATCTCCGAGCCGCTCGTGATGACGATGTTGTGCGTCTGGAAGAGGGAGTTTTGGTAGAAGTTCTTCCGGATGTCGTCCCAGTTCGTATAGGAGCCCAGCGTTTGGTAGCGCGAATCCCGCTCGGACTCCGAAATGTCCCCGTGCTGGTAATAATACTCGATCAGGGCCGCCTCGTTGAAGGCATAAGGCGCGCCGTTAATGATCTGCTGGATGTCGAAGGTGTTGGCGAAGTGCTCGCGCTCCCAGTCAATGCGCTGGGCGGAATTCAGGTAGCCGAGCGACTCGACGTTGAACTTGCTGCCAATCTTCACGTCGCCCGAATAGGAAACGTGCGTCTTGGCGTTGCGCGATCCTTTCTTGGTCGTGATGACAATCACGCCGTTGGCGGCGCGCACGCCCCAGATCGAGGCTGCGGCCGCATCCTTCAGCACAGAGATCTGCTCGATATCGTTGGGGTTCACGTTGAAAGCGTCGTATTCCATCGGGAAACCGTCCACGACGATCAGCGGCGCGGTTTCGGCGTAGAGGGTCGCCTGGCCGCGGACGATCATCTTGCCCTCACCGTCGACCGCCAGACCGGGGACGACACCTTCGAGGCGGTCCACCACGTTGTTGGTCACGATCTTGTTCATCTTGTCGTCAGTCACCACGGCGTAAGAACCGGTGGAACGTCCTTTCTCGATGGTCTGGTAACCGGTGATGACCGATTCGGTAATGACCATGTCGGAGTGCATTTCCACGTCTTTCTGAATGTCCTGGGTGCCCGGTTCGAGGGTGAGATAGGCGTCTTCCATGCCCAGATAGGTAAACTTCAGCATGGAACCCTCAACGGGGACCTTGAAGGTGTAATAGCCATTCTCGTCGGTAATGGTGCAAACGCGGGTCTCGCCGATGCACACCGGCACGCCGATCAGCGGTTCGCCGTCCATATCGCGGACATAGCCGCTGATGGTGCGGGTGCGGCCGCTCAACTGCTGAGGACTGATGCTGACAATGTTGCCCTTGACCGTGTACTGGCATTCGATGAGATTGACCAGGTCGCGGATCACTTCTTCGGCGGGCCGCTTCCGGGCCTGGATGGTTACCTTCGGCCAGGTCTTGGCCAGATCGGAGGAATAAACGAAGTTCAGGCCGGTCTGCTGCTGAAGCGAGGCCAATACGGTCTCCACGGGAGCCGACTGGTAGTTGACCGTCACCTTCGTGTCGATGTCGGGCGCCGCCGCAGCTGCCGCCAGCGACACGATGGCCACGGCGAAGCTCAGCAACACCTTCTTGAGAAGATTGATTTTCATTATGGTGAGAATTAGGTTATGGCTTGTGGATGAAGATGGTGCCTTCCGAGAGGTCGAATTTCAGGCCGGTGACCATCTCGAGGCTCTCGATGGTGGTCGAGAGATCTTCGTAACGGTCGAAATTGCCGGAGAGGCGCGGCTCGCCGAGCGAAGCATCGGCGAAGCTGACCGTGCAGCCGTACCACTTGGCCACAATGGCCATGATGCGGCTCAGCGGCCAGTCCTGGAAGGCGAACTTGCCCGTATTCCAGGCCACGTAGCGGTCCACATCGACTTGCTCGATGGTGACGGTCGTGCCAACGGTCGCTTTCTGGCCCGGCTCGATATGCCGCTCTCCGCCGCTCTTTGGCGTGACGCTCACACTGCCTTCGACCAGCACCACTTCCGTAGTGCCTTCGGTTTCACGGGTCGAGACATTGAACTCGGTGCCATAGACTTTCACGTCGCCGTGGTTCGTGTGAACGATGAACTGCCGGTCGGCGTCTTTGGCCACCATGAAATAAGCCTCGCCGTCGAGGATCACCTCGCGGGTCTTCGCATCTTTCTTTTCGGGATAGATCAGATAGGTGTCGTTGTTCAGGTGGATGACACTTCCGTCGTCGAGCGTGAGCCAGTACTCCTTTGTTTCCTCGGTCGCGACCTGACGGGCGGCGGCAAAGGTTTCCGCTTTCGCTGCCCGGGTCTTGACCGCCTGTACGATGGCTTCTTCCGCCAGCACGGTGACGGCCGCTTCCTGCTTGCCGAGTTTCGCGCTCTGCGCCATGGCGAGCTGCACTTCTTTCGAGAGAGAAGGCTTCCTTCCCTCGTGGGCGGATTGCAACCAGAGGATGCCCCCGGCCATGATTACGGCCGCCACGGCGGCGGCCGCCGCGTAGCGGTAGCGCTGCCGGAAGGAAGGCCGCACGACCTTCGCCCCGGTGTCATCCTGCGCCGTCCCAGCCGCAATGCGCCGCTTCAGCGCAGCCAGTGCCTCTTCATCGTCAATGCCGGAATAATCGCGCCAGCGGCGCACCAGCTCATCACCGTCGATCTCGCCCAGGAGCATCAGCTCCTTCAGTTCCCTGAACTTTTCTTCCATAATCTGTCCCTATTGCATAACCTAATACGCAAAGTTCGGAAAAAGGGGGACAGTATGACGAAACTTTTTTAGTGCAGCAGGAAGAGCAGCAGGAGGAAAGTCTCGGGCGGGAGAAGCTCGCGGAGGCGGGCCAGTCCCCGCTGGCGCTGTTTCTTGACAGACTCAGGCGTGATGCCGAGCTCGGCGGCGATTTCAGCGCTGGATTTGCCTTGGATCGACAGAAGGAAGAGTTCGCGCTGCCGGGCGGGCAGGGATTCGATTGCTTGAAGCAACAGGCGGTAGATCTCCTCGCGGTGGAGGACGATCCCGCCCTGATCGTCGGTCTGTATCTCATTGAATTCCCGCTCGATGGCCTCGATGCGGGCCCGCTCCACCCGGGCATGACGCAAGTGTGAGATACTGCCGTTGCGAACCGAATTGAAAAGATAGGCCTTCAGCGTGCCTGTCGACTGGAACGTATTGCGCTTCTGCCAGGTGCGGACGAAGGTGTCCTGCACGATCTCTTCGGCGACACGGGCCTGGCCCACCATCCGGGCGGAAAAGGCTACCAGCGCCTTGTAGAAATGCCGGTAGAGCATTTCCAGCGAAGCGTCGTCCCAGCGATGGACGATATCGAGCCGCAGAGATTCGTGTAGTGTACCTCCTTCCATCCCTGTCTGAAGTCCGTCAACACCCCGTCCGCTAATCAGCCTCTTGCAAAGCGGCGATGATGTCGTGAAGAAGTCCGTCAAAATCAATCACACGGTCGGGCTTCGGAGAATAACCCAGCACGACTACTACCAGTTCTTTAGAGGGGATGATGAAAATCATCTGCCCGTCGTGACCCTGGCAGGAATACATATCTTCGGGAGCGGAAGGATAGGCACCGGCACGGTTCAGCCAGAAACAGGCGCCGTAACCGTCCTTGCTGTCGGAAGCCGGCGTGGTGGTGTATTCCACCCAATGCTCGGGGAGGATCCGTTCTTCCCCGAGACAACCGTCGTGAAGGTACAGATGGCCCAGGCGGGCGAAGTCGCGTGCAGTAGCGTACAGGTAGGATGAACCGACCGGCGTGCCACTCATATCGGGTTCGAAACAGGGGTTGTCGATACCCAGCGGATCGAAGAGACGTTCGTGGATATAATTAAGGAATTCCGCATCCGAGGCGAACCTGCCGCGGAGATAGCGCATAATGATGTTGGTGCTGCCGCTCGAATAATACCAGTGGGTGCCCGGCTTGACCATCAGGGGTTTCGACAGGGCGAACAGGCCCATATCTTCCTCCCGGTGCAGCATAAGGTTCACATCGGAGCGGGTACCGTAGTTTTCGTTCCATTCCAGACCGCTCTGCATCTGCATCAGGTCGCTGAGGGTAATGGCCGCACGACCGTCGCCCTGCCACTGGGGAATGTCCATCGGGGCGTGGATATCCACCAGACCGTCGCCGACCATAATGCCCACGATCGCATTGGTAAAACTCTTGCCCATACTCCAGCTGAGGAGCCGAGTGCCGGCGGTAATGCCCTTGCGATAACGCTCGGCCACGACGCCATCCTTATGGACGACGATGAATGCGAAGGGCGTTCCATTGTAGGCATGATCGTCGACCAGCGCTCTGGCGACGGGCTCCAGCCTGGCCGTAAGCGCGGAATCGCCGGAGGACAGCGTCTCGGGCCCGGGAACATTGTGCACCTCCGGAAACTTCTGCGCCAGCAGCCGCTCCTTGGCATTCCGCCCCCTGAGGAGCGTCACGCCGTAACCGTCGCGGTAAAGCGCCGTCGATTTGCTCCACAGGAAACGGCTGGTCACCGTATGGTTTTCAAAATCGACACGGTTCCGGGTGAACTTGATGAAAGAGAAATGCAGGTCGAGCGCCTCGACATCGGCCGGTTCGCGTCCGGAGACAAAAACGTCGGATGCCAGATTTTTGGCCGCATAGCCCGTGATGATGGGCATAAGGCTGTTCAGGTAAATGCAACCGCCAAGTATAGCGGCCAGCAGCACGGCCAAAAGGATGCGAAGGATGGTTCTCTTTTTCATAAGCAACCTTAAAGTTAGGCAATTCGGGGCAATTCTGCAAGAAGCCGCTGCAGACCGGTATCGATGCGGTCGAGGCCTTCCTGCAGGCGGGCGGAAGGGCAGGCCAGGTTGATGCGGATGAAGCCGTCGGCGCCGTACATCGAGCCGGCATTGATCCACACCTGCTCTCCCCGGAGCAGTTCGGCTTCGATCGTCTCCGAAGAGATCGGCAGGACCGAAGTATCGATCCAGGCCAGATAAGTCGCTTCCAGTTCGGCCACCGGGAACTCCGGCAGCGCGCTCCGGAACCGGGCGCGTAGCATTTCGTAGTTCTGCCAAATGACTTCGTTCAGCGCCGCGAGCCAGCGGGCGCCCTCTTCTGAATAGGCAGCCTCCAGTGCGACGGGGCCGAAAGGATTCACGTCGCAGATTTCGTTGATGTTGATGGCCTTGTCGATTTTCTCCCGCCATCCAGGACGCTCGCAGATGATATTGGCGATCTGCAGGCCCGCGGTATTGAAACTCTTCGAGGGCGAGCTGAGCGTCACGGAATCAAGACAGTAATCCCCACCGAGCGAAGCGTAGGGCGTATAAGTGGTTCCGGGCGCGACGATCTCGCAATGGATTTCGTCGGAAACGACAATCACGCCGTGGCGCCGGGCGATGTCGCCGGCGCGGCGGAGTTCCTCCGCCGTCCAGCGGCGGCCGGCCGGGTTATGGGGATTGCAAAGCAGCAGAATCCGGTTCGCCGGATCGGCACAGGACGCTTCCAGCGCATCGAAGTCCATCGCATAGGTAAAACGGCCGCCGGGCAGGTCGCACCGCGAGAGCGGCGCGGCTACGATGCGGCAGCCATTGTTGCGGATCGACGAAAAGAAGCAGTTGTAGACCGGCGTCTGGACAATCACGCCCTCGCCGGGCGCAGCCAGCGCCTTGATGACGGCCGACAGCGCCGGCACCACGCCGGTGGTGTACTGGATCCAATCGCGCTGCAGGGCCAGGCCGTGCCGCTGCCCGAACCAGCGGATGACCGATTCATAGTAGGAATCCGGCACGCGGGTGTAGCCGAAGACGCCGTGTTCCACCCGGCGGCGCAGCGCGTCGCGGATGCAGGACGCCGCCTGGAAATCCATATCCGCCACCCAGAGCGGAATCACGCGTTCACGCTGCGCAGGCGTCAGGACGACGCCTTCCGGCAGGTCCGCATCCCATTTGTAGCTGCCGCTGTCACGCCGGTTGACGGGCGTTTCGAAATCGAACGAAGCTTTCATGGACGCTGGCTGTCTATTGGCGAACCGTAATCACGCAGTCGGCCGGCTGGCGGATGTTCTCGTCGAGGGTGACGCTGCCGATGCTGTCGGCCACGATATGGCCTGAGGTCGGATTCTTGATGTTCTCGATATGGCCGCGGATGTCGGCCTCCACGGTCGAGTATTCAAAGACCCGGTCACAGGCCGCGTCGAACGTACAGTTCTCCAGCACGAGGTCCTTCGCATAGCACAGCAGTTGCTCGCCGCTCAGCTTGCAGTTCACCAGCCGCACGTTTTTCGAGTGCCAGGCCAGGTATTCGCCGTTGAGCTCGGAATCGTAGATCGTGATGTTCTCGCACTCCCAGAAAGAGTCCTTGGTCGTGATCTTCGCGTTGCGGACGACTACGTCCTTGCAATACTGGAATACGTATTTGGCGTCGCTTACCAGCCCGTCCACCTCGATGTTGCGGGAGAACATAAAGGGATAGGTGCCGCCGCGCAGCTCCACGTCCTTGATCTTCAGGCCGTCCACTTTCCAGAAGGTCTCGTCGGCATCGGTGATGAGCACGCGCTCGAGCGTGACGTTCTTCATCTCGCGGAAGAATTTCGGTCCGTCGATGGTGCAGTCGCGCATCACCAGATCGTTGGTGTACCAGATGGCGGAGCGGGAGCCCGGTGCAAAATAGCAGTTCGTAATCAGGCAGCGGTCGACGTGCCACCAGGGATACTTGCCGTAAAACTTGCAGCCGTCGGCTTCGATGTCGCTGCAGTGCTTGATACCCGATTCGCCGTCGACGATGGTGATGTTCTCCAGGCGTGCGCCGTGGACCTCGAACAGCGGTCGTTCGCCGCCGAATTCTTGATTTTTAATTACTTTCATATTGTATTTCGGTTTTTGTCAGATTATGCTCCATCCAGCGGTTTCCGTGAACCCGGAGAAGATAGAAGAGGCCGCGGACATTCAGTTCGATGCACATCGCGATCCAGTAGCCCATCAGGCCGAGACGCCGCGTAAGGACCAGCGCCAGCCCGATGCGGACGATCCAGACGCTGATCAGGTTCAGGGCAGCCGGGACTTTCGTGTCTCCGGCACCCACGAGGGCGCCGTTGGCCACAATCGCGGCCGCGTAGCCGGCCTCGGCAAAGGCCTCGAGCCGGAGGCAGCGGGCACCGAGCGCCACGACGTCGGGGTCCGCGCTCAGCAAACTCATAATGGGAGCGGCCAGGAAAAACATGGCTACTGCCAGAACGACCATGATGCCGATGCCCAGCGCCAGCGTCACCCGCGTAAAGCCGCGGGCCAGGTCCTTGCGACCCGCTCCCAGACTCTGCCCCACCAGCGTCGTGGCAGCGTCGCCCATACCATAGCCGGGCATATAGCAGAAACTCTCCGCAATGATGGCGAAGGAATTGGCCGCAATCGACACGGCGCCCAGCGGCGCGACGATGAGCGTGCTCATCACATAAGCGCCGCGCATCACGAGATTCTGCAGCCACATCGGTCCGGTGATGCCGAAAGCCTTTTTCAGACAGTCGCGTTCCGGACGGAAAGAACCTTTCTCCCGGACGATGGCAAGGTCCCGGTTCCGGACCAGCAGACAATACAGGATCACGAAGGCGATGATGGTTTCGGCCAGACCTGTGCCGAGGGCAGCTCCCCGGACCCCCATCCCGGCGCCCGGCAGCGTAATGTCGGCGCCGAACAGGCGGACCTCCCGGGTCGGGAAAATCAGCAGGAAGTTGAAAATCACGTCGAGCACGCACATTCCGATGTTGAGCAGACTCGGCAGTTTCATCTCGCCGCTGCACTGAAGCATCGTGCTGGCGAAGAAACCCAGCTGCATCATCGGCAGAAAGCAGGCATAGATGCGAAAGTAAGCCGATCCTTCGGCACGGATGGCATCTTCCCCGCCCAGCCAGTGCGGAAGCGGCCCGGCGATGCCGACGGCAATCAGCGAAAGCGCCAGGGAGAAGAGGGCGACGGACACCAGCCCCTGCCGGAGCACCTGCCGGGCACCGAAGAAATCGCCGCCGCCGATGCGGTGGGCGACCTGCACCGAAAAACCCTGCGCAAGCGCAATGCAGAAACCGTTGCAAAGCCACGTGCTGGTGGACACCAGCCCGATCGAAGCCGACGGGCCGGCACCCAGGCTGCCCACCATCGAAGCGTCGATGAACTGGAGCAGCACGGAAGCCAGCTGGGCGAGAATCGCCGGGCCGCTGAGCAGCAGCGTGAGCCGCACACGGTCACGGAGCGCCAACGGCGCCCCGATGCGGATGTCGTTCAGCAGGGTATCTTTGGTGACCGCCATCAGAACTGGTCGGGGCGAAGGGAGATCCGTTCGATTTCCTGCAACTCTTCGGCTGTGAAAGCCGTGTTTTCCGTTGCCCGGACCGTATCTTTCAACTGTGCCACGGAACTTGCCCCTACAATGACCGAAGCGATCCTTTCGTCGTGGAGCAGCCACGCGAGCGCCATCTGGGCGAGACTCTGCCCGCGCCTGCGGGCGATGGCGTCGAGCCCCCGGAGGGAGGTGAGCACTTTTTCGGTAAGCACCGATGAATTGAGCGAGGAAGTCCCCGCCGCCATTCTGGAATCGTCCGGAATGCCGTTCAGATAGCGGTTTGTGAGAAGGCCTTGATGCAAAGGAGAGAACGAAATGAAGCCCGTGCCGTTTTTCCGGGCCAGGTCGATCAGTCCCTTCTGGTCGGGCGTCCTGTCGATCAGGTTGAACTTATCCTGGTAAAGCAGGCAGGGAACATCGTGCGCCGCCAGATAGCGGTAGGCTTCGGCAGCCTGCTGCGCCGGATAGCGCGACAGTCCGACATACAGCGCCTTGCCTTGCCGAACGATATCGACCAGGGCCTGCATCGTCTCCTCCAGCGGTGTCTCCGGATCCCAGCGATGGGAATAGAAAATGTCGACGTAGTCGAGATTCATCCGCTTGAGACTCTGGTCGAGACTGGCCATCAGATACTTGCGGGAGCCCCAGTTTCCATAGGGGCCCGGCCACATATCCCAGCCGGCCTTTGTGCTGACGAAGAGTTCATCGCGGTAGGGACGCAGGGAGTCGGCCATCAGGCGGCCGAAGTTTTCTTCAGCGGTACCGTATTCCGGACCGTAATTGTTGGCCAGGTCGAAATGGCAGATGCCGTGGTCAAACGCGAAATGCGCCATCGCTTTCGCTTCGCCGAACGGTTTGCGAGACCCGAAATTGTGCCAGAGTCCGAGGGAAAGTGCGGGCAGGAGAACGCCGGAGCGGCCGCAGCGGCGGTAAGGCATGCGTTCGTACCTGTCGAGCGCGGCGGAATATACTGGATCGGTCATAAAGCAGGTCTATTTTTCCTGCAAGATACAAAAAAAGAAACTACAAAAGGCCTTTTTGCAAAAGGACTTCGGCAATCTGGACAGCGTTGGTGGCGGCACCCTTGCGGAGGTTGTCGGACACGCACCAGAAGTTCAGGCCGCTGGGAACGGTGAAGTCGCGGCGGATGCGGCCGACGAAGACTTCGTCACGGCCTTCGGCATAGAGCGGCATCGGATAGATGTTGCGGGCAGGGTCGTCCTGCACGACGACGCCGGGCGTATCCTCAAGGATACGGCGGACGTCGTCCAGGTCGAATGACTTTTCAAATTCCACGTTTATCGACTCACTGTGGCCGCCGCGGACGGGCACACGCACGGTCGTGGCGCTCACGGCGATGGAGGGATCGAGGATCTTGTGGGTCTCGTTGACCATTTTCATCTCTTCCTTTGTATAGCCATTTTCCAGAAAACTGTCGATATGCGGCAGGATGTTGCCGTCGATGGGATAGGGATAGACGGCGGGGTACTCGCCCCAAGCCTTCCCTTCCCGCTCGGCCGCCATCTGGACAACGGCCTTCTGGCCGGTCCCGGTAATGCTCTGATAGGTCGAGACGACGACGCGCCGTATGGTGAAAGCCCTGTGGAGCGGTGCCAGCGGGAGCAGCATCTGGATGGTGGAACAGTTGGGATTGGCGATGATCCAGTCGTCGGCCGTCAGGACGCCGGCGTTGATTTCGGGTACGACGAGCTTTTTGTCGGGATCCATCCGCCAGCAGGAGGAGTTGTCGACGACGCGGCAGCGGGCGGCGGCGAAGCGGGGCGCCAGCTCCCGCGAAGCCGCCGCCCCGGCGGAGAAGATCGCCAGCTCCGGCCGGCGGGCAATCGCCTCGTCGGCGCTGATGACGGTATAAGACTCGCCGCGGAAAACGACGGTCTTTCCGACCGACCGCTCCGACGCAACGGGGATCAGTTCATCGACAGGGAACTGCCTCTCTTCGAGGACTTGGATCATTCGGGTTCCCACCAGTCCGGTGGCCCCTACAATGGCTACTTTCATTGTTGTACGATATTGGTTATTTCTTTTGCGCTGCAACGGACGCACCTGATTTACAGTTGTTTATAGAAAGTGATCCCCCTCGGAATCAGAGGGATCAGGTTTCATAAGTCGCTGATTGACAAGCGTGTACATTGCAGCGGAAAGATGGGAGAACAGTCGGTTAGAGTGTCAGAATGTCGTGAAGGACGCCGGCTGCGGTTTGGCGGGGGCCGGCGCCGGCGCCACGGATTACTTGCGGCGACGGATAGTCGGCGGTAGTGATGACGGCACAGTTATCGGTACCTGTCAGGGTGTAGAGCGGACTATCGGGGCCGACAGCCTGCAGGCCGACGACGGCAGACCAGCCAGCGGCTGATCCAGCTGACGGAGCAGTAGTGCAGGCGACCGGGGCGACGCGGCGGAGTGAAGCGACATAGCGCAGCCGGCGGCCGGCAGCGGTGGCTTCGGCGTAGGCGGCGGCCAGGGCAGTCTCTTCGGGGAACGCCTCCAGGCGGACATCGGCCTCTTCCAGCGGAACGCCGGCGACGCGGGCCAGGATGAGCGTCTTCCGCAGGACGTCGCGGCCGCTCAGATCGATGGCGGGATCCGGTTCGGTGTAACCCTTCTGCCGGGCATCTTCGACCAGCGCCGCAAAGTCCCGTCCCTCGTAACGGTCGCACAGATAGTTGAGCGTTCCGGAAAGGACGGCCTCGACCGAGATGAGCGTGTCGCCCGAAACGGCCACACGTTCAAGCGTAGAGAGTATCGGCAGCGCGGCGCCGACCGTTGTTTCATAGCGCAGGCCCACGTGTTCGCGGGCCGCAGTGCCGACCAGTTCGGCATATCGGTCCAGAGCGCCGGCGAATGGAATCTTGTTGCAGGCCACGATACCGTAGCCCGCTTTCATCAGTTGCGGGTACCGCAGGCCCGTCTCTTCGCTGGCCGTACAGTCGACAAATACGGAGCGGGTCAGCGACAGATCGGCCAGAGTATCGAAGAAGGAGCCGGCGGCGCCGGCGGCCAACGTCGCAGGATCTACCCCGGCGGTATCGATCAGATAGCGGCGGCTGTTGGCCAGGCCGCAGATGCGCAGGTCCTTGCCGGTGCGCGCCGCAATGGAGTCGTGATTCTCGAAGATCATTTTTACCAGCGCCTTGCCGACCGTCCCGTACCCGGCGATGAACAGGTTTACCGTCTGCAGCGGCGAGCGGTCGAAGAACTCGCTGTGGATGGCCCGGATGGCCTCGTCGGCCTTATCGGAAGCGACAATCACCGATATGTTCCGTTCGGAAGAGCCCTGTGCTGTGGCACGGACCGGAATGCCGCGGGCGCCCAGCGCCGCGAGCATACGGCCCGTCGCCCCGCTATGGCCGAGGATGTCGTCGCCCACAAGACAGACGATCGAATAGCCTTTCTCGACCTTGAGCGGCTGGAGCTTGCCCAGCGAGATCTCATAAGCGAAACAGGTGTCGGCAGCCCGTTTGGCGGCCGGCGCATCGGCCTCGGCGATGGCGATGCACATCGTATGGACCGAGGAGGCCTGCGTGATGAGGATGATATTGATGCCCGCCCGTGTCAAGGCGTCGAAAAGTCGGGACGAGAAGCCGGGGATGCCCACCATCCCGCTGCCTTCCAATGAAATGAGGGCGATCTTGTCGGAATTGGCGATACCCAGCAGGGCTTCTTCGTGCCGCGGCGGGTTCTTTTCCACCAGCGTCCCGGGATCATCGGGCGTAAACGTATCTTTCACATAGATCGGAATCCCTTCATTGACCACGGGCTGGATGGTCGGCGGAAAGATGACTTTCGCCCCGAAGTGCGATAGTTCCTGTGCCGCCCGGTAGGAGATGTTGCGGATGGTTCTGGCCGTGGGAACGGTCTTGGGGTTGGAGGTCATGATGCCGGGAACGTCGGTCCAGATCTCGACCAGACGCGCATTCACGCCCACGGCATAGAGCGAAGCGGTATAGTCGCTGCCGCCGCGGCCGAGGGTCGTGACACGGCCCTGCTCGTCGGAAGCGATGAAACCGGGAGCGATGAACAGGGAGGTATGCGGACTGGCTTCGATAGCCTGGGCTATGTTGGCATAGGTCTTCGCCGTATCCACGACGCCTCCGACGGTACGGACGATTTCGCGGGAATCCAGCCAGCGGCAGGGGATTCCGAGCGAAGTGAATTTGTCGGCGAGGATTTTTGTCGAAAACAATTCGCCATAGCCCTGTATCGCATCGAGGCTCGTCGGACTGAGTTCGCCCAGCAGGAACACCCCGTGGAGGATGCCGCGCAGGGATTCAAACAGGCCGTCGACCGTCTCTGTAACGGCCGGAATCCGGTCGGCCGGCAGGAGGCCTTCTATCAGGCGGATGTGACGGCGGTACAGTTCGTCCAGTTCCTGAAGATAGGTTTCGTCGCGGGCGGCGGCCAGGCGGCCGAGCCGGATCAGGGTGTCTGTGCAGCCGCTGATGGCCGAGCAGACGAGTATGGTGCGGTCGCGTTCAAGCGACGCACGGACGATATCGATGATTTTTTCAGGCCGGGCAACCGACGTGCCGCCAAATTTTAAAACTTGCATTCTTCTTTTTTTGAATCTAATGTCTTCTCTCTCAAGACTACGGTCCCTTCGGGGCCTATCCCTATCGAATTACGGGGCTCTGCCCCAAACCCCGCCGCTACGGCCTGCTATCACACATACCTTCCCTCACGGCCTTCGCTAGCGGCTGAAGCCGCTGGCTTTGGGCCCCTCCCACTCACGGCTGCGTGGGCGCAGACGGTCTT
>JAEEGI010010018.1_pt1 | contig 20634 bp, 13 predicted proteins | sample 8958751 | NCBI WGS metagenome assembly JAEEGI01 (sample SAMN16246545, study PRJNA631951) | gut metagenome | biome: gut microbiome; feature: rumen; material: KS-attached | host: Bos | place: Iran: Karaj | collected 2018-10 | reverse complement strand
CAATCTGCTCCGCCTGCTTCACGAGCTCGCAGATGGGAATGTTCCGGCTGCGGCCGCGGGCGTACGGCACGGTGCAGTACGCGCAGAAGTTGTTGCACCCGTCCTGGACCTTCAGGAACGAGCGCGTCCGCTCGCCGGACGAGTACGCCGGCAGCGTTTCGACAGATGCCCGGTCGGGGCCGGGCATGACGTGGAGCATCGCGAGCGTCTCGTTCACCAGCTGCGGCTTTTCCGCGGCTGCGAAGACGCGGGAGACACCTTCGATGTCATAGAGTTTCTCCTTCTTGAGCTCTGCGTAGCAGCCGGTGACGATGACGAGGGCGTCGGGGTTCGTCTTGTGCGCCCGGCGCATCAGGTTGCGGGACTTCTTTTCCGCGGTTTCCGTCACCGCGCAGGTGTTGATCACGTAGACATCGGCCACGGCGCTCCAGGGGACCACCTCCAGCCCGTGGGCGACGAATCCGCGCTCATAGGTGGACGTTTCCGCGTAGTTCAGCTTGCAGCCGAGGGTGGTGAGGGCGACTTTCATGCGAGGATCAGGAATACGCACGGCCTTTTGCCGATGGTGACGGGATGCTCCTTCCAGCGGGCGGCCGGGAGGGTGCGGATGAAGGCGTCGGGCTGCATCAGGTTCGCCGCGACGGTGATGAGTGTCTTGCCGGAGCAGGTGGCCGCCAGGTCCGCGAGGAGGGCGTCGTTCCGGTAGGGCGTCTCGATGAGGATCTGCGTCTGGTGCTCCGCGGCCGACCGCTTCTCCAGCCGGCGGATGGCCGCGCGGCGCTCCTCGGTCTTCGCGGGGATGTAGCCCGCGAAGGCGAAGGATTGGCCGTTGAGTCCGGAGGCCATCAGGGCCAGCATCAGGGACGAAGGCCCCACCAGGGGCACGACCTCGATCCCTTCCCGGTGGCACAGGGCCACCAGCTGGGCGCCGGGATCCGCCACGGCGGGAAGGCCGGCCTCGGAAATGAGGCCCACGTTGCGTCCGCCGTCGAACAGGCGCCCGAGGGGCGCGATCTCCGCCGGGGCCGTATGCTCGTTCAGTTCATGGAATTCCAGTCCCTCGATATGGCCCTTGAGGCCCGCGCGGGACAGGAAGCGCCGGGCGGTCCGGACTTCCTCGACCACGAAGCAGTCCAGCGTGGGCAGGAGTTCCAGGACCGGGGCCGGAAGCACTTCGGCCGGGTCGTTGTCCCCGAGCGGGGACGGAATCAGATATAGCTTTCCTTTATTCATGCGCAGGGGTTTCGGTCAAGGGATGGGCCTTGCCGGTGGAATCGATCTGCAGGGAGGTCCGCTCGACGGGCTGCAGCGCTTCCCGCGCCTCCCGTTCCCGGCGGGGGGTGAAGAGGTCGCTGAAGAACTGCTTGAGGTTGTTGAACTCCCGCTGGTAGGCGAAGCCGACGCCGTTGCGCTGGCTGTTGTCCAGGAAGCTGGTGTACTGGTCGGCGGAGTGGGAGAACAGGTTCAGCCGGAGGGTGCCCGGCGGGTTCAGCTTGATGTCGATGTCCAGGTCGCCCGCCACCTCGTCGGTGGTGGTCCCGAGGATCCGCCGGTTGCCGATCGTGCCGTTCACGATCACCCGGTTGTTGAACAGCTGGGTGGAGAGGGCGACGTCGAAGAGGTTCTGCCCGGAGGCGTTCTGCTGGTAGTTCAGGCCCAGGTCCAACGGGATGTTCAGCCGCTCGAAGATGCTGTTCAGCTGGCCGGCCATGATGCCGGTCATGTTGGAATACAGCATGTTGGAGCCGCCGGTGGTGATGATGCCGGATTCTTCGTTGGGGAGGAAGCTGTTCGCGATGAGCAGGTACAGGAACTGCTTCATCTTCTTGTCCTCGGTGTTCAGGGCGCTGGTCACCAGGCCTTCCGTGCCCGGGTCCAGCTGCGGGATCTCGATGTCGAACTTGATCTGCGGGTTCCGCAGCTTGCCGGTGATGTCGATGAGGCAGTCCACCTGCCGGCGGGCCGCTTCGGCCGATGCCATGCTGGACAGGAGGGTGGAGATCGCGGCCTTGGTCGAATAGACGCCGGTCACGTTCAGGTCGGAATCCATCACGTCGCCGTTGAAACGGATGCTGCTGCCTTCGCGGATGGTGAATTCCCGCGTGACGACGTCCAGGGCGGAGAACTTGAACTCGCCGCTCCGGAGCGTGTAGTCGCCGTTGATGTTGAACTGGTCGCTCAGGCCGGTCCGGATGCGGAGGTCGATCAGGCCGTTCCCGACGCCCTGGAGGGTGTTCTCGCCGATGTCCACGAAGGCGGTCACGGAGGGCGTCGCCCGGACGCGGACCCGGACGTCCAGGTCGCTCTGCGTCTTCTTCTTGCCGGTGCGGTTGACCCGCATCATCTGCTCGTACGGGTCTTCCTCGACCTCGACGTACGGCTCCTTGAACACCAGCAGGTTGCCGGTGGCCTTGGCGCCTCCCGACCGCAGCGGGATGTGGATGTTGCCGCTTTTGACCGTCCGGGCGTCGATGTTGAGGGCGAGGGCGTCGAACGGGCCCGTGATGTCCACGCGGCCGGTCCCGTACACGTCGCCGTAGATGGGACCGTTGCGGTCGGTGATGCCCAGCACCTTCATCCGCTCGAACTGGATGTGCGTGTCGAGCCGCATGTCCTTGAAGCCGCCGAAGCGGAGGCTGCCGGTGACGGTGCCTTTCCCTTCGAGTCCGTCCGCGATGCTGACGTCCTGGAAATGAAGGCCTTCCGTATCCACGGAAACCGGTCCGGACACCTGGTAGGGAACCCGCGTGAAATCGACGCCCAGGATGCCGTCCACGATCTGCATCCCTTCGCTGCCGATCCGGAGCTTGTCCAGGGTGCCGTCCACGTTCACCTTCCCGTCCAGGGCGCCCTCGAAGCGGTCGAAGATCCCGGCGAGGAGCGGGGCGGCATAGCCCATGTCCAGGCGGTTGAGCTGCGCGGCGGCCCGGATGGCCTTGTCCTTCGGACGCAGGTAACCGTCCACGTCGAAGTTCCGGACCCCGTCCTGGAGGTTCCGCAGCTGGATGTCGAACCGCTTCTCGGGTTCGTTCCAGACGCTGCCCACCTCCACGGAGCCCATCGGCCGGCCGGCCAGGAACGTGGAGTCGCAGGCGATGCTGGCGAGCAGGGCCGGCGACGGCTTGGACGGGGAGACGAGGCTCGCGCGGCCCGTCGCCTGTCCCTTGATGTCCATCTTCCCCTTCATCACGAGGGAGTTCAGCAGGGAGATGTCGAACTGGTCCATCCGCACGGCCAGGGTGTCGTTCTTGTCGGGGGACAGGCCGCCGTCGACGACCAGCGACTGCTGCCCGTTGCGGAGGCGGAAACGGTCCACCCGGAGGTCGCCGCCCTGGAGCGTGAGGTCGTCGGAGTCCACCTGCCAGCGGTCGCCGTGGTAGTAGACGGAGGAGGGGAGCACGGAGGCGACGACGGCGAGGCCGTCGGCGCCGCGGGCGAGGTCGGCCGAGAGCCGGAGCTCCGCCTTGTTGGCGTCCTCGGTCTTGTTGTCGAAGGTGTAGGTGAGGCTGACGCGGTCGTCGTCGACCATCGCGTCGATGTGGTTGTCCTTGAGTTCGAAGCCGCCCAGGTTGATGGCCGAGCCGGTCACGTCGGCGTGGAGCGCGTTGTTCCGGTTGTCGAAATCCAGCCGGAAATCCTTCAGGAAGCGGGTGCCGAGGGCGAGCCGTCCGGAGGTGACGTTCCCGTCGACGATGCCGTCTTCGTCCACCTTGAGCCGCAGGGAGGAATTCTTCTCGATGTACAGGCCGGGCACGAGGAATCCGAGCACCTCGCGGGTGTCGAAGAACTTGAAGTTCATCTCGTAAGGCGTTCCGTCCCAAGGATTTCCCGCCTTCTCCAGCAGCGACGGGAGCTCCTTCCGGACCACCAGGTCCTTGAGGTCCGAGACCATCGACACGAGCGACCGGTCCCCGACGAAGGTGCCTTCCGCGAAGCCGGACTCGAACCGCATCCGGTGGATGTCGTCGTTCGCGTGCGCGCTGGCCGTGATGTCGCCGATGCGGTGGCGGCCGTTCGCGTTCTCCAGCAGGACGTCCCGGAGGTTGACCTCGCCCAGGAGGTCCCGGTCACGGGTGCGGATGAAATTCGCATCGGCCTGGAGGGAGACCTTGGAGGTGCCCCGCTTGTCGATGTGCAGGGCGTTGAGGTCGGCATAGCCGACATTGGCGTAGAACTGGTAGGCGGCGTTCCGCGTGCGGGAGGACAGGTCGAACTTGCCCTGGACGAGGGCGTTCAGGTTCGGGTCGTCGCACACGATGCGGCCGTCGAAGGACGCGTCGGAATAGGTGCCCACGGCCGCGATGCCGGTATAGTCATAGCCCAGGGCGCTGAGGCGTCCCACGTTCAGGGAGTCGATGCGGACCTGCAGGTTGCGGGGCGCCAGCGTGGCGTTCAGGCCGGTCGTCAGGGTGACGGGGCCCAGTTCCTTGATGCCGGCGATCCGTCCGGCGTCCAGGTCCCGCGTCCGGAGGTGGCCGCCGATGGAGATGGGCCGCTTGCGGTCGAGGACGTTCCGGAGGGTGAGGTCCACGTCCGCCGCCCCGGCGTTGGAGGTGAGGTTCCCCTTCACCGCGAGGCGGTCCAGCGGACCCTTGGCCGTGGCGTTCAGGCTGAAGTCCGTGCCCCTGCCCATCTTGCCGAGGTCCAGCTTCGTATCCGGGGCCCATTCCTGGATGAAGGTTCCGAGGCCGCCGAGGCCGAAGCGGAAATCCTTGACGCGGTAGTCCAGCTGCGCGGTTTCGATCTCGGGCAGTCCCTTCATCGTCCCGTCCACGCGGCCCGTGATCCCGCTGCCGTGCTCCTTGAGGGCGAGTCCCTTGACGGCGAAGTCCGCCACGGTGCCTTCCACCTTGCCGGCGAGGTCCGACTTGAACGTGAAGCGCTCCAGGTTCGGGGCGAAATGGCGGATGGTCTGCATGGAGAAGACGGTCGGTTCCACGAATTCGCCCTCGAGCCGGACCCGGCCGATGAAGTCCTTGTAGTCGTCGTCCAGCGTGCCCAGGAGGCGGAAATAGCGGAAATGCAGGTCGGAATCCCCGTCGTCGATGTGGAGGTTGTCCAGCAGGACCTTCCCGTGGCCGACCTTCACCTTGCCGGAGAGGTCGCGCACGTTCCAGCCGGTCTTGTCCGTGATGGAGAGATGGTCCGCGTCGCCGCTGATGACGCCGTCCTTGACCAGGATGTCCGAGGCGTGGATGTCGGCCTTGATTTCCAGGTCGTTCCAGTCGATGACGTCGGCGGGGAGGGCCTTGCCGCCCCGCTCGGCGCGGCGGGCGGCGGCGACGGGATTGTACATCCGGAAGGTGAAGTCCTCGACATCCACCTTGCGGGCTTCCAGCAGGTCGCCGAAGTCCTTGTCGGGCTTGTCCGGGTCCTTCTGGAGGCGGAAGATGCGGGAGATGTTGTCCAGGACGGCCTTGCCTCCCGTCCCGGGCTCCAGGACCAGGTTCAGCTCGCCGTCCTCCAGCCGGAGGCGGCTCACGGAGATGCGCTCCTTGTGGAGGAGGCCCTTCAGGGAGAAGCGGGCGGACAGGCTGCCGATGCGGGCCAGCGTGTCCTGGCGGGGGAACTCCCCGCCGTCATAGGGATGGCGGTCGGTCAGGACGACGTCCTCGAGGGTGACGGCGTCGAACGGACGGACGGCGATGTGGCCGATGCTGATGTCGCCGTCGATGTTCTCGGAGAGCTTGTCGACGGCCTTCCGGGCGAGGGCGGTCTGCACCGCCGGCGACTGGACGGCCACGACGAGCGCCAGCAGCAGAATCACGAGTGCCGCCAGAATCCATGCCGTTATGCGAAGGCCCTTCTTCACAATCTACAAAGATAAGAAAATCCTTATGGATTTTCAATCCTTTGTCATTCCGAGCGAAGCGAAGGAATCTTTTTAGATGAACGTGGGCTCGTGCCCCGTCTCCGGGATGAATTTCCCCAGCAGGTCCGCCGTCTTCAGGCGCATGTAGCAGGTGGTCGTACCGTCGGGACAGCCGATGGATTCCGGCGCGACGGCCGCCCGGTCGATGATGAGCCGGACCCGCTTCTCCGGGTCGGCGACGAGGCTCAGGGGCGTCGTCGCGCCCACCTCCGTGCCCAGGAATTCATGCAGCATCGCCGCCGGGGCGAACGACACGCGGGAAATCTGCAGCGCGGCGCCGAAGTCCTTGGTACTGAATGGTTTGTCGCCCGGCGTCACATACAGGTAGAACACCGTCTGCTGCCGGTTGCAGAGGAGCAGCGTCTTCACGGTGGGAACGCCCAGGGCCTCGTCGATGGCGATGCAGTCTTCCATCGTCACGGCCGGGTCGTTGTCGATGCGTCCGAAGGGGATTTCCAGCCGCTCCAGGGCGGCATAGACCTTCCGCTGCGTTTCATTGGCGAACGCCTCGGGAGCGGTCGTCTTGACTTCGCTGGTATGGATCATATCTTCTCCGCGCAATTGATGCCGTCCAGGGCGGAAGAGACGATGCCGCCGGCGTAACCGGCGCCTTCCCCGCAGGGGTACAGGCCGGGAACGTCCACGTGCTCGAGCGTCTCGGGGTCGCGCGGCAGGCGGACCGGCGAGGAAGTGCGGGATTCCACGCCCAGGAGGAGGGCGTCATTCGTGTAATAGCCGTGCATCTGGCGGTCCACCTGCGGGAAGGCGCGGCGGAGCCGCAGCGACACGTGCTCCGGCAGGAGCTCGTGCAGCGGCGACGACCACGCGCCCGGGTGGTAGGACGTCTTGGGCAGGTCCTTCGAGACGATGCCGCGGCAGAAGTCTTTCATCCGCTGCGCGGGCGCGGCGAGGGGATGCTTTCCGCCGTGCGTGGACACGTACTCGTACATCTTTTTCTCAATGTCGTGCTGGTAGTCCATCAGTGCGAAAGGTCCCTGATATTCAGCAGGTTGGTCTCCCGGTTCGATCTGCACGACCACGCCCGCGTTGGCCCACTTGGAGTTGCGCGCGGAGTTGGACATGCCGTTCAGGACCACGGTGCCGTCCTCCGTGGAGGAGGGAACCAGGATGCCGCCGGGGCACATGCAGAACGAGAAGACGCCGCGGTCCTCCACCTGCTGGACGAAGGAGTATTCGGCCGTGGGCATGAAGGGCTGGTACTTGCCGTGGTAGCGGATCTGGTTGATGAGCCACTGCGGGTGCTCGACGCGGACGCCCAGGGCGAAGCCCTTGGCCTCCAGCGCCCAGCCCCGGCGCGCGAAGATCTCGTAGATGTCGCGGGCGGAATGGCCCGACGCGAGGATGACTTTCGCCGCCTTGTACACGGTTTCCCCGACATGGACCTCGAAGCCGCCGGCGACCGGGACGATGTCCGTCACCCGGCTGTCGAAATGGTATTCGCCCCCGTGCTCCTCGATGCACAGGCGGATGTTCTCCACGATGGCGGGCAGCTTGTCCGTCCCCAGGTGCGGATGCGCGTCGATGAGGATGGACGGATCGGCCCCGAAGCGCACGAACTGGTGCAGGACTTCGCGGATGTCGCCGCGCTTGGAGGATCGGGTGAAAAGCTTTCCGTCGGAGAAAGCCCCGGCGCCGCCTTCGCCGTAGCAGTAGTTGGAGTCCGGGTCGACGACGCCTTCCACCGACAGCTTGGCCATGTCGGCCTTGCGGCGGTGGACGTCCTTGCCGCGCTCCAGGATCACGGGCTTCAGGCCGCGTGTCAGGAGCTTCAGGGCGGCGAACAGGCCGGCCGGGCCGGCGCCGATGACGACGACCGGTTCGGCGGCGTGGACATCCTGATAATCAGGGAGTTTGTAAGGTTCGCAGGCCTCTCCTTCGCGGTAGGCCTGCACGCGGTAGCGGTACAGGATATCCTGCCGGGCGTCGACGGAACGGCGGACGATGACGGCGGCGCCCACCTTCTCGGGCTTGACGCCCAAGGCCTTGGCGGCCGCTTCTTTCAGTTCGGATTCCGTCAGTTCCTTGCCGATCTTCTTGGCTATCTCGAATTCTTTCATACTAGTAGTCCGCCATCCTGGAGACGGGGGCGACGTCCAGGGGAGTGCGCTCGCCGGCCTTGTAGCGGAACCAGCCAGCGACGGCGATCATCGCCGCGTTGTCGGTCGTGAACTTGAACTCGGGGAGGAAGGTCTTCCAGCCGCGTTTCCTGCCTTCGGCGACGATCCGCTCGCGGAGGCCGCTGTTCGCGGAAACGCCTCCGCCGATGGTGATCTGCTTGATCTTCGTTTCCTTCGCCGCCCGGATGAGCTTGCCCATCAGGATGTCGATGAGCGTTTTCTGGAAGCTCGCGCAGAGGTCTTCCTTGTTCTTCTCGAGGAAGTCCGGATCCTTCGCCATCTCGTCCCGGACGAAGTACAGGAGCGAGGTCTTGATGCCGCTGAAGCTGTAGTCCAGGCCCGGAATGTTGGGTTTCGCGAAATGGAAGCGGTCCGGGTTCCCGAGCTTGGCGAGGCGGTCGATGACCGGGCCGCCGGGGTAGCCCAGGCCCAGCATCTTGGAGCACTTGTCGAAGGCTTCGCCCACCGCGTCGTCGATCGTCTGGCCCAGGATCTCGTACTCGAGCGGGCTGTTCACCTTGACGATCTGCGAGTTGCCGCCGGAGACCAGCAGGCACAGGTAGGGAAAGGAGGGCTCGTCCACGGGCTTGTCCGGCTGGCGGACGAAATTCGCCAGGATATGGCCCTGCAGGTGGTTCACCATCACCATCGGGATGTCCAGCGACAAGGACAGCGCCTTGGCGAAGGACGTGCCCACCAGGAGGGAGCCCAACAGGCCGGGGCCGCGGGTGAAGGCGATGGCGGTGAGGTCCGCCGGACCGACGCCCGCCTTCCGCAGCGCCTCGGAGACGACCGGGACGATGTTCTGCTCATGGGCGCGGGACGCCAGCTCCGGCACCACCCCGCCGAAGTCCTTGTGGACCTGCTGCGAGGCGATGACGTTGGACAGCAGGACGCCGTCGCGCAGGACGGCCGCCGAGGTGTCGTCGCAGGAAGATTCGATGCCGAGGATGATGTCCGCCATAGACTGCAAAGATAGGCAATTATTCCGAGAGATACCGCAGGTATTCCTGCAGTTCTTCCTCCGAGCGGATGTGGGCCATGAACATCCGGTCGCCGAGGTCCGGGGCGATGGCGGCGGGGATGCGGCCGGTCATCGCCATCCGGGCGCCGTAGCAGGCCATGACGGCGTTGTCGTCATGGGCGTAGGCGTGCGCGTCGCGGCGTCCGTAGTAGACGCACCAGTGGTCGTCGCCGCTCTCCGCGAGGAGGCGCTTGTCGGAGACGACCATATCGGCCCAGATCGTGTACACGTCCGTGGAATGGGCGAAGTTCATCATGTCCGGGGTGTAGCCGCCGGCGGGGCGCATGTTGGTCTCCAGGCCCACGAAATCGCCCACCTCGCCGAGTCCCTTGCGGGCCTTCGTCAGGCGGAAGAACTCGAAGTGCACGAAGCGGCTTTTCACGCCGAACGCCTTGAGCGTGGCGCGGCCGCGTTCCTTGAGCTGCGAAGGCACCTCCGGAAGCACCCAGTAAGGCATGTCCAGGTTGCCCAGGACGATGTCCATCACGGACGGCGGGAAGAGGGCGCTGGATTCAAACAGCGGCTTGCCGTGGCTGTCCACGATGGCGTCGTAGGAGTAGATGTCCCCGGTGACGAACTCTTCCATCACGTAGGGAACGGCGGGTTTCGTGGCAAAGAAAGCGTCCAGCTCCCGGGCATTGCTCACCTTGTAGGTGGCCTCGGCGCCGACGCCGATTTCCGGCTTCACGATCACGGGATAGCCCACTTCCTCCAGGAAGGCCTTCGCGGCCTCCGGGGTGGAAACCTGGTGCTGGCGGGCCGTCGGGACGTGGCCCTTCGCATAGTAGATCTTCTGGGCGGCCTTGCTCTTAAACTTGGCGATGTCCTTCATCTGGACGCCGGTCGTGATGTTGAAGTCCGTCCGCAGGCGGGCGTCCTGCTCCAGCCAGAACTCGTTGTTGGATTCCAGCCAGTCGATCTTGCCGTATTTGTAGGAGTAGAAGGCGACGGCGCGGAACAGCTGGCCGTAATCGGCCAGGGAGTCCACGCGGTAATACTCGTTGAGGTTCGCTTTCAGTTCGGGGGAGAGGCCCTCGTAGGGCGCGTCGCCGATGCCCAGCACCGTGACGCCCCGGCGGCGGAGCCGTTCGCAGAAGTTCCAGTAGGTCTGCGGGAAATTGGGGGAGATGAATATAAAGTTCATAGTTCGTTGTCCATTTCGATACTTTCGGGGTGCAAAGGTACGAAAAAAACGGCAATGGTGGTCATTGGCACGGATGTTGGATTAGGTAGGACGCTCCCGGCATCGGGAAACGACTTTTAACACTTACACTCAGAAATGGAAAAACTCAACCATCCCGCCATCCTGGTCGTCGACATGCTCAACGACTTCGTGACCGGTTCCATCGGCTGCCCCCGCGCCGTGGAAATCCTTCCCGCCACCGCCCGCCTGCTGGAGGCGGCCCGCGAAAAGGGTGTTCCCGTGATTTATTGCAACGACTGCCACCTTCCCGGCATCGACCGCGAACTGCAGATCTGGGGCGATCACGCCATCAAGGGCACGCCCGGCGCCGAGGTGGTTCCCGAACTGACCCCGCAGGCCTGCGACTATGTCGTCCCGAAGCGCCGCTACAGCGGCTTCTTCCAGACGGACCTGGACATCCTCCTCAAGGAACTGGGTGTCAAGACCGTCATTATCACCGGCCTCCACACGCATATGTGCTGCCGCCACACCTCCGCCGACGCCTACTGCCTCGGCTATGATGTGGTCGTCGCCAAGGAAGCGACCAATTCCTTCACGGAAGAGGACTATCTCGGCGGCCTGGCCTACCTCAAGACCTGCTACGGCGCCGACGCCTACACGAACGACGAACTCATCGCCGCTTTCTAGCGCGGAGAATCACTGTTAAGTAAAACCGAAAGGCGGCTCCGGGATTCCCGGGGCCGCCTTCATCATGCAGAAGGGGAGCGGATCAGAACCGGTAACCCAGTCCCGCCATCCAGCTGCCGCCGATGGTCGGGGAAGCGGCCACGAAGGACACGTCCAGGGAAATGCCGTGCCAGGCGAGGCCGGCGCCCAGGCCCAGGCCCGAAGGGATCGCGGCGTTCGCGCTGGCGAGGCGGTAGCCGCCCCGGACGAACCCGATGCCGCCGATGCCTGCGTTCAGGCCCAGCGCCACGGAATAGTTGCCGCTGAAGTAGTAATCCCCGTCGAGCGCGACGTGCAGGTTGCTGTTCCCGAATTCGAAGCCGTAGTCCGCCGCCAGTTTGGCGGAGGAGGGCAGGGGATACGCGGAAGCGACCTTGCCGCCCAGGTGGACGATGCCGCCCGCCAGGTTCAGGCCCGCGACGCGGTACTGCGCCAGGGCGGAAACGCTGAAGGCCGAAAGGCTGTAGTCCGACAGGAGGGCCTCCTTCGCATAGCCCGCCGTGAAGCCGATGCCGAAGGATTCCGAGACCGCGAATCCCACGCCCGCCCGGATCACGAGGTCCGAAGGCTTGAAGGCGGAGGCGGGCTCGAAATCGAGGCCCGGATAACCCGTGCGGGAGAATCCGAGGGAGAGCGCCACGCTTTTCTTCACGTGGCCGGTCACGCCGGCGGAAATCTGGCTGCCTGCCGCGTACTTGGGCGCCCAGGAGCCATAGGAGACGCCGGCCTCGAGCTTTTTGGGCGAGAAGGCGGCAGCGGCCGGGTTGCCGAAGGCGGCATAGGCCTGGTTGGAAGAAGTCATCGCGAAACCGGCGCCCGCCATCGAGAGCAGGACCGGGTCGCGGTCGACACGAAGCGATCCCATCGCTTCATTCGCGCCGGCAGCGTCCTGGGCGGCCGCAGGAAGCGCGGGCAGGCACAGGAAGCCGGCGAGGAAAAGGGACAAGACGGATCTCTTCATGGGCTTACTTCTTTACAAGGGTCATGCGGGTCACGTCGCCGGCGATGTCCACGGACAGCGTGTACAGGCCGGGGGCGACTTTGCCGGTATCCAGGACAACGGGATTGAAGGCGCTGTACTCGCCGGAGGCCGACGCGACCACGGTGCCCGACGCCGAGACCAGCCGCACTGTGGTCTGCGTGGCTTGTTCGGCCGTCAGGATGGTCAGCTTGTCCGTGAACACGTTGCCTTCCAGCACGGTCACTTTCTCGCCGGCCGGGCGGACCAGGACCGGGATGTCGCACTTCGCGGTGGCGCCCATCGCGTCGAAGACGGCGGCGCGCACCTCCCCGAGTCCGAAGGCGCGGGCGGTGATGCGCATTTTGTTCCCGTCCACGAGCTCGGCGGAGACCGTGCTGGCAGCCAGGCTGTTGACCCGGTAGTCCAGCGGCTCGCCGTCCTCGTCCGTGAAATGCTGGGAGAGGTCGATGTCCACGCTCTGTCCCACGGCGTTCAGCGCGATGGGCGCGATTTCGCGGGAGAGGACCGGCTCCACGTTCTCCAGGACGGAATACTTGAAGGAGCGCAGGGCGCGCTCGCCGAAGCGGTCGGAAGCGACGAGGGTCGCCTGGAAGCTTGCCGGGCCGCGGACGGCCTGGCAGATCAGGCGGAAATGCCATTTCCCGTCCATCTCGGCCTTGAGCGTCGCCCGGCCGTTGGTCTGGAAGTCCACCGCGATGGTGTCCCGGTCCGGATCGAGGATCGTGAACGGGATGTCCACCTCCTCGAACTGGCGGAACACGAAAGTTTCCGCCGGATCGGTCTCGATCGTCGGCTTGCCGTTGCGACCGGTGTGGACCTTCTTGATCGGGGCCAGGTCGGAATAGCGGCGGCCGTAGCTGTAGGCGGCGATGGACACGTAATAGTCCGTGTCGGGCTCCAGGCTCAGCAGCTCGATGCTGCGGGGAGCGACCGGCGCTTCCACGTCGCCGATGACCAGGTGCGCGAACTCGATGCCGGTGTCCAGCATGGAGAGGCGCGTTTTCCGGAGGGCCTCTTCGCTCTTGGCCGCCAGGGCCATGTAGCCGTAGGTGCCGCCACCGCCCTGGAAGTCCAGGCGGAGGTTGTGCCCGAGGGGCTCGACCGTGAAGTCCGCGACGGGGTCGGGGGTTCCGCTGTCATGGGCCATGAAGGCGCCCATCGCGTCCACGAGGGAGCCGACCGGCCGGCTGCCGGACGAAAGACCGATGTCTTTGGCGCCCTCGAGCAGGCGGGATTTCAGGTCATCGACCGTGAACCCTTGCCCGCCGAAGTAGGACAGGACCAGGGCGGCCACGCCCGTGACGTGCGGGCAGGCCATGGACGTTCCCGAATAGGAGATGTAGGAGCTGTTGGGATGCGTGCTGATGATGTTTTGGCCGGGAGCGCAGAGGTCCACCCACTCTCCATAGTTGGAGAAGCTGGCCCGGCTGCCGGAGACCGTCGTGGCGCCGACGGCGAGGCAGGGCTCGTAGTTGGCCGGGCAGCCGTAGGGGATGTTCTCGTTGCCGGCGGCGAACACGACCAGGCCGCCCTTCATCAGGCTGCCCGGCAGCTGGTTGCCGTCGTTGTCGCAGCCCGCATACTTGACGAAATAGTCGATGGCGCGCGCGATCGAGTAGTACTGGACATTCTGGTGCGCGGAGCGGGCGGACGCCAGTTCCGCGTTGGAGATCACCCCGTCGTCGTCCGCATCGAAGTTATACCCCCAGCTGTTGGAGGAGATGAGGGCCCCCTTGTCCGCGGCCTCCTTGATGGCCGTCTCGAAATCGCCGCTCCGGTCCCGGGCGTTGGCGCCGGTGCCGACCGTGTAGAAGCACTGCTGGGAGAGGAGGCTGATGCCCCGCCGGCCCTCGGCGTAATTGCCGCCGGCGATGCCGGCCACGCCGATGCCGTTGTTGCTCACCGCGGCGATCGTGCCGGCGACGTGCGTCCCGTGGTCATGCCCGACGACGTTCGCGGCCCCGGGCACATAGCTCTTGTGCCCGGAGGGGAGGCAGTTCCACGCCAGGTCGGGATGGTTCAGGTCGATGCCGCCGTCGATGACGGCGACGACCACGTCCGGATTGCCGACCGAATAGTTCTCCCAGACTTCCTGGACGTTGACGTCCTTGCCGGGATACCGGGTGTTGTTGAGTCCCCACATGTCCCCCCAGTACTTGTCATTGGTCGTGAGGGAGGCCTTGAGGGGCTCCTCGACCAACTCCACGCCCGGAAGGGACTCGAACGCGCGCGTGGCCCGCGTGGCGGGCACGCCCTCGGCGTAGCTGACCTTGTACCAGCGGTGCAGGCCCTCCTTCCGCGTCCGGGGTTCGAACTCGCCGGCGAAGGGGAAGAGCCGTTCCATCGATTCGATGCCCAGCTCGTCCACCAGCCCGTTGAGGCCTTCCGAACGCGTACGGACCTGTCCGCGGGAAAGGTCTTCCTCGACGAGGCCGCACATTTCTTCGCTGAAAAGCACCTTCACGTAGGAAGGTGCTTGTTCGGAATCAGTTACCTGGCCCGCTTCCGGCTCCCTCTCGGGAGTGACAGGGGCTTCCCGCACACAGGAGGCGAGCGCCGTCAGCAGGACAGGGAATACAAGCAGTTTCAGTTTCATTCAATCTCGAAAAGAAGAGGGACATTTCATGGAAACGTCCCTCTTGACTTGTAAGCGTTACCGAATCCTCCGGGACTTGGTCGGCGCCGCCGCGCGGGCGGCAGGGACGAACCGGTTCAGATTCATGTCATAGTAGTTCGTCCGGGCAACGGACAGCGCGGAAGAAGAGGCCTTCGTGAGGGTGGCGGGAAGCGTAAGATCGTCAATGCCGTTCAAACCGTACCAGCCTTGGTCGTATCCGTTTCCGTCCTCCGTCTGATAGTCCAGAATCGTCACAGCGGACGCCTGGACCTCCTTGCCGTCGGACATGTACTTGACCGGGGAGATCGTCATCGACGAACCGTTTGCCGAAAGGACACCGCGTGCGAGCAGGTAATCCTGGCCTTCATCGCCGTAACGGAGAGAATTCCCGTCAATGCCGATGAAATAGTACTCGTCGATGTCATACTCATCCACCATCTGCAAGTGGAAGAGCATCTCGCCGGTGCTGCTGTCCAGCAAGGTCACATACTCGAAACCGCCGAAACCGGAATCAGTCACCAGATAGCTCTTGCCTTGCTCGCTGGGAGCGATGGTAATCGTCCGGCCGGAACCGACGTTCCAGGTGCCGAGCCACTTGGTGTACGCATCATTGCCGGGATCGTCGCCGGGATTGTCACCCGGGTCGGAGCCGCTGCCCTGGGTGAGCTGCGTCGCCTTGAACGGGAAATTGTACGGAGTTCCGTTGTCGAAGGTCCAGGCGCTGGAGCTTTCCAGACCATTCAAGTTCATACCCGTCAGCGGGAAGGTGCCGCCGGCGCCCTGCAGGGACAGGTCGGGACCGGCCGTGACCGTGAATTCGCCGTCACCGGTAATGGCGACCTTGCAGACGGTGTAGTTGCCGCCCACCGTGACGTTCGGCGTGCCGTTGTAGGTGACCAGACCCGTCAGGCGCATCGTCACCGTATGGGATTCGCCGGAGTTCGTGAAGGTATACTGGCCGAGGTTGGGATGGGTCTTGATCGAGAAGCTGTTGTCCGAGGAATCGAACTCGGCGGTAATCTCGTATTCGCCCAGGAAGGCTTGGGAGCCTCCTTCCAGACCTGTGATCGTATAACTCTTGCCGGGCTCTTTCTCGACGATCGTCCACACGTCGTCAAAGGTGCCGCGCTGGATGGACCACGTGCCGAGGAACTTCTCGTAAGGGGAGAGGACCTTCGTCACGTTGAACGTGGCCACCGCATAGGTGTGGTTGACCTTGTTGTCGTTGTCGACACCGATGGCGTAGACCCGGTAGCTGCCGTTCTCCAGCTTGTCGATCTCCAGCGTGGAGGTGGCGCGGAACAGCCTCGGGGAGGCCGCGGCCCACGTCGCCGCGTTGCGGTTGAGGAAGATCTGCTCGTCCGCGCCGGCCGCGTTGAAGTCGGCCTGGGAGACGACCTGGATGAAGTAGCGGCCGCCGCTCTGGCCTTCGGCCACATCCACGCCCACCGTGGTCACAGGGTCGTTCGGATCGGTCGGCTGGATGTACTTGGGCGTCCAGGCGGGCTGGACCGTGAATTCGACAGGTTCTTCCTCGCCCGGGTTGAGACCGGCGGGGTTCTTCTGCTGGATGAAGGTGAGTTCGCGGGTGTAGTCGTCACCGATGGTCACGGTCACGTGGCCCACGCGCTCGTAGTTGTAGATGCTCTTGGCGACGGTGAAGTGGATCAGGTGATTCTCTTCATCGACCAGGGCCGAAATCCAGTTCGTCTCGGAGACGTCCACCCAGACGGTCCCGTTCTCGCCGTACGGCAGGTCGAGCTCGCCGCCGCCGAACGGGAAGGTGTAGGTGTCATCCCAGGCGTGGGCGGAGTTGATGCCGAACTGCTGGGCCTGAACCTCGGCCGTGGCGCCGCCGGCGGCGAGCTTGATCGTGGCGTACCGCGATTCCAGGCTCTCGTTCCGGTCGACGGTGACGGTGACGCGGTTGCCCGCGACGGTCACGGTGGCCCAGGAACGGTCCGCCGAGGCGGAGAGGGTTTCCCGGGTGTTGATCACGATGGAGCCGCTGCCTCCCTGGGGGGCGAAGACCACTTCCTTGGAGACGATCTCCAGGGCCGGTCCCGCCAGATACTGGGAGCCGTCCGCGTCTTTCTCGATTTGGCAGGAGAAGACGCCCAGCGCTGCAATCAGAGTCAGTAAGATGCTAAAAATCTTTTTCATACGCGTTTCCTCCTTTACTCGGCAATCTTTTTCATGGAAAGCGCACCGGGAACCTGGTAGCTGCCGGTAGCCGTCGTCCAGCTGGACACGGCGCCCGCGCTGGAGTCGCCGTTCATCGACCAGAGCAGCCAGGCGTCGGCCGTGTAGTCCTCCCAGACGCCGTTGTCTGCGAAGGTGATGACGAAATCCGGCACGGAGTTGTCCTCGACCGAACCGATCAGGCCGACACCGTCCTTCCAGGTCAGGTAGCCGGCGTTGGAGTCCCAGGGAGCGAGGATGTACTCCAGGCTGCCGGAACCGCCGATGGTCTGCTTGACCCAGTTGAGGCGTCCGCGTCCGCCGTCGAAGGTGAGGACGGGCTCGAAGTAGGTGGAGAAGCCCTTCATCTTGAAGGTGCGTCCGGGCTCGTCTTCGACGAGGGTCACCTTGAAGTTGCGGCTTCCGTTGTAGTAGTAGAAGGTGTAGTCGCCCAGATACTCTTCGAAAGTGACATATCCCGGCGGGATGAACTTGACGAAGGAGACGCCGGAACCGTTCAGGGTCCCGTTCTGGGCATCGTAGGTCCATTCGTCGAACTTCACGTTCCCGATGCTGAAGGGCTGGGAGAAGCGGAGCGTGTTCTCGGTCAGGATGTAGCGGACGATTTGCTGCTCGGCCTCTTCCGCTCCCTTCTCACCGATGGTGATGGAACGGACGCCGGAATCCACATACAGTTCGATCTCCTTTCCGTCCACCGTGGCGGCGGCCGCCGGGATGGCGAGGCTGTTCTCGAACTCCTTGACCCCGGCGAAATACTCTTCCGCGGGCTTGGTCAGCGGACGCAGGGTGCAGTGGTTGCGGGAACGCTTGCCGATGAGGACGATCTCTTTCTTCTCCTTGTCGAAGGAGCTGATCTCGAACTCGAAGTCACCGCCCTTCGCCTGATAGTTCTTCTGGTCCGGCGTCGCATAGGCGTGGAGCACCGTGTTGTAGGTGTCGAACGACAGGACGGCGCCGTCATCGGTCTTCAGGGCATAGGAGGAAGTCTCGGTAACCGTGGGAGCGGTCTCGAGGCTGGCAGTCACCTCCTGGTTGGTGAATTTGAGCGCATAAGTGACACCGGCATACTTGGATCCCGGGAAGTAATCCATCGTCCAGCCGTACTGTTCGGCGGCGAGGGTGGCGCGGATGTCTTCCAGGAATTCGGACATGCGGGTGGAGGAAGGCTTGTCGAACGCATCGGGCTCCAGCTGCTGGCAGGCAGGCAGGACCGCGAAGGCGACGGTAGCGAGGATGGAAATGAGTTTCAATTTACGCATGGTTCGGTCCTCCTACAGAATTTCTACGGTGTTGAGATCCACCTTGCCGGCGACCACGTCGGCCATCCGGCGGTTGATGATGTCCCGGAGCACGTCGATGTCGATGTTCCAGGCATCCTGCATGTAGTTGCGCACGATGTCGATCTTGGACTCGATCAGGGTGGCGCCGTCCTCGGCGGACGGGTCGGTCTTGCGGACCTCGGCCGTCTCCTTGGAGGCGGCGGAGATCTGCTCGTCCCACCAGGCCGCGTTGTGCGTCACGTACTCGGAGAGCAGCTCGGCGAAATCCTCGCGAGGCTCGGACTGGGCGTAGGCGGTGATGTAGCCGCGGCCGCGCCAGTACTGGTCCGTGTCGAAGCAGGCGTCCGCGACATAGGTGGGGGAAGTGATCTGCTTGAACGCGTCGGAGAACTCCTTGGTCTGGTTCAGGATGTGCGTGAACTCGTGGTGGATGGTCTTGATGTAATAGGTGTTCAGGTAGTCGTCCAGCTCGGCGCCTTCGTAGTACTGGAAGACGAGCGGGAGCTCGTTCACGCCGGCGAGCATGATCTTCTTGCCGGCCTCGGCGGTGCCGAGGACGATGCTGCCGTTGTTGCGGTACTCCCAGGTGCCGATCAGGAAGAACATCTTGGGGAAGTAGGACCGGGTGAAGGACACGCCGGCGATCTCGTCATACGTGTCGATGCACAGGTACTTGACCAGGTGCGCATAGATGACGGACGAATTGACGTCGGCCGGGACCGTATAGTAACCCATGTCGGACTCGTTCAGCGCGTAGCGGTATTTGAACTCGATGTTGTAGGGCTTCAGGAAGTTCACCTCCAGCCACCGGTCGAAGTCGTTCATTTCCACCGTGGAATCCTTGATCACGCTCTCCGGCTCGATCACGTCACGCTGACAGGACGAGGCGGCGAGGGCGGCCAGGACGATGGTGATGCTGTATATCAATTTCTTCATAACTTTCCGCATTAAAGATTAACGGGGATTCGGCGCGATACCGGCGGTCTGGATGTCCGGCGGGATCTGCATGGCGCGACGGGGGTCGTCGACCTTCAGCACGTCCACGTCACCCTTGAGGATCTTGAAAGCGGCGTCGTACTGGCCGGCGGCCGGATCCGGCTCGAGGGTGCGGCGGGTGATTTCGATGCCGTACCGCTTGACATCCAGCCAGCGGAGGCCCTGGGCCGCATTCTCGATGCGCTTGAAGCCGAGCACGCACTGGAGCATGCTTTCGCGGAGCTCGCCTTCGCCACCGATGGAGAAGGCCGGGTGGAGGTGCTTCTTGATGGACGGAACCTCGGGCGTCCAGTACTCGACGTTCTTGTAGAACTCGTGGATGAACTCGGGCGTCAGGGTCTCGGAGAAGTTCTGCGTCTTGATGAGATTGTGCGTCCAGGTGTCCAGGTCGGCGGCCGCCTCGTCATACCGGCCCAGCATGATGTAGGCTTCGGCGCGGCTGAGGAGGGTTTCGTCGGTGGTGAACGCCGGATACACCGCGTGGGCGTAACCGATACGGGCCACGGGATCGGTGTACTCGAACAGGTACGGGATCTTCCAGTAGACCAGCTGGTCGAAGTTGGAACCGCTGTACCATTCCGGCGCTTCCCAGAACCAGGAGTACACGTTCCGCCAACCGGTCTCGGTGTTGCCCCAGATGTTCTGCGCGTAGTGCATCTCCGTGAAGTTCAGGAAGGAGTTGTGGGAGTACTTCGTGATGCCGGGATAGCCCATATAATAGCCGAAGCCGGTGTAGGCGGTGACCAGCATCAGGTTCGCGTCATAGGAGGACTTGATGTAGTCGTTGGACTTCACGTCCATGTCCTTCTCCAGGCCGTTGCGGTACTTCCAGTTGCGGAGCACCTGCGCGGGCTGGGAACCCAGGCACTTGGTCGCATAATCGGCCGCCAGGTCCCATTTCTCGTAGAAGAGGTAGAACCGGCAGGCGAACGCGTAGGCCGCCTTGACGTTGAAATGGTACTTGGGCACCAGATAATAGCTGTCGCTGACATAGCGGAGGGCGATCCGGAGGTCCTGGTCGATCTTCTCGTAGACCTCCGCGACCGTACCGCGGTCATACTTGGGGTTCAGCTCCACGGGGACGCGGTCGATGTAGGGGACGCCGAGGTCCTTGTCGCTGGTGTTTGCGTTGTAGTTCAGGCTGAAGAAATTGACCAGCATGAAGTGGTTGTAGGCGCGGCACAGCAGCGCCTCGGCCATTTCCGCGGTCAGTCCCGCCTTCTCGATGGCGGAGACGGAGAGTTCGCCTTCGCAACCGGCCAGCTTCTCGATCGCCTCGAGGGCCTGGTTGGCGTGGTTGATCGCCTCGTAGCCGCTTTCCCAGAAACTTTTCGGGCTGTCGTTGCCGACTTCCGTGACGTCGGCCCAGGTGTAGAACTGGTCCACCGAACGGTTCGTTCCGGGGTTGTCGTCACCCATGTTGTCCACGTTGTCCGACATATATTCGCTGAAGTACAGGTAGGTTCCGGTCGAGTAGGCGGAGGTCAGCAGCGCACGGATTTTCTCCGGGGAGTTGATCTCGGCCCGGTTGTCGGGCATCTTGTCCAGGAACTTGTCGCAGGCCGTCAGGCCGACAAGGGCGATGACGGCGATGGTAGATTTGAGTAAGTTGTTCATTTTCAACATAGTCATTCCTCCCATTCATTAAAGGCC
>JAEEGI010010015.1_pt1 | contig 20642 bp, 20 predicted proteins | sample 8958751 | NCBI WGS metagenome assembly JAEEGI01 (sample SAMN16246545, study PRJNA631951) | gut metagenome | biome: gut microbiome; feature: rumen; material: KS-attached | host: Bos | place: Iran: Karaj | collected 2018-10 | reverse complement strand
TGTTCTTCGGGACCTGCTTTACGGGTATTCCCTTCTTCCTTGCAAGGGATATGATCTCGGAAAGGTTCTTCTCCGCGTTCTCCTGAACGTAGACTACGTCTATCTCCCTTCCGGACCTCATGGCCTCTCTCACGGAATTCCTTCCGAATATCATATCGGTATCATGTTCATTCATCTTCTTCACCAAACCCTATTATGGTCTCCATGAGCTCTTCTATCCTCTCATGCTCTCCCGAGAGATACAGGTACCCTATGACGCTCTCAAGGGCCGTAGCGGACATGTAGTCAGCCACGGACATGTTCTTGGCCGTGGACTTCGGGCTCGAGTTCCTGCCCCTTCTGAATATGTCCTGTTCCCTTTCTGTCAGAGAGTCGTATATCCTCCTTGCAGCCTCGGCCTGGACGCGGGCATTCACCATACCGGCGCACCTGGAATTAAGGGCATTGACTCCGAGCTTCGTGCTCTTCACGAAGTATGTCCTTACGTAGAGGTCGTATATGGTGTCTCCTATATAGGCCAGCACCAGGGGGTTCCTGAGCCTTGCCTCCTCTTCCCCTATGGGAGAGAGCATGAACTTCTTCTCTTCCATCATATCTCCAGTCCCGGATCCGCATTCAGCGTGAGCTCCGAGGGGCTGTCTCCGTTCCTTATCCTGTAATATGCGGCAGAGGCTATCATTGCCGCATTGTCCGTGCAGTATCTGAGCTCCGGATAGTATATCCTGAACTCATCCTTATGATCTTCAAAGCTGTCCCTTAAGGCACCGTTGGCGCTCACTCCGCCTCCAAGCACCAGGACCTTCTCATTTCTGTCCCTTGCTGCTCTTATGAGGTTGTCCCTCAGGTACGTGACCGCACACTTCTGGAAGGATGCAGCAACATCAGCCCTGTCCACAGGCTCTCTTCTGCTCTCGGCGTTCCTTACGAGGTTTATCACAGCTGTCTTTATGCCGCTGAACGAGAAGTCATATGTGTCCTCACCTCTTAACGGTCTCGGAAAATGGAATGCGTCCGCATTCCCGCTTTTTGCAAGTTTCTCCACGTTCGGACCTCCGGGATATTCGAGTCCTATGACTCTTGCCACCTTGTCGAAGGCCTCACCCACCGCGTCGTCTCTTGAGGATGCTATCACCTCATAGTCGCAGTAGTCCCTCACGTGTATTATGTTCGAATGGCCTCCCGATGCCAGAAGGCACAGGAAAGGCGGTTCAAGATCCATGTGGGATATGTAGTTCGCGCTTATGTGCCCCTCCATGTGGTTTATAGCATAGAGCGGCTTATTAAGACAGTATGCCAGAGTCTTAGCATAGGAGACTCCGGTAAGGAGAGCGCCCACGAGTCCGGGTCCGTAGGTCACCGCGAAGGCGTCTATGTCGTCAAAAGTGAGCTTTGCCTCGAGAAGAGCGTTCCTCACGATATACGGAAGCTTCTCCACGTGGTTACGCGAAGCTATCTCGGGCACGACTCCCCCGAACTCCTTATGGATATCTATCTGGGAGTATATGACCGAGCTTAGGACTTCCCTTCCGTTCCTGACGACGGAAGCCGCAGTCTCATCGCAAGAGGTCTCTATTGCGAGGACAAGTATGTCCTCCTTATCCTTCAGTCTGTTCACGCTGTCTGTCACTTTCCTTTTTTCTCCATATAACTGCCGTGACGAGCATCGCCCCTATCACTATGAGCGAGCACGCCGCTATCCTTATCACGAGGTCGAAGAACATCTCCTCCTCGCAGAGCAGTATCATATTGTCCTTATACGGGTCCATGAGCCACAGGTCGTTACTGAAGAAGACCCTGTGGAAGGAGACCCAGAACGTGTCGAAGTCTATTGCCGCAAAGAGTCCGAGGGCAAGGAGTATCCCGAAGAATATGAAGTTCCCGAGGATATACCCGTCAAGTATGTCCTTCCTCGCATCCTTTGCGAATATTAGTGAGAGGATCATGAACGAAAGTCCCGCTCCTGCTCCGATGAAGCCGATGAGCCTCGCAGTCCTGTAGAGCGCTCTCACGTCGATCATGTGAAGATACTCCTTCTCGTTATAGAAGGAGATCTCCATCCCGTATCTTCTGACCGTAAGGTCTATGTCGTCCCTCTTTCCCTTAAGATAATCGAGAAGGACCTGCATGGCCCTTACCGCATCGTCATGGGAGATCCCTATGTCTTCAGCAGTACCAAGCTTTTCGAATTCTCCGGCATAGAAATCCATGGAGAACGAGAAGATCTCCACGAATACCATCAGTATCCCTATGAGAATAAGGATCGCAGATATGACTGCGATCCGTTTCAGGGCTTTGTTCATCTGTTTCCGTTTCTCAGGATCTCACATGTCCTTACGGGATCAGGAGACTTGAAGAGTGCACTGCCTGCGACTATGCAGTTGATGCCTGCAGCGAGGATCTGATCTATATTCTTCTCACTGACTCCGCCGTCGACCTCGATGTCTATCTGACGGTCTCCCATCATCTCCCTGAGCTTCGGTGCCTTGTTAAGTGCATATGGTATGAATGGCTGTCCTCCGAATCCCGGGTCGCAGGACATGAGGAGCACCATGTCGATGTCCGGAAGCACGTCCTCAAGGGTGTAGATGCTGGTGGCCGGGTTTATTGCCACGCCGCACTTCACTCCCTTGTCCTTTATCTGGAGTATCGTTCTATGAAGATGTGTGGTGGCCTCCTGGTGTACGGTGATGAGGTCAGCTCCTGCATCTATGAACTCGTCGATGTATCTCTCAGGTGCCTGTACCATCAGGTGCACGTCCAGGAACATGTCCGAATGCTTCCTGAAGTCCCTAATCATCTGCTGTCCGAAGGTGATGTTCGGCACGAACATGCCGTCCATTACGTCACAGTGCACCCAGTCTGCTCCCCAGCTCTTGATGGCATCGAGAGACTCGGCCATCTTCGTGAAATCGCTCGAAAGTATCGAAGGCGCTACCTTTACCTTTAATCCGTGTTCAATCATATCTGTTCATTTCCCTTTCTTTCAGTTCGTTATATATCAGTTTGTATCTTTCGTATCTTTCTTGGGAGATCCTTCCCTCCTTAAGCATCTCCTTCACTCCGCAGTCCGGCTCGTTTATGTGCACGCAGCGGTCGAACCTGCAGGTCTTCGCCCCTTCGGTGAACTCGGGATAGAGATCCTTAAGGTCATACATGCTCATCTCGGCGTTCTCGAGTATGCTGAAGCCGGGCGTATCCACTATCCAGCAGTCTAGAGAGTCGATCCTCATGAACTCGGAGTGCCTTGTAGTATGGGTGCCCCTGTCGGCCTTCTTTGCGAGATCTCCAGTGTCGAGGCTGAGAGAGGGATCCATTGCGTTTATGAGAGAGGATTTTCCGACTGCGCTCTGCCCCGCAAGGCAGGTGGTCTTTCCCCTTAATACTTCCCTTATCTCACCGAGTCCGGTGCCCGATTTTACGGATATGCTCATGCACTTCACTTCCGCATCCCTGTACTGGGAGAGTATGTCTTCTCCCGTGAGGTCGTCCTTGTTCTGGACCAGTATCACCGGGAGCTCCATGAGCCTTGCGTATATGAGGAGCCTGTCCACGAGGAGCAGATCCGGGTCGGGGCGCTTCTTTGCGATCACCACCATGAGCTGGTCCACGTTTGCGATATACGGACGCTTAAGTGCGTTCATCCTTTCCTTTATCACTTCCACGTTCCCCGCGATGGTATCTGTCGGTAAAGAGAATTCCACATAGTCCCCCGGAGCCGGCTTGATGCCCTGCTTCCTGAAGAGGCCTCTGGCCCTGCATTCATAGACGGAACCGTCGGAAGTCTCGACGTAGTAATAACCGCCGACTCCCTTTATGATCCTTCCTTCTGCCCTTCTGTTCTCTTTCATCCCCATACCTTTCCCATATTACACTCAGTTTAGTATACAATACCGGACTTCATTTTTCCACATAAAAAGGGGACTGTCCCCTATGAAGACAGTCCCCCTTCTTTCTCAGAGCGGCTTATATATCGTGAAAGCCCATCTTGCCTTCTCCACGTCATGTACGTTCGGTATGTGGTGCAAATAACCCTCCTCGTTCATTACGTAGAAATTGCAGCCCCTCTGACAGAGCTTTAGAGTCTTTTCAACGCTTGGATCCAGAAAGCTCGGCATCCTCTTCTCTTCGATTATGATCGTCTCCATCTTCTGTTCCTTTCTCTTATTACGGATTCCCAAAAGAGGACACAAAAAATAGCCCATCGTCACCGATGGGCAATATCAAACTATCAGGATACCCATCGGTCAAGCTTTAGCACCTTACCCTCTGGCAGGTTGCTGTGCGGTCAGCGAGCTTGTCTCTCGCGCACTCTTTATAGGTAAAGATTATGATACATAAATGCCGCCATTATGTCAAATGGCGGCATCTCCTCTATCCGGTCATTTAGATGCGGGCTTGAAATGGACAGTGCTGGAGCTGTTGGAAAGGACCTTGAAAGTGAAACCCTGGGCCTTCAGGCCCTCTATGATCTTCGGAAGGGCTTCAAGGGTAGTTTGCTTTGAGACCATATCGTGCATCAATATTATGGCGACCTTCTTTCCCTTCGCTCCGTTGAGAACGTGATTTGCGATCTCTGAAGCTGTATATTTCTTTCCGTCAGCATCACGGCTGCTCACGTTCCAGTCGAAATACGCATAGCCCTCGGATTTCAGCCACTCTATCGCCCTTGGGACCAGAGTGGTGTCCCTCCCGTTGTATTTGAGGCCCTTTGTATTGCTCGTTCCTCCGGGGAACCTGAAGAGTGTCGTCCTGTATCCCGTGAGCTCATAAACGTTCTTCTCAAAAGTCTTGACTTCCTTTTTGAAGCTGTCGAGAGAGGAATACACAGAGGCCCACTGATGGGTCGCCGTGTGATTTCCAAGAGCATGTCCTTTCTTCACTATCTGCTTATAGTATTCCTTGAGGCTAGGCTTCCAGTTTGCAAAGAAAGTAGCCTTGACCCCGTATTTGTCCAGTACGGCCAGAAGCTTCGGAGTGTTCTTGGATACGCCGTCGTCAAAGGTCAGATAGGCGACCTTTCCGGTCTGTTTTTTTGGTTCTTCCTGTTTCTCCTGAGTCTCCTGCTTTTCCTGGGTCTCCTGTTTCGGCTTTGTTTCCTGCTTATCCTTTTTTGCCTGCTGCTCCTGCTTTGCCTTCAGCTCCTGTTTCGCCTTCAGAGCCTTTTTAGCCTCCTCCAGTTCCTTTTTCAGATCATCGTTCTCTTTTTTGAAGGTCTCGTTCTCAGCAGACACTTCTGCTATGCGTTCCTTCAGGGAATCCAGCTCCTTCTGTATGGAACCGAGCTGGTCCTGTATCGTCTCCAGTTCTCCCTGCTTTATATCCAATTCCTTATTTTTTTGATCGAGTTCCTCCTGCTTCTCTGTCAGTTTACCGGACAGATCCTTCAGCAGCTGCTCGTCTTTTCCAAGCTGCTCCTTATATGTGGAGAAGCTTTTGTAGTACAGGAATCCCGAGGCTATGAGCATCAGAGCCAGTACGACGGAAACAGTGATGAATACCGTCTTCATCCTCCTGTATCTCTTTCCCGTATGCCGTTCTTCGTTTATCATGCTTTCTTTAAGATCCTTGTTGTTCATGGCACTGCTCCTGTTACATAAGCTATGTCTATTGTATCCCCATTCCGCCTGAAATTGCCACAGGCCAACGAATTATTTTTCCTTAATTGCTTTGCTTTCTGCATGCATGTGATACCCTTTCGCCGGCCCCGGGCCATTTATACATCTAATGAATATAATATATGACCTTGAGTTTCTTTGCGATTTCTAGTACATTTAAAGAGAGGCTTCTATGCTGGTTCTGCAGCTCAGGGCACGGTGTAAGTAGCCGCCCGGGCTGTTTTTCTTTATACGGGTCTCTCAGTCGATATTTCTTTTTTGGAGGGATCATATGATACCTGATTTGATGGATGCTCTCGTGAAGACCAAGGCGGCTCCCGGACTCACTCTCAAGAAGGTGCCGGTGCCCAGGGTCGGTATCGGAGAGATACTCATTAAGATACACAAGACGGCGATCTGCGGCACGGACGTCCATATATACAACTGGGATCCGTGGGCAGAGGCACACATACATCCCGAGATGGTCATTGGCCATGAATACGTGGGTGAGATAGCTGCCATAGGGCCCGGAGTCACGGGCTATGAGATAGGCCAGATCGTTTCCGGGGAAGGCCATATAGTCTGCGGTCGCTGCAGGAACTGCCGTGCCGGAAACGGACAGTGGTGCAAGCATACCAAGGGAGTAGGCGTTGACCGGGACGGGGCTTTTGCCGAATACCTCTGCATACCCGCTACGAACATAATAGTCATACCGGAAGGGATAGACGAGGATGTGGTCTCCTTCTTCGATGCATACGGGAACGCATTCCACACCGCCACCATGTTCGACGTCATAGGCGAAGACGTGCTCGTTACGGGAGCGGGACCCATAGGCGTGATGGCCGCAGGTATCTGCGCCAACAACGGAGCCAAGCATGTGGTCATCACCGACATGAACGACTACAGGCTGGATCTGGCAAGGAAGATGGGAGCTACGGCTACCGTGAACCTTAAGTATCAGGATCTCGATGAGACCATGAAAGAACTCGGGATCATAGAGGGCTTCGACGTCGCATGCGAGATGAGCGGAAGCGGTGCTGCCCTGAACCAGATGCTGAAGCATATGAGGAACGGCGGCAAGGCCGCACTGCTGGGCATTTCAGGCCCGGGAACGGTGATCGACTGGAACGACGTCATATTCAAGGGACTCACGCTCCAGGGCATCTACGGCAGGAAGATGTATGAGACCTGGTACAAGATGATGAGCATGGTTGAAGCAGGCTTCGACCTGCACCCCGTCATCACCCACAGGTTCCCGTACACTGATTTCGAAAAGGGATTTGAGGCCATGAATTCCGGGCAGTCCGGAAAGGTAATACTATCATGGGAAAAGTAAAAAGGAGGCATCATATGAAAATTGCATATTCGATATATGAAGAACAGCTGGAAGGTATAAGGGAATCGGGTACATATAAGGATGAGAGGATAATCACTACCCCTCAGAAGAGCCGCATAGACACCACTGCCGCAAAAGGAGTCGTGAACATGTGTGCCAACAATTATCTAGGCCTCTCGGATGATCCGAGGCTCATAGAAGCCGCAAAGAAGAGCTATGACGAGTGGGGCTTCGGTCTCTCGTCGGTAAGGTTCATATGCGGCACCCAGGACATACATAAGCAGCTCGAAAGGCGCATAGCTGACTTCGTGGGCATGGAAGACGCCATACTTTATTCATCCTGTTTCGACGCCAACGGCGGACTCTTCGAGACTCTTTTAGGGCCCGAGGATGCGGTCATCTCCGACGAGCTGAACCATGCCTCGATAATTGACGGAATAAGGCTCTGCAAGGCAAAGCGCCTCCGTTATCACAATAACGATATGGAAGACCTCAGGCTCAAACTGGAAGAAGCAAAGGACTGCAGGATAAAGCTCATAGCCACAGACGGAGTGTTCTCAATGGACGGATATATCGCAAACCTGAAAGGCATATGCGATCTGGCCGATGAATACGGCGCTCTGGTCATGGTGGACGATTCCCATGCTGTTGGATTCATGGGAGAGCACGGAAGAGGTACTGCCGAACACTGCCATGTCATGGGACGTGTGGACATTATAACAGGGACCTTCGGAAAGGCTATGGGAGGAGCTTCGGGCGGATATACCACTGCCAGAAAAGAGATCGTCGATCTCCTGCGTCAGCGTTCCCGTCCTTATCTTTTCAGTAATGCCCTTGCTCCCGCCATCTGTGCAGCGTCCATAAAGACGATCGACATCCTGGAAGAATCTACCGAATTAAGAGACAGGGTCCATGAGAATGCCAACTATTTCAGAAGAGAGCTCTCAAAGCTCGGATTCGACCTGCTTCCGGGTGAGCATCCTATAGTTCCGATAATGCTATATGATGCAAAAGTTGCAAAAGAATTCGCAGACAGAGTACTCGAAAAGGGCGTGTATGTGACAGGATTCAGTTATCCCGTCGTGCCTATGGGAAAGGCACGTGTCCGTACCCAGATCTCTGCCGGACATACAAAGGAAGACCTCGATTTCGCGGTAAGATGCTTCGGAGAGGTCAAAAAGGAAATGGGGATCTGAGAGGGTCACGCAGGATACGTTCTATCGTATCCGCTGCTGAAAAAGAGGAAGAGACTTGCTTCTCTTCCTCTTTTCCGTTAAAGGGTACATCGGTCCGGACGGATCATTCATGATTTTGCATCTTTTTGATTACTGTGCAGGTTTGAAATGGATCTGTTTGGAATCCTTCGTCAGAACCTTGAAAGTAAAGCCCTGGGCCTTTAGACCCTCTATTATTTTAGGCAGTGCCTCGATGGTGGTGTGCTTCGAAACTGCGTCGTGCATGAGGATGATGGCTGTCTGCTTTCCCTTTGCTCCTGACAGCACGTGCTCAGCGATCTGATCTGGGGTATACTTCACACCCTCTGCATCTCCGCTGCTCACGTTCCAGTCGAAATATGAATAGCCCTGGGAAGTCAGCCAGTCTATTGCTGCCGGTATGAACTGTGTGTTCTTTCCGTTGTACTTGAAGTTCTTGGTATTGTTCGTTCCCCCTGGGAATCTGAACAGGGTCGGTCTGAAACCTGTCACCTCATATACATTGTCTTCAAGTGTCTTGACTTCCTTCTTGAAGCCTTCCAGTGTGGAATACACGGACTCCCATTCATGGGTAGCCGTGTGGTTTCCGAGAGCGTGCCCCTTTTCAAGGATCAGTTTATAGTAATCCTTGTAACCTGCCTTCCAGTTCGGGAAAAAGGTAGCCTTGACCCCGTATTTGTCCAGCATGTCAAGAAGCTCCGGGGTATTCTTGGATACTCCGTCATCGAATGTAAGGTATGCGATCTTTTCACCGGTCTCCTGCTGTTCTGATTCTTTTTCCTTTTGTCCGGGCTCCTGTTTGTTCTGGGATTCTTTCTCTTTTTTAAGGGCCTCCAGATCAGCCAGCGTCTTTGCATACTGCTCTTTCAGAGAATCAAGCTCACCCTGTTTGGAGTCGAGTTCCTTCTGCTTTTCCGTAAGCTTGTCCTTCAGTTCCGTCAGGGATCTGTTATGCTCAGTGATATCATCCTGATATCTCATATAGCTCTTGTAATAGAAAAGCCCTGACAATGCTACAAGTACCGTGAGGATCACGCAAACTGCTATAAATCCGTTCTTAAGTGTCCTGTATCTCATCCTAATACCTGAGGATTTTCCCCTTGATCTAGGCATACCTTCATCATGATACTGTCTGACTCTTTTATGCCTGTGGTCATCATCATAGCTGTTAAAATCGTTGTTCATACTGCATCTCCGTTTTTTTACCTTCTGAGAACTATTTTAAACAGATAACATTTCAATAAATATATATTTTTTATGAATTTTTTGTTTCAAAAACGGATTTCCGAAGCAAAAAAAAGATGGCCGGTGGTATGTATCTTCCGAACCACCGGCCAGTCAAAGAACTCGTCCCCCTATTTGATCTCTACGATACCTCTGTAGACCTCTGTCTCGTTGCTGTATACCTTTACGGATCCCTCGGAGCCTTTGAAGCTCTCCACCAGTTTTACGGTGAAGTTCCTAGTTTCTTCCTCCAGGTCACCTTCGGTAAATGCTGCCCTTTCAAGTATGAACTCATAGGTCTCCCCGTCCTTTATGACCTCAAGGACCCATGTGATATATCCCTTTTCATTCTCTTTCAGAGTTATTTCAGGAGTACTGCACTTGACGTTCAGAGGTTTTTTCGGCTGATTGACGTTTATCTCCACATAACCGAAACTGATATCCGTCATCTCGGGTGAAGGATACTGTGATTCCACAGTCATGGTCTCCTGCTTGTCATCGCCACCCTCCATGATGTTTATATACACATGCCTGAAGCCGGCTGCCCTGAGCTCGGAAACAGCCTTTCCGATGTCCATTCCGGTGACGTTCGGCACCTGGGAGATATCGCTTCCTCCCTGCTCAGCCACGAATAGATACACCGTATCCCTGATTGGCTCCCCCGCTGCAGGCTCGCTCCTTATGACCGTATCTTCGGGATATGAGTGATCATGGACGTATTCATGCCCTATGTCGGATATCCCCATCTCATTCAGGAGCTGTATGGCGTCATCGATGTTCATACCTGAAAGATCAGGCATAGTGTCAGCCTCTCCCTTTCCGAGGCTCACCTTTAACCTTATCTCCTCTCCCTCCTTGATAGGAGAACCGGATTCAGGTATCTGGGATATCACCATATCTGCACCGATCTCCTGATTGGTCTCGAATTCATATGTGATGATTATGCCATTGTCCTCCGCAAAAAGGAGAGCCTCGGAATAGGGCTTCCCGACGAACGAAGGCATTATCTTCTCAGTATCCTTGGTGTCCAGTCCATTGAGCACGTTCTTTGCAACTATGAAGCCTATGATGAGGAATGCCGCTGCCAGTATTACATAGATTATATGGCGAAGCCTCCTGTTGGAGCCTACTCCGTTCTTATTATCCGTTTCCTCTTCTGCCGGTTCCTCAGGCACATAGGTATCCAGATAGTCGGTGATGTATTCTCCAGAAGGATCCTCAAGACATCTCTTTAAGTCCTCCTCCATCCTGCCGAAAGACTGATATCTGTCCTTCTTGTCTTTCCTCATGGCCTTGAGGATTATCCTGCTTATGCTCTCAGGCACATCGGCTATCTTGGAAGGCTCATAGGGCAGCTGATGCACGTGCTTCAGTGCCAGCTTCACCTTGTCCTTTCCAGTAAACGGAAGATTTCCGGTAAACAGTTCATAGAGAAGCACTCCCATGGAATATATGTCGCTTGACTTGTCCGGCTTTTCTCCCTTTGCCTGTTCGGGGGAGAAGTATTCCACAGTTCCTATGACCTTGTCCTTCACGGACTTGGATATCCTGTTGTCATCAGCAGTACCAAAGTCCAGTATCACCGGATACATGTCCTGATCCAGTACGACGTTCTCCGGCTTTATGTCCCCGTGGACCACTCCCGCAAGATGCGCAAGTCCCATGGTCCTCGTCATAATCTGGGCCGTCTCCACCTTCTGCTCCAGAGTAAGGTCGCCCCTTCTCATGAGTTTCTTGAGAGTAGGCCCGTCTATGTATTCCATCACGTACCAGTACGTGTCCTCATATTCCCCGTCATCCACCAGATGGACTATGCCCGGGAACTTCATCTTCCTTAAGATATGTATCTCGTTCAGGAAGGCTTCCACGTACTGCTCATCGGAAGCAAACTCCTTCTTCAGCATCTTGAGTGCAAGGGTCTCCTCAGTCTCCTGGTCCCTCACTATGTAGATGTCGCTGGTGCCGCCTTCGTCGAATTTCCTTATTATCTCGTATCTGTCCTGGAGGATCTTATGGATAAGCTCACTCATCTTCACTGCCCTCCATCTTCAGAAGTCCTACGGAGATGTTGTCGGAACCTCCGCGTCTCAAGGCTATCCTCATGAGTTTCTGGACCGTCCTCTCGAGATTTCTGTCGTGCCTTATGATCTTTTCAAGTTCCCTGTCGGAGAAGTACTGGAAGAGTCCGTCCGAGCAGAGGAGCAGTATGTCTCCCGAGAAGATGGACACGTCAAAAAGGTCCACCGTGAGGCCTTTCATGCCGAGGCATCTCGTAATGGAATTCCTGTACTTGTTGACCCTTGCTTCTTCCTTCGTCAGGAGTCCTCTGTCCACGAGGCTCTGGATGAAGGAATGGTCCTTAGTGATCTGCGTGAGCGTGCCTTCATGGTATATGTACGCTCTTGAGTCTCCTACATGGGCTATCATGGCGCGCTCTTCCCTGACGGAAGCGACCGTGCAGGTCGTACCCATCTCCTTGAGCTCACTGTTCTTGGAAGCTATGTCGAGGATCTTCTCATTTGCCAGATGAAGAGCCTTCTCAAGTTCCTCAAGGGAATACTCGCCGCCGCGGATATGCCCTACGACCGCGTCTATGGCTATGCTGCTGGCATATTTTCCCCCGTTATAGCCTCCGAGTCCGTCCGCTATTATGAGCACCTCACCGAAGGGCTCCACTCTTCCTTCGTATACGGAGTCCTCGTTCGCTGCTCTGACTTTTCCCCTGTTCGTTGCAATAAATGTCTTCATGTTCTCCTGACGGGCCTTAAGACCCTCTTCAGTCCTCTTTTATGTATTTGGCTCTCAGCTGTCCGCAGGCGCCTTCTATGTCCTGCCCGAGGCTCCTCCGCCTCGTGAAGCTGAGTCCCCTTGTTTCCAGCATCTTTTCGAACCGGCTTATCTCCTCCTCTGAAGGAGCGCTGTAGGGACCGGTGTCCCCGTTCATGGGTATGAGGTTTATATGTGCCGTTTCTCCATTAAGGAGCTCCTTTAAGGCATCGGCATCCTCTTTTCCCATATTGAAATCCTTTAGCAGGATGTATTCCAGTATGAACCTTCTGCCAGTCTTCTCCATATATGCGCTCATGGCCTTCACGGAATCCGTGAGGGACCATCTCTCCTCCACGGGCATTATCTTTCTTCTCTTCTCAGGGATCGCGCTGTGGAGCGACAGGCAGAGCGTAAGGGGTATCCCCTCCTCCGTGAACCTTCTTATGGCGGGCTCTATCCCGCAGGTGGAGAGGGATATGTTCCTGTATGCTATCCCAAGGCTGTTCTCAGAGTGGATGCATCTTAAAAACTTCACTACATTGTCGTAGTTCAGGAACGGTTCTCCCGTTCCCATGAGCACTATGTTCCTGATGTTCCTGCCTTCTCCCATGAGCGAATTGACCTTCAGGACCTCTCCAAGCATCTCTCCCGAAGAGAGCTGTCTTTTGAGTCCCCCTATGCCCGAAGCACAGAAGGCGCATCCCATGGGGCATCCCACCTGGGTCGATATGCATATCGTCTTCCCGTAGGAATAGTCCATGAGTACCGTCTCTATGAGGCTCCCGTCACTGAGCTTAAGAAGATACTTTCTCGTACCGTCCCTGCTCACGAGTTCCGTCTCCACCTCCGGATACCCTTCCGAGTATCTTTCCTTCAGCTTCTCTCTCAGAGCCTTCGGGAGATTGGACATCTCATCGAAGGGAACGCACATGGAAAGCCAGAGCATTATCTGCTTTGCTCTGAAGGGCTTTTCGCCCATGCTTATGAGTTCCTGTTTCAATTCCTCTTCCGTAAGGTCCAGAAGAGAGATCCTGTTCTCGTTCATCTCTTCACCAGTTTTGCCATATAGAAGCCGTCTATCCCGTCAAGATGCGGGAAGAACTGTATGCCTCCGTTCACTATCCTGTCCTTAAGTCCTTCGAAGACCCCTTCCGGCTCAGCCGGGGAGAACTCCCCGTGTTCATTCAGGAAGACTTCTATGTTATCAGCGTTCTCCGCTCTGTCTATCGTACAGGTGGAATATATGAGGGTGCCTCCCTTCTTCACGTACCGGGCTGCATTATCGAGGAGCTTCCTCTGAAGGAGCGCCAGTGAAGAGAGGTCTTCCCTTTCCTTTCTGTATTTTATGTCGGGCTTTCTGTAAAGGAGCCCGAGCTCGCTGCACGGTGCGTCCAGGAGCACCAGACCGAACTTCTCCTCCAGGGAAGGATCGAATACAGTAGCATCCCTGGTCTTTAAAGTCGCTTCCGTCCCCATCCTTTTGAGGTTCCAGTCCATTATCTCCACTCTGTGAGCGTGAAGATCCCAGGCCTCGATATATGAAGGGCTTATGAGCTCATTAAGATATGCGGTCTTTCCACCCGGAGCAGCGCACATGTCGAGTACGGAATCATATCCTTTTCCCGCCATCTCGCAGACCAGCATCGAGGCTTCTCCCTGTACGGTGAGCTTTCCTTCCTTATACAGATCCGTCTCATCTATCTGGGGCGGGCTCTTTAGATAGTAGGCGTTCGGTGAAAGCTTTCCCTTCGTAAAGCCTGCGCATATGCTCTTCAGGCCTTCTTCGAATGAGGTTCCGTCTGTTCTTAATAGGTTCCTCCTGACGCTCATCTGGTTATACGGTCTTCGAAACGAGAGCATGTTCCAAGCCGTTTCGTATCCGTAATCGTCAATGTATTTCTCCACTATCCACTCGGGATAGCTGAAGAGGACTGAGAGATGCCTTACGGGCTCCTTCTCCTCGTCCGGATATTCCACTTCACCTATATGCCTTGAGATGTTTCTGAGCACTCCGTTCGCAAATCCCTTGAGGGCCTTCTTGGGGGAAGACGCCACTATCTTCACGGACTCGTTCACTGCCGCGCTCACGGGCACCGAATCGAAGTACATCATCTGGCAGACCGAGATGCGAAGCACGTTCCTTACGAACCTGTGGACCTTCTTTCCTTCCGTAAACGAATCTATCACATGATCGATCCTTAAAAGGTTCTCAAGTGTCGTATAAACAAGAGCGGAGACGAATCTCCTGTCCCTGTCCTCCATTTCCCTGAGGGAATCCTTGAGAGCCAGGTTGAGATATGCCCCCTCTTCCACCTGTTCCAGTATGTTTACGGCAGTCTTCCTGGGATTTGCCATTTCAGTCAAGCGCCTCTCCCTTTATGAATACGTTCCTTCGGCCTCTGAGGAAATCACTGTCAGCCATCTCCCTTCCGCCGGGATACACTATCCTCATGAGCCTCACGGCTCCGTCCTTCGTCTTTATTATGAGCCCCATTCTGTCGTCAGCCTCGAGTATGGTCCCCGGCACTGCGTCAGAAGAAACATCCGCAGCCCTGCCGAACATCACCTTGAACTTGGTGCCGTCCTTTAAGAAGGAATATGCTCCGGGTTCCGGATTTGTCCCCCTTATGAGATCGCAGATCTCCCTTGTTTCCTTATCAAAATCTATGTGGCCGAAGCCCTTCTCGAACTGGGGAGCGTATGTTACCTCATTCTCGTCCTGGGGCTTCCTCTCGAGCGTTCCGTCTAGGAGCTTTTCAAGAGTCCTCTTCAGGGTATCCCTTCCCACGTATGAGAGCTTCTCCCTCACGCTTCCGCCTGTATCATTTTCTTCTATCGTGAGCTCATCCTGTTCCAGCGTGGCTCCCGCATCGAGGGCCCTGACAGTGAACATGGTGGTGACTCCGGTCTTCTCCTCTCCGTTTATAACCGCCCATTCTATGGGAGCGGCTCCCCTGTATCTCGGGAGCAGGGAACCGTGCACGTTTATCGTGCCGAACTCCGGTACCGCGAGTACCGCCTTGGAGAGGATCTGACCGTAGGCAGCAGTTATCATGAGCTTCGGGGATATCTCCCTTAAGAGCTCAAGTCCCTCTTTTCGGAGCGACTCGAACTGATATACGGGAAGTCCGAGCCTTTCGGCCTCCTCCTTCACGGGAGTCGGTATCATCTTATGGCCCCTTCCCTTCGGCCTGTCAGGCTGGGTGATGACGGCCTTTACGTCATATCCCTCCTCAACGAGCATGCGAAGAGACGGGATCGCGAATTCAGGCGTCCCCAGAAAGACTATGGAGACTTCACTCTTCTTCATCTTCTCCGTCTTCTCCTTCCGGATCCACTTCCCTTATCATTTTGTCTATGTAGAGGATCCCATCAAGGTGGTCGAGCTCATGGCAGAGACACCTTGCAAGGAGATCTTCGCCTTCGATGATCTGCTCGTTCCCGTTCCTGTCAAGGGCCTTCACGGTGACCTTCTTCGGTCTTGTGACTATGCCCATCCTGTCCTCCACGGAAAGGCAGGCTTCTCTTCCGGTCTGCTCGCCTTCGGAGGAAATTATCTCAGGGTTTATGAGCTCATAGACCCTGTCTTCTATCTCTATCACCACTACTCTTCTCAACACGCCGACCTGCGGGGCTGCAAGGCCTACGCCTTCGTCCTCCCTCATGGTCTCGAGCATGTCATCCAGAAGTTCATGGATATGCGGAGTTATCTCCGTTACCGGTCTTGATTTCTTTCTGAGCTTAGGATTCGGGTCCTGAAGCACTTTTCTTAGAGCCATATGTCTGCCTCCTCAGTTCACGGAATACGGATCCACGTCTATCCCGATGTTTATGCCGGAATGCTTGATCCGTTTTTCCCAGATGTCATATATGATGTCCCGGACCCCGCTGAGGTTCCGGTTTACCGTAGTCTTTATGAGTATGTGGTATCTGAAGCTGTCATCCAGCTTCCTCACGGGCGCCTCCTCAGCCGCATAGAGGAGTATGTCCTTCTTATGGGGAGCGAGCTTCTCCTTCATCTCACGGTCGGTCTCCGTAAAGACCTTCTTTACTCTCTCCTCATTCCTTCCGGAGAACACGATCCTGAACACCCTGGAATACGGCGGCTTTAATGTCTCCTTCCTGAAACGGATCTCAGTCTCATAGAAGCCATGATAGTCATGGTCCTTCGCATAGAGTATCGCATAGTGGGTCGGATTGTGGGTCTGGACTATCACCTTTCCCTTCTTCCGCCTTCCGGCCCTGCCTCCCACCTGCTCTATCATGGCGAAGGTCCTCTCCTCTTCACGGTAGTCCCCCGAGAACAGCATCCCGTCTGCTGAAAGTATAGCAGATAGAGTGACGTTTGGGAAATCGAGTCCCCTTGCTATCATCTGCGTTCCGACAAGTATATCCGCCTTATGGTTCCTGAAGTCCTCAAAGATCCTGAAGTAGGAATCCTTCTTCCTCGTGCTGTCGAAGTCCATCCTCATTATGTTGGCCGTCGGGAACAGCTTCTGTATCTCCTCGACCGCCTTCTCCGTCCCCGTTCCGCTGAAGGAGAGCGCTTTCTCTCCGCAGGAGGGACATGCAGAAGGCACCCTGAACGCCCTTCCGCAGTAATGGCATAAAAGGTCGTTCCTGTCCTTGTGGTATTTAAGGGGCAGATCACAGTGAGGGCACTTTATCACTTCTCCGCAGGACGGGCAGATAAGGCTCGAGGAATATCCCCTCCTGTTAAGGAATATCATTGCCTGTTCTCCCCTGGCAAGCACGTCTCCTAGCTCTTTTCGGAGCGCAGCGCTCACTATGGACCTGTTCCCTCTCTGGAACTCCTGTCTCATGTCCACTATCTCCATGTCTGGAAGCGGAAGAGATGCGACCCTGTGTTTCATCTCAATCCTCTCGTACATCCCTATCTCGGACTTGAAATAGTCGTCTATAAGAGGAGTGGCGCTCGCAAGCACCAGCGGGCATCCGTTCATCTTTGCCCTTATGTTGGCTATCTCCGCAGCATGGTACTGGGGATAGTTGTCTGCCTTGTAGCTCTCGGAATGCTCCTCGTCCAGGATTATGATGCCTATGTTCTCGAGAGGCATGAACACTGCTGACCTGGCTCCGAGCACCACCTTCGCCTTTCCGTCCCTTATGCGTCTCCACTCGTCGTATCTCTCCCCGTCGGAGAGACCGCTGTGGAACACGGCTATCTCATCAGTAAAATGCCTTGAGAACTCTCTTAATATCTGAGGGGTTATGGATATCTCGGGCACCAGCACTATGGCTGTTCTTCCTATGGAAAGGGCGTGCTTCACGGTCTCTATGTATACTTCGGTCTTGCCGCTTCCCGTGACTCCGTGAAGAAGGAAGGTGCAGTTCTCCTTCTTATCCGTCTTTTCTTCGATGCGCCTTATGGCCATAGCCTGTTCATCAGTATAGGAGATCTCCCTCTTCTCTGCTGTCCTTCCGGTATCGGGAGACCTCATTATCTCCTTTTCAAACACCGTCACGATACCCTTTTCGGATAGACCTGAGATCACATTTGAAAGGGAGGAATCATACGGGACTTCACCTGTCTCCAGAAGGAGATCTATGTAAGCCAGTTTTCTTTTGTACTTCACATTCCCGTTCTTTGCGAAGCAGCCCTTCCTCTCCTCCCTAAGGCCTTCCTCCGAAAGGGCTTTGACGAACCGTCTCTCCTTTTTGGATATACGGTCCTTCCTCACCCCGGAGGGGAACATGAAGCGGAGAGCGAAGCTCATGGTGGTGCGGTATTTGGCACACATGTACCTTGCGAGCCTTATCTGTTCCTCGCTCACCGTACGCACGTCATCGAGCACTGCGATCACGTCCTTTATCTTTTCCCTGTCATAGCCGGGAGAATCCTTCTCCCTCAGCACTATCCCCTCCACATCCATGCGTCCGAAGGGCACGAGAACCCTGTGCCCCGGAAGATCCTTCAGACCCTCGGGCACTCTATAGTCGTATATATGGTCGATGCTGGAGTGGGCTATGTCCACTATGACTTCGCAGTAACGTTCAGGCATTGAAAACCTCCAAGGTTAATTATACCAATATAAGGGAAAAGCAGAAAACGGAGATGACAAAAAAAGCCGGAGATGCTATCTCCGGATCATCCTTTTCAGTCCCTTCTTAAGGGGCCTGTATATGCTGTATATGAGGTGAAGGAGTTTAGGGCAGTGTCTCATGAGGCGGTATGCTATCCTCGTCCTTAAGGGATATGAACTGATCCCGTTCCTATCCATCTTTTCCGCGATACTGTCCCTGAGCTCTCCCTTCAGGGTCCTGGCCTCCTCTCCCTTATCTTCCTTAACGGCGGCATATGTGCTCAGCATCACGTTCATTATGGAAGCCCTGGTCTTTTTCAGCTGTTTTTCGCTGTAGATCCCGGGTGTGTTCTCCTCTATGAAGGAGGCGAAATGGCTCCTTGCCGTCACCCTGTCCCTCCTGTTACTTAAAGAACGGTCTCCCGTGATGCTCCCCTTCCTCCTCCTGTGAAGATACAGTTCCTCGTCTATGACGGAGACCCTGGCGCATCTGTCGTATATCCTGAATGTGGTGTCTATGTCCTCATAGACATGCCCTTCCGGGAACCTTATCTCTGAAAACAGTTCCCTCCTGTACAGCTTGTCCCATACGTGCGTGTCGGCTTTCCCTGAGGCCAGGGCCCGGAGGATCTCCTCCCTTCCTTATGTGCCTTCGGGAAGCTTCTCCACTCTCCTCTTCTCCTTTGGAGTCGTCATATGCTCCTCTGTCCTGCAGAGGGCGTACCTGCATTCGCAGATATCCGTTCCGTCCCTTTCCATGGCAGTTAGCATCTTTTCCATGAAGGAGGGAAGATATGCGTCATCGGGATCCAGAAAAGCTATGTATTCCCCGGTCGAGACATCGAGTCCCCTGTTCCTTGTGGCGCTGAGTCCCCTGTTCTCCTGGCAGATCACCCTGAAACGCGGATCCTCCGCAGCAGATCTTTCGCATATCCCACCCGATCCGTCTGTCGAGCCGTCGTCTATGATGATGATCTCGAGGTTACCATATGTCTGATCCCTCACGCTCTGAAGAGCCTCTTCAAGATACACTTCCACGTTATATACAGGTATTATCACACTTATGAGACTTCCCATATCCTTAAAGGCTCTCCTCTCTTTTTTCTGTTTTATACCTGCTTTAAGAGAGGATATAAAGGGAAGGAGGCACGTGAAGGTGGTATGATATATGGAGCAAAGATCACGTGAAAGGAGGCTCCCATGAGAACGAAAAAGGTGGCAGTGGTAAAGTATGACAGTGCCTGGACGGAGGCTTTCGAAAAGATAGCTGAAGAGATACTAAGTGTTCTTGGCAGTCTTGCCGTACGCATCGAACACGTGGGGAGCACCTCTGTTCCCGGACTCTCTGCAAAGCCTGTCATAGACATGGACATAGTCATAAGGGATGAAACTGTGCTGCAGGAGACCATATCAGCACTTCAGGACATAGGATATGTTCATGAAGGGGATCTCGGCATAAAAGGACGGGAGGCCTTCAGGTATGAAAGAAAAGATCACCTGATGAAGCACCATCTCTACGTTTGCCCTGCTGACTCGCCCGAGCTCAGAAGGCATATCGCCTTTCGGGACTATCTCCTGAGCCACCCCGATGCCGTAAGAGAATACGGCAGTATAAAGGAAGAGGCTGCACGTCTGTACTCGGACGACATAGACGGATACATCCGTTACAAATCCCCCTTCATAGAGAGGATATATGAAGCGATAAATAGATAATTAAAGGAACCTTTTTTCATAAGGTTACACGCTCGTTTATCCCCTAATAATCTCTTAATAGGTTTGATTATTCGATACTGACAGGTGTTTTGAAATGAATGATTCGTGTTTTTAATGTAAACTCTTTCCCTGTTTGGCCATCGTCTCTATTAATTATGATGAGTCTTCCCTATTACTAAGTCATATTTTGAGACTTTGTTTCTGGATTATACGCAGTTTGTACCTAGCCCCTATTGAGAATACTGAGAGTTTGTGCAGATTATATCTTACGGTTTATAAATTCATCCTTTAGATTGCAAATGCATTTGAGATTTGTTATCCTATGTTTGTCAGTTGATTTTTTATGAGATAAGGGGGAGTTTATTTATGTTGACTAGTATAGGAAGGTTCTTAAAGAAGTTGAGGATTGACAGAGGCGAAATATTGAAAGATATGGCTGATAAACTTGAGGTAACAGTATCTTTTTTGTCTGCTGTTGAAAACGGAAAGAAGCATATGCCATCGTCCTGGAATGGAAAAATCTGCAGTTTGTATAGCTTAAGTGAAGCACAGAGACAAGATTTCACTACAGCTATTGCAGAGACTGAAGATGCTATAGAGATGAATCTTGTTAATGCTAATCAGGTAAATCGAGAACTTGCTGTATCGTTTGCCCGTAGCTTTAATAATATTAATGATGCACAAATTGAAGAGATACGCAGGATTCTTAAGATTGGTGATAGGAAATGATCTTATATAAAGCATCCCC
>JAEEGI010010012.1_pt1 | contig 20646 bp, 31 predicted proteins | sample 8958751 | NCBI WGS metagenome assembly JAEEGI01 (sample SAMN16246545, study PRJNA631951) | gut metagenome | biome: gut microbiome; feature: rumen; material: KS-attached | host: Bos | place: Iran: Karaj | collected 2018-10 | reverse complement strand
TCGGCTCAGAGTGACAGAGAAATCACGAAAGATGATGAGCGAGAGAGAGCGTGGCATGAGGAAGAACCAGCCTGGCAACGAGTACACCGTGACTGGGATTTTCACGGGATATGCCCTCATGGATGATGGTGACATACGTCCTTGTTTCTATGGCAATGTCACCTACTCTCGCTACGATGAGATTGTGAGTCTGGAACTGACCAAGAATCAGCCAGAGGGAAGTTGCCGTCTTTGCCGACGCTACAAGGATGGACTTTGCTACATGAATGGAGGGCAGAACCTAAGCAAGTCATGCGCCAGCCACAAGGTTGAAGATGGCGACATCGTCTGTCCGAAATACGAAGAAGTGTTGCCCAATGGCTTATACGAGTACGGTGAAGCCAACAGGCATTGTCCTAATGTCACTATTGCCCGGGACAGCAAGGGCAATAGGCTTTACCGTGTTTACTCGCTCAACTGGGACTATTACACGGAATACAGCGAGACTCAAATATGGAAATTCTATTCAAAAGAACCTAAAGAAGGATAACAATGGGAGCAACAATATACCCTCAATTCCAAATGAATGTGGTAAATGGCAAAGCGTATTTCAGTAAGTTTCCATTTGCCATAGATGGTGTGCCATCTAAGCGTATTCCAGAAGTAACAATAATAGATGACGAAGCTGTTGGAGCGACGTTGAAGAAGGAGGAATGAATATGAGAACAAAATATCACTTCATCATTTCAAGGTATTGCCCTAAAGAAGAAATCTTCGATGGGGAAATGGACTTCACAGAAGCCAGGAAGTTTATGGACGAACACGCTACAGAAGAAAGGCGTGTGGGTTTCAAAGTATTTAACGAACTCAGGAACCGATGGGAAGACTTCGGCGGCAGTTTCCACGGAGGGCGTAAGGTGTATGACAAGCAAGGAATCCTTTTCATTCTTAACCCTGACTATAGCGGTATGTGGAAGCCGGATGAACAGCGTTTTCACCTGTGGCGAAAGGTTCCTGACGGGAGTAGCAGATTTGTACAATCGTTTGCCACCGAAGAGCAAGCCGTCAAATGGCGAGACTTTTTGCAGGAAGGGCAAAGCACTTACGAGTTTTATGTAAAACCATCAGACATACAGGAGGACTGAATTATGCCTTACGGAATTTGTAAAGTGTGCGGATGCACAGACAACGACCCGTGTTTCAATCCCGAACACGGAAACTGCTGGTGGGTGGACGATACGCACGAATTGTGTAGTCATTGCGCAGACCCAGAAATTGCGAATCATCCTGCCACCCAGCATTGTATTAACAGTGAAGGATTCGACCCATATCCTGGTGTTGAACGTAAAGACCTTGCCGCGATCGGCTGTCCGTTCCCCGATGATGACGGTGCCGCATGTTCCGACTGTTCGCATTATAATAGTTCCAGCATATTTACTGGTGAATGTGATTTAGGAATTAAAATTTCATAATAACAACATATAAGGACTAATGAACTATGACAACAGAAGAAGAGAAAAGAGAACAAGCTATTCAGAGCGTCGCAGAAGGGTTGCGGAGAAATCCGTTCTCTGTGGCGTTCAAGGTTAAGAAAAAGCCTGCCGGCATCAAAATCATCTTCGAGGTGACGCAGGAAGAAATGGATGCAATGTTAGAGAAGGAGGAATAACTATGAGCGTTAAGAATTTGAACTCACGATTCTTCGATTGCTGCGAGGTGAAAGGTGACAAGATAACCATCCACAAGTGTGTCATTGACAAGGCTGTCAAGGATAGCTACAAATATGCAGACCCTTGTGGATCAGCCGACAGAGAAAGTGGGCAACGTGATGTAATGGAAGATTTGCTCTACGTCATTAAGCGAGCGAGATATATTGAGAATGAACGGAGAACGAAAAAGATGTTCTCATGAAAAAGGAGGGATAAGTATGACAGACAAGGATAAAATCAGAGCCGATTACTCGGTGTCCAAGATGTGTCCAAGATGTGACAAAGAATGGAGTACAAGCGAGGACTTGGAGAAAGAGGTAATGAGATACCAGCAAAAGGTTTATGACCGAGACACAACGGTAAGAGATATTGCCCGTCACTTCGCCAACTGGCAGCGCGAGCAGATGATGAAGGAGGCGGTTGATGCAACAAAAATTTTCTCTGGCATCGGAAGCAATTCAAAGACTGGGGAATGTGTGCCTTATACGGAATATTCAATCTGTATTTCAGACAAGTTGTGTGATGGCCGTAGCAAAATTAAATTGATTGTCATCAAGGAGGACTGAATATGATTACAGAGGATTACGTTTCATTTGAGTTGGCACAGCTGCTCAAAATAAAGGGCTTTAATGAACCATGCAACAGCAGGTTCTACATGAAAACGCCTGACGGTAAGCCAGTGGTGTATCTCACATCCGTCAGAGAGGATTTCAATAAAAGAGATCTCATAAACACCTGGAGCAGACCGACGCATCAGATGGTGATGAAGTGGCTGCGTGATGAGTATGCTCTTTTCATCGAAATTGCAGTAAGCATGGATTTGAATGGTGACTACCACTATTCTTACATTGTTCTTGACGCTGCTTGCCAATACGTGAGAAAAGGCTGGACTTGTTTTGAATGGAAATACGAGGACGCTGTAGAAGCAGCTGTCTCGTTTTGCCTTAAATATCGGGTATAAGAGTATGGAAGCGATGACGATTGAGAAACTGAAAATGCTTGAGGCGAAGCATGGCACCAAATCTGCACCCAAGAAAAGGCGTTTGAAGGTTTTTTACGGATGGGCGAGGCTTGGCAAGGTGCGCAAGCGGGAGTCCATTTCTATCATCTTTGAGAACGAAGAAGGTGCCGGATGTGAAACGCAACGGTCCCATAAGACCTTGAAGAAGATGCAGGACACGGTCTTTGAGAGGTTCCAGACTGACGAGGAAGCACAGGACGCCTCTTTTTGTAGGCAGGTGTTTACAGAATACTGCGTGTTCATGGATGAAAAGATTGTCAACGGCAGTTTGGAAAAGGCGTTGCAGATCAATTCAGAACGGGACAAGAATCATGTTAGCAAGCAAGTGAGGAAAGAGATTGCAGACAAACTGCGAACTTCTTTCCTCGCTTCGCATCAGGGATATGTTGAACCTGTACGACAACTGGAATTTGATTTTTTATGAAGACATATTATTTGACATTATCGCAGGTGTTTCCTGTTACCCATCCGAGAGCAGGTGAGGAAACCCATTTCAAGGATTGGCTTATAGGTGCCTTGTACTATGGCGCAGAAAATGGGAAAATACACACCATCAGAGCGAATTATGAGTTGTGGACCAAACGATTTGAACAGATAAATGCAGGGAAAGCGTGTCTCTCGGTTCGGTACTGGGAGGGTAAGCCTTACAGAAGCAAGCAGCATGAGATTGTGAGGCTGACGAAAGATGATGGCATCGGCATACAGAAATTGGAGTTTCCTTTTGGCACGCTCGATGAAGCCATGATAGAAGATGCTGAACATGTCGGAATGTTTGGCGGCATCGCCAAAACGCTTGCAACAAACGACGGTCTTTCGCTTAATGATTGGAAAGCGTGGTTTAAGGACTACGACCTATCAAAGCCAATGGCAATTATTCATTTCACGAAATTCAGGTATTGATTATGAAAAGGAAAATTGTGTGGCATGATGCCGCCAAAGAAAAACCCAGACCGCATAGTTGGATTCTCGTCAGTACGAAGAATCCCAAATCCATTGCCCCAGTGCTGGCGTTAGATAGCGGCATTCTTGAAGCTGACAAAAAAGGAACTTTCAAGATATGGGCATACGCTGAGGATGTATTACCGTTCAAATTGGAGAACTGATTATGGCAAGAGTGAAAGCAAGTGAATGTAAGTGCTGCGAATGCGGCAAGCCGGCCGTGGCGTTCTTTCCTGTCATAGACCCAGACATCCCATCTTATCCATACTGCCCTGCATGTCTGGAAAAGGCGATGATTGGAATGGCAAAGGTGGTGTGGAAGGATAACGATGGCATGCAAGCGATTGCCGTGATGCAGGCGAGAGAAACAAGGAAGAAACTGGAAGAACAAATCAAGGAATGATATGGAAGTATTAGAAACTCCTAAGAGTGCCGACCTGCGAGCATATTGTGGGTGGCGCGGCAATTCAGAAGATGATATCGTGACTGGTGGCACCATCTATCACGACCGGTCATCCAAGGGTATCAAGAACGGCAAGCGGTACTTCAAGGACTGCAATCGTGCAGAGATTGCTGTTGACGGGAAGCGTTACCGTCATCGAGGCAAGACGAGGTATGACTGCGAGCAATGGCTGAAGGCAGTGCAGGAAGGGAAGATAAAGCCGACTGACAACAAAGCCGACTGGTGGAGGATGGAACAGAGGAAGGATGAATCTGTACGCATCGACGAAATGATTGTGTCGGCTGCAGAAGAAGCGGTGCTCTTGTATGACTATCACACAACTGGCGACATTACGAAGATTGACGCCTATCTGGTGGATAGACTACTACCCCACATGATGTACTATGCAGCCCACACTTTGCATCTTGGTCGCGACAGCACTGTCACGGCATCTCGTCAGGCTGCAGGATTGTTGCTCACTCGCATCACTGCTGGCCGTCCCGTGCAGAACTTTACCACCACCTGCAAACGTATGTTGCGAGTGTTCAAGGAACGTGGTAATTTCTTCTATTACGAGAATGCGCCAGAGCAGGTGAAGATCATGGTCAACAAGATTAACTTTGACGCACTTGCAGAGGTGTGGAAAGTGACGAAGGACAGACGGCTGTAAAATGTTCGGGACTGTGCCGTTGAAAGCAAACAAGCGTGTGCGCTAAGATGAGAACCGGAAGCACGGCGCAGTCCCGACAAACCATCGCTTATGAAAGGGAAAGACAAACAGCAGTATGTGGTGTACGACCAGTTCCACTGGCTTGCGCCTGACCATCTGGAACATGTCTTCGCTGGATGGGAGTATGCGTTGAAGAACTATGCGTTCCTAAAGCAGGCGCATCCCGACAAGACACTCGGGCTCACCACGATTGAAGACTATGAGAAGCTGAAACCGAAACGTAAATAACAATCATCATGAGAAGTGTAATGAAGTGGGTGGTGGTGGCGTTGCTCTTCATCATCCTTATTGTGTGCGGCATCATCATGTCGCCATTGCTGGCGTTCTCCATATTGGCGGAGTCGCATGAAAGTTACAACAAAGTAAGAATGAACTTATGAAAAGGAAAGACTGGAGAAACCTGGCAGGAACCGTCATGTGGTTCTTTGCTGGAATGGCCCTGTGGGGCTATGCCCTCACGCTTATGGAGCGAAGGGAAGAGAAGCAGGCAAGAGAGGGACACTTCCCTCTTGAGTCCGATGACATCAGACGTTACTCGATAGCGATTTTCGCTGGGATTCTGGCTGACATCCTGCTCGGTGCATCATTGATTGCCTGGCTCTGCTAACGCTAAACGTCAGCAAATGTTAAGGTGGTAAAATGGCGGTAAAATGGTGAAGTCTTCGTTTGCATATCTTGTTAAAAATGAAGAACTTTACAGTAGAAAATTAAACAAGAAACCCTCTAAAAACAACGGAAACATGAAAGCTGCAATTATCGACAAGATTGGCAAAATGATGGCAGAAGCGATGAAGGAGGCCATCTGTGAGAATGAGCACAACGCCTACATCGACCACAGCGCAGGCGACTTCTACTTCACAGTTGAGGTGAATGATGATGACGAAATCGAAGTTGAGGTGCTCAACAACGAAACCGACAAGACTGACTATCCGAACGTCATCGCTGCCATCAAGGCTGCTATCCCAGACTGGAGCGATGTTGCCGACGATGTGAGAGATGAATGGCAGGAAATGGATGAGTGGCAGAGAAACGGCTTCAAGAATGCCGCTGACTATTACCGTTGGAGATATTGTTGAACCTAACTGAGAGAATCATGAAAGCGGTAATTCCAAGAAGCGACGTAACCGGTCCTCTGCTGAAGGAGATAGAGGACTTTGCCAGAGTGCATGGTCGGTACTACAGCGAAGTGCTCGAATCCTTGCTTGATTACATCATCTTCTGCTTCTGCATCGACCACACGTCTGCACCATTGTGGAGGTACAATCAGGAAGATACTGAAAAGTTCCATCACATGATGGTCACGTACTTCCGCATGATGGAGGAGGCCTTGGTGCATCGATCATGGTATGACATGTTTGGTGACCTCTTCATGGCATGGGCTGGTGACAAGAAATACAGGGGGCAGTGCTTCACCCCGATGGACATGTGCGACATGATGGCTCATGTCACCCTTGACGGCAAGGGAAGCATGGAGCCAACGATGCAGTGCAGGGGCTTCGGGAAGAGGGTGGTGGTCAGCGACTGTGCTTGCGGGAGTTCGAGAACCCTGCTTGCGGGTCATTCCGTGTTCATCAGCAACGGATGGCGAAAGCCCTATCTCATAGGTGAGGATCTTGACGCGATGTGCTGCAAGATGAGTGCGGTGAACATGCTGGTGCACGGATGCTACGGTGAGGTGGTTTGCCACAACACGCTGACGAGCCCAGCCTCCATCATGTTCGGCTACGTCGTCAACGAGGGTCTGTATCCATTCCAGCCAGGCTTGCCGACAGTCAGGTTCATCACCAAACCTGAGCAGTCGGTGGCATGCATGACATGGGAGAGGAGGATGCAGCAGGCACGGCAGATGCAACAACTCGCCGACCGCAACAAGCCTGAGGACGTTCTACCCGTCGGAGGTGCGGTTGCTGCATCTGCTGAATCCCAAAAGGAAAAGCAATCGCCTCTGCAGCTGACATTGTGGTGAGTATCTTGGAACATTACAAAAAACAATCATTGTATGAAAAGAGTTTGGACAGAACATCTTGACAACATCCTGCGTCGCAACTATGCGAGCGGGGACATCGCCGCGCTGGCAGAAAGGCTCGGAAAGACACGCAAAGCCGTTATGTCGAGGGCGCAGGTCCTCGGGCTGAAGAGGAAGAACGGCAGGAAAACATGGTCGAAGAGGCAACTGGACACGCTCAGGAGGCTCTATGCAGACCATTCTGCGGAGGAAATCTCCGCCAAGGTGAAGCATCCTGTTACGAGCGTGTACCAGAAAGCGCAGAAAATCATGTTAAAGAAAAACCCTGAGTTCCTGGCAAAATTGGGACGCCTCGTTGCAAGCACCGAAGGCGCAAAGGATAACAGGTTTGCCAAAGGTCATGCACCAGCCAACAAAGGCAAGCGCCTCGAAGAGTTCATGTCGGAAGAGGGCATCAAGGCAAGCAGCCGCACCAGATTCAAGGCAGGGCACAGGCCGCACAACACCCGGGAGGTTGGCACCGAGCGAGTGCGTAGCGATGGCTATGTATGGCTGCGCACCGAGAACGGTTGCGTGATGAAGCACAGATATGTCTGGGAGCAGGCCAACGGTGCAGTGCCGGATGGTCATGTCGTGGCCTTCAGGGACGGCAACCGTCAGAACTGCGACCTCTCCAACCTCTACCTGCTGAGCCGTGCAGACAATGCCCGACGGCGAATCACCGAGGAAACGCCCGAAGCACGTCAGGCAAGAGTGGCGAAGGCTGCGGCAACGAGAAACAAGGGCATCAGGCGTGACAGGACACGCATACACTTCGGTCTTGAGCCGATAGGGAAACTTGTCAAGCGGTGGTGACACGAAACGTTAAACTTCAACACGAAACGACATGAGGACACTTAACGGAGCGAAATTCTACGAGGAACCCGGAAGTTGCGGCACATGCCCCTTCCTGTTCACGGGGACGACTCAAACGCCGATCTATGTTCCGGCGCAGAACACTGGGCACTGCCAGCAGTTCGACGAGTACCACAAGGTGTGGCGTTCCGTCCCGAGGCGGTGCGCCAAGCTGTTCAAGAAATTGTTTGAGTATCCAGACGGGTGCGAATTAGTGATTGTAAAAAAGTAGTAAACATGATTGAGAAAAACGGAAAATTCATCGTCATTGGAGAGTTCGTGCTCAGAATAAAGGATGTGCAGGCTGTTTTCTTCGCTGAGGAGAACGGCAATCCATACATCAAGATAGTGATGCGTGGCAGCAACTATGTGTATAATTCGCCATGCAGCAAGGAAGAGGCGAAGCCCTGCATCGACAAAATTTTGTATCTGCTTAATGATGATTGACTATGGAAGAAAAGGAAATGAACAAGAGCTTCTACGAACTGGTGAAGAAGGTTCGCAGAAACCAGAAGTCGTACTTCGCCACGATGGACAAGACGTTCCTCGCAGAGGTGTTGCGTCCGATGGAGGAGGAACTCGACAGACGGCTGAAGACTGAACGCCCGACCCTGCCCACCGCACTGCAGTTCAGGAAAGCGGTGTGGGACATGAGGGGATGGCAGAACATGTGGGTGGCCACCTACACTGAGAACGCCAAGAACAACTCCATCAAGTGTGAGAAGTTCATCGACAAGTGGATTCTCAAGACTGAGGAGTTCATCAAGGAGCGCCAGCAGCCGAAATTGCAGTTTGAAGAATAACGGGTGAGCGAGTGCGTCGGGAAGCTTTTCTCGAAGAACTCTGCATGGTGACATTATGTCCCGGCGCACATCGCCTCACGCCATATCGGTGCAATGAGCGGATATTTTCACTACCTTTGCACTGAAAAACAACAAAATGGAGGAATCGACATGAAGAATGAGTTGACAATGAAGCAGGAAATGTTCTGCCAGGCTTACGTCGATACTGGCATCGCCAGTGCTGCGTATCGGCTCGCTTATGACTGCAAGAAGATGAAGAGCGAGACCATCTGGAGCAATGCATGCAGGCTGCTTGCCGACAGCAAGGTTAAAGCAAGGGTGGCTGAGATTCAGAGGGAGAACGCGAAACGCTCCATCGTGGACAGGGCACTCGTCGAGAAGAAGCTGATGGACATCGTGGAAGTTGACCCTGCGGAACTGTACTACTGGAGTGAAGAGAAGGGCAAGTTCGTGATGAAGAGTCCGCATGAGTTGCCCAAGCATCTGCGCTCTGCTCTCAAGAAGATCAGCAACAAGCGTGGCGAGTTGACCTATGAGTTCAATGGGAAGGTGGAGGCTGCAAGACTGCTGGCCACGATGAACGGATGGGAGCAGCCAAAGGAAGTGAAGCTGAGCGGTGGCGGTGTTCCTGTGCGGTCGGAAATCCGTATTGGCTTCGATGACGAGGAAGACGAGTAGCAAATTGCGGGCAAATTGTAGGTAAATAAAATGGTCATCAATCCGAGAAAACTCAACCCTAACGGCTTCTGGCTGTTGCGGTGCCTCCAAGACGAGGCGCTGCGATACGTTGTGCTGTATGGTGGTTCATCCTCTGCCAAGTCGTTCAGCGTTGCCCAGGTAGTGCTCATCATGACGCTGTGGGATGGTGAGAACTCTCTTGTGATGCGTAAGGTCGGTGCTGCCATCAGCAAGACGATATACGAGGACTTCCGTGTGGCTGCACAGACGCTGGGCGTTAGTGACAAGTTCAAGTTCGTGCAGAACTGCTGCAGGTGTGTTGTCAACGGAGCGAAGATAGACTTCTCTGGATTGGATGACCCAGAGAAGGTGAAGGGTATCTCCAACTACAAGCGTGTGTTGCTTGAAGAGCTGTCGGAGTTTGAGTTGCAGGACTGGAAGCAGATTAGGAAACGTCTGAGAGGAAAGAAGGGTCAGCAGATAGTTGCCACCTTCAACCCCATCAATGAGAAGCATTGGATAAAGAAGGACTTCATCGACACTGACAAATGGCATGACGTGCCTATGATGGTGGAGATAGGAGGCGATAAGGTGCCAGAGCATCTTTGCCAAGTGAAGAGCGTGAGGATGAATGAGCCAAAGATGGTACTGAATGCGAGAACAGGAGAGCTTGAGCAGAAGCCCTCTAACGCCATCCTCATCCAAAGCACCTATCTCAACAATTTTTGGGTGGTCGGGTCACCTGACGGGAAATACGGGTACTACGACGAGCAATGTGTGGCTGACTTCGAGTATGACCGTGTGCATGACCCCGACTATTACAATGTCTATGCGCTTGGTGAGTGGGGCGTGATACGCACCGGAAGCGAGTTCTTCGGTTCGTTCAACATCGGCAAGCATGTGAAGCCTGTCGAATACGACAAAGACTTCCCCATCCATCTGAGTGTCGATAACAACGTGCTGCCGTACATCTCCTGCTCGATGTGGCAGGTGGACACCTCCAGCGGAAAGCGTGTCGTTGAAATTGGCGAGGTGTGCGCTGAGAACCCGAACAACACCGTGAAGAAAGCGGCTGCCATGGTCGGTGCCGTCCTGAATGGCATGGGATATGAAGGAAAGTTGTATGTGCATGGCGATGCAAGCACCAGGGCGGCGAACACGTTTGATGATGAGAAGCGCAGTTGGATGGACTTGTACATCGAGACGCTGAAAGGTTGCGGACTCGATGTGGTTGACTGCGTTGGTGACAAGAATCCGAGTGTGGCCATGAGTGGTGAGTTCATCAACCAGATACTTGATGGTGAGATTGAAGGTGTGGTGCTGGTGATAGGTGACAGTTGCAAGAACTCCATCATCGACTATCAGAGTGTTCAGAAGGACGTGAACGGTGCGATGCTCAAGACGAAGGTGAAGAACAAGACCACTGGGCAGAGTTATGAGGAGCACGGGCACCTGAGCGATACGCTTCGCTATATGGTGGTGGATGCCTGCAGGGATGAGTTCACGGCATTCAGCATGAGGAGGAAGAGGAACCTCTATGCCAAGGATGGTGCTGTCAAGTTCTACAATGCCGATGGTGAGTTTGAGTATGGGCAGAAGGTGCTGTATGTGATGCCGAACGTGAACGGCATGTTCGTCATGTGCCAGGCAGACGCATTGGGCGACCTCTGGCACATCGTGTCCGTTGTGTACCGTGAGACCATATCGACTGAGGAGATGGCGAGCCTCATCATTAAGAGCGGTTCTGATGTGTGCGTCATAGAATGTGCGGAGGCGTATTTCCCATTCGTTCGTGACTTGAGAACACGCACCACCATGCCTGTGAAGGTGATGAAGGAGTTTGCCGATGTGGACGGGCGCATTGCTGCCACAAGCGACTATGTGAGTGAGCGGATGCGGTTCAGCAGCATGCAGACGGATGAATACGGGTTGTTCATTGACAGCCTGTATGACTACAACAAGGATAGCGAGAACAAGTGCGCCAGTGCCGTGCTGAGTGGGTTGGCGCAATACGTCCAGAAACTGTCGTGACCATTTCCGTGAGTCCACGAAAATGCCGATTTTGCGGTTAAAAAAATAAGCATGAAAAAAAGTCTTATTTTGTGCTTTCTTTATAATTGTATGAAAAACATAAAGTTATAGCGATATTTTAAGAAAGGCGTTTTCAAGATTTCGCTTGCGAGTATCACGGATGCAAATTGTCACTAATTTTGCGACAAAGAAAATCGCGTGATGAATTGGTTCCAACATCTATTTTCAAAGAAATCGACTGAGAATGTTGTGGCGGTAACGGAAGAGTCGCCACAGCCTTCTGCCTCCCCAGTTGACAGAGGTGCCTTGTTGCTGGCTGCTCTTGATGAGCGTAGATTGGAGTGCAACATGTCGTACATGGACATGTATCGGTGCATACCCGAGGTGTTCTTTCCCATTGAGTATATTGCAAGCCGCATCTCTGGCGGAAACTTCCAGTTGAAGAAGGAGGCTGATGACAGCGTGGTGTGGAGAAACTATACGGTGAACAAGTTGTTGAACAAGCCCAACTGCGTGTTCTCGTGGAAGGAGTTCGTGCATGACCACTTCGTCTGGAAGCTGACTACCGGCACGAGTTTCATCCGTGCGGTCACAGCGATAGACGTTGACTACCGCAGCGTGTTGGCATACTGGGTGCTCCCATCTGACAGGGTTGAAGTGAGACCTCCAAGGGCATTGATTCCCTTGTATGACGTGTCAAAGGTGTCCGACCTGATTGCGAGTGTCAATGTCATGGGCGTTTTCGGTGTGCAGATGCAGATAGACCCGAGACAGGTGATGATAGACCGTGACGGCATCGCCACGTTGCTCAGCGAGAACAGCTACATGAAGGCTCACAGCCGTCTTGACTCGTTGAGGAAAAACATTGCCAACCTCCTTTCGGTGTATGATGCCCGTAACGTGATATTCACAAAGCGTGGTGGCATTGGTTACATCGTGAGCAGGAAGATGGATGCGACTGGTACCGAGGCATTGACGGAAAATGAGAAGAATCAGCTCGTTGAGCAGAATGCAGAGCGGTACGGTCTTGGCAAAGGTCAGTTGCCATACGGCATCAGTGATGTGCCTATTGACTTCGTCCGCACAAACCTCTCCATCGCTGAGTTGCAGCCCTTCGACGAAACACTGGCCGATGCCATCAACATCGCTGGTGCGTATGGTATTCCTGCGGTGCTGGTGCCAAGAAAAGACCAGAGCACGTTCAGCAATCAGGCGACTGCAGAGAAGACGGTGTATGCGAGTGTGGTGATTCCGATGGCGAAGGAGTTCTGCAAGATGTTCACCTCGTTCATCGGACTTGACAAGAGCGGCTTGTACCTCGATGTCGATTTCTCCGGTGTGGACTGCATGCAGGACGGCATGAAGACTGAGGAAGAGGTGAAGAAGCTCGTGAACGACCGTTGCCGCCAGCAGTTCATTGACGGACTCATCACGCTGAACGACTGGCGCGGACAGATTGGCGAGGCGCAGATTGAAGAAAAAGAGAATCCTTTGTTCTCGAAGTTGAAGTTCGACATGACAGACGAGGATCTTGAGATAGTTAACAAAATTATTCTTAACCAACAAAACCCTAACAACAATGGCAATAGAGCAGATGAAAAGCCTGGTGTACAAAACCAAGGCGAATGATGTGGATGAGAAGGGCATTGTTACCGTGGCCGTGAACGGAATCGGCGTGAAGGACTCCCAAGGTGACATCTCCATGCCTGGCTCATTCGACAAGACATTGACAGAGCACATCCACAAGATGCGCTGGTTCCTCAACCACAAGACTGACCAGCTTCTGGGCGTTCCTCTGAGCGGCAAGGAAGAGAATGGCAATCTTGTCATGGTCGGCAAGATTAACCTTGAGAAGCAGATGGGTCGTGATGTGCTTGCAGACTACAAGCTGTATGCAGAGAACGGTCGCACGTTGGAGCACTCCATCGGTGTGAGTGCCGTGAAGCGTGACGAGGCTGACAAGAGCAAGGTTCTCGAGTGGAAGATGTGGGAGTATTCCACGCTGACGGCTTGGGGCGCGAACCCTCAGACGTTCCTTGTGAACATCAAGAGTGCGACCCGTGAGCAGGTGGAGGAGGCTGCACGCTTCCTCAGCAAGGCAGCGGAGGGCAAGTATGGACATTCGGACGAAAGATTAAATTCATTCGATATGGAACTGAAGAAACTTTTGAAAGCGCTTGACGGTGCGAACATCGTGAAGTGCCCTTACTGCGGTAAGGATTTCGACTATGACGAGCAGGTCGAGCAATCTTTCAGCACTCAGGTGTTGGAGAATGCTGCGATGTATGCACGCTGGATTGCAGATGGAAAGGTTTCCGAGGAAATGCACAAGCTGACGCCTGAGATTCAGGCAGAGGTGATGGCAGTCCTTCAGGCTGTGAACATCATGAAGGCTGGAGGTGTGCGTCCTACAGAGCAGAAAGCGCTCGTCGAGTTGTACACAGAGAAGAACATCCAGGATGCGATGACGTATGTGCGTTGTCCGCATTGCTGGAACAAGGTATACAAGACAATGACCGTCATAGGCAAGACGGGTGAAGGCCTCACGCCCAAGAATGAGCCGTCTGGAGACACTCATGAGAAAGGCAATGGTGAGGGCGAGCCTGAGCAGACGAAAGCCGCCGAGGGCACTTTCGACCTCTTGAGTCTGGGCGATTGTTTTGCTCAATAGACAACCGATTTATTAACCACTAAACTTTTCTGAGACATGAAGTGCAAGAAAATGACAGTAGATGAAATCCTCGCGCGGCTCAAAGAGGGCACCAGGGAGGAGAACAAGGCGCAGTTGAAGAGGCTGTATTCACCCATCGTCAACGCCATGAACGACATCCTTGACGAGATTGTGAAGGGTGCGGCAGACAAGGAAGACCTCGCCAAGATTGACGAGCTCAAGTCTGCTGTTGCCGAAATTAACGGCGAGAAGGGCCTGAAGAGCGACATCACCAAGTTGTTCGAGCAGGTGAAGGAAGTGAACTCTGTGATTGCCGAGCTGAAGAAGCAGGGCATGAAGCAGGAAACCATCAGCAAGTTCGACGAGCAGATCAATGCTATGTTCGACTCTGAGCGTTTCGCTGACTTCGTGGCTGGCCGCAAGACCAAGTCTGGCGAGTTCGACATCTCTGCTCTGAAGAGTGCAGAGTACCCTGTCAACATGACCAGTAACTATACTGGCAGTGTTCTCATCAGCCAGCAGCAGAAGCGTGTCATTGACCCTTACGCAGGTGGTAAGACCCACCTCCGTGAAGTTCTCTCCACAGAACAGGGCGACCCACAGTTCCCCAGCCTCACCTACAACCAGATTTCTGCGCTGAACCGCAATGCACGTTTCGTGACAGAAAACGGTCTGCTCCCAGAGTCTTCTTTCAGCGTGAAGGAAGTGACCACCGGCACAAAGCGCCTCGGTACCGTCATCTACGTCTCCAAGCGCATGCTGAAGAGCCGCGTTTGGGTTCGTTCTTACCTTCTCAACAAGATTCCTGTTGCCATCGCCATGGCAGAAGACTGGAACATCTTGTTCGGTGACGGTCAGGGCGAGAACCTTGAGGGTATCGTGAACAACGAGAACGTGAAGAGCGTGGAGAGCATCATCTCCAACGCTGTAGTGACCGGTACTGCTGGTTCCGTTGCTTCCGTGGCAACTTACAACAGCGGTGCTGACACCATCATCACGTTCGCTGCCGCTCAGCCTGACATCCGTTCGGGTCAGAGCATCGTCTTCACTGGTGCTGCAGAGCACTCTCCATTGCTCTCCGCAAAGACGCTCATCAAGATGAACGACACGCAGATCCTTCTGCCAGGCGTCGCTTATCAGAGCGAAACTGCCGCTAACCTCGCGTTCACGGTGAACAACCAGTTCTTCCAGAACATCGAGGACCCGAACTCTGAGGATGTCATCCGCACGGCGTTCGCTGTGATGAACTACGGCGAGTACAACCCGACCTGCATTGTCCTGAACCCATCGGATGTGAACACCATCCAGGGCGAGAAGGATACTACTGGTCGCAGCCTCAACCTTGTGACTGTCGTGAACGGTCGCAAGTACATCGCTGGCTATCTCATCATCGAGTCCACACAGATTCCTGTTGGCAAGTATTTCCTCGGCGACACCATCAGCGGTGCTTCTCTCGTGGACTACACCAACCTGTCTGTCGAGTGGGCAGAGGATGTGGAGACCAAGCGTCGCAATGTTGTGGCTCTCATCGCCCAGGAAGAGGCTATCCTTGCCCTCTACAACCCATTCGCATTCGCTTATGGTGACTTGGCATCGCTCAAGACCGCCATCACGAAGCCTGCTGAACAGAGCACTCCCGAGACTCACACGACAACGACTGTTGTGTATGAGCAGGTTGACGCCACTGGTCAAAACCCTGCAAGCAAGGGTTACTACAAGAAGGTGAACGGTGAGTTCGTGGCTGCTTCGGAAACGTCGCCAGCTGACAACACGACTTACTACACTCGCACTGAGACTGTAACCGAAGTAACAACTGAATAGCCATGAAGAAGACTCTTATCATAACAGGCAACGGCATTGCTCTTGAGCGTTTTGCTCGGGAGCAGCGCCTGCGCTTCAAGAAAGAGGGCTTCAACGTGACTGTCGGTGTTCCTTCCGTTCCTGCCATCGACACGAAAGCGGCTCCTGCTGCTGACGTGAAGGAGGCACCAGCGGAAATTGAGAAGCCTGAATCCGTTGTGGTCGTTGATAGCGTAGAAGTGGAAGATTCCAAGGAAGTGCCAGTTGAGGACTCCAAGGAAGCATCTGCGGAAGAATCCCAAGATGCACCAGCGGAAGACTCAAAGGAAGCACCTGCCGAGGATGTCAAAGACGCTCCGTCTGATGACTCCAAGGAAGCTCCTGCTGCTGACGTGAAGGAAGCACCAGCGGAAGAGAAGAAAACTACGAAAAAGTCCAACAAGAAGTGAGCATGGTACGACTGATAGATTGCACGTATTTCACGAAGGGCGAACGCTTGATTCAGAACGCCCCGATATCTCCTGACCGATGCGTCGATCAGAACGAGATTGCTGTCCGTGACAGCATCAACGGATGGATAGACAGCGTTCAGGAAGGTTTCCTCATCGCCATGATGGGCATCAACATGACGAAGGTTCTTCTCGCCTACCTTGAGGCGAAGGAGATTGCAAGCCAGAGCCAGGGTGAGTCTGATGGTGCAGAGGAGCCAGAAGTGGAGGATGTCGAGACTGACGAGGAACTGGAGTTCCTTGCCAACGGTCTGAAGGAGAGCCTCGCCGACTATGTGATGTACAAGTTGCTCAGAGGCACGATTCTTCACGTCACGAACAAAGGTGCCGTTGTACTGAAGAGTGCGAACGACACCCACGAGAACACGGCACGCCGTCAGGCTTCCGTGTGGAACACGATGGTGGAGCGCAACCTCCGATTCCTTGAGGAGGCGAAGCAGCGTCTGAGCAATTACACAATCTGTTATGTCACGAACATGGTGACTCCTGTCAATGCGATGAACCTATGAAGGGAATAGTTGAGATATTGGGTGAAGTGGTTGCAGGTCTGAAAGAGGACTTGACAATCAGCGTATGTGACGGTGTAGGCCACTGCACAGAGATTGAGAAGCCCGAGGTGAATTACATATTCGGCAACGATATGTACATCAAGGAGCAGCTTGATACGATGAGCAAGTCGCCTCAGTCGGCAGACAGAAAGCCCAAGTTCCCCCTCGTCGCCTTGTTCACTCCTGTCATTGAGAAGCGTGATTCGGCAGACTATCAGATGAAGGCGAACGTCAACATCTTGATAGCCTGCTCATCTCGCCAGGAGTGGAGCAATGAGCAACGCTTGACGACCTCTTTCGTGAACATCCTTCGCCCGGTGTACGAGCGTCTGATGTCCGCATTGAAGTCTGACAGAAGGTTGAACGTCGCCTATGATGGTGTCATTCCTCACACATACAGCGAGAACTACAGCTATGGACGATATGGTGCCTACACGCAAAGCGGCCAGCCCGTGAGCGAGCCCATTGATGCCATCAACGTAGGGAATCTGGAGATTAAAATCAAAAATGTCAAATGCGTAAATAGAAGATTACAATGAGACCAACACGTAACTGTTACAAGGCTGATTTCAATTCGGGCAAGAGTCGTTGCCCTATTGACTACGGCAAGATTAAGGGTGCCATCATCGTCCCTGCTGGCGAGAAGCTCCCTGCTGGTTTTGATGGTGACGACCTCCGTGAGGCTTGTCACGCAGATGTGCCCAACCGCATCTATCCCGTCCTCTTGTTTGTGGAGTACGCGAAGAATGGCGGTGAGCCTCAGGTGAGTGCAACTGGCTATGGCCCCAACAAGGTGACTGGCATCAGTGCCCAGACTGACACCTTCACGCTCGACGGTGTGGACTACGGTCTGCATGCAGAATTGCTGAAGAGCAAGAACGTGAAGCGTGATGTGTACTACTTCGACGAGGACGGTGTGATTTACGGAGTCAATGACGGCACAGACGTGCTGGCAGGCATTCCCATGAGTTGCATCTACTCGACTATCATCCCTCATCCCACTTCGGGTGCTGAGGAGTCTTTGACTGTCAGCTTCTGCCATCTCGACGCAGAGAAGAGCCAGCAGAACTATGACTTCATCGACACCGATATCCGCTTTGAGGATGCGCTCATCGGTCTGACTCCTGTCGAGCTGGTGAAGGATGGTGACAACAAGTACCACATCGTGGAGAAGGTGGGCGGTTACGACCGCACTCCTGAGTTCGGCACCATCATCGCAGCGAACGCTGCCGCTACGATTGACGGTATCACTGCCGCATCTTATTCGAACGGCGCTCTGACGCTCACCGTGACACAAGGTCAAACGCCAGCACTCAAGGCTCCAAGCGCATTGTACGCAAAGGGCATTGAGGGCATCGTTGAGGTATGACGATTGAAGGTGTAACGTTTGTCGATGATGCTGTCAGGTCGATGTCTCGGGAGGAGTTCGTGGAGAAGCACAAGGACTGCTTCTGGCAAGACAGGACAGAGGCTGACAGACGGAAGATGCTTGAAGATGCTTACGATATTATAAGTAGATGAGGGCTGGGCGAAAGCCCGACCCTCTCTTTTTTACATCTTACGATTATGGATTTTGACAAACTTTCTGATGCAATCAACACGGCTGTTGACGGGTTCGAGGATGCTGTCCTCGCTTGCCTTGAGACGAACAAGGGTGTTGTGGAGGACATCGTGCATGAGCAGCTGTACAGCGGTGTGGACGGCAATAATGATTACCTGTCGCCCACCTACGACGATGATCCATACTTCAAGACCCCTGCACACAGCAAGTGGTACAAGGATTGGAAGGAGAGAATCACGCCACCGATTCAGGGTGAGATGCTGTTTCTGCCTCCAAGACCTGTCGAGGTGCCGAACTTGTTCATCATCGGTACATTCTATGACAGCATCAGGACGGAACGGACAGCTGACAGCCTCCATGTGTTCACTGGAGGTTTCCGTGACGGCCCTCTGATTGAGAAGAAGTATGGAGAGTCCATCTTCATGATTGGCATGTCTGGAAAGGAATACTTCAATGAGCATTTCTTGAGGGACTGGATATTGAACTATTGGAAACTTTGTGGGCTATGAGTTGTGCGTGTGAGAGAAAGAAGATGATGAGTGACCTGGAGAGGGTGAGCGAGCTGGCGAGAAAAGCCGCTCGGATGGAAGAAAAGGTGATGGCGGTGTATGCGAGGCATGACGGAACGTATGCGTTCTGCGGTGTGGATGAGTTGAACGGAGAGGAGGTTGTGGAGTACCGGCATTGGCTGTGAGGCATGGCAGAATCATGCCGATTGTTTAGGAATAACTAAACTCAAAAACGATATATTATGGCAGATATAAGAATTACCGATTTGGTTGACCCGCAGGCGATCGAGGACTTGCGGACAGTGAAAACCGAGGTGGACAATGTCCGCACTGCTTATCTTGAGGTCATCAGAGCGACTGCTGAGGCTATCAAGATTAAGGTTGAGACGGTTGGCGACATCGAGAAAATCAACAATGTCGTTGCTGGTGGCATGAAGAAGGCTGAGGAGGCGACTGTCCAGCTGAACAATGCCGTTGACCAGCAACGCCAGATTGTCGGTCAGACCACCAACGTCATCAGCAGGGAACTTGCCGAGATTGAGAAGGAGAACAAGGTGAAGCGTGCCGCATTCAACCAAGACAAGAGCATGCTTGAACTCGCCAAGTCTATCATCGGCTCCAGGGAAGAGAACATCGAGCGTCTTGTCAGGGAGCAGAAGCGGATGAAGGACATGAAGGAGGAGCAGAAGCAGTTGGCTGATGCCGTGAAGAAGGGTGCGATGACCGAACAGCAGGCATACGAGCGTCGTATCGAGATTGAGAGCCAGTACCGCCAGACGAAGGCATCTGTGCAGGAACTGACAAGGGTGCTGAACAACCAGGACAAAGAACTGAATGCCGCAGAGGGCAGTTATCAGCAGTTGTCCCTGCAGCTGGAGCAGTTGAAGATGGCGTACAAGCAGATGACCGATGAGGAGAAGAATCATCCGATGGGCAAGGCGATGAACGAAGAGATTCAGAAGATGGACGCTCATCTGAAGGACTTGGCTGCCGATATGGGTGAGTATCAGCGCAACGTGGGCAACTATGCGATAGCTGCCGGCAATTACGTTGACGTGATGCTGAATGCAGTCGGTGTGAACGGCAAGTTCGGCAATTCGTTGAAGATGCTGGCCACTGCTGGCGGTGGTGACGTCCTCGCAGGTCTGACAACGAAGGCGAAGGCCTTCGGTACCACGCTTGTAGGTTTCCTTGCCAATCCTGCCGTGCTTGCCATCCTCGGCATCGGTGGAACTGTTGCCGCCTTCAAGTGGTGGTATGACTACAACAAGGGGCTGATGGAAGCCACAAGGCTTACGAGGGAGTTCCTTGATGTGAGCGGTGAAATGCTTGTTGACATCCGCAGTGAGATTCAGGCTGTGGCTGACGAATGGGATAAGGACTACAAGGATGTGCTTTCTGCCGTCGATATACTGATGAAGCAGTACGGCATTGACAGCCGTGAGGCATTGGATATCGTTCGTGGTGGGTTCCAAGCTGGAGCGGATCTGTCGGGCAACATGCTGAGTAACATGGAGCGGTACGCCCCCATCTTCAAAGACATGAAGCTGGATGGTAGCGAGCTTGCAGCGGTCCTGGCACAAACTCGTAGCGGTATCTTCAACGAGCAAGGTTTGCAGATGATGCAGATTGCGACGAAGCGACTTGGTGAGATGAGTTCTGGCACGAAGAAGGCACTTGAAGACCTCGGCATCAGTACCGATGAGTGGAACGAGAAACTGTTGAATGGTGAGGCAAACTTCTTCGATTACCTTCAGGAGGTAAGCAGGAAGATTGGAGAACTGCCACGTGAAAGCCAAGAGGTGAGCAATGCGTTCAAAGAGGTGTTCGGTCGCAATGGTGCTGCAGGCGGTATG
>JAEEGI010010011.1_pt1 | contig 20646 bp, 16 predicted proteins | sample 8958751 | NCBI WGS metagenome assembly JAEEGI01 (sample SAMN16246545, study PRJNA631951) | gut metagenome | biome: gut microbiome; feature: rumen; material: KS-attached | host: Bos | place: Iran: Karaj | collected 2018-10 | reverse complement strand
CTGCCGATCGTAAATACTCCCTTATCCATTGCCTCGGGTCGTTCCGTGCTGGTTCTGACAGACACTGCGGGAAATTTGAAATAAGCGGCTTCCTCCGGGATCGTACCGCTGTCGCTTACTACGCAGAAGGCATTTTTTTGGAGCTTGTTATAGTCAAAAAATCCCAGCGGTTTATGCTGTATCACTCTTTTATCAAATACAAATTTGCGTGCTTCTATATATTTTTTGCTTCTGGGATGACATGAATACAAAATCGGCATATCATATTTTTCCGCCATCGCGTTTACCGCATTCATCAGGCTGAGAAAGTTGCTTTCTATATCTATATTTTCCTCGCGATGAGCCGACAGCAGGATATATTTTCCGGATGCAAGACCGAGATCGTCCAGGATACTGCTTGAATCAATGACATCCTTGTATCTGTCAAGGACCTCTTTCATGGGAGAACCGACAACAAACGTATACTCGTGCTTTACACCGCTGTCAAGTATATACCGTCTGGCATGCTCGGAATAGCAGAGATTGATATCGCTTGTTACGTCGACTATTCTGCGTATTACCTCTTCGGGAAGGTTTTCATCTTTGCAGCGATTGCCTGCTTCCATATGGAAGACGGGTATTTTCAAACGCTTTGCAGATATAACGCATAAACAGGAATTGGTGTCTCCGAGAATTATCAGGGCATCAGGTTTAACGCTCAACATCAAATCATATGATTTTGAAATAACGTTACCCATTGTCTGACCCAGATTTTCGCCGACAACGCCGAGATAATAATCAGGCTCACGAATTCCAAGGTCTTCAAAAAAGACCTTATTCAGTTCATAATCATAGTTCTGTCCGGTATGTACAAGGATCTGATCGAAGTATTGATCTGCCTTTTTGATTATTTCAGACATTTTGATTATTTCGGGACGCGTTCCGACAACGGTCATAAGACGAAGTTTTTTTATCTCCATGTCGATACTCCTGTTTTTGTTGATCGTATGAATTATTTGCCTGAATACGGGTCAGATTCCGTAATGCGGATATAAGGATCTGTGGTCTTTCATCCACTCGGAAAGCTCTGATACCATAATTTCGTAGTCAGGAACTGCATATTTAAAATTCCACCGTGTTCTTTCCAGACTTTTATCGGCGGTGATCTTATCCGATGGAATAACGGTTATTTTTTCTTTTCGTATGTATTGATTAAACAGTAACAGCAGACCGTATTTTGAAATACTTGTATCAGGGACCATATTATAGAGTCCGTGAACTTTTTCTTTTGCCGCTGTCTCCATTGTTTTTGCCAGCTGAAGTGTAGTCTGACCTGTCCACATAGCGCCTGTATACCCTGAAACTTCGCCATGCTGCTGCATAAACCAGTTCAGAAGACCGATCCCTTTGGGATTGATATCGGGTCCGACGATCGATTGCCTCAAGGTTAGATCTTTTTCGTTTTCGATTTCTCCGAGCGCCTTTGAGCGATCATAGAATGTTGTGCCGTCTCTGAGATCATCTTCCTTATAGTGCCCCCGATTACCGCTGAAAACACAGTCGGTGCTCATATGGATGACCTGAGTATCCGTTCCTTCAGTCAGCTGCGCAAGGTAATGAGGAAAAAACGAATTGAGATATACGGCTACAGCCTTGTTTTTCTCTGCGAACTGATTAAGGATACCTATACAGTTGATGACAGTATCAAATTTGTTTTTTCCGACGAGATCTTTGATAAGTTCTGCATTCATGGCGTCTCCGGAAACAGAAGTTATCAGATCGGAGGGACGGAGATCGAAACCCAGGACATCATGGCCTTTTTCTTTAAGATAAAGGCTGATGGTATGTCCCGCCATGCCGTTGCATCCAAGGACAAGAAATTTCATAATCTACCCCTTATTGTTTTCATTGGCGAGCTGTTCCTGAACGTAATCTGTGGTAAGAAGTTTTTTTACAACTCCGGCAACATCAAGCCTGATCGTATTATGACTTGTATATGCTTCATCCGATTGTGTAAGTATCTCGCCCTTAACGAAATATTTATCGTAGTTTAAATCACGATTGTCGGCAGAAACGCGGAAATAGCGGCCCATATCTTCGGATCGCAGTTTTTCTTCAGTTGTAAGAAGCGTTTCATAGAGTTTTTCACCGTGTCGCGTGCCTATAATGCGTGTTCCTGTATCGCCAAACAGCTGCTGAACCGCTTTCGCAAGATCACCTATCGTAGACGCGTCGGCCTTCTGAACGAAAAGATCGCCCGGATTGGCGTGTTCAAACGCAAACTGAACAAGATCGACCGCTTCATCGAGATTCATAAGAAAACGCGTCATTTCAGGATTGGTAATAGTGATAGGCGCGCCGGATTTAATCTGGTCGATAAAAAGAGGAATAACAGATCCGCGTGAGCACATTACATTGCCGTAACGGGTGCAGCAAATAACAGTATTGCCGCGTTCAGCAGCAACACGCGCGTTTGCAGTTATAACATGTTCCATCATCGCTTTGGAAATACCCATTGCGTTGATCGGATATGCTGCTTTATCGGTGCTGAGACACACGACTCGGCTTACTTTTGCCTCTATTGCTGCGTGGAGCATATTATCGGTGCCTTCAATATTTGTTTTGACAGCCTGCATGGGAAAAAATTCACACGACGGAACCTGTTTCAGAGCAGCCGCATGAAAAATATAGTCAACACCTGGCATTACGTCTGCAAGACTGCGGGGGTCTCTTACATCGCCGATGTAAAATTTTACTTTATTCGCATAATCAGGATGTTTAGCCTGAAGTTCATGACGCATGTCGTCCTGTTTTTTTTCGTCACGGGAAAAAATACGGATCTGTCCGACATCGCTTTCAAGAAAATGTTTTAGTACGGCATTGCCGAACGAACCGGTTCCTCCGGTAATTAAAAGTGTCGCTCCGTTAAACACAGACATGTCATATCTCCTCTTTAAACAGTTCATCCATACGATTCAGTAATTTTTCTTTACTGAAATGGTTTTTAGAATATTTCAAAGCTCTTTGACCCATTTCTTCTCGTTCTCGTTGGGACAAGTCTATAAATGTCAATATGCTATTTACTAATCCTTCAACATCTTCTGCATTACTGACAAGACCTGCACCGGCATCTTTTATGATTGCCTGAACTTCTCCGTCGGCAGAGACTAAAATCGGTTTTCCACAAGCTAAACATGATTGGGTTTTTGCCGGAATAGTTATCGAAAACACTTCACTCTTTGACAGTGTTATCAATAATCCATCCGCCCAAGCCAAATATTGAGGAATTTCCTCTGCAGGTTTTCGTGGAACAAAATTGAAATATTCGTCAACCTCAAGCTCTTCTATCTTTTTTTTCAATTCTGGCAAATATCGGCCATCACCAATAATATTAAATCTAACTTTTGTCTTTTTTTCTTTTAGCTTTTGTGCCGCCTCAGGCAATATTCCCAAACCTTGTGCAAATCCGATATTTCCTGCAAAAACCAGATTCAACGAGCCATCGTCAGGTATCTCCAAACCTGTTTTTCTATCAACAGGTTTATAAAAATCCTCAGCATATTGCGGCCAAAATTCTATTTTATCCTCACTAATACTTCTGTTCTTGATTGCCTGAATAAAACTTCGAGAAGAAGTTAGAATTCTATTACTGCGTTTATAGATATAATCCACAATTTTCTGTATAGAACCCAGAAAAAGTTTATTGTGAATCCCGGTAATTATTTCGACATTTTCAGGCCATAAATCAGTTACATAAAGTATATGAGGAATTTTATTCTTTTTTGCATACCACACGCTCACAAGTGCTTGTGTCATGGGTGATACTTCATAAGTGAAGACAATGTCAGCCTTCAAATCTGTCTTTTTTACCCATTTTCTTCCCTGAATAACAAATGATAAATAATTCTTCGCCAGATTTATAGAGCCAGATTTTCGAGGCTCTATCGGTAAGCGAACGATCTGAATGCCTTGCCAGTTTTCAGTTTTTCTTTCTGTTTTGCTATACCCGTCGTAATACTGCCCTTGCGGATAATTAGGAATTCCAGTTAAAACAGTTACTTTGTAACCTCGTTTAACCCATTCAATGGCTATATCGTTAATTCGAAAGCATTCAGGATGAAAGTATTGTGAAACAACCAGAATATGCTTTTCCATCAGCCTTCCGTCCTCTCTATGGACTCTTTCAGACCTACAGCTCTATACTCGAAACCAAATATGCTCATGCTCTGATCGTAAGAAAGATTGCCGAACGCCTTGTTTGCCATACCTGAGGGCTTGCCGGGAAGGCGTGACGCCAGAGAAACAAGCCAATTGAACGCTTTCGAAACTCGTATTTTATGCCCGTTTACATCTGCTATCATTTTTACCATTTCACTTGTTCGTGTATATTCCGCATTCTGCGGCCAGAATATGCCGCCTTCGCCACGTATCATTACCTGTGAAAGAAATTCGCAAAGATTTTCAATGTATAGCATTGAGCGCTCGTTTTGAATATCAGGAAATACGGGAAGCTTTTTGGCCATCTTACTGAGAGTTGGATAATTGCCTTTACTGCCTTTTCCGTAAATCATCGGAGGGCGAAGGACGGTTACGGTAAATTGATCGTCCGCAAATTCTCTTACGCCTTTGTCCGCCTGCCATTTGCTGTCTCCGTAAAAATTGGATGGAGTCGGATCTGTTTCTTTTGTTATCCTCTTCTGCTTGCCGTAAGGAGCGCTGTCGCCGTAGATAATCGAACTGCTCATAAAAACGAATTGTTTAACGCCCTCACCTTTGGCTTTTCTACATGTCTCTATAGCCAAATCGGTATTTACGGCATAATATTTTTTTTTCGTTTCTTCGCTTACTTTTCCAATATCCGCATGCTCGATTCCCGCCACATGGAACACTATATCATAGGAACTGAAATCTTTTTGTCTCCAACTGCCGTCAATCATGTCAACAGTATTGATATTCAGCTCAGAACTATAATGATCTTTTACATAGTTTTCAAAGGAAACACCAATATATGAACTTGCTCCGGTTATAAGGACTTTTTTCATTTGGCATTCTCCTGTTTCTTGATTTCACCGGTACCGCCTTCGACTACGCTGTCGTCTTTACCGAATACGTGAAGGCTGCCGAAAAAGCATTTAATATCCATTTTCAAGCCGAGCTGTCTGGCATATTCTCCGTCAAGCTTTGCTTTTTCAGGGATTTCGAGTTCGTCGCGTCCGTTTATCTGTGCCCAGCCGCTAAGCCCCGGTTTTATATCGTTTGCTTCGTATTTGTCTCGCTCCGCAGTCAGAAGATCCTGATTCCACAATCCGGGGCGAGGACCTATCACGCTCATATTTCCTATAAAAATATCCCATATCTGAGGGAGCTCATCAAGACTGTGCGCTCTGATAAACTTACCTACTCTTGTTATATACTGTTCTGGATTTTCAAGCATATGCGTCGGTCTGTCGCGCGGAGTTGACATTTTCATGCTGCGAAATTTATGCAGCTTGAAATACTGTTTGTTTTTTCCTATCCGCTTTTGCGTGAAGAAGACCGGCCCCGGATCATCTATGACTATTGCTAAAGAAAGTCCAAGAAAAACAGGAGATAACAATACAAGTCCGCCGAAAGAAAGGATAATATCTATGCAACGTTTAACGTATTTTTCGTAAAAACCTGCCTTACGTGAAGAAACTCCTGTTGCTTCAAGATGACCGCATACGCCGTCGGCATTCTCTTTTTCAGTTTTGTCTTCTACAAACCGAACCATTTTTCCCTGCATGGGATTCAGTTCGTCCGGGTGGTTTTTATATCTGCTTCCAGGTCTATTAATCAATGCGATGATTTCAAGGACAAGGAAAAGCCCCAATATGACAAGTAATACGATTAACCATGGATTCATACTTATGTTCCTCAATACAACACCTTAAAGAAAGACTTGTGCTGTATTTTTAATTATAATTATATTGAATATATTAAAAGCGAACTTCGAGTCCGTCAGTAGCCAGAATTATCTTAATCTCATTCTTCATTTTATTTATCCTCATGCAATTCATTTCCCGCATTTTGTAAGGATATAACGAACGATTGAGTTCATGGCGTCCATCTTATCAAGCATATCCTTTGCGAGAGCCGTCTGAGATCTTGTTCTGTCAAGGTTATGTTCGGGATAAGTTGTTTTGTAATACTTATCTCCGGTTATATAATCATCGACAAATCTTACAGCCTGTTCGCATGCCAAAACAAAACAACCGAGCGAAAGAGTTGAAAGTTCGTTTTCAGTAAGAGTATGCGCCGTTTTGCTTATAAATCCTTTGGCAAACGCTTTGAATATGTCGAGATCCACTCCGGCTTTTTCATATTCTTTACTGTCTTCTGCAACATAGTTTGCGGCAGAGCGGACAGCGTCGCCGAAATCATGTCCGGCAAGACCCGGCATTACGGTATCAAGATCTATTACCGTAAGCGCTTTCTTTGTTTCTTTATCGAAAAGAACGTTATTTATCTTCGTATCGTTATGAGTTACGCGAAGCGGCAAAAGACCTGCGTTTTTCATTTCAGTCATTTTACACGCTATTTCTTTTACCGAAAAGAGCCAGTCGAGTTCTCTTTTTACTTCTTTAACTCTGCCTAAGGGATCGTTCTGAACGTCCTTTTCAAGTGTGTCGTATCTCTTTACGGTATTATGAAAATCAGGAATGGTTTCAAAAAGAGTTGAGGCGTCAAAGTCCGAAAGAAGCTGCTGAAATTCGCCGAATGCTTCCCCTGCGCTGCAAACAGCTTCGAGGTCATCGCATACGCTGAAAGTTATTGACCGTATGTAACCGCAAATCCGCCAATACCCTGTTTTATCGTGTATATATGTTTCACCTTCGGGCGTGTGAAGGTAATGAAGGAACGATCCGTCGGGCTTCTTTTTGGTTATATGTTCAGCTATTTTCTCTATGTTTTCCATTACCTGCGCAGGATTTTTGAAAACATATGTATTTACCTGCTGGATTACATATGATTTTACCGTGCCGCTTTCGCAGACAAAATCTGCCTTATACGTTTTGTTAACGTTGCCGACTGTTATTTCTTCATAAGATACGAGTTTGCCTGGTATTCCGAATGATCTGCAGATCTCTTTTATTCTCTCTTCCATTACCTGTTTTCTTCTTTTTGAACTTCGGAAGTTTTGGGTTTTATGTCAATAAGCTTTCTCATCAGCGGGATAAATACGCCGCCGACGGCGTTGCCTGCGGTCATTACGAGAAGATAAAGCGCTGCGTTCAGGCTCCACGCCTGTCCTACAGTGAAATAATACATATTCGCGACGCAGTGTTCAAATCCGCAGATAACGAATACCGTAACGCCGAAGAATATGGCGAGATATCTGCCTATGCCTTGCTGGATCGATTTGTAACCTTCAACGGCGATATATATCATGATATCGCACAAAAACGCAAGGATAAACGCGCTCAGAAGGCTTTGTGAAAGCTTTGTTTCGCAGACAGAAACCGCTTTTTCGGAAAGAGACGGGAAAAGTCTTGTCTGCATCTCTATAAAGCCGGTAAAAAGCGCTCCTATGAGGTTACCAAGCCATATAAGGGGAAGTTTAAGCGCGTATTTCGCATCGTTATCAAAAACATAGCATATTTTGCCTGTGAACAGATTAAACCCGAATACACAAACACAAAAAAGACCGACGGCAAAAAATATTGCCCCGATTATTTTTGATTCGCAAAGGAGAAAAACCGTTCCGCCGAGTGAAATACTTATACCTGCAAGGATACCGCTCAAAATTGCTTTCATTTTTCGCTCCTGAAATTATCGCTGAGAATCAGTCGAGAAGAGTATCTATAAGAAACTGCTGATTTTTTTCAAAATCTATTATCGTCAGTGCGCGTCCGTCTATCGTTGCATAGTAATATGATTTATTTATGGGAACTCTCTGAGTGATCACGGTAAAATCTTTTGACATAGGCAAAAGTTCGGTTGCGTAGCCTATTATTTCCCAGTTGCTCAGATCGGTCGTAAGCATGGGAAGAATGTCGTCAAGCAGAGACAAAAGCTCTGTTGCGCTCTTATCTTTATATTTTCCGTATATTGCAAGTAAAACCTTGCGTTGTCTTTCGGAGCGTTTTATATCCGAGTCAAGTTTTCTTATTCTGACATATGACAAGGCTTTTCCGCCGGTGAGATGGACCAAGCCTGACGACGGAAGCGAAAGGACTTTTGCTTCCGCATCCGTGATCTCTAAATCGATTCCTCCGAGCTTATTGATAAGCTGTATAAACTGCCCGAAATCGACGCATACATTCGCATCTATTTTAACGCCGAAATTTTTTTCGAATGTCTTATCGAGAAGCTTCATTCCGCCAAAACGGAAGGCTGCATTTATTCTGTTGTTCTGGTAGCCGGGGATCTGAACATAGATGTCACGGACAAACGATGTTAATGTGACCGTTTTCTTTTCTTTGTTGACAGTGCAGAGGATCATTGCGTCCGAACGCTGACGGGTCGATTCATACTGTCTTCTGTCCTGCCCTATAAGGAGGATATTGATAAGATTTTTTCCTGTTATCGTGGCATTGTCAAGAGGATTGAATTTTATCTGATCCGGAGAAATTACACGGGTCTTATCTATTGTAACGGTTGTTCCTGATGAAGAGTTGCTGCCTGAAGAAGAACTGTTGCCTGAAGAAGAGCTGTTGCCTGAAGAAGAGCTGTTGCCTGAAGAAGAGCTGTTGCCGGTGGATGTGTCGGATGAAGTTTCGCTTTTGTTTTCGTTTGATTCCTGTTCAGACGGCGACTCCGTTTCGTTATTTGTATTTTCGGGGTCTTCAGCTACAGTCTGAGGATTTTCTTCAAACGGATCCCAGAGCTCTTCGTCATCGTCGGGAATTATTTCAAAAAATCCGCCTTCTTCGTTTTCTGCCTCTTCTTCCTGTCTTTCGATTTCTGCAAGTTCTTCTTCGGTTATAAATGTCTCATTGGGATCAGGACGGTTTATTTTATTGAGAAGAGAATGGACATAAATAAGAAGCCCTGCAGCGACAAGCGCAATACATATCAGGACAATAAGAATTATTTTTAACGCAAGAGGTATTTTTCTTTTTGTTTTATTGTTGATAGATTCTTTCAGTTCACTATTACTCATCTTTTTTTGGCATTTCAAAGAACTGATGCCGTCAGTGTGTTGTGTGTTGTTGATCCGGTTATTTTTCGTTTACTTCTTTGGGGTCATGATAAGTGGGAACGACTTTTTTAAGGGCATCCTTGACGACCCTGTTGCTTTCTGATGCCAGGGCTGTTTTAAGGATCTCAAGTTTTCTTGAAATTTCTTCTTTTTCAAGAGGTTTGTCGCGTTCCACGAAAATAAGGTCATTGTCTGTCTTATCAAGTTCTTCGGTTTTGATAAGAAGTTCCTCATACAGCTTTTCGCCGGGGCGAAGACCGATCTCAACGATGTTTATATCTTTATACGGCGTAAGACCGCTCAATCTTATCATACTTTCTGCAAGATCGAGGATCCTGACAGGTTCACCCATATCAAGGACATAAAGCTCTCCGTTTTTTGCCATGGCGCCGCTTGTTAAAACGAGCTGTGAAGCTTCACGGATAGTCATAAAGTATCTCGTGATACGTCTGTCTGTCAATGTTATCGGACCGCCTTTGGCGATCTGGCGCTTGAAAAGAGGAACGACAGATCCGTTGCTGCCGAGAACGTTGCCGAATCTTGTTGCGGAAAATGATGTTGAAACGCCGGAACGGCTCTGCACTATCATTTCACACATACGTTTTGTGGCGCCCATTACATTTGTGGGATTTACAGCCTTATCGGTGCTGACCATAATAAAGCGTTTTACACCGTATGTTTCGCATGCTTTGACAACATTGAGAGTGCCGAATACGTTGTTGTTGACTGCCTCTATAACATTCCGCTCCATAAGCGGAACATGTTTGTGCGCGGCAGCATGAATAACTATATCCGGGGTATGTTCGCGGAAGATCTTGTTTACGTGTTCCTGATCGCAAACGTTTACGATTTCCACACGCATATCAAGTTTATCGCCGTATATGCTGCGAAGCTCCTGCTGAATATCGTAAGCGCCGTTTTCGTAAACATCAAGTATCGTAAGCCTTGCAGGACCGCAGGAGGCGACCTGTCTTGCCAGCTCTGAGCCTATAGATCCGCCGCCGCCGGTTATCATTACATTTTTACCGCTGTAAAAAGACTTGACTTTTGAGTCCATAAAATGTCTTTTTTCGCGGAAAAGAAGATTTTCCATGTCTATATCGTGAATTTTACGCATGGCATCTTCATTGTCATCCAAAATGGGATAATCGTATGTCTTTACCTTGAAACCGATATCCTTGTATTTGTTATAAAGCTCGAGACGTTTGTCTTTCGAAATATTTGAAACAGCTATAACTACTTCCGCAACGCCGAGGTCTTCAAGCCTTGCTTTAAGGTTGCCTGTGGGAGAAATGACCGGGATATCGTCGATCGATCTGTTTATTTTTAATTTGTCACTGTCAACGAAGCATACGGGAGAATACTCTGACGAGGGATTGCTTATAAGTTCTTTTGCGAGCATTGTGCCCACTTCACCCGCGCCTATAATAGCTATTTTTTTCTGCTGATTGGTATTTCCGTTATTCAGAAAAGATACGCCGAAAAATACTTTAACAAGTTTCAGCGCAATTTTCTCAAAAATATTGTTTTTGTTTCTGCTCTGATAGACTTTTTGATAAAGCAGACGTGAAGTAATGCCGAATACAAGATTAACGAAAAAAAGGATCAGAACAGAAGAGACAGGAACGACAGGGAAGAAAAAAACAAATATCGCCGCAAAAAAACAGGATATGAGGTCTGCGGCAATAAGTCTTAGATAATATCCGGCAGCTGCGTAGCGTAATATCTGTCCGTAAACATCAAAACACATTCTTGCAACTGTCAGCAAAAGAAAACCGACGGCAAAAGGAATAAGGGAAGACGGGAAGCCGCCTCTTATTTCGGGGAATATAACAAACAGAAGCGCGGAAATGAGAAAAAAGATCAGGATGTCATAAATATACAACGCCCATCTGATACGCTTTAAAGCATTTGCTTTCATATTTGATCCATACCTCTGTTATTTATACTGTTTAATAAAGTCATCGACTATTTTTTTCATGCTGTCCATTTTATTGAGCATATCTTTTGCAAGCGCTATCTGGCATCTTGTTCTTACAAGATTATGATCGGGGTAAAGAATTTTGAAATACCTGTCGCCCGTTATATAGTCATCAAGAAATCTTGTTGAAAGCTCGCATGCAAGAACAAATCCGCCGAGAGCCAGGGTAGAAAGTTCGTTTTCGGTAAGAGTATTTACCGTTTGTTTTATAAATCCGTGGCTGAATGCCGTAAATACGTCAAGGTTTACTCCCGCCTCTTCGTATTTTTTGCTGTCTTCCTCAACATAATTCGTCGCAAATCTGATTGCGTCTCCGAAATCATGTCCGACAAGTCCCGGCATTACGGTGTCAAGGTCTATTACAGTGAGCGCTTTTTTCGTATTTTTATCAAAAAGCACGTTGTTTATCTTTGTATCGTTGTGAGTTACGCGAAGCGGCAAAAGACCCGCGTTTTTCATTTCAGTCATTCTGCACGCCTTGTCTTTTACCGAAAAAAGCCATTCGAGCTCTCTTTTTACTTCTTTTACTCTGCCTATGGGATCGTCTTTACAGTCTTTTTCAAGAGTTTCGTATCTCTTTATCGTATTATGAAAATCGGGTATCGTTTCATAAAGACTTGACGCATCGAAATCGGAAAGAAGCATCTGAAATTCTCCGAATGCTTCCCCTGCGCTTGTTACCATTTTAAGGTCGTCGCATACATCGCATGTGAATGACGGGATAAAATTGAAAAGTCGCCAGAATCCCGTTTTATCGTGTATGTATGTTTTTCTGTCAAGCGTATGATGGAAATGGAGCGACGGTTCGTTTGGTTTTTTTTCGCGTATGTATTCAGTTATTTTCTCTATGTTTTCCATAACCTGTATAGGGTTTTTGAAAACATAGGTGTTAAGTTGCTGGACCACATAAGACTTTTGTGTTCCGTTGGCTTCCCGGAAAGTAACTTTATATGTTTTATTTACATTGCCGACCGTTATCTCTTCATATGAAAGGTATGTGCCGGGTATTTTAAAGCCTTTGCATATATCGCAGATAGTTTTATCCATTATATTCCTCTTAATTATCCTATATTTTTAATGAAGAAGAAAAAATGTTATGATCCGTAATAATATTTATACTCTTTTGAGGAATACTTGCGGTATTTACCGATCTTCTTGTCTTCCTGCTGATTCAATACAACGCCGAGAAGAGGGCAGCCTGTTACTTCAAGCATGGAAATGACTTTCTGAACATCGCTGCGGCTCGTAACATGAGCCTGAACGACAAGAATACATCCGTCGCAGATATTCGCAATTCTCTGTCCGTCTGAAATGAGTTCAAGAGGCGGAGTATCTATAATAATATAATCAAACTGTGTGCGGAGATAACTCAGAAGAGTTTTAAATCTGTCGCCTTCGAGAAGAAGACTGGGATTTTCTATATTGGTAGTGGGAATAATATACGCATTTTCAATATTGCTCTGATAGATGATATCATCCATGTTCGCTCCGGCAAGATAGTGCGAAAGACCTACAAAGCCGTTGTCGCTTTCTGAAAATTTCATTCTCAGATTGCTGCGCATATAACTGTTTCTCATATCGGCATCTATGAAACAAACCTGTTTTCCGGCTTTTGCGAGTTCAAGCCAGAGACCCGTTGCTACAAAGCTCTTGCCCTCATTCGGTCTGCTGCTTGATATCATGATAACTTTTTTATCGACGCCCGTAAATCCCACGTTAACACGCAGACGGTCAAGTTCGGTCTGAACAAAATAGTCGTTTTCAATCAGTTGTTTGATTTTTACCTGTTTCATCGGTGCTCTCCTTTTTCACTGTTTTTACGGGCTGGGACGTGTATTTTTTGTTCTGTCCGGAGTTTTTCTTCTTGTATTCGTATGAATATGTGCCTTTATGCTTCAAACCGTTTTTCGGAATAACTGCCATGGGGGCGAATCCGAGATAATTTTCAACATCTTCAGCGGAATTGAAAGTATCGTTGAGAAAATACAATATGGTATAGAACACAAGAATGATAACAAGACATGCAAGAGCGCCTAAAAGGGCGTTTCTGCCGTATTTGATATTGCTCGGGGAATTAGGCAGATCGGCAGAGTCTATAAGGATAGGCGGTTTTGCGCCCATATTGATGATCTCGGGAAGGTATGTTGTTGCCTGTTCGCCGAATGATTTTGCGACATACTGCGCTTTAGCGGGATCGGAAGATGTGATCTGTATCTCTACGATTCGCGTGTTTGCCTTGTTTGTTACTGAAAGCATGCCTTTCAGAGCACTGGGAGAATAAACTCTTCCGGTTACATTGGCAACCTGCTCAAGCATCATTTTGCTTTGCAGAAGTTCAACATAGTCTTTTGTAAGAGAAGTACCGAGGTTAAGGTCCTGGATATTCATGTTTTCTTCGGTAGATACAACATAAATACTTGACTTTGCCGTATACTTAGGCGTAATGAAAAAACGCGTATACAAAAGTCCTGCGATCGCCCCGATCAATACGGCTACGGCAATCACAATAATATGCTGTTTCCAGACTGTCAGCAAATCGAGAATATCGATTTCCGTGGTTTCCTGCCGCCTGCGGTCGGCAACTGCATTTTCTTTGTTCATTTAATAACTCCTTGCACAAGTTTATATTTTCCAATAATAAAAAGTTTCTGCTCAGTCCTGGTTTTCGAGAAGAGATGTTGCTGTCGCGTCCATTTTGCGAAGACAATTTTTTCCGAAATGCTTTTCGATATAAATTCGGGCTTCGCCGAGATCCGGTCTTCGCGATGTGCAGTTATGTGCATCGCTTCCCAGAATGATATCATATCCCGATCTTATCAGATCGGCAGCCAGCCCTCTTGTTCCGAAATGAAGAAATGCCTCTGCGTTGATCTGATATACTATCGGCAGCACGGAAAGATCCTGCAATTTGCGTCGGTTACCCGAATATCGCATAAATCTTTCAACATGAGCAAGTACCACACGGTAATCGAAATCAAGACAAAGGGAAGAAACATCGTCCACGACGCTGTTGCTCCAGCTTTCAAAGGGCATTTCTATGAGGATCGCACGACTGTTGCCGATGCACAGCTTTTGAAGATCACTGTCTTTCATGTGGCGAAAAAAAGCAATTTCGGCGCCGCAAACGATCTGCGGTTCGGAGAGCAATTTTTCGGATAATACCGACAGGCTTTTTTCCCGTCTGCCGAAAAACGAAGAAATATCTTCTTTCCATGGATAGTAATGAGGGGTTAAAACCTGGATCTGAACGCCTTGTTCCGAAGAAAGGCGAAGCATTTCAAGGCTGGTTTCAACATCGGGACTGCCGTCATCGACACCGGGAAGAATATGACTGTGAAAATCGATTATTTTTTCATCCATAAACGTCCTCCACTACCGTCTCGCATAATTCCGCATATTAACATCGATAGATTATAACATATTATTTGTAAAATGTCAATGATGTTTTCAGCAACATTTTTACTTTGTCGTCATTTTTTTTGTACAACAGAAGATTGATCAAATCGTCCCGAAAAGTCCAAACTGTAACGCAAATCTCTTCCGTCTTTCCGAAATAACGACCGGAAAGCTCAGAAAATGCAGATATTCAGTTATTTTAAAGTAAAAAGTATTGCGATCGCTTTTTTCTGCGACGGGACGTTGGAAATTATTATGGTGGTAATCTGAGAGATTCCTGAAAAACTCAAATTATGTCAAACAATATTCATTTTTTCGGATCGTTTCTTTGTTTTCCAAAAAAAAGATCCCGATTGCCGCAATTACGCAAATCGGGATCATGATATTTTTATTTAATCTCGGAATACAGGCGTGTATTAAGAATCAGAATGACAATGTCTCTCCTGCTTTGACAGAAACCTGTTTTGTTGTTCCGTTCATTTTCAGAACAAATTCGGAATCTCTTTCGGCAGTAAGCGTAAGAGACGTGACTTTGCAGTCATGCCATTCCGCGTCTACTGTAATGCCGCCGCGGGCTTTCAAGCCCTTGAAGCTGCCGTCTTTAAACTCTGCCGGCAGTGCGGGAATGATAGACACAATGCCTCCGTGACTCTGCAGCAGCATCTCGGCAAGACCTGCGGTCGCTCCGAAATTACCGTCTATCTGGAAAGGAGGATGAGTGTCAAAGAGATTATCGAGCGTTGAATTTGAAAGAAGTTTTCTGAGCATTTTAGAAACGTTTTCGCCGTCGCCCAAACGCGCGTAAAGACAGATGATCCATGCACATGACCAACCTGTATGACCGCCTCCGCCTGAAAGACGGCGTTCGAGCGTTTTCTTCGCTGCCTCCATAAGCTCGGGTGTTTTTTCCGAAATCGCGTCATCGGGATAAAGCGCGAACATATGCGAGATATGACGGTGTCCCGGATCGGGTTCTTCGTAATCTTCGAACCATTCCTGAAGATTGCCGTGTTTGCCGATCTGAAGTTTCGGCATTTTGGAGAGAGTTTTTTCCGCGCGTTCCTTCATTGAAGGATCACGGTCAAGCAGATTTTCGCATTCTATATAAATTTTGAGAAGGCCGCCGATTATTTCCACGTCCATTGTAGGTGACATGCACAATGTCGCGGGTATGCCGTTATTGTCGAAATACTGATTTTCGGGAGAAGTGGAAGGACCGCTTAAAACGACTGTTTTACCGTCGATCTCAACTTCGCACATATAATCAAGGAAGAAGAGCGCTGACTGTTTGATAAATTCATACGCCGTACTGCCCAGATATTCAAGATCTTCCGTATACAGATAATGCTCCCACATATTGAAGCACAGCCATGCTCCGCCGAGAGGCCAGAGTCCCCATACGCCGTCCGCAGGGACGGTAAAGCCGTAGACATCCGAAAGATGATGCGTTACAGTGCCGTTGCAATGGTAATTGATCTTTGCGGTCTTTTTGCCTGATTCAAGAAGATTTGAATTCATATAATCAAAAAGAGGAAGCGCGCATTCGGAAAGATTTGTTACCTCTACGGGCCAGTAGTTCATCTGAAGGTTTATATTTGTGTGATAATCGCTGTTCCACGGAGCGGTAAGAAAACCGTTCCAGACGCCCTGAAGGTTTGCGGGCAGAGTACCGGGTCTGCTCGATCCGACCATAAGATACCGTCCGAACTGGTAATAGAGGTCTAAAAGTCCGCCGTCTGTTTTACCTGAGCGGATACGTTCAAGTCTGTCGTGAACGGTAAGGTTTTCAAGATTCGGGTCGTCGTTTGCGCAAAGATTGATCTCAGAACGTTCCATAAGCGATCTGAAATCGGCGGTTGCTCTTTCATAAAGCTCGTCCCAGTTTTCGCATGCCGGAAGCTTCGGTTCCTTTTCGACAGCCGCTGTCATAAGAAATACGATGCTTTCCGCGCCTTCAACGTAAACGGTATCATTACGGAAAGAAAGATTTCCGGATGTGATTATTTTGACAAGCACAGTGAAATCGTGGAGATCGTCTTTCGTTGATGCCTTCACGGTAAGTATATTGCCGTTCAGAGAGACTTTTTTGATATTATCGCGCTCCCAGAATACTTTGACTGTTTTTGTAGGGATAAGTCCGTCGAATTTAATGCCTATGATGTTGTCGGGATATGATGCAAAATATTTACGGCTGAATAGATGACCGCAGCGTCTGTATGAAACGTCGCATACCCCCGAGATCAAATCAAGAGTGCGTTTGTAATTGTCGGCATTTCCGTCGCAATCGCGGTCTGCTGTATCAACGATAAGATCGCCAGAAGTTTCGTATGAATCTACGCGGTTAAAATCGTGTGCCATGTTTTTAAACGCCCACTGGTCCGCCTCAGAGCCTTTGCCTGCGATAAGAAGCTCGCGGAGACGATCGACTTTTTGACGGTAGTCGGCGATCGTAACATCACGTTCGCAACCTGCCCAGATTTTTTCTTCGGAAAGCTGGATCCTGTCGCAGCCCGGGATGCCGTATACCATCGCGCCCATTCTTCCGCATCCGATGGGAGATGCGTTTTCCCACCAGCCGGCGGGATTATTGAGATAAATTCGGTATGATTTCATGAAGTCCTCCGTAAATGTACAATATTTTACGGTCATATTATAATACATTTGATTAAAAAAAGCAACCCGAAAAAAGAATTTTTCCGAAAAGAATTTCATTTTTTTCCTTTTGTTTATCTCCGGTAAAGTGTTGACAAAAAGAGATAAAAGTAGTAAAATAAACAAAGAAACACTTATAATATTGACGAGGTTTAAGTATTATGTCAAAAAAACCGATAACAAACAAGCTCCTCTGGATTTTTGCCGTAGGTCAATTCGGATGGAGCCTTCTTTCCGGCATTATTTCAACATGGCTTGTTCACCTTTATACAGGCGCACCCGAAAACTTCGGCGACACGAACGGTCTTTTCGCCGATTTTATCTCACAGCATGCGCTTTTTGCGGGACTGACGCTGTTCGGTATCATAACCGCGGTGGGACGTCTTTTTGACGCCGTTACAGATCCTCTTATTGCAAGCTGGTCAGACAAAGCGAACTTTAAGGGCGGAAGAAGAATACCGTTTATGAAATGGATCGCCGTTCCGTTTGCCGCAGTTACCGTGGCGGTATTTATTGTTCCGCAGTTTTCAAATGTAGTTGTAAACGATATTCTGATATTTATTCTTCTCATGCTGTTTTATCTGTTTATGACTATTTACTGCACGCCTTACAACGCTCTTATCGCAGAGTTGGGTGATACGCAGGTTCACAGAATAAATGTTTCAACTTATATTTCGTTTACATATATAGCAGGCTTTTCGCTTTCCACACTGATCCCCACGCTTGCAGGCATGTTTCAGGGAAATAAGATCAGTGATATTCTTTCACAGATCGCTGCGCAAAACTCAACTACCCTTGAAGTCCTCAATTCTCAGCTTGCCGAAAAGTCGATTTTAATAAAAGATATTGCATCCGCAGAGCAGATTGCGCAGATAACGTCGGTGCAGCAAAGCAGTATCCATCTGGCTATAGGTATAATGGCGTTAGTTGCGTGCATTGCGATGCTCGTTCCATCATTATACATTAAAGAAAGATCTTATATAGACTCAAAACCCGTAAAGACCCATGCTTTCAAATCGCTGATAAAGACATTCGGCAACGCTCAGTTCCGCCGTTTTGTTTATGCGGACGTTATATACTTTTTTGCCGTTACGCTTTTTCAGACCGGACTTGCGGACTACGAAACAAAGCTGATGGGCATTAGCTCCGACAATACATTCACTCTCACTGTTCTTATGACTGTTATAAGTCTTGCCCTTTATCCTGCCGTAAACGGGCTTGCGCGTAAAATGGGAAAGAAGATACTGATAATCATCGGATTTTTCACATATTCTGCGGTATTTCTTATAACGAGTCTTGCGGGACAGGGATTTATCTGGGGTGTTATAATTGCGGGATGTGCCGGCATTCCGATGGCAATTTTAGGCATTCTGCCTCAGGCATGCGTGGCTGATGTGAGCGAGCTGAGCACACTTCAGACCGGTGAAGACAGAAGCGGTATGTTTTTTGCCGCACGTACTTTTGCAATGAAACTCGGTCAGGCGCTGAGCCTTCTCATTTACACATCCGTGACTGTTTCAACGATAGTTGAAGGAGAAAAATATGTTGCGCCGTCGCAATACCGCACAACAGCCGTTATAGCCACCGCAGCATGTCTTATCGGAGCAGTTTTGTTCCTTTTCTACAACGAGAAAAAAATAATGAACGATATTGAATCGCTCAAAGCCGGAACTGCTGCCGAAAAGAAGGATTCGTGACATGGAAATAATAAAAGAGCTCACATACCGCGAAAGTATGGAAAACGAAGTTCTGCCATATATCGAAAAAAGAAAAACGGAAGCGTTTTTCGAAGGTTCTGACGGAATAAAGCTGCACTATGTTGCTTACAAATGCGATGATCCGCAGCGAAGTATTGCAATAATTCACGGCTTTACGGAGTCTGCGGAAAAATACCGTGAGATGATATGGTATTTTCTGAAATCGGGTTCTGATGTTTATATATACGATCAGAGATGTCACGGAAAAAGCGAAAGATTGGTAGAAAACAAGACTATAACGCATGTTGACAGATTTGAAGACTACGTGAACGATTTTGAGATCTTCACCGAAAAGATCATACCCAAAAATATGCCGCTTATGCTGTATTCTCATTCAATGGGCGGCGCCGTAGCAGCGCTTTATCTGCAAAATCATCCCGATATTTATCAGAAAGCTGTTTTTTCTTCACCGATGATAGCTCCGGAGAGAGGCGGTTTTCCCAAATTTACAGCGAAAGCGGTATGTAAAACCGCAATGATTTTCGGAAAAGCGAAAAAGAAACTGTTTATTTCGGGCGATTATCCGGGCAAGGAAGAATTTGAGACATCGTGCGCCATTTCTTTTGAAAGATTTTCATTTTATGAGCAATTAAAAAGAATTACCCCGGTGCTTCAGAACTACTCTCCTACTTACGGCTGGACGTATGAGTCGCTGAAGGTCACCGATAAAATTCTTAAAAAAGGCGAACCGGAAAAGATAGTGATACCTGTGCTGCTTTTCAATGCCGGACTCGACGTTATGGTAAGAAAAAAGGAACAGATCGATTTTGCAAGTCGTATGAAAAACTGTGAATTCATAACCGTTGACAAAGCAAAGCATGAAATATTTCTCACTACCGACGATATTATGCATGATTATGTGAACAGAATAATCGATTTTTTCTCTTCAAATCAGTATTAATAATACCGTATATCTATCCGCTTTCAAAAAAACCCTGTAACTGATCTTTATAAAAGTTACAGGGTTTATTATTGTGTGAAAAAAAATATCGGATCGGAACAAAGCCGGATAAAAGCCATATGGTTAAGGCGCTCCGGAGCATTATTCAGGTATCGCACCGAATTTAACAGGAGCACACACAAATAATCTTTTCAGGCATCGGAGCAAGCATAGGCTCTTTTTGGTGAATGAAACACAGATAGTATTTGGAACTAATTTTACTGCAAGAAATGGGAATTTATCTATCGTCAGCGATCAAAAAAGCTCTGCACGGAGAGCCATCCGCCCCGTATAGATTCAAAGGCGCTGCGCTTAAAAAATATCTGCCTTCCTTAACCGCTGCCAATCGAATGCCTTCAAGTAATACAATGCCGGCACTCAGCAAGATCAAATGTACTTCCATCGGCGCATCTTCCGGGCCGACAGTCTGCGATTCATTTCCTAACAGTAGGATTCCTTTGGAAGCAAAGACCTTTGCTGCTTCCGAAGAAACCACAGCGTCTCCCTTGATCAGAAGTCGTTTTGCAGCTTCCGGGTCACGATCTCTCGATTTTTCATATATCTCCATTGCGTCATGGCCGGAGACAATCCCGTGATGCTCCGTAACAGAAGCCGGCCCAACAAAGGCTTCAAGACCTACGGCATCAATAGTTTTTCCACCTTTGATAAAATGAAATGGCGCATCCACGTGAGTACCGTTGTGCGCACACATATTGAAAGCTGTCAGATTGTACAGATCGCCTTTTTCCATTGAAGAAAGCACCCTTCTTTCCGGCGC
>JAEEGI010010010.1_pt1 | contig 20646 bp, 15 predicted proteins | sample 8958751 | NCBI WGS metagenome assembly JAEEGI01 (sample SAMN16246545, study PRJNA631951) | gut metagenome | biome: gut microbiome; feature: rumen; material: KS-attached | host: Bos | place: Iran: Karaj | collected 2018-10 | reverse complement strand
GCTTTATTCTCCATTATTTCGTTTTTTCTTTCTATATTAGAAGGATAATTGTTTTTGTCATGAGAATTGTCTTTCTGGATGCGGCGACGCTTGGGGACACATCCTTGGAGCCGATAGCGAAATTAGGCGAGCTGGTCTGCTGGCCTACTTCCACAGCTGAAGAGGCCCTGGACAGGGTGGCTGACTGCGAAGTCCTGATTGTCAATAAGGTCAAGGTTAACAAGGAGTTACTTGCTGCCGCACCTGCCCTAAGGCTTGTCTGTGAGGCCGCGACTGGAGTGAACAACATCGATGTGGAGGCTTGTGCTGAGCGTGGAATACCTGTTCGCAATGTTGCTGGCTACTCGACCGATTCGGTTGTCCAGGAGACTTTCATGCACATCCTCACCTTGATGGGAAATGGCCCCTATTTCGACAACACGGTCAAGAGTGGGGCATATTCCCGCGGGAATATATTCACGGATGTCTCTAAACCATTCTTTGAGATCACCGGTAAGACGTTGGGTATCATAGGAATGGGGACTATCGGCTCGAAGGTGGCCAAGGTCGGTGTGGCTTTTGGGATGAATGTCATCTATTTCTCCACTTCAGGAACTAACCATTGTACGGACTATCCTTCCGTCCCTCTGGAGGAACTGATGAGCCGGTCTGATGTGATCTCTGTGCATGCTCCTTACAATGCCCGTACAGCCGGCTTGGTGGGGGAGAAAGAATTGAGACTCATGAAGCCGACGGCTTTCATTGTCAATATGGGCCGTGGAGGAATAGTCGAGGAGGCCGCTTTGGCTAAGGTGATTGATGAAGGGGTGATAGGCGGGGCCGGACTGGACGTGTTCGTGACTGAGCCGTTGCCCGAGGATCATCCTCTGTTGTGCACCTCCCACCCTGAGAGGCTAAGCCTCACGCCCCACACCGCTTGGGCGAGCGTGGAGGCTCGGGGCCGCCTTGTCGAGGGAATAGCTGCCAATATAGCAAAAGGATTCTGATCGCTTGTAAACAGTTGGATATGAAAAGGTTAATACTTCCCATTATAGGTCTTCTCTCTTTCGTGGCAGCCGGTGCCCAGACTCTGCAGACGGCTTATCTGTCTGATGATTTTGTCTATTCGTACAGACTCAATCCGGCCTTCCATTCCGATCATGGTTTCGTGGGACTGCCTTTCATCGGAGTGTCTTCAGGCATGTACAAGGGAAATTTCGCCCTCAACAACTTGTTTTACAAGAATGGTGGTGAGAAGGTGACATTCATGAATAGCAGTGTGGCTTCCTCTGTGTTTCTCGACCACTTCAAGAAGGGCATCAACAAGTTCAGCTCCGAGTCTTACACCAATCTCGCGGCCATTGGATTCAGGTCGGGAGGGCTTTATAATATCGTTGATGTCAATTTCCGGAACTACACCAGTGGCAAGCTTCCTTATGATCTTGCTCGTTTCCTTAAGGATGGGGCCACCACGGATGGCACTTTCGATTTGTCGGGCTTGAATATGCGTTCCACTTCCTTCTTTGAGATCGGCATCACATCGTCCTGGAAGGCAAGCCGCAAGCTGACCATTGGAATGAGGTTCAAGGGAGTTATTGGATTTGTCAACTCCTATGTGGACATGGACAAGCTCACGATCAACCATTCCGGAGAAAACTGGACGGTGAACTCATCTGGCGTAATCGCCTCTGCCTATGATGGTTATGCCATCGCTTCACAACCTGCTTACTATGATCCTTCGGTAAGCTTGCTGGATTTGAACCACACGAAGGTCGGAAAGCCGAAGGAAATCATGAATGGATATGGTGTGGGAGCTGATGTCGGTGTCCTTTATGACGATAGCTCTTGGCAGCTTTCCGCCTCTATCTCGGACATCGGCTGCGTGTTCTGGTTCCATAATCTATATGGCCATTCTCCATCTCAGGTTAAGGAGTATTCAAAAGTCTATACTCCTCATAAGGGGCGGAAAACTATGGATAATGAGTTCTCTGACATGGGCGCATTGCTTGGCGACGCGGCTAACTTCATCATGGAGGATGAGTTCCAGACGCTGGGCATTCTTCCGCTTACTGTCCGTCTTGGAGCGAAGTACCTCTATCTTTCAGACATTTCATTCGGCGGACTCGCCACGTTCCGTTACGACGCTCTCTGCCCATTCTATGAGTTGAGGGGCAGTGTCAATTACAAGCCGGTGAGGGCGATCGAGTTGATCGGGAGCCTTGGTTTCGGTAGCCTGGGGGTCAGTGTCGGGGCTTTCGCCAATGCCACTCTCGGGTTCTTGAATGTATTCGTCGGCACTGAGAATCTTATCGGCACTTCCGGATCGACTTTCTTACCCGCCTCCAAAGGCACTCCCAACTTCGTCGCCGGCCTTAACATCCTCTGGTAGAGATACTTCAGCGTCGAGGAGTCCAGCCCCTATCGGAACTCCGCTTGCTTCGCTCGCTACGGCCCCTCCCAACGCCATCTTCGTCCTCGCTACGCTCAGACTTGCTGCCGTCGGGCCCCTCCCCCTGCCCCTGTCCGGGGGTGGACAGGTACGATAGGGGCTGGACTCCTCGACGCATAAGATGCTGAAAAACGCTAGAGGGAGTGATGGCCGGGGCCGAGTTCGTGGATGGTGTAACTGTCGTCGGAGAGGGGAGCGTTGATCACCGCCTCAAGGCTCTTCGGGACATAGACCGTGGCGGTCGTGCCGAAAGGCACCGTCACCTCGACCTTAACCATATTCCCGTCATGAGTCACCTTCGACACCACTGTGCCATAAGGGGTTTGCGTCGAATAACGGACCTCAGGAAGATCCTTGACCGGCATAGGCCTGACAATGAAGTGCTTGAAGCCAGGCGCCTTTGGATCAGGATCCACTCCTGCCAGCATCTTAGAGAACCAAGTCAGACCGCCACCGAACATCGGATGATTCCTTGAGTCGGTACCGTTCCACTGCTCCCAGGAAGTCGTGGCGCCTTGCTCGATCCACCATCCGAAACTAGGGAAGTCCCTCTGGTTCATGATCTTATAGGCGAGGTCGCCCATGCCGTTCATCGCCAAAGTCTCGAACAGGTAGCGCGTGCCGATGATACCGGTGTTGAGATGGCAGTTGTTCTTGATCTCGAGTTCATCCTTCAAAGTCGCTTTCACATCGTCGTACCTCTCGGCAGGTACACCTATGTACATGGCCAGCACGTTGCTGCCGTTATCCCCATATGATTTGGTCTCCTTGTCATAGAAGGATTCGTTGAATGCGGCCGCGATCGAGTCCCGAAGGTCGGAATATTCCTTGACGGCCACCTCGTCGCCAAGGATCTGTGCGGTCCAGGCGGCGTTGCGGGCGCAAATCCAGTAGATGAAGGTGTGAATAAGGGCCTCGGAAGGAATCTCGTTATTGTGAGGCGGCAGCCAGTCGCCGAGGTTGTACCAGTAGAACGGTTTGCCGTCCGGAGTGGGCTTCGCCACGAGGATGGTGCCGTCAGGACGGGTCCAGGTGCCGAGGTACTTCAGGTAGCCCTTCATGCCCTCGAAACTATCCTTAAGCAAGTCTTTGTCGCCATAGCGGAGATAGAATTCCCAGGGCATCACGCAGATTGCCGCTCCCCAGGCCGGCCCCCCGCCGCACATCGGCTCCCACGGGGCTCCGTTCGGGACATATCCAGTCTCGGGATGCTGGCTTCCAAACACATCGTATATCCATTTGTGGTAGAAGGAAGCGGCATCAAAAGAAGCAAGTACTGAGGCCATCGCGACCTCACCATCTCCGGTGTAGGGGAGACGCTCCCTGTGCGGGCAGTCGGATGCCACAGCACTGTGCATGTTGTCCATCTGGGAGCGCTGGAATATCTTTAAGATGTTCTCAAACAAAGGGTTGGATGAGGTGAAAGTCGAATTCACCGGGACATTGGTGTTGACCGCTTCGGCGGTTATCATCGAGGCGTCCAGATCTTTGATGCCTCGGACAACCGCGTCCCGGAACACGAACCAGGTGAAGCGGGGAGCGAAATCCACGGGCTTTTCGTCAGCGAATATGTATTCGCAGCGGGGACTGGGATATTCGCTTATATACTCAACTTTCAAGGTGTCTCCGGCATTTCCTTTTATGCCTCTGAAATGCGCCCAGCCTGAGATCACTGTGCCGAAGTCAATCTTGAAGGCCCCATCCTCGAGCTTCTCGAACGAGATCGGATTGAAGACTTCCGTGACCTTGTCTGTAGGGCCATCGTTGGCTGTGAGAGGGCCGTCAGGTGCGGTACGTTCCACCGCCGCGGCCCAAGCGGAATCGTCAAATCCGGCTATGTCCCATCCGGGCTGCTCCTCCCGGGCATCATAAGCTTCTCCTTGCCAGATGTCTCCGAATATGAAAGGAGACTCGGCGGCTTTCCATGATGTGTCGGTGCTGACGTGCTCCTTGTGACCGTCTTTGTAAGTAAGCTCGATCCGGGCGATAAGCCTTGGCACTCCGTAAGGCTCGCACTGGGCCGACTGGGCGGTCGGTCGGGTGTGGAAGTAACCGTTGCCAAGGGTCACTCCGATGGCGTTGTCACCGGGTTTCAGCATCTGGGTGATGTCATAGCAAAGGTAGAGAGTCCTGTAAGCGGTGACTTCAGGGTCAAGCGGGATACGGGGATTCTCTTTAAGGAAAGGCCTCAAAGTGTAGTCCGTGAGTCCAGGGGCAAGGAAATCGTCTCCGACCTTGTCACCGTTGACTCTGGCCTCGAAATAGCCAAGGCCGCTAATGAACATGTTGGCGCTTTCAAGCCCGCCTCCAACTTTGAAATCCTTTCGGAACATCGGATAACGTGTGTACCAGTTGCCTCTCACATCCTCCTGCCAGGGCGCTCCGATCCACGTCGCCTCCCAGCCGTCCTTCTGAGGACCTGTCGTCCAATGGGCAGGCTTGCTCCATCCGGATGACTTGCCTTTCTTGTCCCAGACACGGACTTTCCAGGAATATTCCTTCATAGACTCCATCCCGGGACCGGAATACGGCACAAGATGCGAGTCGCCGGAATCCACTCTGCCAGAATCCCATAGGGTACCGTCTTCGCTGGTTACCACGATCTGGTAGGCAGTCTGGTCTGTCGAGTTGATCCAGCTGAGCCTTGGGACAGTGGTGACATCGATAAGGACGTCCCCGTCCTGGTATTCACACTTGAGATCCTTAGGCGCATTGGTGGCGCAGCCTGCGAGGAGCAGGAGCATACACGCTAGTAAACCTTTTTTCATCACTTGGAAACTGTTATTAAACCGTCACAAATTATCGAATTTTTAGTTCTTGTGCAAGCTAAAGTCAGGAATAACTTCTGGGAGGTCCTTCAGAGCCTGCTCGAACATAGCCTCGCTGCCTTTTTCGTTCGGGTGGTGCCAGACCTGCCAACCATTGAACTGGGTCGGCGGGTAATTCTCCCAGAACATCATAGTCTTGTCCACTTCCTTGCCGTCTCCGTCAAGGGAAGTCGCGAGGTCGAACCTGGCCCCGTCGATGCCGTTCTTTTGACGGACCGTGTTAATGAGCTCATTGACACTCACTTGTGTTCCACTCTCGTTGGAGGGGATGTTGTTGAGGATGGGGATGGAGCCCATCTCCTTTATGTAGTTGATCAGTCCGGTCAGTTTCTCCTCGGTATTCCCTCCGTTTGTCCCGATGGTGACCATCACATATTTGGCCTTGATGAAGGGCAACTCGTTTTTGATATACACCAGGACCTCGTTGATGGTGCACCCTCCCCGGCCGCTGGAAATGGCGTTTCCGCCGAGCCTGTCTATAATAAGTTGAGTCCACGCATAGGGGAACAGACTTGTGGGATAGTAGCATTCGGGTTGGGTGATGGAATCGCCGTAGATCAGCATCCAGACAGAGCTCTTGGGGGATTCCACTGTAATCCGCTTCACAAGCATCGAGGAGCCGCTTTCCAGACCAAAGCAATAGTAGTCCCAACCTGGACCAACCGTGAAAATGTCTGTGTTGACGACGCCTTGTCCCACACCTCCGGGGCCGTCGTTGGTGGCGGAGACAACGGCGCAGCCCTTCCCTTTGACACACAGAACTCGAACGGTGACCTTCTGGTATTCGTGAATAATCTCCACATCATAATCCTTTCCACCCTCAAGGAAAGGGACTTCCACGGTGGTCTCCGGGCTCGTCAGAATCGTCATCCTCTTCTCAGGAACATCTATCTTGAGGGTGAAATCCTTCTCGCTCGACTGGAATAAGCATACGGCGTCCGTGGAAGTGTTGATCCGGTAGCGGATCAGGCGTGTGCCCAGGGCATAATAGCGGTTTAGCCGGACCAGATCGCCTGTCTTGTTGACCAGGAGACCTTCATCAACATATTCCGCCATCCCGTTCAACGCGAGGTCCTCAAGCATATTGCCAGTTGAGGGACTTCCGTCGAATAGGGTGGCGGGGATAGAATCGTTGGATTCGCTACAGGCGGCTACTGTCAGTATTGCGGAGAGGAGCAGGCAACCAAAGAACAGAAACTTTCTCATTTCTGAACTCCGATGTCTATCGTTTCACCATCAGGGGGACACTTGAGAAGCCTTCTGGGCGGTCATACAGTTCGCAGTGGCAGTCTCCTAAATGCTTAACCTTAAAGCCATTGGCCTTATATTCCTCATAGTTGAAGGCGTTCAGCTCGTCAATCGCAATCTGGTGGAACTTGTCGAAATCAGGCCACCATTCCCAGCCGCTGCCGAAATCGTTGTAGAGGAAAGCGTCGGCGCATTGCTTGCCGAGTTCCGGCGTCACATAGAAGGCACCCATGGCCAGGACGTTGACTCCGTTGCCGGTTATGGCACGGAATGCTGCGGGAACAGATTCGACCACGCCGGCATGCACTCCGGGGCACTTGCTGGCCGCGATGTGTATTCCCATTCCGGTTCCGCAGAAGATAAGAGCCCGCTCGAACTCCTTCTCGGTGATCATCGCACCTACCCGGAGGCCGATTCTGTGGAACATCAGTTCAGTGTCATCAGGATCCGAATCGGCCTTAACGCCGATGTCTGTCACGGTCCAGCCCTTCTTCTCCAGATACGCCTTGATCTCTTCTTTCAGGGGATAGCCGGCAAAGTCAGCGGCCATCAGGATTTGTTTATCCGCTACGGTTTTCATAGATTGGTTATTATAATTAGTTCTAGATGTGCGCTATCGAATGGACAGGGGCGATTTCGGCGAGACGGTCGCGTCCGTTGAGGCCGTCAAGCTCGACAATGAATATGAACTCGTTGACCTTGACTTTATATTCCTTCCCATCTGAAATGATAGTGGTGGCTTCCAAAGCCTTGGCGATGCCTTCAGCTGTGCCTCCGGTGGCCAGGACATCATCGACGATAGAGACATGGAACACTCCGTCCTCGGCCTTGCCGGCAGCGATGTCCGAATTGCGGTAGATAAGTTTGTCGGCGCCGTATTCCTTCATGATCTCGATGGTCTGAAGGTCATTTCCGCTATATGGAAGTTTGCCCCTTTTGCGGAAGAGGATGATGTTGTTCACGCCGCAGTCCGCTATCAGGAGCGGGGATGCGAAAAGGAAAGCCCTTGCCTCAGGGCAGGCAACGGATGGGGCTGTCACCAGACGGCCGACCTCGTCGGTCACCTTGGCGAAAACCTCACGATCCTGAAGATAGGGGATGATGTCCACGAACTTGATACCCGGTGTGGGAAAGTCTTGGTAGAATTTCAGATATTCCTCAAACATGATTGTTGAAAACTTTGTGGATTATTGCTTAACAAAGATATGGATTTTATCTGACTATAGGATTATTTTTGTGAAGACTTTGCAAGAGTACGTCCAACTTATTAATAATTATGTCAACAAAACCCATCATTGCGGCCGCCATCGCCGCTGTGGCCTTTTCCTTTATGGCCAAAGCACAGACAAATGTCCAAGTGTTCTACGATTTCGGCAAGGAGCGTCAGTATGTGACGACTACCTTCGAGATGTTCAAGGGTGACAAGTTCGGAGACACCTTCTTCTTCATTGACCATTACTACAATAGCTCCAAAGCGGACCTGAAAACTGTCATTCCTAACAGCGGTCCCGCCAACGGCAGCTATTTCGAGATTGAGCGCGGCATCAACTTCTGGCAGGACAGCGGCATGAAGGATTTCAGCCTCCATGTTGAATATGACGGGTTGATCACGGGCGGCGGTTTCAATCAGGGAACTTACTGTTTCGGAGCGAAGTACTTCTTCCATTCGGCGGATTTCTCCAAAACACTGTCCTTGTACGCTATGTATGAGCAGTTCAACAAGTTCACTCCCAAGCCGGACGTTCCCCTGAAGTTCACAGCGGTTTGGGGAATCAATAATCTTTTTGGATTGAAAGGTTTGACATTCAAGGGCTTCGCCGATTTTTGGGGCAACAAGCAACTCTTCGGCACGAAAGAGACCAACTGGTCTTTCCTTACCGAGCCTCAGCTCTGGATGAATCTCGGCGGTGCTTTCGACAACCATCTTGACATCGGATGTGAGATAGAGATTTCCAACAACTTTATCGCGGAGGGATTCCTTGTCAATCCTTGCGTCGGTATCCGCTGGGCATTCTGATTTCTTGAACCAACACTCTGACTATAAATAACACTATCATGGCTGAAACCAAAACCGCAGCCCCTGAGAAGAAAGGCTGGCTGACCAAATTGTTCGGTTTTGACGCTTCCAAGATGAAGGTTTCCACGGAGATCATGGCCGGAATCACCACATTCCTCGCCATGTCCTACATCTTGGCCGTCAACCCCTCCATTCTGGCTGATACCGGAATGGACAAGAACGCGCTGTTCACCACCACGGCGATCGCTTCCATCATCGCCACCCTCGTGATGGCTCTCTACGCCAAGCTCCCGTTCGCGCTCGCACCTGGAATGGGACTTAACGCGTTCTTCTGCTATTCAGTCTGCCTCGGGATGGGCTATTCCTGGCAGTTCGCTCTCACCGCTGTCTTGATTGAGGGATTCATATTCGTGATCTTGACTCTGACGAATGTCCGGGAGGCTATAGTGAACGCCTTGCCGATGTCGATGCGTAAGGCGATCGGTGCCGGTATCGGTCTGTTCATTGCCTTGATCGGCCTCAAAGGCGGAGGCATAGTCGTTGAGAACCCTGCTACCCTTGTCGATCTCGGCACCCTCACAAGCGGCCCTGGCCTGCTCTCGGTTATAGGCTTGATAATCACCGGAATTATGGTGATCCTCAATGTCCCCGGGGCTCTCTTGATCGGCATCATCGTCACCGCCCTGATCGGCATACCGATGGGTATCACAAAGTTCGGTGGTTTCATGTCAACTCCTCCGAGCATAGCCCCGATCTTCTGCAAGTTCGACTTCAGCCAGGTATTCAGCCTTGACATGCTGGTCGTTGTGTTCACCTTCCTTTTCGTGGACATGTTCGACACCATCGGCACCCTTGTTGGAGTGACCACCAAAGCTGACATGGTTGATGAGAAGGGCAAGCCCATCCGTCTGAACCAGGCGTTCCTCGCCGACGCTGTCGGCACCATGGCTGGCGCCGCTCTCGGAACCAGCACGGTGACCACTTATGTGGAGAGCGCCACCGGAGTCGCGCAAGGAGGTCGTAGCGGTCTTACCTCCGCCGCGACTGCCGCATGCTTTATCCTGGCTCTTTTCTTCGCTCCTGTCTTCACGGCGATTCCCGGATCGGCTGTCTGCCCGGCCCTTGTGATAGTGGGTCTGTTCATGCTCAGCCCGATCAAGGACATCCCGCTCGAGGATTTCTCGGAGTCGATACCGGCCTACCTGACCATGATCCTGATGCCTATGACATATTCCATTTCCCATGGAATTCTCATCGGCTTGATAGCCTATGTGGTTCTGAATCTTTGCACTGGCAAAACAAAGAAAGTAAGCTGGTTCATGATCGTTCTCTCAATATTGTTCGTGCTCAAGTACATATTCTTGTAAGTTCTTGAATATAAAAGAATTAACAACATCGTTACTTGGTTGTTGATAACTTTAACAATTAATTTGAGGGAGAGGGCGATTTATCTGCTATATTTGCCATGAAATGTTCGGACTGCTCGTCAGTCCGAACCTCTTTCAACCCCCGAGCATGCTGATAACTGAAAAATCACGCAACACACAATATATATATGGATGTAACAGTACGCAAGACCAACGGTTCGTTTGAAGAGTACGACAAGGTCAAATTGATGAGTGGGATCCGAGAGGCCTATAAGACGGCCGGAGAGGAGTGTCCTGAGGCAGTGGTGGTATCGATCGCCGAGAATCTCTACATTTACGACAAGATCACAAGCCGGGAGATCCGTCGTCAGGTTGAGGAGAGCCTCATGTCCATCAACAAGAAGGTCGCCATCGCCTACATCGAGAAATTCGACGCTGGACTCGACCTTCGAAAGAAGAGGGACTTCATCAAAGACTATATCGCCGCCTCAAACGCCGCGACAGGATCCAAGTTCGACGCCAACGCCAATGTGACCCGCAAGAACATAGTGACGCTTGGCCAGGAGCTTTACAAAGAGAATAACATCAAGCAGAATCGCTACATTATGAAGGACAAGATCAAGTCCATGTACGGACGCGGCCTCGCGAACCAGTACATCAAGGATCTTGAGAGCCATGTCCTTTACAAGCACGATGAGAGCGGCACCCCCGGGTACCCTTACTGCGTGGCGATCACGATGTATCCTTTCCTTGTCGATGGTCTTCGCAACCTGGGTGGCGTGTCCATAGCCCCGACCGACCTCAAGTCCTTCTGCGGAGAGTTCATCAACCTCGTGTATTCCATCTCATCCCAGTTCATGGGTGCAGTGGCGACTCCCGAGTTCCTGATGTACTTGGACTATTTCATCCGCAAGGACTACGGCGACGATTACATCGAGCATCTTGAGGATGTTGTCGAGATGAACGTCAAGAAGAGAACCCTTGTCAAGGTTATCGACAACTATTTCCAGCAGGTAGTGCATTCTATGAATATGCCTGCCGGCAACCGCGGCTATCAGACCGTGTTCTGGAACATCAGTTACTTTGACGAGCCGTATTTCCGTGGCGTTTTCGGCGATTTCCGCTTCCCTGACGGCAGCGCTCCCAGGTGGGAGACGCTCTCCTGGCTTCAGAAGCATTTCATGAACTGGTTCAACGAGGAAAGGAACCACTACATCCTTACTTTCCCCGTTGAGACAATGGCGCTTCTGACCGACGGGGCGGACGATTTCGCGGATCCCGAGTATGCCGATTTCACTGCTGAGATGTGGTCCAAGGGCCATAGCTTCTTCTGCTACCTGTCCGACAGCCCGGACAGCCTGGCAAGTTGCTGCCGTCTGCGCAATTCTCTCAACGACCTCGACAAGTCTGACTCTTCCCACAACCACACAACCCACCAGTATTCAATGGGAACGGCCTCTGTGTCAACTGGTTCCAAGTCTGTTATGACAATCAATCTCAACAGGCTCATCCAGAACGCCACACGTCGCTACTTCCTCGAGAAGAAGGGTGTGATGATTGATGGTGGCAAGGCTCTGAGTCGTGAGGATTACGACAAGAATCAGCTCTACGACTACATCCGTGAAGCTGTGGCAGAGGAGACGGAGAAGGTCCACAAGTACCAGAACGCGTTCAACGAGATCATCAAGGACTTCCTGAAGGCCAAGATGTTGGATGTGTATCAGGCCGGCTTCATCGACATGAAGCGCCAGTACCTGACCATCGGTGTCAACGGTTTGACCGACGCGGCCGAGTTCCTTGGTCTCAAGATCAGCCCGAACCCTGAATACAATGAGTTTGTGGACGCTATCCTCGAGACCATCAACAGGTGCAACAGGAAAGACAGGACCTCCGACGCCATGTTCAACACTGAGTTCGTCCCAGGAGAGAATCTCTCCGGAAAGAACTACAAGTGGGACCAGAAGGATGGTTACTATGTTTCTCCCAAGCACAACATGTACAGCTCGTACTTCTACAATCCTGAGGATGACACCCTTTCGATGATCGACAAGTTCAAGCTCCACGGCAATGACTATGTCAAGCATCTTGATGGTGGCTCCGCCCTCCACATGAACGTGGCTGAGCATCTGTCGAAGGATCAGTACAGGCAGCTTCTGAAGACGGCGGCCCACTACGGCACCAACTACTTCACATTCAACTGCCGCAACACTGTCTGCAACGATTGCGGGTACATCAGCAAGGACACCCTTGAGGTTTGCCCGAAGTGCGGGAGCCACAATCTTGATTACCTGACGCGCGTGATCGGTTACCTGAAGAGGGTTTCCTCTTTCAGCGAGATGCGTCAGGAAGAGGCGAGGCATCGCTTTTACATCCACGAGGGAGCCAGGGAGACTGTCAAGGCCTCGGCTCCGGTCTACGTCGAGAAGACGAAGATATGATTAAATATGTCCCCCAGATGACCTCGGTGGTCATCGAGGAGATACCTGACAGGGTTACCTTGGCAATTGACATCAGCAACTGCCAAGGTAATTGCGTCGGGTGCCATTCTCCTTTCTTGAAGGAAGACATCGGAGAGGAGCTGACCGCGGAGGTTATCGATAAGCTTGTCGCCGATAACTTTGGAGTCGATTGTTTTTTGTTCCTTGGTGAAGGGAATGATCCTGAGGCGTTGATCGCTTTGGCGGATCATGTCAGGGAACTTGGGTTGGCTCCGGCTCTCTATTCTGGACGGCGGGATGTCGAGAGAGCGTTTTACATGACTTTCGATTACGTCAAGGTAGGCCCTTACATGGAGCATTTCGGTCCGCTCAATTCGCCTACCACCAACCAGCGTCTCTACAAGGTGACTCACGACACTTCCTCCAAGCCTGATTATCGTCTCACTGACATCACCTCCCGTTTCTGGCATAAGGGCATTGACCCGAATGCCAAGTGAGAGATTGGCTTTTCGGAAATAGTTGATAATCAGTATATTTTATCCGCCTTACGAGAGTTTTTTCGGGGGCGGAAATTTGGAGATATTCCTAAATCCGTAGTAACTTTGCATTGTGAAAATGTGTATATTTTTAGAGCCATGAAGAATATGTTCAGATGTGCGGTGGTGGCCGTTGTGGCCATGATTGCCGCGGTGTCTTGCGGAAGCAACGGGAAGGCCCTGCTCCCTAATGTCAGTGGAAAAGCGGGGGAGGTGATAGTGGTGATCGACCGGGAGGGTTGGGAAGGCAACCTCGGCAATGAGGTCAGAGGACTCCTTGCCAGAGACTGCGAGTTCCTGCCACAGCGGGAGCCTCTGTATTCACTTGTCAACCTTGCTCCAGGTTCCTTCAACGACATGTTCAAGTATCACAGGAACATCGTGATATTCAATGTCGATACCACGGTTCAAAAGCAGGGAGTCATCTACAGGACCAATGTCTGGGCGAAGCCGCAATGCGTCATCCAGGTCAACGCTGCCACTGCTGATTCGGCCATAGTGGTGCTGCGGAATGATGGTGAGAACATCGCCGGAGCGATTGAGCAGGCTGAGCGCAACAGGGTCATAGCCAACACCTTGCTTTATGAGGAAGGAAGGCTGGCCGAGGTTGTCGATCAGATGATAGGCGGGAAGGTGCATTTCCCGATGGGGTACAACCTCAAGAAGGTGGCCGAAGACTTCATCTGGATCGCCGATGAGAAGCAGTACACCACCCAGGGAGTGTTCATCTACAAATATCCCGCTACCGAGGATCAGCCCTTTACTGAGGAGCGTATCATAGCCCACCGGGACGCGTTCTTGAAGAAATATGTCCCCGGAATGTTCGACAACACCTACATGATCACAAGCCAGTTCATCACTCCCGGCGTCAAGTTCTTGAAATACCACAACATGGACTTCGCTGAGACTCGTGGCCTCTGGGAGGTTTACAATGACTTTATGGGCGGTCCCTTCGTGTCTCATTCTTTTTACAGCAAGGACGGAAAAGACATCATAGTGCTCGAGGCATGGGTCTATGCCGCCAAGTACGATAAGCGTCAGTACCTGAGGCAGGTGGAGTCCCTTCTGTATTCATTTGAGTGGGATAAGGAAGAAGGAGAGTGAAAATAAGGGCTTTTGGCTTTAATTTTATTTTGAAGGCTCGAAAATAATCTCTATATTTGCAACCCAATTTGGCATAGAGTGCCCGATTGAGCCTAATGGTGGGTTCGTATAACGGTTAGTACTCGGGATTTTCATTCCCGCAATAGGAGTTCGATTCTCCTACCCACTACCAAAAATATTAAAAAATAAAACAATGGCAAATCACGCATCAGCAAAGAAAGCCTATCGTCAGAGCGAAAGGCGCAGACTGCATAATAAGTATTATGCGAAGTCGACGCGGAACGCGATCCGCGCTATCAGGAACACTACAGACAAGAAGACCGCTGAGGAGGGAGCTCCGAAGGTGTACGCTATGATCGACAAACTCGCGAAGATCGGTGTCATCCACAAGAACAAGGCTTCCAACCTCAAGAGCGGCATCGCTGTCTACATCAACAAGCTCTCCTAAGGAGCAATCGGGATGTAGCGCAGTTGGCTAGCGCACTACGTTCGGGACGTAGGGGTCGTCCGTTCGAGTCGGATCATCCCGACCACCTAAGGGCAGTCAGAGCAATCTGGCTGCTTTTTTATATGCTCCATTCAACTCTGCTCAAGTATCGCTTTATATTGTGCTTACGGTCTCCCTCCTACACCCCTCAGTATCCGATAAGACGGGCCACTTAACCACCTTTCAGAAAAAATCCGTATCTTTAAACGATTTTTTCTGACCTAATGGGTAAAAAGGTATTAATTAGCAAAGAGGGGCTGCGGCAGGCGTTGGGGCTGAAGGGCCTGGTGGGGAAGTGTGTTGCCGGAGTCCTGTATGGAATCTTGGGAATCGGGAAACTTAATAAAGTCTATCCTTATGTTGCCGATCTCCAAGGTCCTGAATTCTCGGAGGAAGTCCTGAGAAGATTCGGAATCTCGTATGAGGTCCCGGAGGAGCAATTGGCGAATATCCCTTCCGAAGGCGGTTTCCTGACTGTTTCCAATCACCCTTTCGGAGGAGCTGACGGACTGATACTCAATGCGATAATCAATCTGCGAAGGAGCGATTTCAAGATATTGACCACCTTCCTTCTGGCTAAGGTAGCCAACCTGACGAAGTGGTTCATCCCTGTGGACAATTTCTCGAAGGGAGGAACGAAAAGCATCACCGGGATACGGACGGCTCTCAGCCATATCTCTTCAGGAGGTGCCCTTGGGTTGTTCCCTACAGGTGAAGTGTCAACCTACCAGAAGAAGGGAAGGAGGACGGCTCTTGGGCCGTCGGCCCTTCGACAAGCTCAGGGACCGCTCAAGGGAGGGGTAATCGAAGACAAGCCCTGGCCGGAAAATATCACCAAGCTGATAAAAAACTCCGGGCTGCCTGTCATTCCGATCTATTTCGATGGGACCAATTCAAGGATATTCCATATTCTCGGAAAGATCCATCCAAGACTCAGGACAGTAAGGCTGGTCCGAGAACTGACCTGCAAGAACGGGACACTCGTCAAGGTGCGCATCGGCAAGCCGATTCCCGCTTCCGAGATCGCTGAAATGGACATTCCGACACTTGGAGAATATCTTCGCAACCGAACCTATGCCCTTGAGGCTCAATGTGTTCCCTCTGATAATAACAATGCGGCACAGGAAATGTCTCCTATTGCCGAACCTGTGGATCCGGAACTGGTACGGGCCCAGATGTCCAGGCTTGAGGACAAATGTTTATTCCAAGCCGGGGACTATAAAGGGTTCCTTCTCGATGCCTCGGACGCTCCGGATGCCATGCGGGAGCTTTACCGCTTGAGGGAAGAGACATTCCGCGCGGTGGGTGAGGGAACCGGCAAACCTCTTGACACTGATTCATTTGACGGGCATTACAAGCATCTGATCTTGTGGAGTGTTCCTAATGGAGAAATTGTCGGGGCATACCGGGTCGGGTACGGCTCGAGAATTATCCCGAGCTATGGGAAAGAGGGATTGTACACGGCTAGTTTGTTGAGATTCGGCCCTGATTCAGACAAGATCCTTCCTCACGGCATGGAACTAGGCAGGTCGTTCGTAGCCCTTAAGTACCAGCGCGAGGTGCTACCTCTGAAATTAATGCTTTCCGGTCTTGCGGTAGCGATGGCGACAGATCCCGAGTCGTTCTACTGCGTCGGGACCGTGAGCATCAGCGATGCCCTTCCGGACTTCTACAAGAGTCTGGCTATCTATTTCTTAGAGAGAGACTTCCGTCTGCCCGATGCGGACAGTTTCGCCACCGCTCCTAATCCTTTCCATCCTGATTTCCTGAGAGTCAATCCCGAAGCTCTTTTGGCTAGGATCCCTAAGGGAGACATTGATTCTTTCGACAGGCTTCTCGGAACCATTTCGGATGGCAAGTACAGGCTTCCGGTGCTGTTGAGGAAATATTTCAGCTGTGGGGCGAAAGTGGCTTGTTTCAATGTGGATCCCTCATTCAATAACAGTCTGGACGGGATGATAGTCCTGAATAAGAATGACTTCCCTGTGCCTATGATGCGTTCCCTCACGCGTCCTTTCCAGAAAGAAACGGCTGAAATGGTTCTCCTCCATTTCTATGGAACTCCTAATCCCGAATAGGCATGGACAGTCCTGTATGGGTATATCTGTTAGGACTGGCCGGAATGGGCATTTATGGCCTCCGGATCCTGATCCAGTGGTACATGTCGGAGAAATCCAAGAGAGTGGAGTCTCCGGGAATATACTGGGTCCTCAGCAGCGTGGGAGCGGTGGTTCTATACCTCTACGGTTGGCTTAGGAAGGATTTCTCAATCATATTCGGGGAGAGCGTGGGCTACTACATCTACATGTGGAATATCAGCATCCTCGGCCTTTACAAGAAAGTTCCCCGTTTTGTGATAGTGCTTCAGGCGCTTTTCCCGTTGGTGATTTTAGCGCTGATAGTCAGGGATTTACCAACTTTCACCGAGACCTTCATCCACAATGAGTATGTGCCGATGAAGCTCCTGGTTTTCGGCGTGCTGGGTCAGGCGGTCTATGAGCTCCGCTCTGTCTATCAACTTGTCTATAGCTACCGTCGCAAGGCATCCATCCTTCCCACCGGCCATTGGGTGATGGCTGTCATCGGGTCGGTCATGATAATCATCTACGGTCTGATCCGCCATGACTGGGTTCTTGCGATAGGCCAGTTCTCGATAGTCTTTTCTTTCCGCAACCTGATGATCTCAATCGCTTCATCGAAAAGAATGAAAAAGGTCACTAAATTGCTGATGGTGAGGCCGGTATGCTTCGGCTTCAATGAGCAGACGGCGTCCAGTAACGTCTTCCAACACCGTTCTTCGCAGGAAGATGATCAGAAATATGCCCTTGAAGAGTTCGACGGGATGGTAAGTCTTCTCAAAGACCACAATATTCCTGTGGTGGTTGTGGAGGACACTCCGGAGCCACAAACTCCTGACTCGATATTCCCGAACAATTGGTTCTCTACCCACGCCGATGGGACTCTTGTGCTTTATCCGATGTTCGCTCCAAACCGTCGCTTGGAGCGTGATCCGGCAATCATCAGGACGATTATGGGAGCCGCTGGAACAAAGAGGATTCTTGATCTGTCGGATTGGGAGGACAAAGGCAAGTTCCTCGAGAGTACAGGAAGTATGGTCTTTGACCGGAAGGGGAGGGTCGCCTACGCATGCCGTTCTCCACGTACATCGGAGGCTGTTTTGGACGATTTCTGCCGCAAGATGGGCTACAACGCCATTCTATTTGATGCGGTTGACCGTGGGGGAAATCCTATCTACCACACCAATGTGGTGATGTCGATAGGGGAGACATTCGCCATCTTGTGCGAGGATGTGATCATATCTCCACCTGAGCTGAAGGTCATCGAATCGAACTTGTCGGCTTCCGGCAGGACGATAGTGCGTATCACTTCTGAGCAGATGCGCCAATATGCCGGTAATGTGCTGGAAGTCAGGAATATCTTTGAGGAATCCTTCATCGTGATGTCTCAGACCGCGAAGGATAGCTTGACTCCTGAACAGCTGGAGACTTTGGGCGGTTTCGGACAGATCCTTTCCGTCCAAATCCCTCACATAGAGGAAGTTGGCGGTGGTTCGGCCAGGTGTATGATGGCTGAGATTATTTGCTGTTGATGTGCAGCACCAAGTATTCTGAGCGGGTGCCTATACGAATCTTGGCGCCCCAAATCCCGAGTCCGGAACTTATGTAGTAGTGGGTGTCGCCCTTCTGTAGATGCCCCCAGGATTTCTCGTACAGGGCATCTGTGACCCAGGATATCGGCCAGACTTGGCCCCGGTGGGTGTGACCGCTGAACTGGAAGTCAACCCCGGCTTCTTCGGCTTCCTCCAGGTGGTATGGCTGATGGTCCAGAAGTATTGTGAAGGGAACCGGTGGAAAGCCTGCTCCTGGCGAGCCTTTACCCGGATAGGGCGCGGAGCGTAGCGAGACAGGAGCAGGGCTTTCCACTGCGCTACTGTCTCTTTGCTGCAGGATCTCCCAAAGCGCCGGTCGACAAGGATCAGTCCGGTCGTTACGGCCGACGATCCTGATGCCTAAGGTGTCGACAAAACTGTCCTGCAGAAGCCCGATTCCAGCCTCCTTGAAAAAAGACTTGGAATAGTCCAACCCGCTATAATACTCGTGATTTCCCAAGATGCTCCAAATCGGAGCCTTAAGTCGCTTGAACTCAGCGGAATAGTTGTCCCTCAGCACCGGCCTCAGACTTCTGTCAACAATGTCCCCACCAATTAGCACCAAGTCGGGATCCTCAGCATTGAACAGGTCGATCCAGCGTCCCAGCTCCGCCCGACGATTGTGATAGCCAAGATGGAGATCGCTCGCCAGAACCACCGTGAGGGGTTTTTCCAGAGGCTTGGAGGTCGTGATGGTCAATTCTTCCCGGTACTTGTGGTGGTAGTGGAGGCCGCCAACACAAAGCAGTAAGGTGATCGCCACAGCTATCCCGCCAAGCACAGGCCACGAATCCTTAAGGAAACCTTTGGGCAGCGCTCCGCAAACTGAAAGTATGTCCAGCAGGAAAAAGGCTAGGATAATGTATAAAAACGCTATCAGCCAAGTGTTTCCGATCTGATAAAGAGGGACCGCGGCTCTGAAAGGTACGCTTTCCAAAAAGAAGAATCCGAAGAAAAAACTGGCTGTCCAGAGTAGGAATATTCCCACGATCGAAAGCTTCAGGAACCATCCGGACGGGATCAGCCGCCATATGTGCCAGGCGACATATAAGGTGGCGGCAGTCACCACCACCAAAAAGGCGAGAAAGAAAGCTTTCATCTACTTGTTTTCCTCTTCAAGAGTAAAGGCTGACGAGCCGTCGAAGCAGTGGAGGCAGAGGTCTTCCCGAGGAAGGCCAATGCTTTTGACAAGAGTGTCTATCGTGCTGAATTTCAACGAGTCAAGGTTGAGTTGGCGGGCAATCTCCCCGACCATGCGGGCATATTCAGGAGTGGTGGAATCGGTGTATTTCTCGACATTTTTGTCCGGGTCGCCCTCAAACTGACCGATAATCCTACGGGTAATAAGCTCCATCTCTGTCTTGCTGGTGGAGAAGTTGAGGAAGGGGCATCCGAACACGAGGGGAGGGCAGGAAATACGCATGTGGATTTCTTTCGCTCCGCTCTCATGGAGCTGGCGTGTGTTGTCACGGAGCTGAGTGCCTCGGACGATGCTGTCGTCGCAGAAGAGGACCTTCTTGCCCTTGAGCATATCCACATTGTGGATGAGCTTCATCTTGGCGACGAGGTCCCTCATGCTCTGGTAGGATGGCATGAATGATCGTGACCAGGTAGGGGTGTATTTGGCGATGGTTCTCATGTACGGGACCTTATGCCCGGCAGCGAAGCCCACCGCCATTCCGATTCCGCTGTCCGGCACGCCACAGGCGCAATCAACATCGATGTCCTCCTGTTCTCCCATCTCCTTGCCGTTCGCGAATCTGGCCTCTTCGACATTCTTACCGTCATAGCAAGAAGTCGGGAAACCGTAATATATCCAGAGGAAGGAGCAGACTTGCTTCCGGGGATTCGGAGCCCTAAGCTGTTCCATGCCGTCAGCCCTCAGGCGCACTATCTCTCCCGGCCCGATGAAACCGTCCGTGGTGAATCCGAGGTTGGCGAAAGCGGTGCTCTCAGAACTGACGGCCATTGCCCCGTCTTTCGAACCAATAGCTATTGGAGTGCGTCCCCAGGCATCCCTGGCGGCGATGATGCCGTCTTCGGTAAGGATCAGCATTGAGCAGGAACCCTTCACTTCACGGAACACATTCTCAATGCCTTCCACGAAGGTTTTTCCTCTCACTATCAGCAAGCTGATCAATTCAGTGATGTTGATTTTCCCGCTGCTGAACTCAGTGAGGTACATGCCCTCGTCGAGGAACTTCTTGGCCAAAGACTCAGCGTTGTTGACTCTCGCCACAGTGACGAGGGCGAAACGTCCGAGATGCGAATTGACCAACATGGGCTGCGCGTCAGTGTCGCTGATTATCCCGATTCCGGAATTCCCTGTGAACTTGCTGAGCTCGTCTTCAAAGCGGCTGCGGAAATAGCCGTTCTCGAGGCTGTGGATGCCTCTCATGAAGCCCCGTTCAGGGTCGAATGTGGCGAGACCGCCGCGGCGGGTCCCAAGATGGCTGTTGTAATCTGTGCCGTAGAAAAGGTCGGTGGCACACTCCCGTTTTGAAATAGTTCCGAAGAAACCTC
>JAEEGI010010007.1_pt1 | contig 20651 bp, 20 predicted proteins | sample 8958751 | NCBI WGS metagenome assembly JAEEGI01 (sample SAMN16246545, study PRJNA631951) | gut metagenome | biome: gut microbiome; feature: rumen; material: KS-attached | host: Bos | place: Iran: Karaj | collected 2018-10 | reverse complement strand
TGTGTGATACATACATAGGTAAAAATGTTCAAAGATATACATTGTATAAGGATGGAGAACCAGAAGTATATGATAATAAGACGAAGATTAAAGACGTAGAAACTAATATTGAATGTTTCAGTTTTTCTGCTTCATCGGATATAGAGTATAGTACAGCTTATGATAATGTTGATTTAACACATTATTATATTGAAGATTTTAACGGTAATCTTTATTTTTATTTCAACAATGTAAATGAAATTGATTTTGAGTTCTACATGGGTGGTTCAAGAGGTAGTTTAGCATGTAATTATGTTTTAAATGGAGAACACCAGTGTGATTTATACAAGGATAATACGTATAACTTCACAATATCACCAATAAATCAAACTCAAGAGTTGCAATTTTTCAGATTGTATGTAAGTTCTTCAACATCAATAGCTAGTATTATATTTCCAAGATATATAGAAACAAATTAATATTATGAGTTTTTCAAGATATTCAATAGAAAAGAAACAAGTAAGCACAGACAGAGGGGTCACATGGAGTGATGTTGACCCTTCTGAAACTCGTCAAGGTGCATTGGTTGGTGTTGCAAGAACACTCCTAGAATGTGAGGACATGGCATGTGACCTTGAGAAGACTGAATATACCGTAATCAATGGAGCTTTACCAGACGAGATTTGTGGTGATATGATAAGCATTCTTCCAAGTGGTATTGCAAGTTCTGTTACATGGACAAGTGGTGCAATCTGCTGTAGCATGTGGCAATCAGCAACACCAAAGGCAACTGACAGAAATGGAGTTGTAACTGAGCAAATTATAGGTGCTCCATCATGTACTGGTTCCTATTGCCCTTCATGGCACTACGGTTCTTCCACTATTGGTGGTTCAGAAATGACAAATTTCTGTTTTGATGTATATGGTTATCAAGGTTGGTCATGCCCAGCAACACTATGTGCATGCTTTACCATTAATTCATTCATGCCTTGGGCTGAAGGAAAGACATCATGGAAGCTTATACAAGCACAACACTATGTTAGGGGACACTGTACTGAAGCTTGGGTTGAGGATGGTGAACCAACCATCGTTGGAATTGCCGAAAGATGGAAATACGTTGATGAAACGTTTGAAAGGGAAAGATGGATTCACCAAATTGCAAAGACATTCGATGAGAACGGAAATGTTGTTACATGGGAGTCTGAAGGAAACTTGGTATACAGAACAATGACGGATGCCATTATTGACCCAAATATCGAGATATTGGAATATGTCATCAACGATGGTATTTTGAAGTATAATGGACGTCCTAGCGGTGGTGCTAACGATACAACATCTACCATCGGAGTAGCACTTGATGAAAATAGGACTAGTTTTGGTGGTAATCTATTCTATGCAACTGATGGAGATAGAAACAATGTTCGTTATTATGCAGATACAGTAGACCGATATTTCCATCGTGATATACCACCATCAATATGTATGATGGGATTGAGTGGAGGTCATGGCTATTCAGGCACCGAAGGAGCACTTTCAAACACATTCAAATATTTTAAATTGGTTGATTCTTCTAAGTATTACCAATCTGCTAGTATGTTCGATGGTTTGGTTGGTACATTATCAGCAAAGATAACAAACAAATACGGTGAGACAATTGCATTCCCATGTAGGATTCATGAGAACCTTGGACAAGAAGATGACTATTGGAATTCATCACAGATTGGATATGTCAGAAGAGATGGCGATGGCTCAATGATTGCAATGGAATACATCCTTGGTTCATACACAGATACAAGTGGTGACACCAAACAGATTAGGAGCGATTCGAAAACATTACCAAGTTTATCAAATGCTGTTAGTGTGACTTTGAGTAATATGGCTAATACAATTCCTGATGAGAAGTTCATGAATAATACAGCACTTACTTCAATTACAATGCCAAATGTAGCTACCGTAGGTGAGAAAGCATTTAGTGGTTGTACGTCATTAAGTTCAGTTACATTTGTACAGCCAAACACAAAACTATATGACTATGCATTTGCCAATAGTGGTTTGAGAAGTGTTGACTTGTCAAATGTATCAAGACTTGAGAGTGAAGCAACTGTTAATTCTGGTCGTGTATTCTTTGGATGTAGAAGCTTATCATCTGTAACGATTGGAGATAGATTGACTAAAATACCTAGTGGTACTTTCAGTGGAACTCCTCTTACGAATGTCACAATACCTTCAAATATAAAATGGATTGATTATAATGCATTTGATAGATGTCCATTAACATCAGTAACATTAAGTGAGGGAATAGAGACAATACAGTCTTCATTCCAATTCTGTGATGAATTGGAAAGTGTTGAGATTCCAAGTACTGTTACTAGATATGGTGCAGCATTTGAACGTTGTAGTAATCTAAAATATGTAACTATACATACATCAGCGAAAATTAAAGATTATACATTCTCTGGCTGTAACCTAACTGTACTTACAATTACTACCACAACACCACCAGAAATCGATAATGGCTATTATCCTGCTTGGACTGGAGTGTTCACATTCGCTCCTGAAGCTGTAATATTAGTTCCACCTTCAGCAGTTGATACATATAAGAACGCTACACATTGGTCTGTTATTGCAGATAAGATACATCCAATACCAAACGAGACAGATTGGGAATATCTTGGTTATGCTTGCATAGATGGACAGAGATATGACTATGAACGTAAGAAAGGTAGGAATACCGAATACAGTGACGAATGGTTCTATTTGCCAGAATATCGTACTGTAGGAGAGCCATACGGTGAATGTGACGGTACTGAGCCATACTAATAAGAAGTGGGGTTTTAAAAAATCCCCATTTCTTTCTTTATTGAAAATGTATACATTAATATGAAACAGATAAAGACTCTATCAAATTCATTTTTGCTACAGGAGGTTGACTCAAATGGCAACATCATAAGTGAACTTGGTTTTAGAAAAGGTGGTCTTTCATATCTCATCAAGAACAACAACGTTAAGTTCTATCTTACAGAGGATTACTTCTATAAGAACGTTGTATGGTCTGCTGACATTCCATTGAATATCGATGGTGTTGTTTATGACATTAACACTGTCACAATTGCACTGAAGAAGATATTCATCATGGATAAGGAGGAAGACCCAACGATTGTGATTGACCAAGAACTTGATAGCGGTAGTACAAATGCTATTGCCAACCAAGCTGTAACTAGGGCTGTAAACTCACTTCAAGACCAAGTTGCAGAAAACACTAGGGGACTTCTTGAGAGATACACAAAGGCAGAGACAAATTCACTGCTCCAGAACTACTACACAAAGTTGGAAACGAATGCAATGTTTGCAAACTATTCAAAGGTGATAGACAACGATACTCTGTCAATTAACAACGAGAATATAACAATTTAAATATATTTAAATCATGGCTAATATAACAAAAATTAGAATTAGTGGTAGCACATATACCATTGTTGATGAGAGTGCAATTCATAGGCTTGCTGGTTATTCAACCACTGCTGAAATGAATGCAGCTATCACTGGAGCTACAGATGCTCTTGCTCAGTCAATCGCTGAACAACACTATCAAACTTCTGGAGACGTTCAGAACGCTATCTCTGGTAAGGCAGATACAACTGCTGTAACTGCTGTTAATAACGCTCTTACTGCACACACTGCTGATACAGACATCCATGTAACTAGTGCTGACAAGACTGCTTGGAATGCAAAGGTTGATACTTCAGACCTTGCTGGATATGCAGATGCTGTAGCATATGATACCAACACCAAGTACATGAAGTTCTATCATGGTGGAACTGGAGGTACTGAGGTATTCAGCTTCGATGCTTCTCCATTCCTTGTTGATGGTATGATTGAATCAGTTGTTATCACTTCTATCACTAGTGGTGGTTCAGAGGTTCAAGTTCTTGAGATTACTTGGAACAGTGCAGCTGGCGGTCAAGTAACTGATATTCCACTTTCAGAAATCTTTGATGCAAGTAACTATTACACCACAGCTCAAACTCAAGCTTATGTGACTGGTTATACTTACGATAAGTCAACCATTGACCAAAAGATTAGTGATAGTGGTACTTTTGACCCAACTCAGTATTATACAACCGCTAATACCTATAGCAAGACTGAGGTGAATGGTCTCTTGGATGATAAGGCAGACACTGCTACAACTTATACCAAGACTGAGGTAGACACTGCACTTGGTGGCAAGCAAGCAACACTTGTTTCTGGAACCAATATTAAGACCGTTGGAGGTTCTTCACTTCTTGGTTCTGGTAATGTTGCAACACTTCATGCAAGTCTTGATGGTGAGACATTGGTTCTTTCTGAATCATAAATTCTTTCATTTGATAAATCTAAAAACCGAATGGGGTGAGGTTAAAGACCTCATCCCATTCTTTATTTTAAAGACGTATTTAAAATCATGAGTAAAATTAGTTCTATACGACTTAGCGGTGTTACATATGACATCGGTAGTCAAATCACAATTGACCCAAGTCTTGATAGTGGTTCAACAAATGCTGTTGCAAATAGTGCAATAACAGAAGGACTTGATGCAAAGGTTAACGTTGCTGATAATGTGGTTGACTTTTATGAGATATTATCTGAGTCTAAGAGTGGTGGTTACATCTACCCTAAAAATGTTGATGGTAATCACTGCAAAAAATGGTATTACACCACATCTAGTATTTCAACTACTACTACGTATGAAGTACAAAATTACATAATTCCTACTACTGGCGGTAGTGGTTCTTTTTCTTTGATAATTCAATTAGCAATAGATAATGGTGTTATAACAGGATATACAGTAACACAAGATACATTTAATGCTTTGGATTCTGCTTCTGTTACCAATGGTGTTATGGAGGTTAAGTTGAAGGATGATTATTACGTTGAAATTATAAACCTTCAAAGCAATAATGGCTTATACACTTATAACCCAATATACACCATCAAAGAGAACCAATCAGCAGATGCACTCAATGAGGACATAAAAGGTATCTTAGAATCTTACTGGAATAACATTGGGTCTTCATTAAAAGGAGCTAGTTTGAGTTATATCCCAAGTAAAGGTAATTATATTAGGTTATATACTAGCTCAAATAACGGAACACAAGAAACATATTTCCAGTTGGCTGATGGGGTTAATATGAAGTATGTGTATGATGGATATAGTGACAACACAATAAGTGGTAAACTTATTCCAATTATTACAAGTAGTGTACCAAGTTGGAATAGTATTAACTACAATTCAGAATCTACTAATAGAAGATACCTACCATCTGATTATACAACTACAACTGGTAATAAATCCCAACAAGTGACTAGTGTAAGGGCATATGTAAACACAGCTACAACTCTTTCAAGTGGTAGTGAAAGAAGTGTTATAGTGTACATTCAGTCATGGAGTGGTGACACAGCCGTAACTACCAACTCACTGACTTATAATTATACTACTGAAAACACATTTACTGCTAATTCAACTACAACAAGAACAGAGGAAGCATCAGGTATTACACATACATATAGTGGCAATGTTCTCACTGTAACATCAACAAATCCAGATGTATTAATAAGATATATTAGGGCAAGAGTTACATCACCAGATAGAGCTGTTGATAATAGTACAGACCTTCTTACAGATGCTGAAAGACTAATGCCTATTAAAACTGGTCAAGAAGCATACAATGAACTTGACGAGAGAATCAATGCATTAACTGGAGGTTCATCATGTACTGTTCAAGAAAAGCTTTTGTTTGAGAATTATTACAGAATTAATTATGGTGATAATCAAACCAAGGTATATTTCACATACAGTGGTACACCAACAGATTCATCTGTATTTTATTCTTTCAACATCAGTGGAACTTCAGTTGACCAATATGCAAACGGTTCTGTTAATTTTGGAACAGGTGGGCATACAGCCAATACAACTGGTTGGGATACATATTACAGTGTAACTTGGGATAGTGCAAATACAAGGTTCTTGTTTGCTACAAATGAGGGATATTATATCCATTCAATGTCTAGACCAGACAGTCATGTGTATTTTCAAATACCAATCGGTACTGTGAGTGGCACTCCTTGTGATGCTGTTTCAACGTTAACAGATGGACAAAATGCTGTATCATCAAAGGCTCAGAACAGTTTGAAAAATGCTTTTTTGACTAGTGACAGTAGGAAATTTGGTTTATATGCAGAAAAAAATAATGGAGATAACACACAGTTTAACATTAATCTAAAAGACTTAAAGTTTGCTTCCGATAATGTTCTTGAAACTGATATAAACGTTGGTCTTGGAACTAGTGGATGGACAACTTTTGAGGCTTCTGATAATTGTTCAGCAAGCGACCTTGATATAACCAAGTTCAAGGCAATATATGGTGATGGTATTACATCATACACTCAAAAGGCTCTTTACGTATATTACCAATTCACTTATAATGGTGGCTCATTTGGTGGTAGTTTCAGAACAGATTTCTCTGATGACACAACTGTAACAGCAAATACACCAACTACTGGATGGTCTGTTCTCTATGATTCAGTGACATCAGCAATGACGGTAACAGCTCCAGAAGGTGAGGTTGAATATCAAGGCAGTGTTGGTACATTCAATATTACTAGAATTGATAATAGCAACTGTAAATTTAACAATGGTATAACCCTTCAGCAATATGGTGAGAATACAACTCCAATCAGACAGTATGTTCAAGAGAATAGAGCTGCTTTGGCTAACAAGCAGACAACACTTACCGCTGGTACTGGAATCGACATCACCAATGATGTTATAAGTGTTACTGGTGTTGTAGAGACATCAGCGATTACCACAGCAATTACATCTAGTTCCACAGATGCTCAAGTGCCATCAGCAAAGGCAGTTTATGACCAAATTGGAAACATTGAAACATTACTTAGTCAAATATAATATAGGATATGAGTATAGCAACAGAAATTTCAAGACTTCAGACAGCGAAAGCTGATTTGAAGACTGTAATAGAGGCGAAGGGGGTAACAGTACCCTCTTCAGCTACAATTGATACATATGACGATTATGTATCACAGATAACTGGTGGTGGAGGTTCTTCAGCAGATACAGCAGCATTAATAGATTTAATTGAAAGAGATATAACATCAATAGTTATTCCAAGTGGTGTTACAAGTATTGAATTTTATGCTTTTGCTTGGTGTAAGAGTCTTTCAAGTATAACAATACATAATAGCGTAACAAAAATTGGCGATAATGCTTTCTATAATTGTAGTAGTCTTAAAAGTTGTACCATAGGTAGTGGTGTTACAAGTATTGGTATGAGTGCTTTCCAAAATTGTAGTGAACTTACAAGTATAGATATACCAAATAGTGTTACAGTTATTGGTAGTTCTGCTTTCAATAGTTGTCCAAAACTTAGTAGTTGCACAATAAGTAGTGCTGTTACAAGTATTGGTGTTTCTACCTTTAACGGTTGTTCAAAACTTACAGGTCTAACAATACCTAATAGCGTAAAAAAAATTGAAGCTCAAGCATTCGCTAACTGTAAAAGTCTAACAAATGTAGGTGGTGTTGGCAGCGGAGCTTCAATTGAAATTCCAACAGGTGTTACTGCAATTACCTCAAGTGCTTTCAACGGTTGTAGTGGTCTCACAAATGTGACAATTCCAGATAATATTAAAACCGTTGCTAATGGTGCTTTCAGATATTGTAGTGGCATGACAAATTGTACAATTGGAAGTGGTGTTACAAGTATTGAAGCTTATGCTTTCGAGAGTTGTAGAAGTCTAACATCAATAATTATTAATGCAACGACACCACCAGCATTGGGTAATGCAAATGCTTTCAATAATACAAACAACTCCGTTATATATGTTCCATCTGCAAGTCTGGATACATATAAAGCAGCAAACAACTGGAAAAGTTTAGCATCAAGAATCCAAGCAATACCAAATAGTTAATAGATTTGATATATTACAATTCAAATATAATAAACGATTGGAACTTTGGTGATGACAACATCATCACAGTTCAAGATTATAGTGGATAAAATTTAAAGCAAGGTTTTTAAGCCTTGCTTTCTTTATTTTAAACGATAATAAAAATGACTAACAAGATAGTGATTTTACAGAATAGTGTCGAACTATACGAACACTATATCAATGATGAGAAATGGGAGAAAACCCTATCATTCCCAAAGGGAGGGTTGACTTATAATATCTCGAATGGTACTATCAAGTTCTTCGCCTTTGAGGACTACTTGTACAGGAACTGTCTCATGTCAATGCAGCTTCCAATCTATATCGTGGACGATGAGCATGATATTGATGGGGAATACTCTGACATTGGCGAAATAGTTGAGATTCTTGATGATATATTTCCTATATATGGAAATGGTGAAGGACAAGACCTTTCATTGTATCTCAAGAAGAAAGAGGCAGCAGAAACATATCAGCCAATCGGTGACTATGCATTGAGAAGTGAAATTCCTGATGTAGAGGGTTTGGTTACAGACGAGGAATTGGTTGAAGCACTTGAAGACTACTACACCAAGGATGAGGTGGATGACTTGCTTGATGATAAGGCAGACAAGGATGATGTGTACACAAAGGATGAAGCTGATGCAAGATTCCAACCAATTGGTGACTATGTATCAGGAGATACCTTCTCTGCATATACAGCAGATACTGAAGCAGTACTATCTGGAAAGGCTGATGCAGATGATGTATACACAAAGGATGAGTCAGATGCTAGATTCCAACCAATTGGCGATTATTTAAACAAGGCAAGTGCAGATACCATTTACCAACCAATCGGTGATTATCTCACTTCAGCAGACACATATTCAAAGCAAGAGGTTGATGACAAGCTTGATGGCAAACTTGATGTTTCAGCATATACACCATGTGATTTGTCAAACTATTATAGAAAGGATGAAACAAGTGGTAAGACAGAGATAGAAGAGGCACTTTCTGACAAACAAGACAAACTCATTGCTGGTACTAATATTGTGATTAATGGTAACGTAATATCCGCTACAAATGGTGGAGGAGGTGGTATCGACCCAGATGATTATTATACAAAGGCAGAATGTGACGAGAGGTTTATGCAGAAGACTGATATACCAGAGATTGATGATATGGCAACTCAGACTTGGGTATTGAATCAGAACTTCGTTACTGAATATACGTTGAATACATATATCACAAACCTACAAGAGCAGATTAACTCACTTACTGAAACAATAAGTGGGTGTTGCAGTCATACTGGTGAAACAATCTATCGTTGGATAACACTTACAAATGATTTCATTTGTTCTGGTACAACCAAATACAACAAAGAGCAGAAGCAGCAAAGCACTGATGGTGGTATTTCGTGGACAAATGTTGTTCCAGCAGAATATAGACAAGCTTCAACTGGTTATCCTCATTCAATAGATTGTGGATATGTTGAGCCAGAGAAAAGATGGGTAGAGATACCAAACCAATACATTTGTAAAGGAAATTACTGTAAATATCATGTGATTAAACTTCAGTATTCATATGATAGTGGTACAACTTGGGTTGATTCAGAACCTCTACAGACAGCTAATGGAAGTCTTGTAAACTGTAAAAACTATGACTGTGGTTACAGAGGTTGTAAATATTGTGCAGAAGTAAAACTAAGTGGAGATAGTACTGTTTATCATCCAGATACTTGGGTTGAAAATAACTATGAAATGTATGGCTATGATGGTCAAATCGATTGGAGAACAACTCAACAAGGATGGTGGAACACTCATTCAACATCTATCACTTCAATAACATTTAACCAATGTGTTAAAATAATAGACGATGAATCATTCACAGCAATAGGAGGAGGTAAAGGATATTGGAACTTGACATATGTTGACCTTCCAGATTCACTTGAGGAAATTGGATGGAGAGCATTCCATACTAGAACTGGTAACAATTGTAGACTTAAGACTGTCATTATAAGAGCTACAATACCTCCAACATTGTCTCCTTGGGAAACTGGAACTTCTGCTGATGGCTACACATTCTCAACTCAAGGTGGATTGAAGATATACGTTCCAGATGAATCGGTTGACCTCTATATAAACGCTGAAAGATGGTTCAGATACGCTGACAGAATCTACCCACTAAGTGCATTAAACAGTTAATAGAGCATGGAAAAGATAACATTTAGAGACTATAGTTTCGATAAACCATACATTGACAAGTTCACAAGACCAAATCAATGGGTTAAATTCGACTATGATAACTTATATCCTGAAAGGGTGATGGAGATTGTAAACTCCTCACCCCTTCAGAAATCTATCTTGGAATCCAAGAAGACTTATATCATTGGAGCTGGACTTGACCACACCGAGGAAAACATATATACACCAAACATGTATGAATCATGGGATGAACTCATCGAGAAGTGTACAAACGACTTCGTATATTTAAATGCATTCGCTGTACAGGTAATCCTCAATGAGTCTGGAAACCGTTTCTCATTCTACCATCAACCAGTCCAACAGATAAGATTTGCCAACTACAATGAACGTAACATCATTGAAAAGGCTTATCTTTGCACCGATTGGAGAAAGGCACAGAAGAACAAGAACGTGGTTGAGATTGATATGTTTGGAACGGAGACCCCAAAGAAGGGAAAAGCATACTTGATGTATTTCGCTCCAGTACAAGTGGGTGAATATTACTACTCAATACCAGAATATATGTCAGCAGCCAACTACATCATGGCTGACGGAGCATTGTCACAGTACTATAACAACTACATACATAACAACTTCTCAGCAAACTTGGCTGTAAGATTCCCAATTGAACCAGCAGAGGAGAAGAAACAAGAACTCTATGACAATCTTGTTAGGAGCTTCGGAGGTAGCGAAAACGCTGGAAATATCCTTTGCCTTTTTGGTGAAGGAGGAGTCATCCCAGAGATTAATGCAATTGAATCTGTTAACGCTGATTTGTATAATTCCGTAATGGATATTATCAAACTTGCACTTGTATCAGCAAACAGACTCACATCACCAATCTTGGCTGGTATTGCAACCTCAAGCGGTTTCTCTTCAAAGTCTGATGAAATGATTGCAGCTTATACACTCTATAAGCTCACAGTCATCAATTCAGACAGAGCATTCCTACTCAAAGGATTTAACAAGATGCTTGAAATGAATGGTCATGGTAGAGTGCTTAAGTTCATTGATTTCGACTTGAGAAAGGAGTTTGAGGGTGAGACACAAAACAACGATAAGGTTGAAGATGAAGGAAACAATGTTAACCAAAAGGAGGAAAATAATGAGCAAAAAGAAGAGGAGGTAACAGATGGCGAAAACGAATAAGAAAATGGGTGAGACCCTCATCATAAGTGAGGAACTGCTTAAGCTCTATTCTCCTCTCAGCAAGAACGTGGATGTGAATAAGATATATCCATACCTCCATTTAGCTCAACCATATTTCGTTGAGCCAATCTTGGGTGATGCATTGTTGACAGAGCTTCAACATCAGATTGAGGAGAATGAGTTGACACCAGAGAATAAGGCATTGATATTGAAGGTTGCTCCAGTATTGGCTTATTATGCAACATATCTTGCAATGAGAAGCCTAACCTACTCCATCACAGAGAAGGGCTTAACACTTGAGCATTCAGAAAATTCCCAGACAATTGACAGGAGTTCACTTGGCGATTACATCTTGGACATCAAGAACCAAGCTGAAATGTATGCTGAAATCCTTATCAAGTATCTTTGCAGATGTGCATTGACATATCCGCTATGGAGACCAGAAGAGGACTGTCATTGTGAGAAGTATAACTTCCAAGATGGTTCAGCAGAGGCAGAGAAGAAATTCACCGTATATTTCCCAAACAAGAAGAAGGGGACATGTGATGGATGCAATGGTGATATTTGGATAAAGAAGTATTAAATGAACGATTATATAATGAGTGATAATATTGCATTGTGCTGCATTGGAAGAGGTGAGAATCTCTATGCAGTCGAATTTGTGGAATGGTACAAGAAACTTGGTTTCAGTAAAATCTACATCTATGACAATAACTTTGGTGATGAAGAACATTTCGAAGATGTATTGCAACCATACATAGACCAAGATTTTGTTGAAATCATGAACTTTAGGGACAAGGTTAAAGCCCAGATACAAGCATATAACGATTGCTACGCAAGACATAATAACGATTATGCATGGTTCTTGTACGTGGACTTTGACGAGTTCTTGGTGTTACCTCAACATGGTAGCATCAAGGATTTTGTCAAGGACTTTCCAAATGATTGTCAAACAATCCTCATCAATTGGCTTATAATGACAGATAATAACCAAATCCATTATGAACCAAAGCCATTGAATGAGAGGTTTACGGAGGTGATGGATGTAATGAAAAAGGTTCAATACAACTTCCCAGACGATATGCATGTCAAGAGCCTTATAAGGGGAGGCATGGATAGAATCAACTTCTGTGGCAATCCCCACACTGTAGACACACCATTGATAGCATATACATCATACGGTGCAAGATGTGAGAACCGCCCTTGGCAACCAATAAACTTTGATAAGGCATATCTCAAGCACTTTACAACAAAGTCTCTCCAAGAATGGATTGAAGGGAAGCTTAAGAAGGGTACGGCAGATAGACCTTATAACGTCTTTCAACAGACCTACGCTGATAGATATTTCAGAATCAATGAAGTGACGGAGGATAAAATAAACTATCTGAAAGCCATAGGAGCTATTCTAGAGCCTTCTGAGCCTCAAACGGCTTAAAGGTGGATAACTATCAACCCTCAGAGTCAAACGAGGCTCTGAGGGCTTTATTTTTGTTTCTTTATTGGTATTTGTTTCTTTAGCACACACATGCATACGTGTACGTACATGGGCGAAAAGAAAAGAATCAGAGTAAGAAAAGAAAATGCTGCATATCTTCACAGACTTGCAGCATCAACTTAAAAAAAATAATTCTTATGGTATAAACAAACTCAATTACTAGTGTCTTGGTATACAATCTTGTCCTTCAATTCACCTTCCTCTTCAATTAGGTATACCTTTGCTCTACCACAAGTGGTATCAGCAAAACATTTGTCACTAATTCCAAGATACTTTGCCTTGATGTTGTTGTCTTTCAAGAAATTAATTGGAAGCACCTTAACGCCCTCATCTAAGGCAATCTGCAAAATTTCAATTCCACTCATAACATTAATATTTTACTTGTTAAAAATTTCCTATTTTATTTCGTTTCTATTACATCATAGAATATCTGAACATGGCTCTTGATAATATCGTCAGTTATCTCTGAACCGTCCTTGCTGCTGATTTTGGTGAAGAACTTTAGATACCAATCAGAATCGATTGTGTACAATTCAATTTTGCTTCCATTCTTGCTGTAGTCTCCATTGAAGTACTTCTTAGCACCAACTTTGACATCACAGCCTTTCTTGGTGTAGACATCCATCAACCCTGCTACTGTGTCAACATTTGAAATCACCTCAATACCGCCATTGTCAAAATAACACTCACATGTGTAGCACTCTTGCATGCCATCCCAATCTTTTTCAAATCTGATTGCAGTGGTTTCCTCACCAACACTACCCTCACACCACTCGTCAATCTCGCTGATGTGCTTCTCAAGGTACTCCTTCTGCTCAACTGTAACAAAGAAGTACAGAACACCATTCTTCTTCACACTCTTCTCATTCTGTGACCAACTCTCATCCGCTGATTCTTTCCAATGATTAATCTCGTAACTATTCATTTGTTTTACCTTTTTAATTAATATTCAATGCTTGAGCGTTTCTCAAGTGATGCAAAGATATGAAAAAAGATTGGGAAAGCCAAATTCTCTAACATACTTTAACATAAAATATTTGCATATTATCAGCAATATTATATAATAATATAATATTGGTTTTTGGCTGAAATTATTATAAATTGAAATTATAACATACTTTAACACTGGAACTGTTAACCAGTCTTAAACAAAAAAAACCACCATCTTTCTAGACGGTGGTTGGACATGACATAGTAAGAAGCGTTACCCTCCTTGGTTATGATAGGGCATGTTATTTCAACAATATCTCAGCAATTTCTTCAACATCTAGATTACTTTCAAAGGCATCACTCAGATTGTCACAAAGCATATGGAACTCAAAATCACTACCACAGTTGTTTTGAACAATTGGTGCAATACCATACAGCATGTTCTCAAAGTCTGTGAATGTTCCCATCTTTGGTTCATCATCCTCTTGTGTTATGTTGACTGTAATTCCATCCTCACCAGTATTGGCTGTGATTAATGTTCCGTTGAGGAATGGAAAAGCAAATTGGTTGTCATCATAATCTTCATCGTCATCAGTGATAAGACCAAGGTCAGTATTCTCAATCTCATCCTTATATGCCAACATTTCATCATCAGTCTTCCATATTCCATCAGAGGTCTGTTTCCAGTATCGCTCATATCTGTTTATGTGCTTGAGCAACTGAATTTGGTCATCATCGGACAGTGGAGCAAACTTAATGCAACTAAACATTGCCTCATAAGTGTTAAACTCTTGCTGCATGATGAATTCATTTTTGGTATCATTCAACCAAATATAGAAACGAACCTCCTTATTGCTATTAGCCACAATGGTTGCAGCGTACAAACATACATCCAAAGCCTCAAACGAAGCATTGAACAGTTCTTTCATTGTTACCTTCATACTTTCAATGTTTTAAAATTACTTGGTGCAAATATAAAAAGAAAAAACGAGAATCAAAGGCTCTTAACGTCCTTTAACTCTCGTATGGTGGGGGATTCCCACCTAGGCATATGAATTATTAACATTAGAAAATGAAAACTCTTATTCATTTTTGTATTCATTCAATAGCTTTGGATGACGCTCCAGTTGATACTTTGGACAAATGTTGGAGTCCCATTTAAACCAGTCAGTCCATTTGATACCCTCTCGACTATAGTATTGAAATCTCTTCATCATATCTTCTTGAACTTTGCACAAAATTCATCAAAAGGCATTTTACATCTTTGTATGTTATGTTTAGTGGTACAACATACAATATTCTCAATAGTATGTGGCTTGCTGTTATCAATTCTATCAAACCCTAACTCATTGAATGAATACTTCTTTCCGTCATAGAAATCTATGCCTTCTGAAAACTTCTTAATGTAATATTCTAGTGGTGGTAATGGGTCTTCATCAGTACCTATTCTACCATGCTTTCTATCTGCATAGAGATTACAACTTCTAACATTACTTGCATAACCATACTCAGTTGACTTGTACTGTTTGTTGTACACATTTTTTTCGTCTTTGTGTTCAGCATTGTACTGTTTCATTCGTTTTAGTTCAGCCTCTCTGTTGTGTTTGTGATACTGTTTGTAGCACTCTTTACACATGTGTTGTAATCCATCCTTTTTGGCTTTGTTTTTGTAAAACTCAGTTAACGGTAGCTCTTTACCACATTTACTACATATTTTCGTATCCATATCTTAAAAAGGTAGCTGTGCTAATAATTCTTCCTCAGTATAACCACTTGGTAAAGTCTTGTTCTTCTTTTCCTCTCTCCTTCTCTGGAGTTCTTTTACCATCTTCTCCAAGTCTGCATCGCTGATTGAAGCTAGTTCAAAATCCTTGTTTTCCTTCTCAACCTCATCATAGGTAATTTTGTCAGCAAGCTTATAACCTTCATGCTCAATCACCCTCTCCATTGGAATCTTGTAGTACTTTGCAAACTCATCTGTGTTTAATTCAATCCTCCACTTTCCATCAATCCTTGTGAGTTCAATCAACTTGAGATTAATAAGGGTCTGAATTGAAATCCTTACCTCTGTCTCAGTAAGCTTCAATGTCTTTGCAAATCTGTGCTCGTAGAGCATAATTCCCTTTGTGCTGTTTTGCCAGTTGCAGATGTAACAAGCGACCTTCAATGCAATTGGCGGTAGTACTGCTAATAGCTGTGTACTTACAAATGCTTTTGTCTTAGTTTCCATTTTCCTTAGTATTTAAATCGTTATTTTAAAAAAGATTGAAGCTCTTTTGTCATCGAGGAGCTTCAGAGACTCTCACATGTTAGCTGTTTGTTCCAATGCAAAGATATATTAAAAAATCGAGAAAAACAAATATTTTATTAACATTTTTTTTGGAAATCTGATATTTTTTTTATATCTTTGCCATGTACATTATATTTATATATAGATAATGGTTCGAAACATTGTCTTTTGTCAATGGTTGGTAGGGTTTCAGCAAGACCTTTAAATCTCCCTACCAACCTCAACACAAAAAGGTCTTGATGCTGAAAATAATGATTTAAAGGATAACAATTATGCAAAAGTTAAAGACAGACAAAATGTTGTCACAACTAGGACGTTTAAGTGATGAACAATTCAAGGTTCTATTTTTCATCTACAATTCAATCAACTTGAACTCAGACCACACCAATAGAGCAAAAATCTATAGGGCTGTACTTGCTGACCTAACTGGAAAGTCAGAACGAACAATCTCAAGAATCACAGACAAACTTGCAGAACAAGGCTTGATAATCAAAGATTGTGTGTCAGACGGTACAAAACTTTACAACTATTATGGAATTCCAAAGCAAAAAATTGAAGGGAATTTGGTCACAGATGACAGGGTAAAAGAACCAAAAGAACTTGAAAGTACTAAAAGAACTGAAAAGAACTTGAAAGAACAAAAAAGAATGAAAAGGGAATTTGAAACAGCATGTGATGAACAAGTGGTGACAGTACCAAGTGAAGAAGACTTGGGAGATTACCTACGAAGAGTTGGAAGAATGTAAACTTTTTGCTTCAAATCCTTGGAATTCTCAAAATTTATCTATATCTTTGCAATACCAAAGGACATTTGGTAAAAATTTCAATTCAAAACGAAGGTGGTATCTCCAATTAATTCATATGCTGCATAAAAAATGAATACCACCTTCAATTTTTTTCTCTATCTATTTAACTTTTTCAAACTTTCATTATATTTATAATAAACGATAGAGAGAAATGAAAGAAGAGAGTTACGAAAACGAGGAATGGAGACCAATTGAAGGATTTCCAAGATACATGGTGAGCAACATGGGAAGAGTAAAGAGTTTTACAAATCCCAAAAAGCCAAAGATTTTACGTCCACACAAGCTGGAGAATGGCTACCTCATGCTTCACTTAAGAAAAGGTGATAGCTGGGGAAACAATGAAACAGAGTGTGTACGTCTTCACAAACTAGTAGCGGATGCTTTTATCCCAAATCCAGAGAACAAGTGTCACATCCGACATAAGAACCTTAACCGAGAAGATAACAGAGTTGAAAACCTCAAGTGGGTTACCAGAGAGGAATCAAATGCTGACCCAATCACAAAGGCTAATAGACAAGCAGCAGTCCCACAGAGGATTGAGAAGATTTCAAAACCAGTTTTGGTATATGATGAAGACCTCAATCTCTTGTCTGCATTCACTTCAACGGCAGAGACAGCAAGGAAGTTGAATCTCCAACAAGGCAATATCGTCAATGTCTGCTCTGGAAGCCTTAAACACTACAAACACATGATTTTCTCATATACGCCTCTCAACTCCCAACAAGATAGAGAAAAACAGCTTCAAGAAGGTGAAAAGAAAAAGACAAGAAGGTTGAAGCAAATCAACAAAGCTTGTAAGAAGTTGTATTGGAGGGAACCAGAAAAGTATAGGGAGAAAGCAAAGAAGTACTACAAGAAATAATGGGAAGACCAAGACTTAACAGGACTGAGGAAGAAACAAAAAGACTCAGACATGAGTACTACCTCCAACACAAGGCAGAGATTCTTGAAAAGGCAAAGGAAAGAAAACTCCACCCATCCAAAAAGACAAAGGTCAAGACGGAAACAGCCTATCAGAGCCTCATAAATGAGTGGAATGAAGAACTTACCAAGAAACTGGAAGAAAACGTCTTAGAATGGCTTAAAATAGCCTTCAGAGACCAGATACAAATCAATAAGGCAATGTTAACCAATCTAACGAATGAAAGGCAGCAATAGAACAAAACAAGTTGAAAACCAAGTCTATGATGTTCCAAGTGACCAGACAATCACAGACGTTCCAAGAAGTCATGAGGCAAGAAAACAAAGACTTCAAGCCTTGGTATTCAGATTGCTCCAAAAACGATGGAGCGAATTACCAAAGGAAAGAGCAACGCTTGAGAGAATTGGAATCAAGGAACTCATCAACAGCTTGTAAAAACATGATTTCTGTATTTTTTGTCATTTAATATTCATAAATTCAATGAAGTATTTTATTTAAGTTATTTTTTCACTGGGCATTCAGTCCGTGATGGATAGAATGCCCTCAATAACTTCCAAAAACCAATCAGCCAAACATGAATACAAAAACATTACTCATCATAGCAACAGCAATCATAGCACTGTTCATCGTTGTATCAACACTACAATATACTGAAATACAAAAGTTCAAACAAATGATTGAACAACAAGATACCGTATATAAGACAAAGACTGATACACTGTGGAAAGATACAACCATAACAGAAAAAGAACTTGTACCAAAATATATCGTCAAAACAAAGACTGATACGGTGTATACATCAAACGGTGATACACTACAACTCGTAACAGAGTCAAAGATGTACGATAAAAGGCTCACAACCGACAAAGATACAGCAGATATACAAATATATACAACTGGTATAAATACCTCCTTAGACAGCCTTAAATGGCGTTTAAAGACACACACTGAGATTGTAACCAACAACATTGAAATCGTAAGGTATAAGAAGAAACTCATCACAACATCACCAAGTGTTTCAGTTGGATATGACCCAATCAATAAACAATGGGGAGCAATGCTTGGAGTTTCACTCAATCTCAACATCTGGTAATGAAATAAACGAGGACTGTAAAATCCCTCGACAACAATATGAGAAATAATAATCAATACGTGAACAAACAGGAGGAAATATGTACAAATCTCCTCAATCAATTCAACAAACAACTTAAGTGGTTCGATGAAATGAAACCAAATAATGATGAGAATGGATATTCAATCATTGACTACACTTGCATCGATAAGAAAGGTAGGAAATGCCACCTCGAACTGAAACAAAGAAATGCAAACATCGATGACTTTCCAACAATATTCCTCGATGTAACAAAGATGTTCGAATGGACAAAGATTGGAATGTCTGGATTCACCGACAATGAACAAAGACTCTATTTCAACTTCATGAACGATGGGGTAATCATCTATGACCTCAATAATATCTCAAGAATGGAGTTCTACCCAAACCACAAGCAAATGAACTACGCTGAACAAAAGGAAGAACACAGAGATAAATTCGGACTTAAGGTTGATGATGCAATAGTCTATAAGTACAACAAAGACGGAACTATGACAAGAGTCAAAAACGAAAGATACAACAAAATAAAACCAAGGAAAGAAGAAACATTCAAAATTGGCAATGATACAATACATGCCAAAGCAGATACACAAGAGGAAATAGATATGCTCAAAAACTTCCTTGGACAAATTGACCTAAATGAATTAATATCGTAGATTTTTCGTTCATATAGATTTAACTGATGCTGGGGAGATAGGATGCAAGATGATGCCTATCTCCCCTTAGACATTTCAAACGAGGTCATTCTCATTCAACAAAGTCACATACTGATGCAACGTAACAACACTCTTACCAACACTCGTTGCCAACCTCAATAAATTCACATTCCCACTCTGTATCTCCTTCATGATATATGAATGCCTTGCACTATAATATCTGCACTCCAAATCAATTAAGTCAATATTGTCATTATCCATCACATTCCTACGAGCAATCTCCTCATTAATCCTCTGGAACCAATTCACCAAATACTCCGAATGATACGTATACAAGTTATTCACCCTCTTACGTACATCCTTACCCTTGTAACCCTCCAATGTTGGCAAGAAATACTCCCCTTGATGAAACATCAACATCGTCCTAATAAGAACATTAGACTCAACACAATTCTGTGGAATACGTATACGATAAGGCATACCAGTCTTGGAACGATTTCCATCAATTGCATAGTAATTCTTGTCCTTAACCATCACAACCTTGATGTCAGTCTTCTTTAATAACGATACATCAACTGGAGCTATGCCACACATCCAATACGTGATGAGATATAAATAATGACTGTACAACTCCGAATGAATATCCATCAACTGCTCAATCACACCATCCTTATAACTCCACATCTTTCCATGTCTGTCTATCACCTCATCCAAAAACATTTCCATCATCACATCCATTGTCCTACTATGAATATAAAGCTCTGATTTGCTCTCCCTATAATCCAAATGATATTTCCATGTCTTGAATGGATGCTCTGACATCAAACCCTTTGAAATGGCATAATGACATATCGCTCCAACCTTTCCAAGATAACTACGAATCGAACCATTGGATAACCCTTCATTCTCCAACCATCTTGCATACTTTCGACAAAACGATTCGTCAATCTCATTCACAATCAATTTCTCATTGTTGCAATATCGAACAACACTACGATATACCACCCACCATTTCTCAATCGTCTTTTCTTCGAGTCCCTTGTCATCAATATATTTCGATATTATACCTTTTAAATCGTTTCTAACGGCTGTTAATATCTTCTTTGTT
>JAEEGI010010004.1_pt1 | contig 20654 bp, 15 predicted proteins | sample 8958751 | NCBI WGS metagenome assembly JAEEGI01 (sample SAMN16246545, study PRJNA631951) | gut metagenome | biome: gut microbiome; feature: rumen; material: KS-attached | host: Bos | place: Iran: Karaj | collected 2018-10 | reverse complement strand
GTCTCGCAGCCCGATACCAGGGGAGGAAATAATTTCAAATTTGGCTTTGAAAAGGATTATTTCTTATTCTACGCAGATACTCAGACTCAGTCTATAATGGAAATACCCGATGGAGCCGTGTTAGATTTCACCTTCTATGGAAAGTATTAATCTGTAAAATGAACCAAGGGGACTGTCCCCTTGGTTCATTTTTTGACCCTAGGGGACGGTGGTGAAGGTTCAAAATTATTTACGCTGTCGGTCTTATAGTGTATAATCCTCTTAATAAGGCTTAGGGGGAGGCATCGTATGGACGGTAACAAGAAAAAAATCCCGATAATAGCGACCGTAACGGCACTTTTGATAATATGCGCCGTTTTGGTCGTTTTCTTTTTACAGAAAAACCGTATCAAGGCTACGACGATGCGACTTCTTCGTATAGTCGGAGAAGTCACGCTTGAAGACGGTAAGAAGAAAAAGACTATATTGGACAACCTGCGTCTTAACGACGGAAATGCTCTTTCGACCGAAGCTGAGTCGCTTGCGAGCGTAGGTCTTGATGATACTAAGATCATAAGTATTGAGGAGAACAGCCGTGCCGAGTTTTATCAGAAGGGCAAGAAACTTGAACTGGTGCTTACAAAAGGGCGCCTTTTCTTTGATGTTCAGCAGCCACTTGCCGACAACGAAAGCCTTGATATAAAGTCTTCGACTATGGTAGTTGGTATCAGAGGTACGTCGGGATATGTATGGGAAGATCCCGCATCGGGCATACAGTATATCTATATCACCGACGGTCATGTCACAGTCACGGGATACAATCCTCAGACCGAAAAGAACGAAGAAGTTACGGTTGGCCCCGGGCAGAGAGTAACGGCATATCTTAACGATGACGGAACATTCAATACGTTTATAGTTGAAGATGTAACCGAAGACGATCTTCCGATCGCGCTTATCCGTGAACTTTTCAACAATCCCGATACGCTTGAAAGAGTATTGAAGGCTACGGGATACGATAAGAACAAATTGTTGAAGCGTATTCTTGAAAGCGATGAAGCATTGTACATTGCTTTGGACGGGCTTGTTCTTCCGGAACTTGAACCGGAACCCGAGCCGGAGGCTTCAATCGAAGAGCCCGAAGAGACGGTAACTTCAACGGATAAGTTTGAGAAGACTGACACTTCATCGGCTCTAGTTGATGAAACCGAGTCGTCCGCGTCATCGGCCGATGAAAAGGAAGAGACGCCCAAAAAGGATCAGACCACTGCTTCTGTGAAGCCCGCTAAAGCCGATCCGCCCGCGCACGTCCATGAATGGGTGACCGAGGAATATTATACGACCGAGATCGAAACAAGAACCGAGACTGAGACGCAATATGTGACGGTGCAAGAAGTTATCGATCATCCTGCGACGACAAAGGATGAAGAATACTATATTGCCTATGATCCTCAGGGAAACCCAATCGGGGAATTCTCCACATGGGAAGAAGTAGATACGTTTGCTCAGTCTATGACAGCAGGAGGTTATATGCCGACTTTCCAAACGGCAACCAGATCGGTTACGGTTCCCGGATGGCAGGAGACTGTAGAACGGACAGTTCCTCAGGAAGTTCAGGTAAATCGTGACTACGAAGTGCAGGTTCCTCACGAGCGCACTTATTGTAAGACGTGCGGAGAAGAGCAGAACTGACCCCGGGGGGACGGCGGTGTTGGTTCATTTTTGGTAAAAGGCTCGTTAATTGTATTTTTGTAGTATCCAATTACAGATAGTTTGACATCTAACTCTCTTATGTGAGGTGCATTTATGGACTTTCATACATTGTTACTTGGCAGCCATTTGTCGTTTAAAAAGCATCTTTTGACTTGCCTTAAGGAGTACAATCTAAAATCCGGTCAGCCTAAGGTTTTGGAGTATATCGCTACACATGAAGGGTGTCAGCAAAAAGACATAGCTGAGAACTGTTATGTTGAAACGGCGACGTTGTCTATCGTTTTGACAAATCTTGAAAAGCGAAAGTTGATCAAGCGTAAGTCACTCAGTAACGACAAGAGAGCTTACAGCATTTATCTTGCCAAAAACGGCAGGGATGTTTACAAGAAAGTCAGCGACATGATGAAATATACCGAAGATGTCGCTTTGGAAGGCTTTACCGTTGAAGAGCGGGAAGAACTTTTTCAACTGCTTTCACGTGTGCGTGACAATATCCGCGAAGCTAACAGGAAAAATACTTCCGCGGAGGATGATATGGATATTTCTGTATAGGATAGGCAATCGCCTATCCTTTTTTGACCCTAGGGGACGGTGGTGTTGGTTCATTTTCTTAAGAGCTGTTGACAACACGTGTTGACACGTATAAAGTGGTACATGGAAGAGGCAGGATTGGAGGAATGATATGAACCGTTATTTTTATCCCGCTATTTTTCATAATGCAGATGAAGGAGGATTTTGGATATCATTCCCAAATTTTCCTGAAATTGTTACACAAGGAGATACTATGGAGGAGGCTTACAAAATGGCCTCTGAAGCACTTGGCCTGTGCATAGATGAAAGGCTAAAAAGCAATGAAGAACTTCCACAAGCTGTTTCCCCTGTTGATTACATAGTTGAGAAAGGCGGATTTTCATGTTTAATTGAATTTGATCTGAATGCATACAGAAGAACGCATAACACAAAGTCAGTCAAAAAAACTCTTACTATACCTGAATGGTTAAATGAAGCTGCTGTTGCACAAAAGATAAATTTTTCGCAGGTTCTTCAAGAAGCATTGATTCAAAAAGTTGGTATGTAATAATATGACGGCCACGTAAGCGTGGCCGTTTTTTGCTTTGAACCAAGGGGACGGTGGTGTTAGTTCAAAAAGGAAAGTGTTTATTAGCTTTATAAAAACTGCAATACAAACAATAGTTTCAAAAAATATTGTAACGAGCGTTATTCCGTGTTAAAATCATATCGTTGGGTATAGGGTAAATATTTTATCCAAAGGTATCAGCATGGAAAACAGTAAAAAGAAAAAATTGATAATCGGAGCAGCAATCGGCGCAGTAGTGCTTATTGCTGCTATTATTGTGCTTATACTTAACCTAAATCGGATCAAAGCTTCAACGATGAGACTGCTAAGGATCGTCGGTGAAGTTACGCTTGAAGACGGTAAAAAGAAAAAGACCATAATCGATAATCTGCGTCTTTCTGACGGTAATGCACTTTCAACCGCAGCAGAATCGCTCGCAAGCGTAGGACTTGATGACACTAAGATCATAAGTGTTGAAGAAAACAGCCGTGCAGAGTTTTATCAAAAAGGCAAGAAACTTGAGCTCAAGCTTACGAAGGGACGCCTTTTCTTTGATGTTCAGGCACCTCTTGCGGACAATGAAAGTCTTGATATAAAGTCCTCGACAATGGTTGTCGGTATAAGAGGAACTTCCGGATATGTATGGGAAGATCCGGCTAAAGGAATTCAATATATCTACATAACCGACGGTCATGTTAAAGTCGAAGGTTACAATCCTCAGACCGGACAGACCGAGGAGATCACACTCGGACCCGGTCAGAGAGCGACCGCATATATGAACGATGACGGAACATTCAATACGTTTATCGTAGAAGACGTTACCGAAGACGATCTTCCCGTAGCACTCATCCGTGAACTTTTCAACAATCCCGATACTTTGGAAAGAGTATTGAAAGCGACGGGATATGATAAGAATAAACTTGCATTACGTTTAATAGACGATGAGGATTCTTCGTACATTTCACTTGAAGGTATCGAACTTCCCGAAGTTGAGCCGGAACCGGAACCCGTAAAAGAAGAGGTAAAGGTTGAGCCTGAACCGGAACCTGAGCCCGAGCCCGAGCCTGAACCCGAACCGGAGCCCGAACCTGTAAGGACGGTAGCTGCGGCTGCGCCTGTTGTTTCTGCGCCTGCAAGTGTTGAAGAACCTGAACCGGAGCCCGAACCGGAACCTGAACCCGAACCGGAACCTGCTCCCGAACAGCCTGCCCAGCAAACCGCGGAGCAGCCTGCTCAGACTCAGCCTGCATCAACACCGGCTACAAACACAACTAATAATACAAGTAATAGTACGTACAATAATTCTTTAAATGTTGCGCCCCAACAGTTGGATCAGAATATGGGAGTATGGACTCTTCCCGGTATTACCGATGGAGGTCTCACCTGGGATATGAATCTTAGAATTACTACGGCCAATAATTTCAAGTTTGCTAATATGTCGATGGGCAATTATAATGGGCAAACCGATATGATTAGGGCAACTATTCAAAGCAACGATACACTTCCTCCCTTAGCGGGAACAATTAAATCCGGCAGTGTTTCGTTACATACAGACACTAATACCTCCAACACTTATATTGGTAAGGGGGGACAGCTTCTTTATACCGGAGAAAATACCTATATATCTGATGTTATTACTTTGGATGAATTAAAGACAACTCATGAAACTGATGTCGAAATTTGGATGTATGATAGTGATACAAATGGCATTCATATGATGTCTAAGGGAGATTATTGTATTACCTCTTTTGACAGTGCATCAGATACTAAAGATGGTTTGATATCTATAAACTTGACTAATGATACAGATTTGACTACAGCAGGTAGCGCTTTGAATGTGCAAGTAGATCCTGTTTCGCCCAATCCAAACGATGCGTATCCTGATTATACAGGACTTAAGTTCTCTTTGGATACAAACACATCTGAATATGATGTTGATTCTTTGAAAATCAGATTATGGTTGAATGATGATTCAAATAATGCGATTACTAAAAATGTTCGAAGTTCTAACGGGGCCCTTAATACAACCACACATACGTATGAAGTCACCTCGCTGGAATCTCTATTTGCACCACAGAGTATATCAGATTATGATATAATTCATTATGAATTTATAACGAATTAAGTAATAGACTAAGGAAGAGTTATCAAACAAACTAAATGCATGAGTATTAATAATTTGGCAGTATAGACACTTCACTCGGCGGTCACGTTTTCGTGGCCGCTTTTTCTGTTTTGATACATATGTATCTCTCCGGGTAAAAACTCGCATTTTATTCCTGTGTAGTGCCATACCTTGCTTTTTCTCAATTTGACACTACGGAAATTGACCGCTTTATCCCTGAAAAACGCGCAAGTGTAGTGTTAAAACATGAATTTGAATTGTTTGATACTACGAAATGGCAAAGCAAATTCTTAATATGAACTGAAAAAGAGCAAAAACGTCGTGTCAAAACGCTGTAAAGAAGAAAATGACACTACGCCGGGCAAAATATGACCCTTCAAAAGGTGGAAAAAAGGAGAAATCGTAGTGCCAAAATGCAAGAAAAAGGGGATTTGATACTACGGGTAGGAAAATGACCCGGGGGGGGGACGGTGGTGCCGGTTTATTACGGATATGCGGTCGCAAATTTGAACCCCGAACTTAGTTTTTTAAAGGTACGATTGTGTTAATTGTGTTAAAGCGATAAAAGTGATAAAATAAATAGGGTTTTATGGGGAATTTGATAATTTGAGGAATCATATGGAACAGGTTAAAAGCAGTTTCGGCGATCATACTATGAAATTCACGGTACTTGGTGCCAGAGGATCGGCCCCGGTAGGCGGTGAAGGCTTTAACAAGTACGGCGGCAATACGTCGTGTTACATGATAGAGTGCGGCAAGGAACAGATCTTTCTCGATGCCGGTACGGGTATCATGAAAGCCCCGTACAATAAGGACGCAAATATAACCGTATTACTTACACATCTTCATATCGATCATCTTATCGGTTTTCCTTTTTTCAGACCTCTGTTTGACCGGGAAAAACGCGTTAAGATCTATTCTGTCAAACGTGAGAACGGACTTCTCAAGGATCAGTTGAACGGTCTTTTCAAACCGCCTTTCTGGCCGCTTCGTATAGATGAATACAGAGCCAACATTGATTATATCGAGCCTGTATTTCCTTTCATGATCGGCGATGTAAAGGTTGAGGGTATTGAAGGCAATCATCCGGGCGGCTGCACCATCTATAAGCTGACAAGAAACGGTAAGGTCATAGTTTGCATGACCGACTATGAACACACAAGCGACGGTTTCCCGCAGGATCTCATTGATTTTGTAAAGGGCGCGGACATTCTTCTTTATGACGCTCAGTATAGGAATGATGACTATGAGGCTCACAAGGGCTTTGGCCATTCAACGCCGGAAAAAGGGCTTGAATTCAAGCGTCTTACGGGTGTAAAGAACATGTTCTTTGTACATCATGATCCGTATTACGATGACGATATGCTCGATTCGCTCGAGGCTGCTCTTGACGACCCGAACGTTCATTACGCGAAATATAAAGACGTGATATTGCTTTAAACATATAAAAGGGATTATTTGGAAATGAAGAAAAAAGAAAACAAATTCTTACAGAAATATGTTCCGATTTTGGCGATAACATTTGTGGTAACGCTTCTTGCTGCTCTCGGCGCCTTCAGACGTATGGACAGATGGGCCCAGGATAAGCTCCTCCAGAAGCGTCAGGCACTCGGTGGCGATATTGTTGTCATCGGTATGGATGAAAAAGCTATCTCGACCTTCGGATCTTATCAGAACTGGGACAGAAATATAATGGCCTCGGCACTTGAACAGCTCGGTGCGGATGAAAACAACATGCCTGCAGTAGTGGCGATCGATACTCTTTACTCCGGTCATTCAAACACCGAAGCAGATGAGAGACTTGTTAAGGCTGCAAGCAAATTCGACCATATCATAGTCGGCGATGTTGCCACATACGGTAATCTTACTTTCACCGATGAAGACGGCAATTTCAGGATGAAGAAAGATACCATCGTCAATTTCGAAGAGCCTTACGAAGAACTTAAAGCCGTTACGACGCAGGGTCATATCAATGCCATGTACGATACCGACGGTATCATGAGACATGCGCTTTTGTACGAGTACAACGGCGACCAAAAGGTTTATTCCATGGCCTATGAAGTTGCAAAGGCGTACAAAGAAACCATGGGCGAAGAACTTGTTGCTCCGAAGCCCGATAAAGACGGATTTTTCTATATTCACTATTCGGGCCTTCCCGGAGATTTTTATGAAAGCATTTCCATTGCGGATGTGATCGACGGAACGATTCCTCCGGACCATTATGCCGGAAAGATCGTATTTATCGGTCCTTATGCCGTGGCTTTACAGGATTCATATTATACTGCGATCGAAAGAGCTGAGCAGATGTTCGGTGTCGAGATCCAGGCAAACGTTGTTGAAGCGCTGTTAAACGAATATTACGTAACGGAACTTCCGGATATATGGCAGATACTCATTCTTATCGTTGTATGTCTCATAGTCGGATATTTCCTTGTAGACAATAAGAACCTTATCGGAGCTTCCCTTATCGCGATAGTTACTATTGCAGCAGTGTTCGGAGCCGCAATTGCGGCTTACAATGTGGGAGTTCTCATCCACGTTGTTTGGATACCGATAGGAGTTGCGGCATTGTATGTAACGTCCATCGTTCTTCGTTATGTTGCCGCTGCTTTGGAAAGAGCAAGAGTTACACATACATTCCAGCGTTACGTTGCTCCCGAGATCGTAGGAGAGCTTCTTAAAGAAGGCAGTGATGCCCTGGAACTTGGCGGAAAGATGTACGATATCGCCGTATTGTTCGTCGATGTCCGTGGATTTACGACAATGAGTGAATCCTTGGATCCTCCGACAGTTGTTGAGATCATCAACAGTTATTTGACACTTACGACCGAATGTATTATGAGATACAACGGTACTCTTGATAAGTTTGTGGGCGACTGTACCATGGCATTCTGGAATGCTCCCATCGCTCAGGAAGACCCGGTGTATCTGGCTTGTAAGGCAGCCATGGATATGGTTGAGGGCTCCAAGAAACTCGGAGAAGAACTTCAGGCAAGATTCGGTCGTTCCGTTTCCTTTGGTATCGGTGTAAACTACGGCCCCGCAGTCGTTGGTAACATCGGCGCTCCGCAGCGTATGGACTATACTGCGATAGGCGACACCGTAAATACATCCGCACGATTGGAAGCAAACGCTCCCGGCGGTACGATATATATTTCCAGATCCGTTGCCGACGCTCTCGGTGACAGGGCAAAAACCACATCACTTGGCGGAACCATCAAACTTAAGGGTAAGGCAGACGGATTTGAGATACTTACTCTTGATGCGCTCGATTGATACAAATTTTCACCAGGGGACGGTTAATGCATGGCCGTAAAAAGAAAACTTGTCAGCACAAGAGCGCTTGAGTCGGGTATGAGGATCGATCAGTCGATCGTTGATGCCACGGGACGTGTCCTTATTAACAAAGGCGCATATCTTGATGATTTTCAAATTGAATATTTGCGAAGTAAAAAGCTTGGCAGTATCTATGTCAGCGAAGGTGAGCCCGATGCGGATGAACTTGAACTTCAGTTGCCGGCATACACAAGGGAACTGATCGAAAAAAGCCGTGTCGAAGATAAAGCGAAGGTTAAGTTAAACAACGAAGTCGTTAAAAGAGTCGGAGAAGGCATACAGTATCTTTTCAGCAATACCGGAGACTCCAACTTTACCGAACAGGCCAGAAATGTAGCGGGAGAGCTTGTTAAAGCGATTTCCGCAAGTAACGCCGTGGCAGTCGATATCAACCTTATCAAGTGCAGCGATGAATATACGTTTAAGCACAGTGTAGATGTTGCGACGATGGCCATGATAATCGGTAAAACTTACGGACTTAACGATGAAGAGTTAAGACAGCTTGCCACTTCGGGACTTTTGCATGACCTTGGTAAATCGAAGATACCTAACGATCTTTTGAATAAGCCCGGGAAGCTTACCGACGAAGAATTTAGCTTTATGAAACAGCATTCTTTGTTCGGATATAAGATACTGAAAGAGAAAAATCAATTCGAAGAGCCGATTATGCTGGGTGTCCTTCAACATCATGAAAAGATGAACTCTAAGGGATATCCGCTCGGAACTGACGGAGAGCATATACATAAATTTGCAAAGATAATCGGGGTTGCCGATATTTACGATGCTCTTGTGACTGAGCGCCCGTACAAAAATGCTTTTCCCAAATGCGAAGCACTTGAGATGCTGATGTCGATGACTTCGGAACTTGATTTTAAAGCTCTGCAGAGTTTCCTTAAGAGTATCATCCTATATTCCGTCGACAGTCTAGTGATACTTTCCAACGGAGAGATGGCAAAGGTTGTCGAAAACACCGAAAATGCAATGAGACCCAAGGTTGTCGGGCTTAAATCGGGAAAAATATATGATCTTTGCAACGATTTTAAATGTGCGAGTCTGGTGATCGTTTCGGAGTATAAAAAGAACAGATAATATTCTCAAAAGATAGATAAAATACGGGTTTATAATTGTTTTTTAATTTTTTTGTTGTAAATTAAATTTTGTAAGTTTTTTACATATTTTTTTCATACGGGGGCAAAAAAATGAAGGTTAGAAAACTTGGTATCTCACTAAAGATCCTTATCTATGTTCTGGTTTTATTGATCGTTTCGGATCTTGCGATTGGTTTCTTTATCTACACAAGGGCAGATAAGAACCTTGTTGACCAGATCAAGGAAAACTCAGTCAATCTTGTAGGCTGTGTGGCGGGTGCCGTTGACGGCAACGATCTTAACGCAGTCGTATCCGAAGAAGATGTGGGAAGCGATGCTTACAACCGGGTAATTGACGCTCTTGCCGTCTTCAGAGACAATTCCAATGCCGAATATGTTTATACAGTAAGGTATCGCGACGACAAAACATGTGAATTCGTTGTCGATTCCGATCCCGAAGCACCCGGTATGCCCGGTGAGGATTTTGAGGGTGATGAAGCGGAGATCGCTTTGGCTTATTCGGGCAAAACCGTTGTTACCAATGAGCCTTACACCGATGAGTGGGGCGAACATTTATCGGCGTACAGTCCGATATATGCCGACGGAAAAGTTGTAGGTCTCGGCGTAGTAGACGTTTCGATGGACTGGATCAACGAGCAGTCCAGAAATCTGCTTATAATGATAGTTTCAATATGTTCGCTTGTTCTTATCATTGGCGCAGGTGTTATGATCTTCCTTGGTATGATTATCAGAAAAGGATTTTCAACGCTTAACTCCAAAATATCCGAGTTATCAAACGGAGACGGCGATCTTACGAGAACGATCGATCTTAACGGCGGTGATGAGTTCGAAACGATCGGCGGTAACGTTAATAAGTTTATGGATTATATAAGAAATATTCTTATTACGATCGATAAAGATACAAAAGAAATGAACATCGCTATCGACAATATGACGAATAACGTTGACACCACTCTTGCAAACGCCGATGACGTAAGTCGTACGATGGAACAGATGAGTGCTACGATGGAAGAGATATCCGCTTCCATTCATAATATCGATGAACTGATCGGTTCGAGCACCGATGCTTTCAACGATATAATCGAAAAGATCAAGGAAGGTAACATATTTGCCGCCAAGATCCATGAAGAAGCGATCGATACAGGTAACGAAGCCATCAAGACCGAGGATGAAGTTAACGAACAGGTTGAAGAGATGGCGTCGGTTGTTAAGGAAAAGATCGAAGATTCCAAGGCCGTTGAAAAGATCAACGTACTTACCGAAGATATCATAAATATAACCGAGCAGACGAACCTTCTTGCACTTAATGCTTCTATCGAAGCCGCAAGAGCGGGCGAAGCGGGACGCGGATTTGCGGTTGTCGCTTCCGAGATCGGTAAGCTTGCTCAGGATTCGGCCAATGCTGCTGCAGAGATCCAGCAGGTATCCGCAAATGTTATCGCAGCTGTCGACGGTCTTGCAAAAGAGGCAAATCTTATGGTTCAGTTCATGAACGAGACAGCTGTCGGAGGATACAAGAAGCTTGTTGATACGGCTGACGACTTTAAGAACGCTTCGGAGAAGATCGACGATATGATGAGCGACTTCGAAGAACTGAGTATCGCTATCGGCAACAATATGAAGAATGTAAGTTCTCTTACCAAAGATCTTAACGTTGCCGTTGATGATGCGGCGAAGGGCGTCATATCGACTGCAGAGAAGACCGTTGACATTTCTTCGAACATGAAGTCAATAAGTGATGAGGCTCATGACGGCAAGGCTCTTTCCGATGATATTTACGAGAATGTAAACAGTTTCAAACTTAATTAAATTTTTCTTGCAACAGTCAGTATAAATACTGTAATCTAACATTTGTTGGATTACAGTATTTTTTGTTATGTCATTTTTCAAGCATTTTTTTGCTCTTGGACAAAAAAATGAAGTAATCGGACGTTAATGAAAGAATGATACATTGATACACGAGGTATTTTCAGATGGCAGCAAAATTGTACGATCAGGACGCATATTTAAGTGAATTTGAGGCAACTGTCACAGGTTGCTTTATTACTGCGGACGGAACTTTCGAACTCACCCTTGATAAGACTGCTTTCTTTCCCAATGAAGGCGGACAGTCATGCGATAAGGGCACGATCAACGGTATGGAAGTTTTGGATGTGGAGTACAAAGAAAACGATATTTTTCATATTGTAAAGTTTTTTGTTCCCGAGGGAACGACTGTCGAAGGTAAGATAGATTTTTCTCATAGATTTTCCAATATGCAGATGCATACCGGGGAGCATATCTTCTCGGGACTGGTTCATAAAGAATTCGGCTTTAATAACGTAGGATTTCATTTAAGCGACAATTCGGCAACCATGGATTATGACGGAAAACTTTCCGAGGATGATGTCAAAGGTCTTGAGATTCTTATAAACAAAATGATATGGGCTGCAAAGAATGTACGTGCTTTTTACCCCTCTGCGGATGAACTTTCAAAGTTTGATTATCGGTCTAAAAGCGGAATAAAAGGTGATGTACGTCTTGTTGAGATTGAGGACGTTGATCTTTGCGCATGCTGTGCGCCTCATGTTAAGAATACTTCTGAGGTAGGCGTTTTTAAGATAACTTCCATTGAAACGTATAAAGGCGGAACGAGACTGAATTATCTTGCCGGTGAGCGTGCTTACAATGATTATTTAAGACTTTCCGAACTTGAATCAGAACTTTCAAGAAGCTTGAATGCCAAGAAAGGAAATATTTCCGAATCGGTAGGCAAGCTTAAGCATTCCGTGACAGAACTTGAGTATTCAAACATAGCTCTTAAAAGAATGAAAGTAAGTGCCGTATGTGACAACACCACGAGTCCTTTTATTTTCCTTGATAGTGAATACACAGATATCATGAGATTTGCGCTTGGCGAATTGAAAAGTAAGTTTAACGGACTCTGCGCCGTATTTGCGGGCAACGACGAAACCGGATACAGATATCTTATAGAGTATGACGGTAAAGATCTTATGGAGCTGTCTGAAAAACTTAAAGACAATTTTGAGATAAAAGGCGGCGGAAGATCCGGAAGTCTTCAGGGAAATCTGATAGGAAGCAAAGAATCGATAAATGCTTTTCTTGAAACACAAATTGACGCATGATATAATATCCCCAATACATTTATGTTGGGGCGTATGAGATATGATTAAAATTTTTGCAGACAGTACAAGCGATTTTTCGAAAGAGCTTGCCGATCGTTACGATATTTCGATCATTCCGCTTTTTATCAATATGGACGGAACGTATTATCGTGACGGTATCGATGTTAAAAGAACCGATATTTTTGCATGGTCGGACAAAACGGGTGAGACTCCCAAGACTGCGGCTCCGTCCATAGAAGATGTAGTTGCCGCATTTAAGCCTTACGCAGAGGCAGGAGACGATATTTTTTATTTCTCCATTTCGGAAGATATGTCGACTTCGGCCAATGTAGCGAGACTGGCAGCCAATGAACTTGATTACGAAGAAAAAGTATATGTTGTCGATTCGATGAGTTTATCTACAGGAATTGCACTTCTTGCCATTAAAGCGGCGGAAATGGTCAAAGACGGATATCCTGCATCGGTCATTTATAACAGAGTGCTTGACCTTCGAAGCAAAGTCAGAGCAAGTTTTGTTGTAGACACACTCACCTATTTAAGCAGAGGCGGAAGATGTTCGGCCGCTACCGCACTTATAGGAAATGCTTTAAAGCTTAAGCCGAGGATCGATGTGATCGAAGGCAAGATGGATGCGACTTCCAAATATCGAGGATGCAGCGAGCGCGTGATAACGCACTATGTTGATGACATTAAAGAGAAACTTGTAAAGGCCGATCATTCACGTGTGTTTATAACACATACTGTGACAGCCGGTGATACAGTTGAAAAGGTTAAGGCTTTTCTTGAAAATTTAAGTCTTTTCGATGAAATACTCATCACTGAAGCAGGCGGAGTTATTTCCAGTCACTGCGGACCCGGAACACTCGGGGTTTTATATATTGAAGAATAAGAGGCAGTAAATGCCGCTAAAGGTCGGTGAATAACCGACCTTTATTACTTTTAGACGGAGGAAGCTTATGCAGACCGAGAGTAAAGATGACCTTACAGTGGGCGGATATGTTTTTGCAACGCATACGGATGCGGAGATAGCCAGGAATGAGATCAAACGTATCGCATATATTGAGCAGAAGATGGACATGACCAACATGAACGTCATAACGGGCATATATAAGAAGGCTCTTGAGAGCAGGACTTTCCAGACTCCCATCGGTCTTGAGTTCATGCATTCTTTGTACGATTCTATTGTCAAATCTGGAATGAAGCGCGAAGATATCGATCCGATACCTTTATATACTACGTTTAAGAGAATGGATTTTTCTTCGCCCCGTGTCAGACCCGATGTCATAGATAAAGACAGCGAAGAGTATAAACTCAGAGTCAAATACCGTAACAGTGTGCTGATAAGCGGTATACTCGGCGCGCTCGTTATCATAATGCTTCTTGTAATGTTTCGGGGTACAACTCCCAATGCCATAAACTATAAGGCGGCCGTTACCAACGAATACGCGGCCTGGGCGCAGGAACTTTCCGAAAAAGAAGATGCTCTCAGGGAAAAAGAACACGATCTTGAGGAGCGCGAAGCAAAACTTTTGGGTTATTGACATTCGTTCACAAAATGAACACATATATGCTTTATTGTTATATATGAAGTTAAGTATTCACCGCAAAGGAATGATATGGACAATATAAAGATCCTGGTAGTAGACGACGAAGAAAGAATGCGAAGGCTCGTAAAAGACTTTCTCGCAAAGAAGGGATATGCCGTTGTAGAAGCATCAAACGGCAGAGAAGCACTCGATTTGTTTTATAAAGACAATTCCATAGATCTTGTGATACTCGACGTGATGATGCCGGTCATGGACGGCTGGGCCACTCTTCGTGAGATCAGGGAAACTTCGAAGATCCCTATCATCATGCTTACCGCAAAGGCCGAAGAGCACGATGAACTTTTGGGCTTTGAACTCGGCGTAGACGAATATATTACCAAACCGTTCAGTCCGAAGATACTCGTTGCAAGAGTTGAGGCACTGTTAAGACGCTTCGGGAGCATCGGAGAAGAAAATGAGAAATTGTCCTACGGCGGTATTGTGCTCGATAAAAATGCCCACAGTGTTTTGGTGGACTCTTCAGAGATAGAGCTTAGCTACAAAGAGTTTGAACTTCTTTCATATTTTATGGAGAACAAAGGACTTGCTCTTTCCAGAGACAGAATACTTGACAGTGTTTGGAACTATGATTATTTCGGAGATGCCAGAACGGTTGATACGCATGTAAAGAAATTAAGGGCTAAACTCGGCAACAAAGGCGATCTTATCAAGACGATCTGGGGAATGGGCTACAAATTTGAGTAGATTAAAAAAACACGGGCAAACAAAATACAGGCATTCATTAAGGAGACAGTTTGCGGCGGCATGTATTACGGTCGTTGTTCTGACTGTCACTTTGTGTATTGTGGCCAATTCAATTTTGCTTGAAAAAATATATGTTCGAAACAAAGAAAAGGCTTTGATAAACGCTTACAAAGAGATTTATACTGCCGCATACGACGGTGATCTGCAGGAAGAAAACTTTACATCGTCTCTTCAGCGATTCGCCATAAAGAATAACGTGAGCATCATGATCATCACATCGCTTTATGAACCGGTAACGGTTTATTCCAATGAATCGGTTGATGACCTTTTGCGGGATATTCGGGGAAGTCTTCGGGGAACCGATCCTTTTAAGAAGATCATTGAGCAGTCTGACGAATACATCATGGTATTGAAGGATGTACCGCAAAACAAGACCGAATATATTGAGATGATCGGCAACCTTGAAGGTGTCTGCATGTTTCTGATGCGAACTCCGGTTGAAAGTATAAAAGAAAGCACGGCGCTGGCGAACAGAGTACTTATATATGTCGGGCTGATAAGCCTGCTTTTAAGCCTTATGTTCATTTTTCTTTTCTCAAAAAAGATCACAAAACCCGTACTTGAACTTGCCGATCTATCAAAAAGGATGACGGGACTCGATTTTGACGCCAGATATGAAGGAAGATCTGACTCTGAGATCGGACTTCTCGGAAACAATATGAATGTGTTGTCCGATACCATAAGAGATAACATAGCACGGCTTAAGTCGGCAAATATCGAGTTAAAGAACGACAATGAAAAGCGGGAACAGATCGATGAGATGCGTAAAGAGTTCATCTCAAACGTGTCGCATGAATTCAAGACGCCGATAGCGCTTATCATGGGATATGCCGAAGGGTTAAAAGAAGGCATAGACGACGAAAGCGACAGAGAGTATTACTGTGATGTGATCGCCGACGAAGCGGATAACCTTAATCGAATGGTCAAAAAACTTCTCGATCTTAACAGGATCGAATTCGGAAGGGAGACCGTTTCGATGGAAAGATTCGATGTTGTTTCTTTTTTACAAAATGCAGTATCACCTTATACGGTCATTGCGGAAAAGAACGATATAAAGATCGGTGTTGCTCCTATGGCTCCTTTGTACGTATGGGCCGACGAAGTTCTTACCAAGGAGGCGTTTGACAATTACCTTACGAATGCGCTCGATCACGCCGAAAGCGAGAACCAAAAAAGAATTGACGTTTATCTTGAAATGCAAGAAAATAAGGTAAAGGTTTGCGTTTTCAATACCGGAAAACATATTCCCGATGACTCGATCGAGAGAATATGGGATAAGTTTTATAAAGTCGATAAAGCCCGCACGCGGAAATACGGTGGATCCGGTGTTGGACTGTCGATAGTAAAAGCGGTTACTGATGCAATGGGGCAGGAATGCGGTGTTTCAAACGTGGAAAACGGAGTCGTTTTCTGGTTTACGCTTGAGACTGCAAAACCTGTATCGGAGGAAAAGTGATGGACGGAAACAATTTGGAGAACAATTTGGAAAACAATGCGGTTGTTGAAGAAAAGGTGCAGGAAGCGATACCTCCCATGCCTTCAAATATCGCAAACGAAGATTATATAAGAAATTACAATAATAGTTTAAAAAAGCGTACCCAGCTGGAAGTTAAAGTCGGAGCAGGTATTCTCAGTGTTGTCGGAGCGCTGTTTCTTATGGCCGCTCTGTACTTTGGGTCGATGTACCTTGATAAGTATTGGATGGCCATCGCGATGTTCGCTGCCGGCGGTCTTATAGTTTTGGTATCGGAACTTCTGATCGAAAGAAGACTTAAGTTCTTTGGCAAGATCATAACGGGACTTGGCTTTGGCGTTTTGTATTATGCAGCCATATTTGCATATCTTTCCATCAAACTGTACGACTTTTATATAACACTTGCCGTGCTTGGCGGTATCGCTTTGCTTAATTTCCTTATAGCAAGGTTAAGAAAATCTGCTTTTCTTGAGATCGTATGTTCACTCGGAAGCGTTGTTCCGCTTGTTGTTTACGATGCAAATATAGACAACATGACTTTTGCATATCTGATGGGATTTGCATTGGCTGTGAATTATATCCTTTTCATAATGCCTTACAAAAAAGGCTTCGGAGCATCTAAGATCATTAGACTTTTTGTGGTCTTCGGAGCTCTTATCTATGCTAATTATATGTATTACTGGCTTGTGGATTACACATGGTTCGGATTCGCGGCAGTGCTTTCCGTATTCGTGATGTTCACATGCTATCTTTTCAACACCAAAGATATTTGTGTTGAAACGTTTGCGCTTATACTCATTGGCATTTCATCAATTATGATCTCCGATACGATCGACTGGTATGTACTTGCCGGTTATGCTGCTGTCTGCGTGTTCATGTTCCTGTGTCTTATCGCAAAGAAGCAAAGATGGGCCCCTGTTTCGGTGTTGCTTCTTTTTGCCTTATTGTTTGTATATGTAACGAGCGGTGCATCGCCGGTTGTAAGCGTATATCTTAACGCCGATTTTGCCGCCCTTATCGTGCTTTCCGTTCTGGTAATATCAAAGCTTTGCGCTTTTTCCAAAGATTTTGCCTTAACGGATGCCGTTGTTTCACTCTTTGCACTTCTTGCGGGAGTGTTCTTCAAAGACAATTATCTGGCGTTTGTTATCATGTTTGTGGGATTTTTGGGCGTACTCATGTGTTCAAGATTCAAACTCTATCATGAGTTCTTATACACGATCATGATGTCGCTTTTCCTGTGGTATCACGGTTTTTCGTACCTTACAGTGCCGATCATAATGGCCACCTGGTTTGTGCTTGTGTTACTCTTCAATCTTATTCCTGCGATGAGGGTAAAGGGCATACTTGTTTACAACATTTTCTATCTGATCGCGAATACATGCCTGATCTTGTGGGTTCCGATGCTTCGATACAGAGGGCTGGATGAGATAATCGTTGTTTCTTCGGTTGCTTTTATAAGTATACTGATCTGTCTTTGCGTATTCAGAAGCAAGTTCAAACTCAATACGAAAGCCCGTTATATAATAATGGCGGCCGTACTTACGTATCTTGGCTTCTTTATGAAGATCGATCCTTTGTGGATCAGTATTTCGCTTATGGCGGTAGCGTTTGTTACTATCGCGATCGGATGTATAGCGAACAGATTTGAAGCCAGAATTTACGGTCTTGTGCTTTCGCTTGCGGTTTGTGTGAAGGTTGCATGGATTGATTACGCCGACGAGAGTAACTTTAACAGAATGATCGTATTTTTGGTTGTAGGCCTTATCGCCATCGCCATTTCGTTTGTATATCTTATTCTTGAAAGCAGAGAGCAAAAGCAGCTTAAGGCTTTGAAGGAAAAAGAGCGTCTTGCCGCAATGGGCGTCGCTCCTTATCAGGCTGCGGCTGCAGGCGTCTCACCGGTTGTAAATCCTTATATGGCTGTTGCAGAGAATGCCGGGAATATTTCGCCTGCTGCAGATATGCCTCAAAGTGCGGAAGTTAACGAAGAATCTGCACAATCTAATGAATCGTTATCCGAAATGGTGTATAATGAAGAATCGGTGGGTGAATCATCGGAAGAAAGTTCGGATGAGATACCGGGTGAAGCACCGGTTGAGGTTGCAAATGACGTGACGGTTGAGGCAACCGAAGAAACGTCAGTTGAAACTTCCGGCGCCGGCGAAGAACCTGCCGTAACGGAATCAGAAGAGAAAATAAACGAAGATTGGAACAATTAATATGCGAAAGACCGCAATATTACTTACCGGTTTAATATTGTCAGCGACGCTTCTTTTTGCAGGATGTGCCGATTATCCCGATCTTACCGAAGAAGAGAACGAAATGGTCAGCGAATATGCCGTATCGCTTCTCCTTAAGTATGACAAGGACAATCACTCAAGACTTGTGGATACAAGCGAGTTTTTGAATAAGTACAACACTGCACTTCAGGAACGTGAGTCTGCAAGACTTGCCTATGAAGCTGCAAAACAGCTCGAAGAAGAGACACGCAGAAAAGAAGCACAGGAGCAGGAAGCCGCAAACGGTGGCTACACATCTCAGCCCGTATCGCCTTCCGGCGACGGCACCGGCGGTGCGACAGTGATCGATTCGTCGCAATCCGCTATGTCGATCGAGCAGTTTTTGGATGCACCGGATTTTTCGATCGATTACGCCGGAATTGCTTTGCTTGACAGCTATCCGGAAGGAAGTACCGATTATTTCTTTTCCATGGATGCGACTACCGGAAACAAGCTTCTTGTCATGTCGTTTAACGTTACAAACAACGGAGCTGCCCAGCAGTTAAATATCTATGCTCAGGGCGTTACCTTTAAGGTAAATATTAACGGACAGGGCTATAAATCGGTATACAAGACAATGCTGGCGGACGATATGAGTGAATATCTCGATAATTTCAACGCCGGAGAGACCAAGAAACTTGTTCTTATTTATGAAGTTCCTGCCGGAACCAATATCGAGTCAGTCTCTTTGATGGCAACATCGCATTCCAAAGGAAGCACTACCCGCGTGCTTCAGTAAGGCCTTTTTTATGCTTGCGATGTGTTTGTAGCAGTTTATATTTAGGGTATTGAAAGCAACGTTTTCACGCCGATAGGGCGGATGCGTTGCTTTTTTGTTGGTTTGAAGGCGGGGAGGCTATGTGGAAGAAGAGTTTGAGTGGATACGTAGCTTTTTTTGCTTTTCGAGAGGGCGGGGAGGCTACGTGAAATAAGAGTTTGTGTGGATACGTAGCTTTTTTTGCTTGCAAGAGGGCGGACGTGCTACGTAGATGAAGAGTTGCGGTGTATACGTAGCATTTTTTCGCTTGCAAGAGGGCGGACGTGCTACGGAGATGAAGAGTTGTGGTGTCTACGTAGCATTTAAGTAATTTTGCAGAAAGAAAAAGCTACGTAGGAAATAGAAAATAGTATTTGCGTAGCATATCAGATTATTAAAGTGTATATAATTCGACCGGAAATTTTTGTTTTTAGATTTTGAACATGTGAATTGTGCATGTAAGTTTACATAATGTCACTAGTTGAATATGTATTTTGGGTGAAAATAATGATTTTCAGGACACGCACGGTTTTTAAATATGAATATGATCACAGTTGACTATACGACTCTCGTGCAAATGTCAAAAGTGTAAACACAATTCACACAATTATTCTTAATTCTTAGAATTGTTCGCTTTTTTATTTGATGCTTTATCGCGACAAAGCGCAGAAAATAAACATTTTTTAGGTATTTGAAAATTTTTTGAAAAAAATACAAAATTTGTGTTGACAACCCAAAATCGCGGTGCTATATTAAGTCTTGCTCCAAGAAATTGGGCGTGAACATTGATAACTAAACAGCATATGCAACCCTGAAAATCTTTGATTAAAATTTTTTCAGAACTAAACCTTAAAGCAGTAATAAAGGATAGATTAGCCAATGTTAATCTTGTCCAAGGATAAATTCTTTTTTCGAGAGTTCGATCCTGGCTCAGGATGAACGCTGGCGGCGTGCTTAACACATGCAAGTCGAACGGAGATATACGCTGATTGAAGCTTCGGCAGATTTCTTGTATATCTTAGTGGCGGACGGGTGAGTAACGCGTGGGTAACCTGCCTTATACCGGGGGATAACACTTAGAAATAGGTGCTAATACCGCATAAGCGCACAGCTTCGCATGAAGAAGTGTGAAAAACTCCGGTGGTATAAGATGGACCCGCGTCTGATTAGCCAGTTGGTGAGGTAACGGCTCACCAAAGCAACGATCAGTAGCCGGCCTGAGAGGGTGAACGGCCACATTGGGACTGAGACACGGCCCAAACTCCTACGGGAGGCAGCAGTGGGGAATATTGGACAATGGGGGAAACCCTGATCCAGCGACGCCGCGT
>JAEEGI010010002.1_pt1 | contig 20656 bp, 16 predicted proteins | sample 8958751 | NCBI WGS metagenome assembly JAEEGI01 (sample SAMN16246545, study PRJNA631951) | gut metagenome | biome: gut microbiome; feature: rumen; material: KS-attached | host: Bos | place: Iran: Karaj | collected 2018-10 | reverse complement strand
CGCTGTGCCGCGCGTACTGTTCGTATTGTGTTCGAGAATGCCCGGGCATGCCCCGTCATCAACCGGGTAGGGCTGTTCCTTGATAATATTTACAAAGAGAATGCAATAAAGTCTTTGAAGGATACCCTCGTTGTCACAGACTTTGGTGCCCAAGGTGATGGGTTGACCCTCAACACCCGTTGCCTACAGGCAGCAATCGACAGCGCCTCGCAGCGATACAGCCGCACTGGGACTTTCCAAACGCTGCTCTTCCCCGCAGGACAGTATGTGACGGGGAGCCTCTATCTCAAAAGCGGTGTGACCCTCCACCTCGACAGTGGTGCCGTCATCCTTGGCTCGCTCAATCCCTTCGACTACATCAAAGACCCTTATTGCCGCTGGACTGCCCTCCTCTTTGCCGTGCGACAGCATGACATAGGCATTACCGGTTTCGGCACCATCGACTGCCGAGGCTGGGAAGTGGCCAACAACACCGTCAGCCTCATCCATGCCGGTATCATCCAAGACCCTCTCAAATACGACCGTCCCAACGAGACAAACCGACCCGAAAACATCCACTTCCGCGAGTGCGACAATGTCACCGTCCGCGGCATCACCCTGCGCAACCCCGCCAGCTGGAACCAGCAGTACGACCAGTGCCGCCATGTGCTGATAGAAGACCAGACAGTGGATAGCAAGAGCTATTGGAACAACGACGGTGTAGATATCGTCGATTGTAGCGACGTCGTCATACGCAACTGCAATTACGATGCTGCCGACGATGCCTTCTGCTTCAAAAGCCACAGCAAAGACGGCATCTCCGAGAACATCCTTGTGGAGAACTGCATCGGTCGCAGCAGTGCCAACGGCATCAAGTTCGGCACAGTCACACGTGGTGTCTTCCGCCATTTCCGTTTCCGCAACATCCTCATACATGACACCTACCGCAGTGCCTTCACGGTTGCCAGTGTAGATGGGGCAGTCATAGAAGATGTAGTTGTTGACAGTCTCCGCAGCATCCACACGGGCAACCCTTTCTTCCTGCGCCTGGCTCCGCGCAACAGCAATCCCGCACAAGAGGCCGTCCTCCGCGACATACTGATAAAAAATCTCTATGCCGAGGTGCCATACGAAAAACCCGATGCGGGCTACCGTTATGAAGGCCCCGTGGAAGACCAGCCCCGCAATATCTCGCCTGCCGTCATCTCCGGCACCCCGGGCATGCGCATACAGAACGTGACCATACAGAATGCCGAGCTCGTCTTCCCCGGCCGTGCCGACACTGCCTACGCCTACCGTGGCATCATGCCCGACCAACTTGCCGCCATCCCCGAATGGGAACGCCGCTACCCCGAATTCTCCATGTGGAAAGAACTCCCCGCCTGGGGGTTATACTTGCGACACGCCGACAGCATAACACTCGACAATGTCACCCTTCGTGTGCAGGACGAAGACTACCGTCCGGCCATTGTGGCCGACGATGTCAACGGCCTCACCCTCCGCCGCACCGTGATTAAAGAAAACAAACGTCAGCCGGCCACCGTCCAACTCGTTGCCAACAACGTGACAGGACTGCAGAAACATCACACATCCGTCGCCACCCGCCGGCAGAAAGGCACGCGCGACAACCTCTCGGGCATCGATGCCTCCCACACCACCTCCGACCTCATCACCAAGCTTGACAACACCACCCCGTGCAGTGAGGGAACCACTCTCTACAAAGCCTCGCGCTTTGGCTGCAAAAGCGATGGCGTCACCCTCAACACCTCATCTATCCAGCGCGCCTTAGATTACATTGCCGATCAGGGCGGCGGCACGCTTGTCTTCGAAGTGGGACGCTACCTTACCGGCAGCCTGCACCTGCCTCCGAATGTGAACATCCAGCTCAACGAGGGTGCCATCCTAGTCGGCTCGTCCAATCCCTACGACTATGACTTTGACGACGAAGGCCGACCCCTCCTCATCCATCCCGACAGCTCCCGCGTGTGCGGCTTGGGACACATAGAGCGTTAGTTTCCCTGGAGTTCAGGGAGATTAATGAACAGGCTATTCGGGACCAAACAGAAATACTTTGCCGTCGGTCTCGACAAGGTGGTATCCTGCCGTGTCGGGGGTGATGTCTTGCTGGGTGAGCAACAGGTATCGGGGATTGTGGCACAGCCCTGTAGGATAGAGATAGATGGAGTCGCGCAGAGCCAGATGGGGGGAGAAGCATTGCGAGGTGCAGACAGAGGCGTCGGCGGGGATGCGGTTCAGCAATTGCCGGGCATAGCGGCGGTCAAAATCGCGCTGCCGGTAGTGATCCCCGTAGAAAAGGCGCACATTCTCGCGCTGCACCCATGCCTTGGCGCCGGTGCAGGTGTAGATGGTCACGCCGAGGCACAGCAGGGGCATGGCGATAGCCACGGCCGCACGTACCCGCGGCCACTGAATGCGTGAAGCGGCGGCGAAGATACCGCACACCACCACGGGGGCAAACTCGACGCTGTATTGGCTGCCTACGCCCCATAGGGCTATGTCGGAGGACAACATTTTCTGCGCCACCAAGGGCACGACCATGAGCAGCCAGTTGGGCTTGAGGCACAGAAACAGCCCTCCGGAAAGGAGCAGGCAAAGATAGAACTCGCCTTTCAACCCGTCGCCACGGGAGGAGGTGCGGAAATTGATGAAGAGGTTGCGGAGGGTTTCGACAGGGTGGGTGAATATCCATTGGGCAACGGCGCCGAAACTGTCGCCCATGTGGTTGTATCGGCTTATGAATAGGTTTTTCCCGGAATTGAGTGAGGGCATCGCCACCATGGTGACGAGGAGGAGGTAGGCCACGCAGAACGCCATGCCTCCCGCCAGCCACAGGCGTGCCTTGCGGTCGCGGCGGTAGTCCCACATCAGGGCCGCGAGGACGAAAAGGAGCCACAGCGGCATGTTCTCCTTGGCTATGCACACCATGACCACCGCAAGGGCATAGAGACCGTAGTGCCCACGTCGGAGCCAGTAGAAAAGCCACGGCACCCACATGACCGCCACAACGTTGGAGTGGTAGTCGAACCCGAGGGCGTCCCACACACCGAAGAAGAGCAGGAAGGCAATCATGGCCGCGAGGGCAAAGGCATTCGTGCCACCGGCATGTCTCGCTTTCCTTTCACTCCCGCATGCATCGACAAATCTATATACCCCCAAGGCTCCGAACAGGACGGCTGTTATCTGCACAACCAGCAGTGTGCCGCTGCCGAACAACCACAGCAGGGGGGAGAAGAGGATAAGGTAGAGGTCGAAATGGTCGGAGAGGATGTTGCGGGGAGCTTCCATGAAAAAGGAGCAGTCGTCAAAGCGAAGATGGCTGTAGGCGTACATGTAGTGGGTGTAGAGCCCCAGATCGAGGCCGTAGGTGCGGAACATGGCGTGGTTGACAAGCGAAAGCAGTGCGTAGGCCACGGCGGCCACGCCCAGGATATGCCATGGGGTGAGTTTGAAATGCGGAGTGGTCATGGCGTGGCTTTCTGGGGTTCGAGACGCAGCACGGTGGCTTCGCCGCTGGTGGCAAGGGGCTCGGCGTGGATGTTGAAAACTGTGCGGATGTTGTCGGTGGTGAGTCCTTGGGGAGTGGCACCCTGGTAGCGGATGCCGCCCTGGTGCAGCAGCACCAGTTGCGGGCAGTAGCGTAAGGCCATGTTCAGGTCGTGGATGACGATGAGGATGGTCTTGTGCTCCTCGCGGTTGACGGTGCGCAGCAGTTCCAGTATCTCGAACTGGTGGGCAATGTCGAGGTTCGAGACCGGCTCGTCGAGCAGCATGACGGGGGTTTGCTGTGCCAGGGCACGCGCCAGCATGACGCGCTGCAGCTCGCCGCCGCTCATCTGGTTGGGTTTGGCAAGGCGCAGATGCCAGGTGTTGGTCTGCTTCATGCACTGTTCCACGATGTCCCAGTCGAGCTGTGACTCGTTCTGCAGCCGCCGCTGGTAGGGGTTGCGCCCCATGAGGACGGTCTCGAATGCAGAGAACTCGAAGTCGGTCTGCGGATATTGCCTGACGTAGGCCATGCGGCGTGCCAGTTGTATGGCGCTGTATTGTTTCACGCTCTTCCCCTCCACGGTCACTTCGCCCGAGTGCGGCGACAGGAGGCCGGCCACAAGGCGCAGTAGTGTGGTCTTGCCGCACCCGTTGGCACCCATGATGGCATACATCCCCCCGGTGTCGAAGCGGACGGAGACGTTGTGCAGCACCTCTTTGTCGGTATAGCCATATGTGACATCCTTCAACTCTATCATGCCTCAGTAGCGTTTCTTGTTTTTGTAAAGCAGGTAGATGAACAGGGGTGCTCCCGCCAGTGCCGTGAGGCTGCCCACGGGCAGTTCGGCGGGCATGAGGAGGGTGCGGGCCAACGTGTCGCACAGCAGCATGAAAAGGCCTCCGGCAAAGATGGCGCAGGGCACTATCCTGCGGTTGTCGGGGCCGAGGACGAGACGGAGGCAGTGGGGCACCACAAGCCCCACAAAGCCTATCACACCGCATGTGGCAACGCAGAAGGCTACCATCAAAGTGGTGGAGAGCAGTAGCACCCGCTTCACCCGCTCCACCTCCACGCCGAGGCTGCGGGCTGTCTCGCTTCCAGCGAGGAGCAGGTTGAGGTCGCGGGCATAATACAGCACGATACCGATGCCTACGGCCACCACGGGGGCCACGATGGCCACCTCGGTCCATGAGGCCGAGGCAAAGCTGCCCATGGTCCAGAAGATGATGCTGTCCATCTTGTCCTGCCGCAGCACCATGATGAACGAGATGATGGCCGACATGAGGAAGGTGATGCACACGCCCGTGAGCAGCAGGGTGGTGGTGTGCATGCGGTTGCCGATGGAGGCAATGCGGTAGATGACTACGATGGTGAGCAGACCCGTCACCAGGGCGCAGGCTCCCACGCCCAGCATGTAGGCTTCAAGCCCTAGCAGGATGGCCACGGCGGCGCCCACCGAAGCACCGGAGGAAATGCCCAGCACGTAGGGGTCGGTCAAAGGGTTGCGGAAGACGGACTGGTAGGCTGCGCCGCACACCGAGAGGGCTGCACCCACCAGCACCGACAGCACGATGCGCGGAGCGCGGAGGTTCCAGAATATCGATGACTGCCACATCTCATCCCATCCGAAATGCACCACGCCCAGCATGGAACAGCCCAGCATGGCTGCCGCCAGTGCTGCGGCTAGCAGGATCATCCAAACGGTGGGAAAGGAGGAGTGAGACTTGGGCATTGGTTTCTGTTGATATGTTGATAAGTTTCAACTTTCAAATCTCAACTTTCAACTTTAAGCAGGTCTTTCATTGTAAAGTAGCCGTGCTTGTCCTCGAGGTATTCGGCGGCGAGAACGGCTCCCAGGGCGAGTCCTTTGCGGCTCTTGGCGGCATGGCGCAGGGTAATAGTGTCGATGTCGCTGTCGTACACCACTTCGTGGATTCCCGCCACCTCGCCTTCGCGCACGGCGGTGATGGGGATGATGCCTTTGCCTATGCGGGTTCCCTTCTTCATGAGCCGCCAGTCGTCCTTGCGGTCCAGCTCCTCGATAATGTCCTTGGCCAACGTGATGGCGGTGCCGCTGGGGGCGTCGAGCTTGTGGATGTGGTGGGTCTCGGCGATGCTCACGCTGTATTCGTCGTGGCTGTCCATGAGCTGTGCCAGTCGGCGGTTCAGCTCAAACATGATGTTCATGCCGATGCTGAAATTCGAGGCCACAAAGAGAGCCTGACCGCGTTGCTGACAGTCGTGCACCACAGCGTCCAGGTGGTCGTACCACCCAGTGGTGCCCACCACCACGGGCATGTCCATGTCGAAACAGCGCATGATGTTGCTCAGCACCGTGGCCGGAGTGGAGAACTCAACAGCCATGTCGCACTCGCGAATATCGTCGAGTTTCGCCATCCAGTCGTCCTCGTCGTCGATGGTCACACCCACCGAGTGACCGCGTTCCTTGGCAACAGCCTCAATGGCCTTGCCCATCTTGCCATATCCTAAAAGAGCTAATTTCATCTATTCAAAAGTCGTTTGTATTAAAATGCAAAAATACAAAAAAAAAACAATATAGCGACAAAACAAAAAAAGGGGTGCCTCTTGCGGCACCCCCGTTGCGGTGGAGTATACGGGAGTCGAACCCGTTACCTTTTGATTGCGAACCAAATGCTCTACCAAATGAGCTAATACCCCATGTAATACTATAAAGATGTTTGTTGGTTTTATTTGACAATACAATACATACCCTTCTTCAAAGTACTCTTTCTTAATTGGGTTGCAAAAATACGCAATTTAATCGAATTGCATACATTTTATTTCCAAACCTTGTGCAATGTCTTTTGGGACAGCTGCTATAAGTCAGCAGTTTACACATGCAACTTGCTCTCAAAAAAATCTTTGAAAAGCAGTATTCTATTTCCTGCATTACCTGCAAAAAGCAGGTGCTGGTAGTCTTTTTGCTTGTCGTGGAGATTGGTCTCTGCCATCTTCTTATCAAGGGCTGCTTTCAATTCTTTTGGTGTGCTGATGCCGCACCTCTTAACAAGGAAATCGTAGTCGGGTTCTGCCTGTTGCCACAAGAAAATGGAGTCGTAGAAGTCTCGACCTTTTGCACGTGCCAACAGGGCAGAGAGTTTCATCGAAAGCATCACACTTTTGGAGGGCACACTGACTGTAAACAAGAAGCCGTTGCGATTGACTATGGTTGTTTCCGGCACGTAGGACACCCCTTGATTCTGGGCTTCAATCTTAATCAGAAAACGTTCCTCCCGATGTCCTGTTAAGTTCATTTCGAATAGCAAGCTGGGGAAATAGATATTCCGGCGAAAAGTGGTGAGCCGTGCGTTCTCTTTGTCTCGCACTTCCGCTGTCAATCCATTGCTACGCAGATAGTCAATCAAATCATCAGTCATTTGCATGAACTCGTCATACGACAGGTTTTTGCAATCAAAATCCAAGTCTTCGGAGAAGCGGTCGATGCCGTGGACCAGCCTCAAACAAGTGCCGCCGATGAATACAAGCTTGGGTGCATAGTGAGTTTGAGACAGATGCTCCAGGGCAAGCAACTCGACATACTCTTTCAGGATATGCTTGTGGAAAGAGGAGTTCTCGGCAATTGGCTTGGGGTAATACGGTAGTAGCTGTCTAATGTCAATCATTGTCGTACGTGTTTAGAAGTAATTCAACTCGGTTTATCAGGGTCTTCTTGGCTGTCTGTTTTGCATAGGCCATTATTTTTTCTTTGTCAAGTTCCTCCTGCATCCACCATGTGTCAAACCTCAAATCGAGCATTGCGTCGGCAGTGTTATATTGTGGGTATAGGTAAAGCAAATCTACGATGGCTTTCTCCGGTTCAGCGACAAGATAGCTTCCACCTCTTCTGACGGGTTCCTGTTTGTAGCCAAAGAACAATTCAGGCTTAATTGTCTGGTAGTTGAATTGGCCGAAGGGATTGCTGTAGGAGGTAGTGCGGTTAGTGGTGACGCAGGTGATTTGTGTCACAACTTCGGGGATGATTCCATAGATAGACAAGGCTGTGTGTAGGCTGATATAGGAAGGTGTGTATATCTTCCCGGCTATGAAACGAGCCATATCCGGTTCATTTTGTAACTCATTGAATGCATACCAATCCTGCCTTAGCTTGACAATATATCCCCTTTTCACCCACCGTGAAAGACTGCTGCTATCGAGGTCGCTCTTCCATGCTCGCAGCTGATAGATGCTAAAGCATCCCAAGCCCAACCATTGTTCCCTAAATTGCAAATAGTTCATTTTATTTTATTCAAAAGAAATTGCAAAAATACAAATTTTCTCGAAAATAACAAGATATTTTTGTGAAACGAAAAAGAAAGAGAAAAAGAATGAATAAGGAAATAATAAATGACGACGCAACAACGACTGATTATATTCGTCAAACCTTAGTTAATGATATTCACTGAACTACAGAGGAGTGATAAAATAAAAAAGAGGCTCATGTGAACCTCTTTGGTGGAGTATATCGGAGTCGAACCGATGACCTTTTGACTGCCAGTCAAACGCTCTAGCCACCTGAGCTAATACCCCATTCTTTTTCTCGAAAAGCGGTTGCAAAAGTACAACTTTTTTTTAAACTGACCAAATTTTTTTTATTCTTCACTGTGTTTCAGTGTAATAATTATGCATTATAGCCCCAAAATACTCCTTTATAGTATGTGATTATAGGTGTTTTTTCACTACTTTGGCTTATATTTCAGTGATGTAAGTATAATGTGCTATGAAATAGTGTGTTGTATAATAATTCTCTTCTGCAGGTGAGACACGCGATTGGCTTATGCAATCTTCCAGGAAGAGATGCAGAAGGACTGATGCAGTGGACGGATTTGGAACAACTCTACATTGGCACTAATCTGAAAAATATAAGTATCTTTGCATATTGAAACAACTGGGCAATATAATTGACATGGTAATGAAAAATTCAGTAATACAAAGGATTAGTAAGAGTTCTGGTACTATTGTTTTGGCACTTGTTGCTTCCCTTGCGGTATGGCTGGGAGCCGTAGTACTCTGCTTTTCCACACTGCAGAATGAATCGACATACAGTCTGGTGAGTGGTTCGGTCAAGACCTACGAAGTTACCTTTAATGAGGATGACAAAAAAGAGGTATTCTTTGTGGAACGTCCTTTCAACAAGGTTGATAATAAAAGTCTTCTGCATTGGGATGCCGAACTGTATCATCTTATTGCGCAACACCTTTACGACCCGGAATACACGTGGGCAGGCTATTTTGCTTTCTTTCCTCTCTTCCCTCTGCTTTGGCGCGTCTCGCATCTTTCGCCCATAGGCATCTGTATGCTCAATGTTGTTTTGTTTGCCGTCGGGCTTTTGTTGCTGTTGAAGCTTTTTCAAGAGAAATACCGCTGGACGACACGTCACCTGATGACTATCTGCATGCTGCTGTTCTGCATGCCCTTTATGGTCATTTTCTTGATTCCCTATAGCGAATCCCTTTTCTTTGTCTGCATAGCCTTGGGTTTTTATGGGCTGATAAAGAAGCGTTATTGGCTCTACTTCATAGGTTTCGCGTTGGGATGCATGACCCGTGCCGCTGGCAACATCCTTTTGGTGGCGTGGGTGATAGCCGATGTGCTTGCAGCGCTGCACACCCGCCAGCCGTTCAAGCTCTTCCTGCGCAGCCTTGTCCTGCATATAGCACCCGTCGTGACAGGCGTGGCGGCAGTGGTGCTGTTTCAACATTTCAGGGGTGCCGAGCATTGGTTTGAATTTGTCATAGCACAAAAAAATTGGGGCAAGGAGCTTTCGCTGCCTACATGGCCATTGACCGACTGGAGCATTGAGGGCAAATGCGTCACACAGCCTCTCCTGTTCACCCTTTTTGTTCCGGCTCTGGCGTGGTTGGCCGCATCATTGGTCAAGGGCATCCGAATCCGGATGGGAAAGGCAGATAATTGTCAGGATGCAGCAGTGTCATCCTCTTCCTGTACGTGGAGTCTTGTGCGCACCCTTTCCATTCTTTTTCTGGTGGGGAACATCGTGCTTGCACTGTTTACGCAGAAAGGCTGCATGTTCTCGCAGGCCCGGCTGCTGACGTGCACGCCGTTCTTTTTCTTTTTGATGATTGATATCTACCACAATGACAACGTGGGGATTTGGCGATGGGTGGTGGCAGTTTTTATGGTGGTGGCGGCCATCTTGTGCGGCAATATGATTTTCCGGCTTAATTATTTGGGCTGCGCCCTGACGCTGATGCTGATGGTGCTTGTATTCTTTGGACGCAGGATGAACCGTCGCCTGCGCCGCACGTTGCTTTGCCTGACGCTGGCTCTCAACATCTTTTGGACAGCCTATCTCTTCAACTGTTTCCTTTCCGATGGTTGGGTTTTCACTTGATAAACCGTATCGGTCATTAGGGTTTATTTCAGATTAGTATTAGTGTCGGGCAGATTGACCCGCACGAGTATAGAGGTAAGAACTAAGAGCCAGGAACTGTGGCATACAATCCTAGTTCTTATCTCTTACCTCTTACTTTGCTTTCTGCCGCTTCGCGCGTAATTTACTCTTTATTCTGTGAGGGATTACGCCATCTTACGTCAGCGTTCCGATAATGTCGTATATTTGTATCTAACGTTCATCTGTGTGCTTTCATGGCCCGGTGTTGGGTCGTTCTTTATCATATTGTTTTTCGATATGTTTCCCTCATTTTTCCCTTTGTGAAACGGAAAAAGAGTGGAAAACGATCGAATAACGATCGAATAAATGACGACGCTTGAAAGAGATTGCATGAATGCTTGAATGTTTTTTATTCAATCATTTTATTAGAGAAATTATCTTTTCAACGAGAGTCTCTACCTGTGGAAAGAATCGTCTTACGTCATCCTCTGTTGCATCGATGAAATCGTCGTAGTCGCTGCCTTGTCTAAACGCGAATACTTTTCCAAACAGATGTCCGTCTTCCTTGGACAGTACCCCTGTCTTGACATAGCACTGGTTAATCAACGATATGACTCCTTTGTGTGTACCCACTGTATGGGAGTCGTTGATAAGCAGAGCTATTGCCGCATAGTAAAGCGCATAGTACATCCTGTTGGCAATAGTACCCCATACTTCCATGGGCATTATTCTCTTTATTTCAGCTATGACTGTACGGGCTTTCTCTATCCTGTAGGCGACTATCGCCTTGCGTTCTTCTTCCGATAGGCTCATAATTGTATTCCTTCTTCTCTAACGTTATACTTGAACAGTGAGGGTGGAGCAGAGTTCCACTGGTCTATTGTGTAAACTCGTGCGTTAATCTCTTCGCCTATGTCGAATCCTTTGTCCCATAAGTCGCACGCAATCTCGTAACGCTCATGATGCGGCATAGGCGGTTTGTTGAGCAGGATGACGACATCCCAGTCCGAGTCGTCGCGGGCATCGCCTCGCGCCCGTGACCCGTACAGGATTATCTGTGCATCGGGTTCAACGGCTCGGACTGTGTTGCGTATCAAATCCAATACTTCGTCTCTGCTCAGTCTTTTCATTGTATTGAAAGGGTTATTGCACGATGGTCATCTCGTCGATGAGGTGTGTGGCACCGGCGAATTTGTCGATGATGAAGAGGCAGTAGCGGATATCAAGGCTGATGTTGCGGCAGTAGTCGGGGTCGAAGAGGAGGTCGCTCATGGTGCCTTCCCAGCAGCGGTCGAAGTTGATGCCTATGAGTTGTCCGTCGGCATTGAGCACCGGGCTGCCGCTGTTGCCGCCGGTGGTGTGGTTGGTGGCAATGAAGCCCACGGGCATCTCACCATTGGCGTTGGCGTAGCGGCCATAGTCGCGGTTGTTGTAAAGCTCCTTGAGTTTGGGTTCCACCACGTAGTCGTAGATGTCGGGGTTCTCTTTCTCCATGATGCCCTCGAGGGTGCTGTAGGGTTTGTAATAGACAGCGTCCTTGGGTTGGAAGCCCTGCACATGGCCGTAGGCCACACGGAGGGTGAGATTGGCATCGGGGAAGAAGTTGCTGTCGGGGTATTGCTGCATCATGCCGCGGACGTAGGTGCGCATGAGACGGTTGATCTCGCGGCGGGAGAGGTCGTAGGAGACTTCGTTGTCGCCGTTGTAGCAGTAGGTGTAGGCTATGTTGAAGAGGTCTGTGGCGGGGTCGGCATTGCTGAGGACTTTCATCCAGTCTTTGGCTTTGTATTTTTTGAGGAACTTGTCGTACTTCGCCTTGTTGTTGAGCATTGATTTGTCGTAGATGTTTTCGAGCATCTTCTGCACACCGGCCTCATCCTTGCCTTTCTTGTCGAGGTAGGGTGCGTAACCGGCACGCCACATGTACATGAATGTCTCGATGAAGATGGCTCGGTCGACGGGCGAGTGGAGGTCGAAGTCGGCAAAGTAGGTCTCGTTGGCAGCAAGGAGCTTGTCGCATTCCACGCGGGCCAGGCTGTCGTCGGTGGTGGTTTGGGTGGCCATTTTCCACAGTTTGTAGGCGCGGTTCATGAAATCGGAGGCCATGACGGCTTCGTTGAAGTAGGTCCACTGCAGTTCGATGGGGCGCAGTTTCTCGTAGGCCCGACCCATATCGCGGAGCACGTTTTTGTACTCAGGGCGTTTGTCAGCCCAGGCCTGGAACGTGGCTTCCTGTGCTTTCTTCTGTTCCACGCCTTTGAGACGCTGTATGCCGAGGGTTTCGCCCTGCCATTTCTTCCAGCCGTTGGCAATGCTGGCCACCTTGGAGGCGTATTTGAGGCGCTGGGCGGGAGACTGGTTCATGGCGGCGTTGTAGTGTTTGAGGCGGATGTCGCGCAGGGCGATGCGGATGGGGTTCTCTTCGATTGCCTGCAGCTCCATCTGGTCGTGGGTGACATAGCGCTGGGTGGTGCCGGGGTAGCCGAAGACGAAGGTGAAGTCGCCCTCATCAACGCCCTTGAGCGAGATGTCGAGGTGCTTGAGGGGTTTGTAGGGCACATTGGTCTTGGAGTAGGGGGCGGGTTTGCCGTCTTTGCCGACATAGACACGGAACATGGAGAAGTCACCTGTGTGGCGCGGCCACATCCAGTTGTCGGTGTCGCCGCCGAACTTGCCTATGTTGCTGGGGGGTGCACCCACAAGGCGGACATCGGTGAACACCTCGATGATGTACATGAAGTATTGGTTGCCGTAGTAGAAGGGCTTGATGATGGCTTTGTAGTGGGTGCCGGCCACTGACTCGACACAAAGGATGTCGATGTTCTGCTTGACGATGCGCTCACGCTCGGCCTCGGAGGTTTTCTCGTCCACGCCGCGGAGTACCTGGCGTGTGACGTCTTCCATGCGCACGAGGCGTGTTGCTGTCAATCCCTTGCAGGGAATCTCCTGGCTGCGGTTCATGGCCCAGAAGCCGTTGGTGAGGTAGTCGTGTTCCACGGTGCTGTTGCTGGTGATGTAGTAGTAGCCGCAGTGGTGGTTGGTGAGGAACAGGCCTTGGTCGGAGACGAATTCGCCTGTGCAGCCTTGGTTGAAGAGGATGACGGCATCCTTCAGGCAGGCATGGTTGATGTCGTAGATGTCCTGCGCGGTGATGTGCATGCCGGCTTTCTGCATGGCGGCCTGGTTTTTGCCCAAAAGCATGGGAATCCACATGCCTTCATCTGCAACGGCTAAGGGCAGCAGGAGGGCAATCATTGTGAAAAGAGAAAAAACTTTCTTCATGGGGTTTATAGTTTTTATTGTTTTTCTGAATTTTCTGATTATTCTGAATATTCCGATTATTCCGAATTACTCTGAATTATCTGAGCTTATTTTAATTCTTCAAGGGCTTGGGCGGCTGCTGTGAGGAGGGGTTTGGTGGACACCTCGCTGCCTACGGCGTGGCGCATCCAGTGCTGCGGGGTGAGACGGCCGGCGGGGTAGATGCGCTGTATCTCGTCAGCGATGTTCTTGCCCTTGAGCTGCTGCTCCAGCTGGAACTGGATGATATGTCCATAGGGATAGTTGGGCAGGTAGAGGGGCGAGTCGATCATGTGGCTGTAGATGGCCAGGATGGTGGAGTTCTCCTCGCCGAGGAGGGGGGCGTAGTATTTGTTCCACACCTCTTGGGCGATGGCGATTACCTGCTCCTTGAGCTGCTGCACGGTGGCATCGGGGTGGTCGTAGAGCCAGCGCCAGCTGTACATGTCCACGAGCGACACACCCATGATTTCATAGCAGCCCCAGAAAATGTCGAGGGTCTCCATTGCCTCTTTGTCGGGGTTGCTGTCCTTGTAGCCGAGCAGCTGCAGGTCGCGAGCCTGGAACACAAAGGCCAGTGCCTCGGTGAAGGCGGTGTTGGGCACCCCTTTCATGATGTAGTTGTCCACGTCGTGGAGGGTGATGGTCTGCTCCACATTGTGGCCGAACTCGTGCACGGCGATGTTATAGCCTTTGTAGTCCATGCCCTGCTCGCCGATGCGGGTGCGCAGGCGGGCATTGTCGGAGCGCATATTGCTCTCCCAGGCGTGTCCGGCACCGCGCGAGGGGTCGACGGTGACGTGCGAGCAGATGAAGGCGGTCTTTTCAGCCGAGAAGCCCAGCTGCCGCAGGATGGAGGGCATGCCCTTGGTGGCAAAGGCCTCTTTGTCGGGGTAGAGCCGCTGTGTCTTCGCCGTGAGCTCGTCCTCGTTGAGGGTGCTGCGGCTTTTGAAACCGTCGTACCAGATGTCGAAAGGCTCCAGCTTGCGCCCAAGGCGTTTCTCGATGCACTTGGCCACCTGTGCCACCTCCGGGGAGCCGAGGAAAGAGGTGAAAAGGCTCTCTATCTCGTCGTAGCTCACCTCCATGTCCTGCTCAAAGGCACGGGCAATGGCGGTGGGGTAGCGGGGGTTGAAAATGTCCACCTGCTGCATGGCGTGGAAGTTGTCGAGGAAGAACTGGTAGCGGGTGTCGGGCTCGGCCTCTGTCTTGACCTCTTTGCCTTGTTGCATCACTGTGTTGGCATAGGGGTTCCATTCATACTGGTCGTTGTTGATAACGCATTGGGGGATGCTCTGGTCAATGATGCGGAGCATCACCTGGTAAATCATGCGCTGCTTGGCCAGGCCGCTGTCGCCCTCGTTGTAGTGGGTCTTGAGCTCGTCGCGCAGACCCCAGTGGGTGATGAGTGCCATATCGGGGAAGAGACGGTTGCCCTGGTCGTCAATCAAGTGACCCATCATGATGTTGTAGTTGGAGATGTAGTTGTCGGCGGCAGCCAGCTGGTTAGCCAAGAGTTGGTTGCACTCGGCAGGCACACGCGACGTGAACAGGTCGCCCAGCCGGGCATAGGCCCACTGCTTGCGGCTCCACTGTGTTCCGAGACTGTCTTTTTCGGCCAGGGTGTAGAAGGGGAAGTTGAGCACTACGGCGAAGGCAATCTTCTGCTGGAACATGTCGTCGTCGAAATGTGCTGCAGGGTCATAGCCGCCAAAGAGCTCCTCCAGTGCTGTGGGCTCGGGACCCGTCACGTGCAGGGGCAGTTTCAGGTCAACGCTCATCTTGTTAAAACAGCCCCACAGGCTTTCGAGGTTGGCCTGCAAGGTGGCGGCCATGCGGTCGAGAGCCGCGCTGTCGGCCAGGAAGAATTGCTCGCAGAAACGCTTGAACTCCTCCGGTGTGCCATCCTCCGAGGTCCAGAGGGCGGCCACTTGCGGCACACTGCGCTGTGCACGCTCAAGCACGGCATCGCCGTGCAGCTGGCCGAGGTTGGCAACCACTTCGTTTACCGTAGGTTCATCTATGTTGCTCATGGTGTTGTCAGTGTTTTTCTTGCCGCACGAGGCAAAGGCCAAAACCATCCCCGCCAGCAATAACCATTTAGTGTAAAATGTGAAATGTGACATGCGAAAACTGTTATTTTTGAAAATGCAAAGATACATAAAAAAATTGAGAGTTGAGAGATGAAAGTGGAAAAAATCCGTCTTTCATCTTTCAACTCCCTGTTTTCAGTCTTCTACCGGACTATTCTATCCAGCCGAGAATGTCGCCTTTCTTGACAAACTGGCCCTGCTTCACACAGGTGTCTATCAAGCGGCCGCCTTTGTTCATATATACGTTGACAAGGGCGTAGTTGGCCTGGATGATGCAGAACACATCGCCTTTTTGGTATTCCCGTCCCGGAGCCGGAGGCACCGAGCGGTTGAAGTCGAGCTCCCACAGCAGCTGTCCGTCCTCGCTGGCCACCACGGGCATCTCGTTGGCGTGTTTCTCGTTGATGTAGTTGGGGGTCAGCATCACGGTGGAGCCGTTGGTGGTAGCGGTAGCCTTGGTGCTGGCAATGCCCTTCTCAGCACGCAGCTGAGCCACCTCTTTCTCGAAACGCTCTTTGGCAATGCCCGACTTGTAGTCGCGGTACTGGCGGTCGTGCATGGCCAGCTCGAAGAGCTCTTCGTCGTCCTCGCCGCGGTCCCAGCCGTTCTGCTCCATCTCCTTGATGTATTCGGGCAGGGCATCGGGATAGGCGTCCTGCGGGTTGCCGTCGTAGAACTCCAGGTTGTTCTTCTTGGCCAGCTCGATGATTTCGGGAGCCAGCGGGCCGGGCAGTTTGCCGGCACGTCCCAGAATCATGTTCCAGCTGTCCTTGTCAATCTGATTGAAACGGGGCTTGCCCTGGGCCAGTGCCATGATGTTCATCAGGGCAATGTTCTTGGTGTACTGGCTGAAGGGGGTCACCAGCGGGGGATAGCCCAGCATAGGCCAGATATAAGCCACCTCTTGGAAGAGCTGGATGGTCAGTTCGTCGAAGGTCACCTCGGGTTTGCCGTTCTTCTTCAGGGCCATGTTGATGGCGCTGTGCACACCCTTCAGGTCGCTCATCATGCTACCCATCATGCCGCCCGGCAGGCCGCAGCCCACCAGCATGGAGGTGCAGATACGGTTGGCGGGGTTCACATAAAGGCCCAGGAAGTCGTCGAGGAACGACTGCGTCAGGGCGCGTGCCTCCATATAGGCGCTCATGTTGATGTCCTTCACCAGGAAGCCGTCCTCCTTGAGCATGGCCTGCACACCGATGATGCCGGGATGCACCATACCCCAGGCCAGGGGCTCCATGGCCGTGTCAATCACATCGGCGCCGGCGCGTGCCACCTCGAGGATGGAGGCCATGGCGAAACCAGGGCCGGAATGGCCGTGGTACTGCACGATGATATGGGGATACTTCTTCTTGATTTCATACACCAGTTTGCCCAGCATCGTGGGACGGCCGATGCCGGCCATGTCCTTCAGGGCAATCTCGTCGGCGCCGAATTCCACCAGCTTGTCCACAATGCCCATGTAGTACTCCACAGTGTGGATGGGGGAGTAGGTGATGCTGAGGGCGGCCTGGCTGATCATGCCGGCCTCCTTGGCGTACTTGATGGAAAGTTCAAGGTTGCGCACGTCGTTCAGTCCGCAGAACGAGCGCATGATGTCCACGCCCTGTGCCTTCTTCACTTTAGGCATCAGCTGGCGCACGTCCTTGGGCACGCCATACATGCGAAGGCCGTTCAACGCACGCTCCAGCATGTGGGTTTGGATGCCGGCCTTGTTGAACTCTTTGGTCCAGGCACGGACAGACTTGTTGGGGTTCTCGCCATACATGAGGTTCACCTGCTCAAAGGCACCTCCGTTGGTCTCGATACGGTCGAAGCAACCCATTTTCACGATAGCCGGTGCCACCTGCACTAATTGATCCATGCGGGGCTGGTATTTGCCCGACGACTGCCACATATCGCGGTACACCAAGCTAAATTTTATTTCTCTTGCCATTTATGACACTCCTTTTGTTTGTTATAATGATGTGTTTAATAATTTATTAAAGCGAAAAGAACCTTTTCCCTCCAATCTGCAAATTTACAAACTATTTGTGAATTAAATAAATATTTAAGATAAGTTTAACGTTTGCAGAAAAAGCCATTTAGGGATTACAATGGCAGGACAGAGGAGTGTAGGTAGTTCAAATCCCGCAATTCCATTTTTCTTTGTAACTTTGCAGTTAGAAACAAATATATGCAGTTTATGAACATCTATCTGATAATCATAGCAGTGCTGCCGGTATTCGTGCTGGCTTTCATCGTCTACAGGCAGGACAAGTACGAAAAGGAACCTCTCGGCCAGTTGGTGAAGGCTTTTTTCTTCGGTGCCTTGGCCATCATTCCTGCCGCCATGATGGAGCGTTTCCTGGTGTGGTTCACGCCGCCGTTTCCGGTTGTGAGCGGGGCGTATACGGGTTTCGTGGTGGCAGGATGCAGTGAGGAGCTGTGCAAGCTGCTGATGTTGATGCTGGCGGTGTGGAAAAGCCGCGAGTTCGACGAGTATATGGACGGCATTGTCTATGCCAGTTTTGTGGCGCTGGGCTTTGCCTGTTTCGAGAACATATCCTATGTGTTTGGGCAGGAAGCCTTTGCCGACGCGCTGGTGACGGGTTCTGTGCGTGCGGTGCTGTCGGTGCCCGGACATTTCCTCTTTGGTGTGATGATGGGCTACTACTTTGCCCTGGCCAAGTTCGACCCTGAGCGGCGTCGGCACTATTTGTGGCGGGCATTCTTTATACCGATGCTCATGCACGGCACCTTCGACTCTCTGCTGATGATTCCCGAGAGCATGCCTGCGGGGGCTGGTGTGGTGTCGTCTGTTCTGTTTCTGCTACTGCTGTGGTTCGACATCCGCATGTGGAAATGGGGTGTGCGCCGCATCCGTCACCTACAAGAGCTGACCAAGCAGCAGAATGTAGACCGCAGCCACCCCTTTGCTGGCTTCACATGGGACTTTTGAGTTTACCAGTCCTGTACATGGCGGGCTCCGCTGAAGGCCTTGAAACGGATGCCCACCGACACGGTCACCAGGGTGGGGTTGAGGCTGAAATAGTCTATCCGGTTTGTGTTGCGGTTCTCCCGCATCTCGCCGTAGATGCTGTAGCGTGTTATCTCCTCCTGCTCCCATGACAGCGGAGCCCTGCCCAGCACACAGAAGCTGGCGCCCACGCTCACCATTTTCTTTATCAGTATGCCGACACCCAGGCGGTAGGCAAACGTCGTGGCTGTATTGTAGCGGCAAATCTTCACATTGTTGTAGTCGGCAAATTCCTGCCCGTCCACCGCTGTCCAGTTGCCGTCGGTAAAGGCCAGTGTCCAGTCGCTTATTGTGCGGTGGTTGATGCCGGCCAGGGCCTCGCCGTAAAGGTCGAAGAGGACTGTCAGCGGGTAGCAGTAGCGCACTCCGGCCATAACAGGTATGTTGCGGTATCGCGGCAGCGTCATCTCGTACTGGCTGCACTGGCTGTAGCGCAGAGTGCGGGTCTGCTCGTAGTAGTCCTGCACATCGCGGCTCATGCCGCTCTGCATGAAGTCGCCGGTCAGCACTGCCTCCAGATTGGTGTGGAAGGGCATGGCGTAGCTCAGCTCTATCCCGGCTGCCCATCCGCGGCCGGCACCGGCTTTGTGCTGGTGCCCCTGGGCCAGCATCCACTCGTGGTCGCTCATGCGCGAGTCGGCATAGAAGCCTTGCGGCAGGGTGATGCCGCCGTGCGCATTGACATATATCTGGGCGGCTGTCTGGTTGCAGCCTCCTGCTGTGAGCAGCAGGACAAAGAGGGCGAGAGGAGTGTGTCTTTTCATTGTGTCGGGTATTTATTCGTTTGAGACTATTTGCAGGATGTTTTTCACGTCGATAAGGCGCAGCGGCAATGCCACAGCCAGTCCGACGGCGCCTCCTGCCGCGAGTGCGGCCCACCACGGCATGGCGGGCAGCAGCCACATCGCTGCCGTCACCACGGCGGCAAACAGCAGCAGCCGGAGCAGATAGCCTTTGGCGGGGCGGAGGTGCAGCATCCCCACTGCCACGACAATCTGGGCTATGGCCATAAAGCCCTGGGCTGTCACTGCCGCCCATGCCGAGCCCACGGCCCCGAGGCGGGGTATCAACACCAGGTTGACTGCTATGTTGACTGCCAGCGCGACGGCGGCCAGCAGGTTGAGTTGGCGCAGCTTGCCTGCAGCGGTGAGGAGTGTGCCGAATACATAGGTCATCGAGATAGGCACGATGCCCCACACCAGTATGCTGAAGACGGGTATGTAGTCGGCCACCACGGTGGAAGGCTGGCGGTGGTAGAGCAGCTGCATGAAGAGCTCGCTGTGCGAGGAGAACAGCGCTGCCGCCGTCACGGAGAACACGGTCATCAGCCCCGTCACCATGCGGGTGGTGGCGCCGAGCTGAGCATCGTTTTCGGCGGTCATGCGCGAGAACACAGGCAGCAGTGGCACCGACACCAGATAGGCCACCATGGTCAGTGCATCCAGCAGCCGGAAAGCCCCGGCATAGATGCCCGCCTGATAGGTGCCGAGAGGGTGCAGCCAGGAGAGCAGCAGCGGGTCGATGCGGTTGTATGAGGCCATGAGCAGCACCAGCAGGGCGAAGGGGAAGCTTTTGCGCAAAATGACGATGGCAAAGGCCTTCTTCACCCGTAGCGACCGCAACGAGAAGCGGGCATTGTGTTCCCGCCGTATGCGCAGGATGAGCACGACGAGGGCTGTGGCTGCGGTCACGGTGTAGGCTGCGGTCTGCGCAAGGGCGAACCATTCCACGGTGATGCCCCGTCGGGGTCCCCACAGCATCATGGAGCAGATGGCTATCATCACCACCCGGTCAAGGATGCTGATGACGCTGTCCCACTTGAACAGCATCAAGCCCTCGAAGTTGCTGCGCAGGAAGAGAATCAGGGAGTTGAGGAACTGGTTGAAAGTGAGTATGGCCAACAGTGCGAACTGGCGCGATGAGTAGCCCGCTGCAAGGCCTACCGTAAAGGTGACTACCCCGTAGAGCAGCACCAGCAGCAGCTTCATGCCGAGTATGCCGGGCAGGTGCTTGTCTATCAGTACCGGGTGTCGGGCGATGTTGCGGGTGTTGAAGTTGGTCACGCCCAGGTCCAGCAGGATGTTGAAGATATAGGCAAGGTTGAATATGGTAAAGTAGAACCCGTACTCCACGGTGCCCACGGCATTCTGCACTCCTGTCTCAATGCCCAGAATCCAGAAGGGCTTGATGAGCAGGTTGAGCAGCAGAATCCAGAAGAGGCCGGAGAGGAGTTTCTTTTGCATGGGGGTAGGGGGAGAAGGGTTTTAGGGTTGAAGGGTTGAAAGGTTTTAGGGTTGAAGGGGTTTAGGGGAGGAAGGGTTTAGGGTTAAAGGGGTTTAGGGGAGGAAGGTGTTAGGGTTGAAGGGTTTTAGGGTTGAAGGGTT
>JAEEGI010010001.1_pt1 | contig 20660 bp, 15 predicted proteins | sample 8958751 | NCBI WGS metagenome assembly JAEEGI01 (sample SAMN16246545, study PRJNA631951) | gut metagenome | biome: gut microbiome; feature: rumen; material: KS-attached | host: Bos | place: Iran: Karaj | collected 2018-10 | reverse complement strand
CAAATCTGAGAGCCTTGATGGAATCGATGCAAAGAAAGGATAGAAAAGGATTTGTGGGCACATATATTGTGCCAAACATAGTAGCTGGTTATATTGCGATGCTTTATCCTGAGGCTCCAAATCATCCAATGCAATCATACTATCTAACGAAGAAGGGCAGAGAGTTATTGGAACACCTCTAATAAGTGTTAATTTGCCGTTTCATGGTATTTGAGGCAGTTTGTAAAACCTTGTTGTAGTGGCCGAGTGGTGCAAATGTGGTGCACTTTATAGACACAAAAATCCGCAAGCGACTGATATTCAGTTTCTTGCGGATTATTCTTGGTGATCCGCTTGGGGTTCGAACCCAAGACCCCATCCTTAAAAGGGATGTGCTCTACCGACTGAGCTAGCGGATCTACCTTAAGGGGTGCAAAGAGGTTGTTTTTTAGGGCGGATGGCTCGTTCTAGGCCTAGGCGCGCCCCTCTTCGCAGAAGATTTCTCGGAAATCGGCTGCAAAGGTACAACGTTTTTTTGAATTGGCCAAATGTTTTGGCCTTTTTTTATTCATGTATATGCCAGATGGTGCGAACTTTGCCTGTGATGGCCATATAATTGAGTGCCGAAACGAGCAGAAAGATGGCCAGCGCGATGAGAAGGGTGAGCGGTGAGGGGTGAGGGGTGAAGGGTGAAGAGTGAGGGGCGAGGTCGCCGAACAGCGGCAGGTACCACGCACGCAGGGCAATGACCAGGACGAGGGCTCCGACGAGCACCAGCGCGTTGAGCGCGATGGTGAGCAGGTGGAAAGGCCGCGCCACGCGGGCGGGGGTGTAGCCGATGAGCAGCAGGTTGTCTATCTTTTCGGTGTGCTTCTGCAGGAGCAGGAAGATGCTGAGCAGCAGCACGTAGAAGGCCAGTGCGGAGATGATGATGCCCACGGCAAGTACCACCGTGATGACGATGCGCAGCAGGCCGGCGGTCTTCGATGCGTCGGCATCGGCCGCCTCGGTGTCGTAGTTGTTCTCGCTCAGATAGCGGGCGATGCGCTCGTCGGCGGGGTTGTCGGTCTCGACGATGAGCCGTGCTGCCTGCGGCTGGCGGCCGGGGGAGAGCTGGCGGTTCATGTCGTCGAGGAATGCCTGCGGCACGAGGATGGTGTTCAGCCGGCGGGAGAAGCCCACCACATGGCCGGTCTTCAGCTTCACGTCGTGGGTGCCCGTCAGGCGTAGCCGCACGTTGGCCTTGCCCGCCAGCTTCTCGGAGATGGTGGGCAGGCCCTGGCTGCTGGCGAAGCCGAAATTATAGAGGTTAAGGTAGGCACGGGGGAGGATGATGGGCACCTCGTCGCTCTCGGGGTCGTAGGTCCACCGTTCTGATGTCACGTCGATGAACGTGTCGGGCACTGCCTCGAAGAACATCTCCGTGGAGAACTCCATGCCCATGCTCTGGCTGCCGATGGTGGCGAAGACGCTGAACATGGCGGGCGTGTACTGCCCCAGGTTCTTGACGAAGGGCTGTCGGCGCAGCCTGCCTATTTCCTTCTCGGTGAAGGCCGGCGAGGCCCCGGTGAGCGTGCCCAAGCTGTTGACACGCTTGGTGACGACCACCTGCCCCGGGCGCAGGAAGCTGTCGCTGCCCTCGAAGAGCGGCTTGATGTCGGAGGCCAGCTGCACTGCTGCGAGCACGATGGCCATACCGCACAGGTTGGCGAGCACGAAGCCCGCCAACTGCCATGCGTTGATATGGCGTCCCAGCAGTTTGTTCAGCAGCCGGTTCAAAACAAAAGTTGTTAGAGGTATTCCTTCACCATCTCGACGAGGGCTTTCACGGGATTGGTCTTCTTGCTCTTCGTGGTGATGCGGAAGATGCCCTTGCCGCCTTTCTCATAATAAGCCTCGACGTAGTCGTAGGTTCCGGCAACCTTGTTCATCAGGTCGCGCTCTTCGCTATCAGCGTTCTTGGCAAGGTCGTTCAGCGCACCGAAGTTGAAGCGAATGTAGAAGCCCTTGCCTTTCAGCTCGCTGGCGGGGAATTTGTCGGAAGGCTCTGTGAAGGCCTGCTCGGGGTCGGAGGTGAAGTAGGTCTGGCCATTCTTGAAGCCCAGGCCGAAATAGCCCGTGGTCACAAGCGAGTCTGACTCAAAGTCGTATTCGGTGTTGGGAATGAGGTATTCGCCGGGCGCATTGCTCTCCAGCTCCATGCCAGTCTGAGCCATGAAGAGGTCGAGGGCGTCGCTGTTCTTGGTGCCCACATAGATATTGAACTGGGGCTGCCCTTCTTTGATGTCGTAGAGTTCTGCTGAGAGCGTGCCGTCGAGGTTGTTGACGACTTCTTCAATGAGGGGCATGGCTTCTGCGGCCTCGTCGCCCAGCTCGTTCTCCAGCATGGGCTTTATGATGTCGAAGTATTTCTTCGCGTCGATGTTGAGGAAGGCATTGAGGAAGCGTCCCGACATGTAGCGAGTCTGGTCCTTGCTGATGTCGCCCACAATTTTCTCGCACTCGTTGAAATAGTCTCTCATGGCGCTGGAGAGGGGCAAGTACTCAGAGGCGAGCAGCATCTCGCCGTCGCCGAGAGAGAGGTCTGCCAGATAGGCCATGTCTTCCAGCTTCACGCCTTCAGGCATAGTTTTCTTGGCCTCCTTCATGGCTTCCTTCAACTCGGGCGTGCTGGAAATGAGGTCCTCGAACCCGCTCCCCAGGAAGAGCATCTGCATCAGTCCGTCCTTGTTGCACATCTTCTCGAAGGTGTCGTTGCCGGCCAGTGTGTTCTTGCCTTCGACCCGCTGCTTCAGCGTCTCGATGGTCTCGTCGATGTCGAAAGCCGTTCCGAGGTAGAACCAGTCGGCAGAGTAGACGAGGGCGCCATCCTCTGCACTCACGTACTTGATGCCGCCGTCGGCCTCCTTCACGTCGATATCGAGCAGGTCGGTCACTTCTTCCACCAGTTCCGAAAGTTTGTCCTGACTGGCGATGCAGCCCACCAGACCCAGGTCTGGCTTTCTCTCGATGTCTTCTCCAGCTACATAGAAGAACAGAGGCTCGGAGAAGTCGATGCCCGAAGCCATCGGGTCGTCGATAATCTCAAGTGCCATCTTCCGTAGCTTCTTGGGCATGTCGGCATCGTTGAGGTTGTCTTTCATCCATTTCGAAAGTCCGGATTTGCCGTCGTTCAGGCCCGACTGCTTCTGCATGGTGACGGGGTCGAGGCGAAGTACCACGATGGCATCGTCGGGAATGAGGTTGGCTGACTGTTTCTTGCTGCACGATGTCACTATCAGCAGCAGTGCTGCGCAAAGCGCAAAGATAATAGATAAGCGTTTCATGATTTTGTTGGTTTTAATGAGAATTGTTAAACTGTTCTTTAGGAAGTGCCTCCGGCTCGTCCTCGCGGGTGATGTACCGTTGGTAGTAAGCCATGAGGAGGGTGGTGAGCGGAAGGGCAATGATGAGGCCGATGAATCCCAGCAGGGCACCCCAGATGGAGAGCGACAGCAGCAGGATGGCGGGGTTCAGCCCCATGGCCTTGCCCATCACCTTGGGCGTCACCACCATGTCGATGATGACCTGCACGATGGCAAAGACGGCCAGTGCCGACAGGAGGATGATCCAGAAGTTCTGCCCCGTGTCGGCAGCCTTCAGCAGCGAGAGGAACACGGTGGGCACCAGCGCCAGCGTGTGAAGATAGGGCACCAGGTCCATGATGCCTATGAGTATGCCCAGGCCGATGGCCATGGGGAAGTCGATGATGGTGAAGCCGACGCAGAAGAGGATGCCCATGATGAGGGCCACCGTGCCCTGTCCGCGGATGTAGTTGCTCAGCTCGCGCTCGGCATCGCCGGCCAGCTCCGTCCAGAAGGGGCGGTTTTTCTTGGGGAATATCTTGATCCACGCCGTTGTCAGGTATTCATAGTCCATGAGGATGAAGAACATATAGAGGAGGGCGATGAGTGAGCCGGCGATGCTCACGATGATGTTGGCCGTCTTGCCCAGCACGTGGAACATGTTGGGGATGGCCTCTTTCAGCCCGTTGGTGAATTCGCTGCTCTTCAGGAAGCGTTGTATGCCCTCACGGTTGTTCTCTGTCCATTCGCGGATGGCCTCGGGAATGCTGTGGATGTTGGCGGCATGCTGGATATAGTTCGTGGCCAGCTGGCCCAGCTTGGCAAACTGCTCAATCATGGGCGGGATGATGAGCCAGAGTACCAGTCCCATCACGGCAAGAAAAGCTATCAGCGTGACAACGATGCTGAGCACACGGCTGCGCAGGTGCATCCTGAACTGGACGAACTTCACGACGGGGTGGAGCAGGTAGGCCAGCAGCCAGCCTACGGCAAAGGGCAGCAGCACGTTGCTCAAGTCGTTGATAAGCAGGAAGATGACAATGGTGAGCAGACCGTAGCCCAGCCAGCGCACAAAGATATCGAAAGTAATTGTCTGCCTCATAATCTCTCTCTCAATGGCCCTACTCCCAGCCTCACGCCTCGGCCTGCGACCTAACTGCTTTCTTATAACATTCGCGGCACAGCGGCTCATACTCCTGGGTCTCGCCCAGCAGCACCCGCTTGTCGTTTTCCACCTTGCGGTGGCTCACGTATGCCAGGTTGCCGCAGCGCACACAGATGGCATGCACCTTCGTCACGTCGTCGGCTATGGCACACAGGGCAGGCATTGGCCCGAAGGGCACGCCTCGGAAGTCCATGTCGAGACCGGCCACGATGACGCGCACGCCCCTGTTGGCCAGCTCGTTGCAAACGTCGACCAGGCCCATGTCGAAGAACTGCGCCTCGTCGATGCCCACCACGTCGATGTCGTTGGCCAGCAGCAGGATGCTGGCCGACGAGTCGATGGGGGTCGACGGAATGTGCTTCTGGTCGTGGCTCACCACGTCTTCGTCGGAGTAGCGAACGTCGATGGAGGGTTTGAAAATCTCCACACGCTGACGGGCAAACTGCGCCCTGCGCATCCGCCTGATGAGTTCCTCTGTCTTACCTGAAAACATCGAACCGCACACCACCTCTATCCTTCCAGGACGGTGAGCTTCTCCTGTCAAGTTTGCTGTCATTATGCTTTCTCGATAATTCACTGCAAAGGTACGAATAAGTTGGGAGTTAGGAGTCTGGTGAAGGGAGTTTTTTACGGTGGAAACAGATAAATAATGTTAAATTGGCGCTTTAACTCCTCTATCCTCTATCCTAACTCCCAACTTTTGAGTATCTTTGCCCGCGAAAATGGGCATATTATATATTGTACCCACGCCTGTGGGTAATATGGAGGACATGACGCTGCGCGCCATCCGCATCCTGAAGGAGGCCGATGTGGTGCTGGCTGAGGATACTCGCACCAGCGGTATCCTGCTGAAGCATTTCGACATCCACAAGCAGCTGCTGTCGCACCATAAGTTCAATGAGCACGGCACCAGCGCCGCCATCGTGGGCCGCTTGCTGGCCGGGCAGAACGTGGCGCTGGTCAGCGATGCGGGCACGCCGGGCATCAGCGATCCGGGCTTCTTCCTTGTGCGCGAGGCCGTGCGTGCCGGCATAGAGGTGCAGACGCTGCCCGGAGCCACGGCTTTCGTGCCGGCACTGGTGTCGAGCGGACTGCCCTGCGACCGTTTCACCTTCGAGGGCTTCCTGCCACAGAAGAAAGGGCGCCAGAGCCGAATTGAGGCCCTGCGCGAGGAACAGCGGACAATGGTGTTCTACGAGTCGCCCTACCGCGTGCTGAAGTTGCTGCAGCAACTGGCCGAGGTGTTCGGCCCCGAGCGGCAGGCTTGTGCCTGCAGGGAAATATCGAAAATGCACGAGGAGTGCGTGCGGGGCACGCTGCAGGAGCTGGTAGCCCATTTCACCGAGACGGAGCCTAGGGGCGAGTTCGTGGTCGTCGTGGCAGGCTGCGGGCTGCGGCCTTCGGCTTAAATGAAAAAGAAAAGATATATATATTATAATAAATATTGTGTGACATGAAAAGGATTATGTTTTTTGCGCTGATGGCCGTCATGGTTTGCGGCTGTGGCGAGAAGAAGAGCGGCTTAAGCAATGCCGATCGTGATGAGGCTGTGGAAGCCCTCCAGCGAGAGAATGAACAGTTGCGCAACGAGCAGGATGAGCTGCTGGCTACGCTCAACGAGATTGAAGACGGCTTCCGTGAGATCAATGAGGCACAGGGCCGTCTGACCATCGACCGCCGGGGGGAGGGTGCCGACGCCACCGAGCGCATCCGTGAGAACATGCGGTATATCCAGGAGACGATGGCCCAGAACGCCGAACTGATAGAGAAGCTGCAGTCACGTTTGCGCGAGAGCGGCAACAAGAGCGAGCAACTGAGGCACACCATCGATAACCTGGTGGCCCAGATGGAGCAGAAGAGCGCCGAGCTGGAGCAGCTGCGCGACGAGCTGGCCTCGAAGAATATCCGCATTGCTGAGCTCGAAGAGACGACAGCCAGCCTGAGCCAGGACGTGAGCACGCTACAGGAACAGAACCAGCAGCAGGACCAGACCATCAGCAAGCAAGACCGCCAGCTCAATGCCGCCTGGTATGCCGTCGGCACCAAGCGTGAGCTGAAAGACCACAATATCCTGAAGAAAGGCGACGTGCTGCAGGGTGACTTCGACGCCTCCTACTTCACAGAGATTGACATACGCCGAGTCAGCCAGATCAACCTCAACTCTAAGTCGGCCGACATACTGACCAACCATCCCGCCAGCTCCTATAGGCTGGAGCGCGACCAGAACAAGATCTACACGCTCTACATCACCAACGCCCAGCAGTTCTGGAGCACCAGCAAGTACCTCGTCGTGCAGGTGAAGTAGCAGGGAAAGAGCTTACCAGTCGTCGTCGAATCCTTCGTCCCAGTCGTCGAAACGATGACGGGAGAGCTGCATGTCGCCACCGACGCCCCTCATGCCGTCTACGCCACTGCCGTCACTACCACTAAGAATACATGTGGGCTGAATGATGACCACCTCCATGGTGGGCTTTATATAATTCTTTTTCATAATGTCTGTCTTTTTATTTAGCTTGCGGAAATTGAATTATTGATATCTGAAGGGGTGGGGGAGCAGGCAAGTCTTGGGACTTCTTGCTCCCTTTCACGCCTTCTTACTTTTTCTATTTGACCACGACTTTTTTGCCGTCCCTGATGTAGAGTCCCTTGCGGGTGGGCTGCTGGTCGAGTATCACACCGTCGAGGGTGTACCATTTGTGTCCTTTGTCATTCAGACGCGGGGCGTCGCTGATGCCGGTGGCCTCGCCGAAGTCCATCACAATCTGCCGGGCGGCGCCGTCGGGACTGTAGACATCGGAGGACTTCAGGCGCAGGTAGGCACTGTTGGCCTTCAGGGTGTATTTATCCTCGGCAAGGAGATACCAGTCGATGACATTGTATGCATTGGCCAGGATGAACGTAGTGTACTCGTCGTTGCCGATGGTCTGCTTCTTGCTCACCTCAGTGGCTTCTTTCAGGCCTACCAGCAGGTTGCCTGGGCTGAGCGCATCGGCAGAGTTGATGATGGGTACTTCGAATTCTGTGTCAGCCGTGCCTTTCAGCATCAGGCCTTCACCCTCAGGCACCGCTCCGGCCGGGGTCAGGGTCAGCGTGCCCGTTCCGTTGGCATCATTACTGGTGAACGCACTGGCATAGTAGGCTGTCAGGCCTTCCACTTTGCTGAAGTCCAAAGCGTAGTTGCTGGCGTAGGTCCTGATGCCGAGGGAGTTCATGGCGATGGTGACATGATTCAGCTGCGTCCAATTGCCTGATATCGCTACATTCTGTGCGGGCATGGTGAATGTGTTATCGTTGTTGATGTCGACATCAGCACTCGTATAGCTATTGAAGGTCTTTCCCTCAAGTTCACCGTGGCAGAGGGGAACGGTCTGGGTCGCGCCGCTGTAGATGACTCCGTTGTACTCAAGCGCGTTCTCACCGTATGCAGTGAGGCCGCTCACGTCGTATTCAGTCTTCTCGCCGCTGATGCCGATACCCTCACCAAGCGTGATGCTATAGCCTAAGCATCCTCCAACTTGGTCGGTGCCTTTAATGCCGCCAGGCATGTTGCTGTCTGTATAATAGTTGTTGGTAATGGTCGGTGTTGGATTTGCATAAGAAGTAAATGATTGCACAATGGAACTTTTATTATTACTACTGATATAGTTACCCGTGTAGATGCAGTTCTTCACGATGGCGTTTGAAGATGCTGAGCATATGATGCCCCCGAAATAAGTATTGTTGGAGGGATACTTATCCTCGTCGGTGAATTTTGCAGCACTCAAACAGCCTTCTATCGTTCCATTTTCACAGCTGCCTGCAATGCCACCTGCATAATCGCATCCATACTGCGTCCCACCTATTGTGACGCTGCTCTCCACGCGACAGTTCTTGATGGTTCCCCGGCAGAGGGCCGCAATGGCGCCAACATGGCTACGTACCTTGAAGGTGCAGTTCTTTAGAATGACGTTTTGTACAATACCAGGGCTTTTGATTTCACCGAATAAACCTTGGTATGAATCCCCTGTTATATTAATGCCGCTGATGGAGTGTCCCTGACCGTCGTAGGTGCCTTTGAATTCATTATGACGTGAAATGGTAGCAAAGTTGTTGTCGCACACGATGTCTTCCGTCTGCAGGAAGGTATATCCAGTGCAGTCGAAGTTCGTTTTGTCGTTAAGCGCGGCCAGGTGCCCCAGGTCTTCCTTAGTAGCTATCAGGTAGGTGTTAGTCGCTGTAGGATGAGGTGTGAAGTCGCTGATATTGACGTTGCGGATGGAGAAGGTGCGCTCGAATGAACCTTCATAGCTGCCCTTACCTGTTAAGGTGAATGTTATGGTAGTGATACCATCGTTAGTGCTGCCAGTTGTATAAGTCCTTTCGAAGTCGGTATCTTCTGTCAGCGTGATGGGCGTCGTGCCCTGATAGAAGGTGACGGTGATGGCGGGATGGTTTGTGCCGTCATCGAGATAGGGTTCCTCAGAGAGTCCGCTGATAACGGTGTTCTCGTCGGTCATCACATAATGTGCCGTGGAGGTATAGTAGCTGCCGAAATCTGTCTTCGACACGGAACCGCTGAGTTCATTTCCTATCATGTCCTTGACGGTACCACTGATACTGTTAACCTTCAGCACCGTGCCAGCATCTGCGGTGATATTACCTCTGAAAGAAAGCACGTTGGTGCCGTCGCCACCCAAGTAGTCAAGAGTGCCCCACGACGTGTAGAGCTTGGGCCTTCCTGTCGCTGGCACAGTGACGATTTCGCTGAAAGGTACGCTGACGGTGACGCGATTGTCCTTTTGGTAGGGACCGGACGATACGACTATATCACTGTTTTTTGCCGTCGGGGCTTTTTTATCGACGATGGCAAAACGAACAAAGAGATCCTTAAAGCCCCATGTATCATTATTGTCTCCTGCTGCGTCGAAGCGTACATTGATCTGATTAACCGTAGGATCCAAGACCACTGCACCCGATTGTGGGTCACGATTGTCAGCTTCTGACTTGAAGGCTTGCTTGTATAAATAGCTGTCAAAATAAGAACACTCAGATAATGACCACGTCAGGTCACTCTGGAGGGGGAAATTCATCAATTGGTCAGTTTTACAGATTTTGGGGTAAGTCGTATTACCATGTGTCTCGCCTTTGCTTAACTCAAAACATGCCTTGTAGAGCGAAGTACTTGGGGTGGCGACTGTACCGTTTTGATCAGAACCGTCGAAGGACGTGCTGTTGTCTGCCAGAATCTGAATATACTGGTAGCCGTCATCCTTCTCCTTCATGGTGAAGCAGACAGTGGCGTACATCTTGTTGCCAATGGCGTTTAGATAATTTTGTATAACACTGGTGCCAAGACTGGAATCCATGATGTAAGAGAACAGGTTGGCCGTAGAGATGTTACAAAGCGTTTTGTTGCTGTAGTCATAGCTGTCGTCAATCCAGACGTAACCGTCACTTACGTTGTGTGTGTTATTCGAGGAAGGATTGTAGGACACGTCATAATAGTCCAAATACGAGTGGCGGGTTGGTGTGCTATCGAAAGAATCATAGTACACCAGAAGTCCCGGCTTGTTCACATGTGCGTTTGCAAATTTATATATGTTATTTGGTGTAAAGGTTCTTACTGTGGAGGCTAGGATAAAACCATTCATGTCAAGCACCTCAAAAACGTATTTGCGATTCTCCTTTTGAAAGCGGTACAGCTGATCAATATCTGACCAAGTAGCCTCGTCGACGGTAACTAGCTTCTCATCTTCATCCACATCAAAGGTGACCTCGCCGGAGACAGCGGTAAAGTTTTTACCAGCCATAGCCGAGAGGGTCGCAGTGCGGTATTTGACGGTCTGCACTGTTGTTTTTTCCGTGCGCTTAATTGTAAATTTGTTGTTGCCATTGTTGGTCACAGTAAACGTGTTTACAGCCCATGCTGTCTGCCCCGTCGCCAGTGCCGCTATCGTCAGCAGTGCGATGAGGACTTTGGTTTTGAATGATTGTCTCATTTTTCTGTAGTTTTTATGATTGTTTATGTGTGATTGTTTCCTGTTGTACTATGAGTCGGTTTTCTGCTGTCTGCCCCGTTGTCGTCGATAGCGTGCAATGATATAAAAGAATGCCGCCCACATCGCCACGTAGAAAATGGCGAAGGGGATGGTGAACCATAGCGGCATATCGAAGAAACTTTCCATGAAGTGAAGGTCGATGGTTATTGATAAATGGTGTATGGGTACAAATTTAAAGTATTTTACGCACATGTGTATAGCAAAAACCGTGGTTGGTGTACAAAAATGAACTTTTTGGGTGTGCGAAAACGCGTTTTTTGTACATTTCCTTGTCTTTTTGCTTACTTTTTTGTATCTTTGCAGCATGATTACCATTGGTGAGATGCAAATCAGCGGGATGCTGGTCATGGGACTGCTGGCGCTGACGCTGGCCCTGCAGGTTCCTCGGCGTTCGGTGCGTCATGCCTCATTCGGTCAGGCGCGGTGGCTGATGGTTGCCGGCTTGGCGCTGATGTCGGTACAGTTCCTGCTGCAATACGTCTTGGGCCTGCGCCAGATGGGCGTGACACAGGCCGTGTTCTGCAACCTGCTCTTCTTCCTGCCCAGCTGTACTTGCATCAGCCAGGCCATCCTCTTCCTTCAGCGTCAGGGCCGCTTGAGCCGTGCGGAGTGGTCTGCGGGATGGGTGGTATGTGGCGTGGCCATCGTGCTGTTGGTGCTTACTGTGCTCACCGACGGCCTGCCGCTGCAGGCCTTCTCCTGGCCTTTGCGTGTGGCCGAGTATGTCTGTGCCGGCCTTTTCATCCTTATTCAGGGCTATTATTTCCTCAAGCACTATAAGGAATACCAGCGCATGACGAGTGCGGTGGACGAATATTTTGACCGTGAGCGCGACGACCTGCTCCACTGGATGGATTTCCTGGCCAAGCTGCTGGCCGTGGCTGCGCTGTTCCTGCCTTTGGTCATCTTCATGCAGGGCAGCCTGCTCATCGCCTTCTCCGCCTTCTATTTCTTTGCCGTCTACTACTGTGCCGTCAGCTTCTACCGCTACGGCATCAGCTCCGACTCCCACCGCGTGGATGAGGCTCAGCAGAGCCACTTCTACGACGAGGCTATGGCTTCTACATCTACGCTGTCTGCCTCCGAAGCCCCGTCAAGCCCGTTGGCACCGGCGGTCACCCTCACCGACGCAGACCGCCGGCGTGTAGAGCGGGCTGCGCAGCAGTGGGCGGAAGCGGGCAACTGTCTGAAGCCCAACCTGACGCTGACCACCGTGGCTGCCGAGGTGGGCGTGCAGCGCTATCTGCTGAAGGCATGGCTCCAGCGTACAGACTGGGGGAAGCTGAGCAGCTGGCTGAACCACCTGCGCACGGAGGAGGCGAAGCGCGTGATGACCGAACACCCCGACTGGAGTCTCGACTCCGTGGCCAGCCACTGCGGTTTCACCACCCGCAACTATTTCCACCATGTGTTTCTGGAGCAGACCGGCACGACGCCTGCCAAGTTCCAGCGTGCCTTCTCCTCTGCTGCTGATTCTGCCTGAATAGGACAAAATGTAAATAAAGAAGTGATTTATCTGTCTTTTCTTTTGGTTTGTCAGATTATTTTTCGTAACTTTGCAGCTAGAAAACTAATATACTTACTTATCAACCGTTTACAACAGTATTTCTTATGAATCGAAAACTGCTTTCCTGCGCCCTCTTCATGCTGGGCGCGCTCTCACTACAGGCTCAGCACGTGATGGACGTGCAGACGAAGAAGCTGGGAGCCCCCGTACAGTCAACGATGTACGGCATCTTCTTTGAAGACATCAACTATGCTGCCGACGGCGGCCTGTATGCTGAGATGGTGAAGAACCGCTCGTTCGAGTTCCCCCAGCGGCTGATGGGCTGGCGTGCCTTCGGCAAGTTTGAGGTGCGTAACGACGGACCCTTCGAGCGCAATCCCCACTATGTGCGGCTCTCCTACTCCGGCCACAACGATAAGTTTACCGGTCTGGAGAACGAGGGCTTCTTCGGCATCTCCACCTTTAAGGATGCCACCTACCGCTTCTCCGTCTGGGCACGCTGTCCGGAGGGTGGCAGCTCGACGCTGGAGGTGAGCCTGGTCGACGACGACACCATGGGCGAGGACCAGCGCTTTGCCACCGTGAAGGTGGAAGTCAGCGGCAAGGAGTGGAAGAAATACACCGCCGAGCTGAAGTCGCCGCGCACAGAGCCGAAGGGTAGCCTGCGCATCTTCCTGGCCGGACGGAAGGCGACGACCGACGTCGAGCATGTCTCACTCTTCCCCACCGACACCTGGAAAGGCCGTGAGAACGGTATGCGCCGCGACCTCGCACAGGCCCTGGCCGACATGCATCCCGGCGTGTTCCGCTTCCCTGGCGGCTGCATCGTCGAGGGTACCGACCTGGCCACCCGCTATAACTGGAAGAACACCGTCGGCCCGGTGGAGAACCGTCCGCTGAACGAGAACCGCTGGCACTACACCTTCGGCCACCGCTTCTTCCCCGACTATTTCCAGAGCTACGGCCTGGGCTTCTTTGAGTTCTTCCAGCTCTGCGAGGACTTCGGCTGCGAGGCCCTGCCGGTCATCAGCTGCGGCCTGAGCTGCCAGTTCCAGAACCCCGACCCCACGAAGCCCGGCGTGCACGTGCCCGTTGACCAGCTCGACGAGTACATACAGGATGCCCTCGACCTGGTGGAGTTCGCCAACGGTCCTGCCGACTCGAAATGGGGTAAGGTGCGTGCCGACATGGGCCATCCTGAGCCTTTCGGCCTGAAGTTCCTTGGCGTGGGTAACGAGCAGTGGGACTACGACGAGCAGCACGGCGGCTTCGGCCCGGTCTTCACCGAGCGCCTGAAGAAGTTCAGCGACGCCCTCCGTGCCAAATATCCCGAGCTGAAACTCATCGGCACCACTGGCCCGAACAGCGAGGGCTGGGACTTCGATCTCCTGCAGCCCCGCATGAAGGAGCTGAAGGTCGACCTCTACGACGAGCACTACTACCGCAACGAGCAGTGGTTCCTCAGCCACGGCCTGCGCTACGACAGCTACGACCGCAAAGGACCGCGCGTCTTCGCCGGTGAATATGCCTGCCACGGGCGCGGCAAGAAGTGGAACCACTTCGAGACCTCCCTCTATGAGGCTGCCCACATGACGGGCATCGAGCGCAATGCCGACATTGTGCACATGGCCACCTACGCTCCTCTCTTCGCTCATGTCGAGGGCTGGCAGTGGCGTCCCGATGCCATCTGGTTCGACAACCTGCGCTCCTTCTGCTCCGTCAGCTACTACGTGCAGCAGATGTTTGCCATGAACAAGGGCACCAACGTGCTGCCGCTCACCATGGACGGCAAGCCCGTGGCCGGACAGGAAGGCCAGGACGGACTCTTCGCCTCCTCTGTGTTCGACAGCCAGACCGGCGAGGTCATCGTGAAGGTGGTGAACACGTCGAAGCAGCCGCAGCCTGTCACGCTCAACATCAACGGCATCAAGGGCGACCGCACGGCACAGACGCTCACCTTGCAGTCGGCAGGCGGGCTGGACGATGAGAACACGCTCGAACAGCCTGAGAAAATCACACCCAAGAAGGGATCAGTGAGCTGTGTGGCCGGCGGGAAGAATGTGCTGGTGGTCAGCGACCAACTGCCGCCAATGGCCTTCCGTCTGTACAAGATAAAGAAGTGAATTATTTCGACAAAGTATAAATTGAGAAAATTCATACCTAAAAGTTGGTATAATTCAGAAAAAGTTCTTATCTTTGCATCCTCAAATCATAGTATTAACAAACCAAATTAATTAAAACAGAAAATTATGGCATACGTAATTGGTGACGACTGTATCTCTTGCGGTACATGTCAGGGTGAGTGCCCAGTAGAGGCTATTTCTGAAGGTGCAGACAAGTATGTAATCGACGCTGACGCTTGCACGGAGTGCGGCACTTGCGCTAGTGTTTGTCCGTCAGAGGCCATCAGCCTTGGCTAATCTCTAGCATTAGCATTTTCATAAACCAAAAAACGAAGGGGCATCCGCAAGGGTGCCCCTGTCTTGCGTGATAGAAAAAAGCACCGAAACATTTGGCATTTCGGAGTTTTTTATGTATTTTTGCAGCATCATAATCTATAATAGATACAAAATGGGAACATACATCAGCATCGGGAACGCCGGGTTCCAGTCTGCCCGCAATAGTGAGTACGTCGACAAGTCGGGACTGATAGCAGTGATTAACAGCACGCTCTATACGGAACGCCGTTTCAGCTGCGTGTCGCGCTGCCGCCGCTTCGGCAAGTCGATGGCGGCGAAGATGCTCTGCGCCTACTACGACCAGTCGTGCGACTCCCGCTCGCTGTTCGCCGACCTGCAGATTGCCTCCGACCCGTCGTTCGAGAAGCACCTCAACAAGTATCCCGTCATCTACCTTGACATGAGCGGCTTTATGAAGAATATTCACGATGCCGATATTGTCAGTCTCATGGAGGAGAGACTGAGGAAGGATGTTGCGGAAGCCTATCCCGACGTAGAGGCCTGTGAGGATGACAGCCTGATGGACAGCCTGCTGCGCATTGCCACCGCTAGGCATCAGCAGTTCATCTTCATCATCGACGAGTGGGATGCTATCTGCAGGGAGCACCAGTCAGGTTCGACAGCCATGGATCAGTACGTGAACTGGCTGCGCAGCATGTTCAAGGATGTGAATGCCAGCCGCGTCTTCGCTGCTGTGTATATGACGGGCATCCTGCCCATCAAGAAATATCAGACACAGTCGGCGCTGAACAACTTCATGGAGTACTCCATGGTGTCGCCTGCCCAGATGGCACGTTACTTCGGTTTTACGAAAGACGAGGTGAGGCAGTTGGCCGAGAAGCACGGCATGGACTTCGACGAGCTGGAGAAGTGGTACGACGGCTACCAGATAGGTGGCGAGCATTCGATGTTCAATCCCAACTCCGTGATGGAGGCCATCAACCAGAGATGGTGCGAGAGTTACTGGGCCTCGACGGCGGCCTACGACACGGTGGCCACCTATATTAAGATGGACTACGAGGGCTTGCGGCGTGACATCACCGACATGCTGGCCGGAGGCCGCTGTAAGGTGAACCCCAAGAAATTCATGAACGACCTGCACGACGTTCGCTCTCGCGACGACGTGCTTGCCGTGCTCATACACCTGGGCTACCTTAGCTACGACCGTGAGACGCGTGAGTGCTACCTGCCCAACCGTGAGGTGGCCGACGAGATGGAGGCAGCCGTTGAGGAGAACAACTGGAAGCCCGTCATCGAGGCCATCGAGGCCTCGGAGCGCCTGCTCGGCTCCCTGCTGCGTGGCGATGCCGAGGCCGTGGCCGCCGGCGTGGAGCGGGTGCACCGCCAGGAGGTCAGTCTGTTCAAGTATAACGACGAGAACAGCATGGCCTGCGTCATCAGCCTGGCCTTCTATGCCGCCCGCAACGACTTCCATGTGCACCGGGAGTATCAGACGGGCGACGGCTATGCAGACCTGGTGCTGATTCCCCGCAAGAATGTCAATAAGCCCACCGTGGTCATCGAGCTGAAGTACGACAAGACTGTTGGAACTGCCATCGACCAAATCCATCAGAAGCACTACCCGGAGAAGGTGGCCGACTACACGGGCGACATCCTGCTCTGCGGCATCAGCTACGACCGCGAGGCGAAGACCCACAACTGCCGTATAGAGCACTGCACGGTCTGAAAACATTCCACTGCGTGTAGGGACAGACCTTGTGTCTGTCCGCAAGCGGAAGAAGTAACTTTTGCGGCCGCGGACAGACACAAGGTCTGTCCCTACAGTCGTAGAACCGGGCCAAGTGACAGGCTTTAGACCACAGACTTTTTGACTACAGATTATAGACAACAGACGATGTATCGTAAAGGCGTATTTTCTTTTCTGCTGCTCCTGCTTCTTACCGCCTGCGGCGAGAGCCACGAGCAGATGCTCCGGCAGCTGGAGGAGCTGGAGCGGATGAACCGTGCAGACAGCGTGATGCAGAACGACACGCTGGCCGAGCACCTTGTCCGCTATTTCGACCGCCACGGCGATGCCAACGAGCGTATGCGCGCCCACTATATCCTCGGCCGCACCTACGCTGACATGGGGGAACTCCCACGCGCCCTTGAAACTTACTATTATGCTGCTGATTTAGCAGACACCACTTGGGCATACTGCGACTTTTCCACGCTAAGTAGGATTCACGCTCAAAGTGCTGACATTTTCCACAAACAAATACAGCCCCGTAGTGAACTGAAGGAGTTGAGCCTGGCTGCTTATTATGCACGGAAAGCAAATGACACTGTACAAGCGATAGAATGTATTACTCGAGAGGCAGGTGCATATAAATACCTGAACCTGCACGATTCTGTCATCTTAATAAAGGAATACGCTTCTCGTATGTTTAGGGAAATTGGCAAGAATAAACGAGCAGCCCAAACTTTAGGAAGTTCTATAACCTCGCTTATTGATATTGGCGAAATTGATAAAGCTAAAGAATATCTTGACATTTACGAACATGAATCAGGGTTCTTCGATGAAAATGGGGATATTTCTTCCAACCATGAAATTTATTATTATATTAAAGGTAGATATTGTCTATGTGTGAATCGTCTTGATTCTGCTGAATTTTATTTTAGAAAGCTACTAGTAAGAGGAAAGACCCTAAATGATGCCATTGCAGGTAATTTGGGCTTGCAAGAAGTATTTTCAAGGCGAGAAATATCAGATTCTGTAGCAAAATATGCAAAGACAAGCTATGAGCTCAATGATTCGGCCTATTCTCTTTCTGAAATGATGAACATTCAGCGATTTCAAGCTTCCTATAATTATAGTCATAATAAACTGCTTGCAGAGCAGAAAGTTAGAGAAGCAGAACGTGCCAATGCCCGTATAGCTATTATGATATCGATTTTTGTTATTATTTCATTGATATCAATTTATGTGTTTTCCATTTATAAAAGTCGAAAAGAACGGGAATTGTTAAATTACAGTAATAATCTTGAGAAGTTGGAGCGGGCGCAGACCGAGTTGTTGGAACTTTATTCGTCGGAGTCACTGCAATCAGAAAAGCAAAAAAGAGAAATAGCAATATTAAAAAAGGATTTAGAATTATATCAAGCTAGTATTTTAGATTATCAGAATAAAATCTTAGCAAGAGATACTGAAAAGTTAGAAGAACGACTCTGCAATGCACCGATTGTGAAACATTTGAAAGATTTGACCACAGCAAATCCATATCAGCCTGCATCTTCGAAGGACATGAAACAATTGCGCCAGCTCGTCAACGATGAAATCCCTCACTTCTATGGAACTCTTAACAAGCCAGAATACATTCTTCGTCCTATTGAATACGATATAAGCCTTCTCGTACGTTGTCATTTTACGCCATCAGAAATATATAAGCTTACTGGGACTTCTGATGCCTATGTTGCTAAAATACGAAAGACGTTGCTTGCTAAAATATATGGAATAATAGGAACTCCCAAGCAGTATGACAGCAAGGTTATGTCTATAAAATAGGTGATTCAGACAGATATACTTTACGTATAGGCAGGTATTGGCAGGTATGCTTACTACAAATAGGCAGGTTTTGGCAGGTCTTTCATGCTAAAAATCCTTTGTCTATTTATCTTTTTATTCTACTTTTGCATCCGATTTTTTATTATTAACTTAAAAAACAAGGATGTATGAAAAAAAGAATTAGTAATTTATTTTTGTCTTGGGGGAGTTTCTCTTTCTATTGCCCAGACTACAGAATTAGTTATTATTCCTCTGACAATTGTTGATGAGAATTCGTCGGATGGTGGCACTACAAAGGATGGCCATGCTCCATTACTCATTACTCAGGACAACTACATTATTACTTTTCCTGCTGATTTGGTGGACTATACGCTTGAGCTTCGAAATAATGAAGGGCTTGTGGTATATTCTACTTTCTTGCCTTCTGGTACGACACAAGTTGTTCTTCCTACCACTTTGTTTGGTAATTATGAACTACGTCTTGTAACTGAAACCTATTATTATATAGGTAATATCAATCTTTAAATACCTCTATTGGGAGAGTGTGGAATACCTCAATGTATCCACCTCATATTTAATAACGTTTTTATAACCTTTTTAAAAACTTACAATCATGTTAAAAGTTTTAAAACAAGCAAAAATCCGCCATTTCATCGTAGTGGCGATGTGTTTCTTCGCCCTTTCGGCCAGTGCCCAACTGAAAGTATCAACAAACGGCTACGCTGCATTTGCTAACACTAATTCTCCTTTGTCGCCTATTTCTGTCGGCTATGGAGGCAACAGCAATTATCTTGTGGCCATTTCAGGGAATAAGAACGGCATCTTGTCCCAAACCATGAGTACCCAGACCGGATTCCGCTATGGTGGAAGGTTTACTGCACCGGTTCAGGGTATTTCAGGTTACAATATCGGAGCATTTGGAGAAGCCATCAACAATACCACATCTTATAATTCAGGGCGCTCGTATGGTGTCTATGGCCAGGCGAGCAATGCCACGAGTGGCTATAACTATGGTGTGTTCGGTAGCCTGAAGGGTTCTCATAACGGTGCTGCGGTCTATGGAACGACATACGGTGACGATGGCACGGACACGGGAGGCTTCTACGCCGGCTATTTCTATGGGAACACTAAGGTCTCAGGAACACTGTATGTAACGGGAGGCATCAGCGGAACCATGCTGAGCAAGGGCTTCAGCAGCGGCAATTCCGGCATGCAGGCAGAGTCGGTATATGGCGTGCGCAGCGGGGAAAGTGCAGAGCTGGCATCAAGGCTGTCAACTCTGGAGCTGGTTGCTTTTTCCCAGGAGCCGGAACGGGATGCTGGCAAGGTCCAGAACAGCGACGCGGACACCATAGCTGCGCCACGTATGGTGGGCATCGTGGAGAAACAGGCAAACGAGCGGCAGCACTATGCCTTATCCGTCGAACAGCTGGAAGCATCGTTCCCTGAGCTGGTCTATGAGCAGGAAGACGGCAGCAAGGCCGTGAACTATGTGGAGCTGGTTCCCGTACTGGTACAGTGCATCAACAATCTGAGTGCCCGTGTTGCCGAACTGGAGGGCGACGGTATGAAGAGGCCTGTAGCCGTCCAGAGCGAACAGACCGGGGATATGCACCAGGCACAAGTCTATTACCCCATCACCGTTGACGGGAAGACGATAGGCAACAAGAGGGTGAACATGAAAAAGTAAAACCTAAAGGAAGACCGTTATGAAAAAGTTATCAATAGCGTTGCTGCTTTTCCTGTTTGTCAGCTTTTCTCAATATAGAGTCAATGCCTTCGGAATGGGTTCCGACGCAGGTGTTCCCGACATAGAAGCATCCCGGTCGTCGAACATAGTAGTGGGGAACGGGGTTACATATATCCTTACACAAGGTATTACACTGGGAAATTCCGATACCATTAAAGTGCTATATGGCGGAACCTTCGTTGTCGATGGCTGTACCATTCAGAATGCCAATTTTCAGCTGGTGTCAGGCAGTACGGTGATTCTCCGTAACAATGCTTCGGTCATCATGGCGGCCGGCAAGGAATTCCTGGCTCCTGCAGGGGCTGTCGTTGAAATCTCAGAAGGAACAATCGAGTATTAAGGTGTGCAATATTTAAGCGTAAAAGACATATCCTCCAATCCTGCCTTTTCTCTTAACTTTTCTTATACCCATCTCGCGACCAACACCCCTCCCTCAACCCCTCCCATTAGAGGGGCGGGGGGAGCGGCGGAGTCCTTTTCGCCGCTTTTCCCGCCGCATTTCCCAATGTGGGTGAGAATAGTTGGCCACCGTTCTCCCCGCCTTTGTAAGGGGAGGGGTTGGGGGCGGGGTGCTGGCCGCTCTCTAGAGATGGGCATAAAGTCAAATTGTTGCCTAAATCATGAAAAAGTAATAAACACAGCTCAAACGAAAATCAAATTTAACACTCCTACTTGCAGGATTATGCTGTTTGCTGCATTTTACTTACAGATATCTTTCAAATAATCAGGAATGAAAAAAACTCCATTACTGCTGCTGGCCCTCCTGGCCGTTCTCCCGCTTCCTGCCCAGAGCAGCCTCTTTGAGCAGATGAAGGACGGGCTGGACGAGCATTCCCTCCCGCTGGTGAACCTGACGGTCGACACCACGGTGCTGGACAGGTACAGCTTTGTGCCGGGGGAGATAGAGATTGCC
>JAEEGI010009999.1_pt1 | contig 20661 bp, 21 predicted proteins | sample 8958751 | NCBI WGS metagenome assembly JAEEGI01 (sample SAMN16246545, study PRJNA631951) | gut metagenome | biome: gut microbiome; feature: rumen; material: KS-attached | host: Bos | place: Iran: Karaj | collected 2018-10 | reverse complement strand
AAAATGACCAGAAAACCGGGTAAAAACCCCTTCAAATTTCATCAGACTTTTTTGGTTTACTTTTAACCACATGTCTTTACTTTCATTTGAGCCCTTTCTCCGGGATGACATTTACGTCTGCATTTATTATTTTAGGATTCGGCTCCCGTAAACATTCTGTATTTCAGCTTCTTACGCGGATTTGTCACTAAGCAAAAATTTTTTTTCTCGCCATTTATCTCCCGACAAAACGAGAAAATCACATTTAGATTATTGGGTCTAGGTATTGCATTGGTTGTGCCAATGGATTGGATGCGCTTATCTGGATTTTCCGTGCATATATTGAGATGGGAGTGATGCAACAAGGTGATGAGGTGATTGTTCCGGCAAATACTTACATTGCTACAATTCTTGCTATTACAGAGAATGGTTTGAAGCCTATTCTTGTTGAGCCTAAACTTAATACGTTGGAGATTGACGATGATCTTATAGAAGCAGCCATTACTCCGAGAACTAAGGCTATTGCCATCGTGCATCTCTATGGACGTAATGCCTATACAGAGAAGATTGGCGCAATATGCAAGAAGTATAACCTGAAGCTTGTTGAGGATAATGCACAGGCGCATGGCTGCAAACATGCTGATGGCAGAATGACTGGTTCTATAGGTGATGCGGCAGGCCATAGTTTCTATCCTGGTAAAAACCTTGGCGCTTTAGGTGATGGTGGAGCGGTTACCACTAATGACCCAGAGTTGGCTGCTGCAGTTCGTGCGTTGGCAAATTATGGTTCTCAGAAGAAATATGTGTTTAAATACACAGGACGTAATAGTCGACTAGATGAGATTCAGGCTGCTGTCTTGGATGTGAAGTTGAAGTATTTAGTTGAGGATAATGCTCACCGCAAAGAAGTGGCTAATATGTATTATGATGGCATCAAGAATCCTCTAATTACATTGCCAGATAGATTAAATGATGAGCAGAATGCTTATCACTTGTTCCCGATTCTGGTTGCTGAAGGCAAGCGTGACGCCCTGCATGATTATTTAGAGAAGAATGGTGTGGGAACAGTGATTCATTACCCCATTGCACCTCATAAGCAGGAGTGCTATAAAGACTGGAATGGGATAAACCTGCCTATCACAGAGCAGATTGCAGATGAAGAACTGAGCTTGCCGATAGGACCTTCGATTACATTGTCGGAAATTAAGGAGGTAGTAACATTGCTTAACAAGTTTATTTAGATTTATTTATCTTATTACACAGAGATGAATCAAACATCGATTTTTGATGTAGAAAAGGGCTATAAATTTTGGAGTAGGGGGCAGAAAGGAGATTTTCTGCTTTCCTTTGTTGCACTTAGCCAGATCTTATTGAGTGCTATACAGGGAGCAATGATTGCGATGAGGTTTTCAGATGAAACTTCATCTCAAGTCAGAATTAGTATGTCTATAATAACAATCATTATTGCAGTTCCTGTATTAATTAAAAGAAAAACAAGATTAGTAATAGCCACTTATTTTGCCGCATTAGCAGTTTATTTGTTCCATGTTGTTTGTTACCCTGATACAATTGTATATTGGCATTCTGAGGCTTTCAAATTCACGTTCCCAATTTCTATTCCATCAGCTCTTTGTATTATAGCTATCAAAGACAAGAATATTTTTAACTATGTTCTTAAAATAATAGCTTATCTAACTGGAGCATTATGCTTGCTATATGGAATGCGTGTCTTAATGGGAACTTATGATTTGGGGTTTTCGTATAATCAAGGTTTTGGCTATATGTTATTGTTTCCCATCTTGGTTCTCTATTATCAAAGGAAATGGTATTCTTTACTTATATCTGCTATACTTTTTTTGTTTTTGTTGCTTTATGGAGCAAGAGGTCCGGTACTTTCAATTGCGATATTTTTTGTATATGTTTTCATCAGTAAAAAGAAATATTTATTATTGGTAGTTACCTTAGTGGCAATTACGACAATAATACCTTTGTTGAACTCTACACTTGAATCACAAGGACTTTCATCCAGAACACTTGAACTCTACTTGTCCGGAGAAATCGATGCTGGAAACGGTAGAGATGCTATCAATGATCAGATTGAAAAAGGTATACAAGAAAACCCATACGGATGGGGCTTGTTTGGTGATAGGGTAATTACACATGGAGCAAACAATGCTCATAATTTTATAAGAGAAATATTGGCTGAATTTGGCCTATATTTGGGGTCAATGGTTCTTCTGTTCTTCTTATATCAGATTGTAAAAAGATTCATAAAGGTAAAAGGTGAAGACAGGGATTTGTATTTCTTGTTTTTCTGTGCATGCTTTATTCCTACTTTGGTTTCAGGTTCTTATCTGACTAATACTTATTTTTCCCTTTTTATAGGAATCATGTTCTTCCTTCCCCATTTTTACAACAAACGTCAAATGAATAAATATAAAGTAATAGGGAATTCAAAAGCACTTGTTTCAAATTATAGGAGATTATATGAATAATAAAAAGATAGCTTATGTAGTGTTGTCTTGTGACCCTTATTCTGATATTTGGGATGCATACGGGCAACTGTTCCAAAGATTTTGGCCTGACTGTCCATTCGATTGCTATATGGCCTCACACCATAAAAGCTTTGAAAAATATGGGTTCAAGCCTATCCTTTTAGGCGAAGATATCAGTTGGAGCCACGGACTTATAGTTCTATTAGACAGGCTTGAGGAGATGGGGTATGAGTATGGTATGATTGCTTTTGATGACTTGATGCTTTACGAAAAAGTTGACTCATCCTATGTTAAGTCTGCTATAGACATTTTTCTTGCAGAAAACGGAGATTGCTTAAGGTTTGTGACTGAAAAGGCTCCAAAATGCTATAAGCACAATGAGTATTATGGAAAAATGGCTGTTAAGGCACCATATAGAGTAACTCTAGGCTTTACACTATGGGATCTTAAAGCATTAAGAAAAATAACTATAGAAGGCGAGTCTGCATGGCAATTTGAGAAAAATGCTACAGAACGAAGCTTTGATTTTAGGAACTTCTATTGCACTTGGAAGAGTCCCTTTAAGTTCCTTAATCTGATAATCAAGCGTAAGATTGATATTAAAGAGTATGAAAAATTAAAAAAGATCTTACCTGATGCTACGTTCGAAAGAGAAATGGTAGTTGTCAAGGGCGAGAAGTTTAGGGGTGTTTTCTTAAAGGCATTTTTGAAATATGTCCCTATAAAATGGCAGTATCCAATATATAGGTATTTCTCAAAACCAATTAATATCTGATGGGAAAGCAAAGATTGATTTGGGCAGATTCGCTTAAGGGCATTCTTATAGTACTTGTAGTCTTGGGTCATGCTATCCAAGGTGTGTATGGGGAGGATGTTGAGAGTAACCGAATATGGAATATCATTTATTCCTTTCATATGCCAGCATTTTTTGCCATAAGTGGTTTCTTCGTAAAGCCTGTATGGGGGGGGTATAATTCGATTTTTAGGCGAGTACTACAGTTGCTTATTCCCTATTTTGCATGGGCGTTTTTGAAGTTGATGGTAAACCAGAGCCTAAGTTGGAATACTGTTTCAAAAATAGTAACAGACCCTGTTTCATTTTGGTTCTTATGGGTACTCTTTTGGGTATATATTATTTTCCAGGGTTCATTGTTCTTGCAGAGATGTTTTAAGGGGCGTTTTAACCATGTTTGTATTGTCGTAGCATTGGTGCTCATTGGTATCATGGCATTATGTAGCACTAAGTTGTTTGCGTTTCATCTGATTGCCTACTACTTTGCTTTCTATGTCCTTGGCTATTATATGGGCTCTTATAAATTACTATTTATAAAATCAAGTTATGCCTTGAGTTTTTTATCTGTAATATGGTTTTTCCTTGCATGGGGATGGTCTATGCATAATTTACCATCATGGATGCCTGCAATACCAGTTATGCCATCGTCAATTATTCAAATGGGTTATCGCTTTTTAACTGCTTTTATTGCAATTGTAGTGTTGCTTAATGTCGCTCCGCATCTTTTATCTTCTCAAAAGAGTATTAATAAAAGCATGGAAACACTTGGTTTCTATTCGCTTGGTATTTATGTTACTCATTATCTAATAATTTGGCCGATAGCAGAAGTCATCGCAACAAATAGTAATACAATAAATATATTGTTGACATTTACAGTATCATTGGTTTTGTCAATAATATCGGTTTGGCTTTTAAATAAGAATAAATTTACAGCAGCTATATTACTTGGGAAGGTACCGAAGAAATGAAAAAAAGAATAGAATTACTTTTTAAAAACAAGATTCTTTTCTCGGGGGTCGCAATTCTAATGGTCATGCTCTACCATCAACCGCCTGAGGGTCTTGTGAAAGGCATATATTTTTATCCAGGTTTTGCTGGGGTGGATATATTCCTTCTCTTTTCTGGTCTTGGCTTATGTTATTCCATCAAAAAGTATAGCGTATTGCAATTTTACAAGCGACGTTTAGTCCGAATACTACCAATGCTCATTTTGTTGGGTTTTTGTGTTAGCTTCAATTATTCAGGCTATAGCGTTTGGGACTATTTTTGTAATATGACTTCCTTGTCGTATTATAAGCTGGGAGGTGATATATATGAATGGTATTTGGCATCCTTATTCTGGTTTTATCTCTTATTCCCGCTTCTATATGCCTGTACGTCAAGGAGTATGAATAGGAATAAATGGCTGCCTGGGGGGGCATTTTATTAATATGGGTTATAATACTTGTATTAGTAACTACCTTTAATATACCATGGTATTACCAAACGGCATTAGGTCGGTTACCTATATTCTTACTTGGTATTATGTGCTATTTATCTTTGGATAACTACAAAGTTGGATTAGTCGTATATTCCATTATTACTATGCCAATAGTGCTATTGCTTTACAAAGGGCTAGTCAATACATACATGTTGATTTATTGTATAGCACCTTGGCTGGTTTTCGTTTTGACTTATATTATTCCGTTAATTCAGAAACATGACTATTTAAATAAGTTGTTTACTTTTTTGGGCAAGCGTTCATTAGAAGTGTATGTCGCAAATGTAATTGTATCAATATATGTAAGAAACCTGTTACAAGGTGTTGAGGCAACAATAATCTATTGGGCTGCACACTTAATTGTTATTCCTGTTGTCTGCTACATTAATACAATAATAACGAAAAGAGTTACTGTATGATAAAAAACATCTGGCTGGTAAACAAATACGCCATGCCACCTCAATATGAGTCACGCTTGAGAACCATCAAGTTTGCCCATTACCTACAAGAGATGGGGTATAAGGTGACGATTTTCGGTTCGAGCGTGATGCATAATATGGACTTAGATTTGATAGAGGATGAATCGAAGTACATAGAAAGACAATATGGTGATTTGAACTTTGTACATATCAAGTCATGCCAATATAAACGTACGGCGGGCATAAGTAGGGTATGGAGTGAGGTTCAATTTCACTATAGGGTAGTAAAACTGGCAAGACTGTTTGAGAAACCTGATTTAATAGTCGCAACAACATTTCCACTGTTTACTAATCCCATACTTAACTACTGCAAGAAAAATGGAATTAAGTACATCACGGAAATTCTTGATTGGTGGCCGGACGATTTTGTGGATTTCGGACTTATAAGCGCAAAGAATCCGGTGATGAAGTATCTGTTTTGGAGAGCAAAAAAGAACTATGTGGATTCGGACGCAACGGTGTTTTCTATAGAAGGTCGATGCGAATACCTAAAGGATAAGAAATGGGATAAAGAACAAGGCGGGCCTGTGGATTTGTCAAAGATGTACTACATTAACAATGGCGTAGACCTGAAAGATTTTGATTCATGGGTAAATCAGTATTCCATCAATGATGATGATTTAAAATCTGATAAGAAAAAAATAATCTATTTGGGTTCTGTTAGGTTGGCAAATAATGTTGGTCAATTTATAAAGGCAGCGGAACTCCTTAAAGAAAGGGATGATGCAGAGTTCCTGATTTACGGTAATGGAGAAGACAGGGAACCTTTGATTAAATACAGTCAGGATCATCATTTGGAGAATGTGAAATTTAAGGATAAATGGATTGATCCCAAATATGTACCTTTTGTCCTTTCAAAGAGTTATCTGAATATCCTCAATTATACGAAAGGATTCGGTAAATACGGCATAAGCTCAAGTAAGATGTTTCAGTATATGGCAGCTGGAAGGCCAATCGTTTGTAACGTTGATATAATGTACTCGGCTATAGTGAAACACAATATTGGTGTCTGCCATGATATGAAAAAAGACCAAGATTATGCAGATGCAATACGAACAATTCTGGATTTGCCAGATGAAGAGTACCTGAAGATGTGTGAGAGGGCTCGTAAGGCTGTGAAGGAATATGACTACCCTTACCTTTCTAAACAAATGGCGGAGGTGATTGAGAAACTCTGATGGAACAATTATTCACTTTATTACGTTTGGGGCTTGATACAAGTACGATAGAGAAAGAGAGCTTATCGGACTTTATCATGTTGACTTCAAATCATTGGACACGCCTCGGAGAAACGGCAAGAAACCAAGGCGTTTTGGGTATTTTGTTGGATGGTATTGATAAGTTAGAGAATACTCGATATGGTTTCACAAGAGAGCTTGATCCCATTCAGAAACTTGAGTGGATAGGAGAGGTTATCCAGATTGAGAAAAGTAACCGACAGCAGAAGCTAGTGATGAATGACTTGGCCGATAAATGGCATCAGGACGGTATCCGCATTATGGTGATGAAAGGACAGGCAAATGGCCTCCTTTATCCAAATCCTCACCATCGCAGTCCAGGAGATATTGATTGTTATTTATTTGAGAAGTACGCTCGTGGTAATGAAATAGCCCGTAATGCGGGTGCAAATGTAGATGAGGGTTGGTATAAACATTCACAGATTTCTTATAAAGATGAATTGTTTGAAAATCATCAGTATTTTGTTCATACGAGAGACGGCAATAGAGGGAAGCAATTAGAGAAAGATCTGGAGGATGCGCTAAAAGTAGATTCTTCGGATTTTGGTACTCTGACCTCAAACATCCTTATGCCCCCTTGTCAATGGACTGCTATGTTTTTGACATATCATGCATGTGCCCATTTCATTAGTGAAGGGCTGAGGCTTAAACAAATTTTAGACTGGGCGATGTTCTTAAATAAGCATCAACAGGATGTAGATTGGAGCCGCTTTTATGAATACTGCGACAGAAATCATTTAAGGAAATTTGCAGATGCGATGACTGCAATTTGCGTCGAGCACTTGGGTGTGGTTATTAATAATTCAGATATCGTAATAGGAAGCCCTTACTCCGAAAAGATTCTTAACGATACCCTTTTTTCTGATGACTATGTATATAACGCAGGGGGCAGTGCTTGGAAGTGCCGTTGGCTAGTAGTAAAGAACCTCTTTAAATATAGATGGAAATATGAAGAAATCTATGAGGAGAGCGTTTGGAAGCAACTATGGTGGTATGTGAGTGGTTATTTGTTCCATACAGAATAAACTGAGCATTGATTATGATTGCAATACAAAAAGCTACTAAAAATGATATAGAAGCCATTGTGAGAGTTCATGAGGCAGCATTCCCGGACTTCTTTCTAACTCAACTAGGGACTGCTTTCCTGAGACTGTATTATAAATCGGTGATGAACCATATGGATGGTGTGTTGCTGACTTGTAAGATGGATGGTGCTACAATCGGACTATGTGCAGGAACTGTTTTGTCTGCGGGCTTTAACAAAAAAATTATCAAAGCAAACCTTTTTCAGTTTGGCATCGAGACATTAAAACTATTGTTTTCAAAACCTAAGAGTCTTATTCATCTGATGAAGAATATGAGTAAAGAAGATTCGTCGGTGGGAGATAATGGTGAATATGCCGAGCTTTTGTCTATAGCCGTAGATCCAACTGTTCAAAGAAGTGGTGCAGGGAAGACTATGCTTTTGGATTTGGAAAATGAAATAAGGGAAAAAGGTGGTAAGAAGTTAAGTCTTACTACAGATTTTGAGAATAATGAAAAAGCTATTGGTTTCTATAAGTCATTAGGATATAACGAATGGTATGATTTTACAACCTACCCCAATAGAAGGATGTGGAGGTTGATTAAAAATTTGTAACAAATATGAAAGGAATAGTATTAGCCGGAGGTTCTGGCACCAGACTTTACCCTATTACAAAGGGTGTGAGCAAACAGTTGCTTCCAATCTATGATAAACCGATGGTTTATTACCCGATTTCTGCACTAATGCTTGCAGGAATTAGGGATATTCTTATCATTTCGACTCCTTACGACCTCCCTGGCTTTAAGCGTTTGCTGGGTGATGGCTCTGACTATGGCGTACACTTTGAATATGCTGAACAGCCTTCGCCAGATGGATTGGCACAGGCATTCATCATAGGTGAGAAGTTCATTGGTGACGATTCTGCATGCCTTGTTTTAGGTGACAATATCTTCTATGGTTCAGGCTTCACAAAACTTCTGAGAAGTGCAGTGGAGGATGCAGAGCAGAATGGTAAGGCAACAGTCTTTGGTTATTGGGTATCAGATCCTGAGCGTTATGGAGTTGCCGAATTTGATCGCGAAGGCAATTGCCTCTCTATTGAAGAGAAACCGAAGGAGCCTAAGAGTAATTATGCTGTAGTAGGTCTCTACTTCTATCCCAACAAGGTGGTTGATGTGGCAAAGCATATCAAACCATCAGCACGAGGTGAGTTAGAAATCACCACCGTCAATCAGGAATTCCTGAATGATGGTGAACTGAAAGTGCAGGTTTTTGGCCGTGGCTTCGCTTGGTTAGATACCGGGACGCATGACAGCCTTGCAGAGGCAAGTACTTTCGTTGAGGTTATTGAAAAGCGTCAGGGTTTGAAGGTGGCCTGTTTGGAAGGTATCGCTTACCGCAATGGCTGGATCTCAGAAGAGCGTATGCGTGAAATAGCCAAGCCAATGCTCAAAAACCAGTACGGTCAGTACCTGCTAAAGGTAATAGATGAAATGAAAGAAGAAATCAACTCTGGCACTTTTAGAAAATAACTATGGCTACAGTTGAAGATGTAAGAATCATAGAACTTCCGAAGTTCTTGGATGCTCGTGGGAATTTGTCGTTTGCGGAGCAGAACAATCATATTCCGTTTGAAATCAAGCGAACGTATTGGATTTATGATGTTCCTGGGGGAGAAGACCGAGGCGGTCATGTGTTTAAGGCTAATCAGGAAGTAGTAATTGCACTATCTGGAGCATTTGACGTTGTGGTAGATGACGGTACTTCGCGTAAGACTTTCTCTCTGAATAGGTCGTATTATGGGCTGTATATTCCGGCAGGATTATGGCGGACGATGGAGAACTTCTCGACAAATTCGTTTGCACTTGAATTTGGGTCGATGCATTATGATCCGAGCGATTATATCCGTGACTATGAAGAGTTCTTAAAGCTGAAGAAAGATGGCAAAATATAGTGTATTCGACTGCTCTATGGTGGAGCTGGATAAGCATCATAGTGACCGTAAGGGAAACTTAACTGTAGTTGAGAATGGCGTGACGCTCCCGTTTGACGTGAAGCGGGTGTATTATCTGTATGACGTACCAGGCGGTGAGAGCCGTGGGGCTCATGCGCACAGGGAACTGGAGCAGTTGATTATTGCTGCTTCTGGTTCATTTACGGTAACTCTTGATGATGGGAAAAGCAAACGCTCGTTCTTTCTGAATAGACCTTATCAGGGTTTGTATGTGAAGCCCGGACTTTGGAGAGACCTTGGAGATTTTTCGTCGGGCGCTGTTTGTATGGTACTGGCTAGTGAGGTTTATCAGAAGGAGGACTATATTAGGGACTATGAGGAGTTTCTGGAGTTTAGAGAAGAACGGGAGTAAGCATGATTATTGATAAAGCCGTTCTGGATAAAGTCTCTGAGCAGGCGAAGGCTAGCCCTCGGTTGAGGATGAATTTTAATTTTCATCAGAGCCTGGATGATAAATGTCATCGGTTCCTGAATGCGGTAGAGCCTGGAACAGAAGTGCCGATACATAAGCATCCCACGAAGGATGAGACGTTTGTGATTCTTCGAGGCAAGGTGAAGGTTACAACGCATAATGATGATGGTTCTATCATTGAAAGCGTGGTGCTTTGTGCTGAAGAAGGACGGTATGGCGTGAACATTCCTAAAGAAGTATGGCATACGCTGGAGTCGCTTGAATCAGGCAGCTGTATCTTTGAATGCAAAGAGGGCCCCTTTGTGGAGCACGAGGTGGATGGAATTTTAGAATTGCCAAAGAAATGAAATACTTGAAAGCACTTTGGCAATTATGTTCTTATTTGTTTGTACCGCAGTGGGGGAGAAGTAGATGATGTCCGTAGAGGTATTATATAAAAGGATGTATGGCTATCGGGTAAAGATAGCTGAGTATATCGCAGTATATCTGATTTCGTTGGTAATGAATTATCTCAGCGATCAGGATGTGCTGAACGGTAGTCATACCGTGTGGCAAAAGATGACGGATTTGAACAATTCTGCGGTTTTTGTGCTTGTATTGTTGATAGGTTTTGCTTTTTTGTTTTATGTACTACTGGCTATTTTCGGCTATTATACGCGGAAACGGAATCTGTCGGCAGAGTTCACAGAGATTATGAAAGCGCATACGGAAGAGATAGCACAGCCTGCAATTACCGGCGGTTTGTCATGGGGTCTGAACAGAACACTATGGATGGCTCCGACGATGGTGTTGGGACTGCCTTCGAAGAGCGTGATGATGGCAAACTATGATGATACGCCATACGATTTCGCTCCAGATTTGAGAGAGGATTTTGATGCTTTTGTGGCATCTGGCTATATGAAGCAAATACAGAAGGTTGGTAATGACCTGCCAAGGTATATGCTGACTAGATATGGCTCGAACTTTGATAAGGAGAATCCGTTACTTACCATTCAGCTGAAAAAGACATTCTGGAGGCACTGCCAGTTTGTGTGGCGAAGATATTACGGGGAAGAGAATGAACTGGAGAAGAGAGAGTTATGGCGCAACCAGATAGTGAGTGAGCATTTGGAGAGCGGACTCAGAGTGGCCCGGTATCCTAACAGTTTCTGTCTGCATCTGGTGATTGAAACAGAGAATGGCAATGTGCTGATAACTGAGATTAGCAAGGAGAAAGTAAACGACTATCCTACTACCAAGGCGGTGAGTCTGGGTGAACAGATAGAACTGTCGGACTTTGTAGAGCCAAAGGACTTTCAGCAGGACTTTGTGAAGGAGTGGACCAGAAGAGCTGTGTGCGAGGAATTTGGTATCACAGGAGCGCAATATGAGGAGGAGTTTGAAGTGAACTCTTTGAGGGTGCTTTCGCTGGATATGGAAATGGACATCTATAACTTCGCATTGGTGTGCACCATTAAGATGAGACATAGCTGCGAACAGTTTACAAAGATTGTGAATACGACCATTGAACAGAAGGAGATCTCAAACATTATAGAGTTACCTCTGAGCGAAGTCCCAAGCATCTTGATGGAGTATCCCAAGAACAAGGATGAGTATCATCCGTCATCGTATCTGCGCCTCTTGGTGTTCTATCTGTATAAGAACGGATATAGAAGAACGTGTGAAAGAATCTGTAGGATGAAATGAACCGGAGGGGCAATAGACTATGACACAAGATGAACGTTGGATGGCAAAATACAATGAGGTGGTTGAATTTATTGAAAACAACCATAGAAATCCATCGCGTCATAGGATAGAAGAGCACGACATGCTCAACTGGCTGAAGGCCACGAGAAAAAGGATGAATGGTGGGGAACTAAAAAAGAAATAATCAATAGTTGAATTTGAAAAATTATTAGATATGAACATGAAATTGAGAAACATTCCTTTCTCTCCGCCTGATATGACGGAGGCAGAGGCAAAAGAGGTAAGAGAAGCGATCCTCTCTGGTTGGATAACTACGGGCCCTCGTACCAAGAAGTTGGAAAGTCTGATTTCGGAGTATTTGCACACGGACAAGACGGTGTGCTTGAACTCGGCAACGGCTGCACTGGAGATGGTGCTGCACCTGCTGGATATTCAGCCGGATGATGAGGTGATAGTACCGGCGTATACCTATACGGCTACGGCTTCTGTAACTCAGCACGTGGGCTGCAAGCTGGTGCTGGTGGATAGCCAGAAGGACAATGTGGAGATGGACTACGACAAGTTGGCAGCAGCTATCACGGAGAAGACAAAGGTGATTGCACCTGTGGATCTGGGTGGCATTGTGGCTGACTATGACCGTGTGTTTGAGATTGTAGAGGCAAAGAAGGGACTGTTTAAGCCTAACAATGCTTTGCAGGCGAAAATAGGAAGGATTGTGGTTTCTGCTGACTGTGCGCACAGCTTTGGTGCAAACCGCAAAGGCAAGATGGCTGGTGAGATTGCGGACTTTTCTTCATTCAGTTTCCATGCGGTAAAGAACTTTACAACAGCAGAAGGAGGAGCCTTAACCTGGCACCTTCCCTTTGGGAATGAAGAAGTTAAGGTTAACATCAACGTTAAGGTGGAAGATTATCTTCCGAATGTGCCCAAGAAGGAAGGCGAGACATGGAATGAGTTGCTGTATCGCATCTCACAATTGTTTTCACTTCATGGCCAAAACAAGGATGCGTTAGCAAAGACCAAGTTGGGTGCCTGGGAGTATGACATTATTGGCCCATGGTATAAGTGCAATATGACAGACATCATGGCTGCACTGGGACTGGTGCAGATGGAGCGTTATCCGAAGTTGCTGGAGCGTAGGCATGAGATTGTTGCTAAGTATAATGCGGCTCTGAAAGATTGTAATGTGGCCGTACTGAATCATAAAGATGCTGATCATTGCAGCTCACATCACCTTTATCTGGTGCGCTTGCTTGGCAAGACTCGTGAGGATGCCAATAAGGTGATTGAGCAGATGGCAGAACGTGGCATTGCCTGCAACGTGCACTACAAGCCACTACCAATGATGACAGCATATAAGGCACTTGGATTTGACATCAAGGATTATCCCAATGCTTATCATCTCTTTGAGAATGAGGTGACGTTGCCGTTGCATACCAGATTGACGGATGAGGATGTGGATTATGTCATCACTAACTTCGTTGAAATAGTAAAAGGTCTTTGATGAAAAGATTGTTTGATGTTATAGCAAGTGGGCTTGGATTGATAGTTCTAAGCCCTCTTTTTGTTATCCTTGCTATCTGGATTAAGTTGGATAGTAAAGGACCTGTGTTCTATCGTCAAGTGCGTGTTGGCTATAAAAACAAAGACTTCCGCATTTTCAAGTTCCGCTCAATGAGGGTGGGGGCTGACAAAGGCAGTCTCGTCACCATCGGTGGCCACGACCCTCGTGTCACTCGTTCAGGTTATTTTATCCGCAAGTTCAAGTTCGATGAGCTGCCACAGCTGATTAACGTGTTCTTGGGTGACATGTCGTTGGTTGGCCCTCGTCCCGAGGTGCGCCACTATGTGGACTATTGGACACCCGAACAGATGCATGTGCTGGATGTACGCCCTGGTATTACAGATCCTGCTTCTATCAAGTTCAGGAATGAGAACGAACTGATGGAGAAAGCCGAAGATCCCGAGAAGTATTACATCGAGGTCATTATGCAAGAGAAGATAAAGTTGTATATGGAGTACGTGGAGAAGCATAGTTTCCTGTATGATATTGGACTGATATTTAAGACTTTTTGGGTGATAGTGAAGGAGAGATGAAGTTCCTAAGAGCTATCTGGCAGTTTTGTAGTTACTTGTTTTGGCCACAATGGGGGAGAAAGGGTAGTCACTCCGTTCCTCAAAATTCTTGCTTAGGCAAGCGTCACCCTGGCGGGATGCCGAGCGGATCAAAATCTAAATCCAAAATTGTTCGAGTTAACGGTTAACAAGTTAACGGTTATGGATCAGGAGACTCGTTGGCTGACAAGATATAATGAGGTGAAGGTGTTTATTGAACGTGAGCACCGTAATCCATCTAAGTACAATCTGGAAGAGCATGATATGCTGAACTGGCTGAAGGCTAATAGGAAGAAGATGAACGCCAACGAACTGAAGCCAGAGAGGGTAGAGGCATTCAGGAGTGACGGGGGGACAGATACTGTTTTAAAAACCAAACATTTGTGATGAAAAGTGAGGCGTTTTAACAATTCTTGTCATTTAATTGCATTTACACGCAGCATTCATGCCCTGTTTTCAATGTAAATTGCGACAGGGCTCTGCTGTGATGTGAGAATCAATGCTTGGCGGTTTCCCATGTACCAATCAGCGTATGGCGTTTATCGCCTTGTGGCGTTGTTTTCTGATGCTTATGGGTGCTGTCGCACTAGTTTTCCTCAGCAGTATGCTATGTTTTTGTGATTATTTCTTTGTTGTTTAAAAGGATTTGATTAACTTTGCAGCCATCAAGGGAAGACTGCGTTCTGCGGCTATTCTTCAGCCAGTGTCCCAACGTCTATCCCGTGAGGCTGGCCTTCAGTGGTTTCAGCCTCTTTCTTTTGCTTATCACATGCAGGCTTGTCACGTGTAGGGTCATACTTCTCTCCGCTTTTCCAAAGGCTGTATATGAGCAGTAGTAGCTTGCGCATGGTGGCTGTTACTCCAATCATTTTCGACTGTGTATTCCTGGCACATAGGCGCCCATAGAAATCTTTCATCTGAGGATTATACTGAGTGCTGACAATAGCGGGAAAATAGAGTGCCGTCCTGATGTGTACGTTGCCCTGCTTTGAAATATGACGCTTAGGGTCAACAGGTCCTGACTGATGTGCAGGAACGTCAAGCCCTGCATATCTTGTCAGTTGCTTGCGGTTAGTTATCAGCGCAAAGCCATTGGTCTCAGCAACCACTGTGACAACAGTCATAAAGCCTACGCCATTGATGGTGGTGATGCGGTCAATACGCTCAAACAATCCTGGCTCCTGCTTGATCTTCTCGCGAATGGCCTTTTGGTTGCTGACCAGTTGCTTGTCTATCTCGTCGATGAGTTTGTTATAGTGCTTGACGATGCTCTTCTCCGCAGTCTCGCTATGTGCGAGTGCCTCCAGATGATTCCTCAGCTCAGTCTTGACCTTGTTGATGTCGGCCACAAAGCGCGTCATCTGTCGCAGTTCCCTGTAGATTGGAGATGGCGGTGTCCAAGGTTTAAGACGCTTGTCCAAGCAGCCCAACATCCCAAGAGTATAGGCATCCATGTCATCGGTCTTTGTGAGGATACCCTCGTACTTAGCAAACTCACGGGCCTTGTTAGGCAACACAACGCAGACGTTCAGACTGAGTTTGTTCAGATGGGATGCCAGCTGCTCGTAATAGACACCGGTGGGTTCCATCACATAGCGCAAGGGATAGCCCTTCAGAGCCTCTTTACGGCTCCATTTGACGAACTGGTTGAAACCAGTCTTGTCGTTGTTAAACACTACAGGGGCGGTAGAGCATCCCTGATCGAACTCATACATACACAGGCAGGCCGTGAACGTACCCTTTGCAATGTCGATTCCCACGCACTGCATAAACCACTTGCCAGGTTCGAAATTCGGTTTCATACGGTTTGAATTTTGAGTTAATAATGTTGATGATTATAGCCTCAAATCCTCACCGCCTTTCCTCTTGTATATACTCTGAATCATCCTCTGCCATACCTGAGCGATGTCCTCTGATACTTCGTCCTGGCTCCAAAGATCTGAAAACGAGGGTGGAAGTTTGATCTGTCCCACGACATAGCCGATGCTTATCTAGGTTCCTGACTCCTCACCCTCAACGGCATAAATCTCTAGCAAAGCTACAAAACTTAAACCGTATTGCATCCATCTGCAAGAATTATTTCATGAAAATGGAACAATCACTATAATCGGATGCAAAGGTAAGAGGTTACTGACATGTACCCCCAGATAAACGGAGGAGATATTACCTAAATAAAGATGATGATGGAACGGAAACCGAAGAATAATTGCGGATATGACTTTTGAAGAGTTTTTGACATTTGATGGGTTACGGAGGCGACGCGAAGCATTCCGCAGAGGGTTGCCGTTGGTACTGCAGGGAGCACAGGAGGTGTATGGCGGCTATATCGGGGAGAAACTGTCGAAGGACAGCACTGAGGCCGTATGGAGAGGGCTGAGGCAAATGGGCGTCAGTCAGATCATTGACCTGAGATATGGATATGAATGTGAGGCGTTTAAGGCTCGTTGCGAAGAACTGGGCATCAAATATCTCAGCTATCCTCTGCACAATGACCCTGAGACCATCGCCAACATGGTGGAGAGGTTTTATGACTTCTCGGACATGATGATGGAGGGACACTTCTATATGATGGGGCGCACCAGTTCGTATGTCGCTCTTTGTGTGTACTGGGCGTTCGGCAGCAATGCGGGACTGCACCCCATGGAATTTCGGACTAGGATTACGAGAAATGCGCATGTGATGAAGAAGGCGTTGCCGATTCTGAATGCGATAGCCAAATACAAGCTGGAGCATCTGGACGATATGACCACGAGGAAGGAGTATGCCGACAGTCTTCAAGAGCAGATAAGGGATTTCAGGGAGAATCCCTATCCGAGGAAGGTGTGGTACTCCATTTTTTCTTTTACAAGAGGAACGCGTAATGGTGCAGTGGTGTACGATGTCTCTGCGGAAGGCTTGGGCATAGTCGGCTATTTGTACCCTTCGACTCACGATAGTGGAGGGTGGGGGTATGATATCACGTTACGTCCATACGGAAGTGGCCATGCGGGGACGTTTGCTGATGCCCAGCTGGACATTGTCAGTCGTCTGTGTGAACTGATTCCCCATTCGGAGAAGTATCCTTCGCTCCCGCAATCGACAAAGATGGCTTTGGGAATACTGCAGAAATCGCTGTGTTAGTATGTTTTTTCTTACTTTTGCTGCTTTTTTCATAACTTTTTCCACATTTCCCTTGTCCTTTCTCTTTTTTTCACTATATTTGTGCCCTGATTACGACTTAAAACAATCGGAAAGACGAACACGCGATGGAACAACATATACCTCATGGAAATATGAAACTGGATGAGTTAAGAGAACTGATTGAGAGGGCTATCCGAGGGCATATTCCGCAGATGACAGTTCCTGCAGGAACGACACAAGACGATGTCTACCAGTGCATCCGTAGCATCATGAGGGAGAATCCAGATATCTTCTGGTTCTCTCACCAATGGAGTTATGCTGAGAATGACCTGACAATCCGTTTCCAATATACGATAAGCCCGGAAAGGAGTACTGCAGCAAAGGGGCAGATAGAGGATGTTATTCAAAATGACTTCCAGATTGGCCATGTGTTCCAATTGTCTGCGCCTGAGCGCATCATGTATGTCTACAAATGGCTCGCACTTTATTGCCAATACAATATCTACTCTGCTTATAACCAGACGATATACAGTGTCTTCGTCTGTCGCAATTCTGTTTGTACAGGGTATGCCAAGGCGGCACAATATCTTCTCAAGTTACTTGGCATCGAGAGCAGGCTTGTGTTTGGCACTTTGCCTCATGCCGAAGAGGGCAGCCGTCATTGCTGGCTGATGGTCAAGGTTAATGACCAATGGTATCATACCGACCCGACCTTTGCCGTACCAGGAATCAGCGACTTGCTGATAAAGGCAGGCGTCATCCCCATTTTTGGGGCTGACGGGCTGGTATATAACTATTTCTGTTGCGATACTGAAAGCATCAAGAGTTCGAGGATGCTTGAGGATGAAAACGAGCTCCCGGTATGTACATCGATGATTGATTTCAGACCATTGCAAGATATACCAGTACATTTGCACCGGACTAACGGGACAGAGCAACAGGGAGTAAAGGGCTGTATGCTGAGTAATGCCGGCGTTTTCTCAACAGTCTATCTGTGGCATTCGAAAAAGAGGGTACAGAGCGTCGTCAAGATATACAAGGACGACAACGATCATGAACGATTACGTCATGAGTTGCGTATGATACGTCAGTTGAATCCATCAAGTCATGTGTTACACGTGTTCGGAGTGACGGATCAGCAAGACGGTCTCATCATAGAACAGGCTACGCCACTTGCCGACTTGCTGTGCAGTCACTATTTCCAGCTGTCTGCCGTGAGCTTCTGTCAGCTGCTCTTGGACGTGCTGGCAGGGCTTCAAGATTGCCTGAAGTATGGCGTCTATTACCGTGACATCCATTTGAACAACATTTATAGGACATCGAAGGGACGCTATGTCCTTGGTGACTTCGGCAGTTGTGTGTGGATTGATTATGATAAAACGTCAAAACCGAGTGGCGTAGGCAGTCCGTGGTATCTGGCACCAGAGACCTATCTCAGAGGCGATTTCAATGAGGAATCCGCGACTTACGGCGTTGGTATGTTGGCTTATTTCCTGTTGAATGTTTTCTATCCGCCATTCTGGATAGAATATGGAAAAGCCTCTTTGAACCATAGAATGTCTGGTAAGAAGCTTCTGCCGCCTGTGCTTTTGAAGAACCCCCGCGGTGCTTTCGAACAACAGTTAGGGAAAGTGATCGAGAAGTCATTGTCCTTTATAACATTAGAACGGTATCGAAAACTGTCCGATATGGAGGATGCTATCAGACAGTGTCTGTCGTTGGTTGAAGGGAACGACTATCGGCTGATTGATGGCGGGTCATCGGAACGTATGCCTCAGCTTGCCGAAGATAAAACCATCATATCCAGGGCATTCCCTGAAGAAAGGACTTGTGCCCCCTGTGCATCTGCTCCCGCTCCTCCCCCTCCTCCTCTTGGTTGTTCTTACAATAGCAGACGTGACAGGGTTGACGATTTTGCATCTACAGCAGTTGGTCCAGTAGAAACTGTTTGGAATAGCCCTAATACATATATGCCAAGAGCAGAGATGGCAGACGCGGGTACTGTATCTCCGAAACAATCGATATGGTCTAAGCTATTTGGTAGAAAGAAGGCGGTAGAGGACATGGTATACAGTTCTGTATTCGCCCCTGCCGAGATAAAGCTGAGATCGCATTTGATTGTTCAGGTGTATTTGCATTTACAGGAAGAGACGGAGACGGTCTCCAGCCTCGCTGTTGAAACGGATGGGAACGCTACGCGACGTGATTACCGTTCACTGCCCTGCAAACTGAAGCATGGCGACCAGGTGGAAGTGCAGTTGAACATCTTTGGTGAGACGTTATTGATGACGGAGAAGCAGAGCCTTGTTTGGCAAGGATCTTTTACGAAGTGTAGCTTTGACTACTTTGTGCCTCGGGATCTTGATGTGGAAGAATTAAGTTGCATGGCGTTGCTTTCAGTCAACGGCATCCCTGCAGGCAAGATCAGTTTTATTACGAAGATTGTGGAAGCGCCGCGGCAGCTGAATCCTGAGGTTATTGTGCATTCGTTTAATAAGGTGTTCATCTCGTACGCCCACAAGGACGAGGAGCGAGTGAGGTCATTCCATGAAGGGTTGAAGTTGGCAGGTGTTGAGCATTTCTTTGACCGTGCCTATCTGAAGACCGGCGATGTCTTCCCTCAGGTGATTCAGGACTACATCAACTCAGCCGACTTGTTTGTGCTATTCTGGTCGGAGAATGCTGCCCAGAGCGAGTATGTGGCGAAAGAGCGCCAACAGGCTCTAGAACGCGCCTTTCCTCAGGTAAAGCCCCAGCAGGCAGCCAAACTCTCTATTTATCCCATGAGCATTGAGCCTCGTGCGGAGCTCCCCTGCGACATGAAAGATAATTATCATTTTGGAGAAATGTAATATAAATATGTAGCAGAGCATTTCGGTGGTCAGTATAGAATAAAAAAATGATATGACAAAAATGAATAAAGACATGAAAAAAGCAGTAAGATTTTGCGGCATGATGCTGCTGGTGTTCGTAACACTCCTTGCCATTGCTTCGTGTGGTAAGGACGACGACGATGATGACAACAACAACGCGGGTGAGCCAGCCTTCGAAACTGAAGTGGTGATAAGTGATAAGGGTACGGCTTCGAATGGAGCGGTCTTCTCGGCCATTGACGACAAGAGCTTCTACCTGGACTATATCAAGTATACTGTCGAAGATGACCATCTGGTGGTTTCGGGCTACGACAAGAATGGATTTAAGGGTAAAGCCAAAATCGTTTCCAGCATCACCTATAAACGAAAGGCCTATAAAGTGACATACCTTGGTGATGGAGCGTTTGGGGGGTGCTCCAGCCTGTCCAGCATCACGATTCCCAATAGCGTAACAAGCATTGGAAGGAGTACATTTGGCGGTTGCACAGGTCTGACCAGCATCACCATCCCCAGTAGCATAACAAGCATGAAGTATTATGTATTTCAGGACTGCACAAGCCTGACCAGCGTCACGATCCCCAATGGTGTAACAATCATCGGATATGGTATGTTTAAGGGTTGCACAAATCTGGCCGACATCACGATTCCCAATAGCGTAACTACCATTGAACCTAATGCGTTTTGGGACTGCACAGGGCTGGCCGAAATCACTATCCCCGATGGTATAACAGACATTGCTTATGGTTTATTTAACGGTTGTTCAGGCCTGACCAGCGTCACCATCCCCAATAGTGTGACAAGCATTAGCGCTAATGCATTCCTCGGCTGTATTTAGAGACCTCTAAACAACCATAAACAATGAAAAACACATAGAGATAAACCACTGTATATCAACCTCTTTTAGATTTTAACACTTCAGACTTGCTTTTTGGTAGTTCTCAAAAATCCGCTTA
>JAEEGI010009994.1_pt1 | contig 20672 bp, 12 predicted proteins | sample 8958751 | NCBI WGS metagenome assembly JAEEGI01 (sample SAMN16246545, study PRJNA631951) | gut metagenome | biome: gut microbiome; feature: rumen; material: KS-attached | host: Bos | place: Iran: Karaj | collected 2018-10 | reverse complement strand
CGGCACCGGAAAGTATGCCGTCAGCGCAGACAACGGAACGTGGTCCATTGACGGAGTGGCGTCAAATGCCACCCTCACGGTGAGCTGCCTCGGCTACGAGGACGCCTCAGTGCAGGTGAATGGCAGGGCCATAGTAAACATCGTCCTCAGCGAGTCCTCCATCATGCTGGAAGAGACCGTGGCAATTGGTTACGGCCGCATGAAAAAGAGCGACCTCACCGGCTCCGTGGCATCCGTGAATCCGGAAAACCTGGTTTCAAAGCCGGCAAACTCCATCGAGAACCTCATGCAGGGCCGCATAGCGGGCGTCCAGATTACCAACGCCTCGCAGGACCCGGGTGCATCGTCAACGGTGCGCGTGAGGGGTAACTCCTCCGTGAACGGCTCCAACGCTCCGCTCCTTGTGGTGGACGGCTTCCCGTTCGGCGACGCGGGCAACCTGGCGCAGATCAATCCCCAGGACATCGTATCCATGGAGGTTCTCAAGGACGCCAGCGCATCGGCAATCTACGGATCCCGCGGTGCAAACGGCGTTATCCTCATCACCACCACCAAGGCCCAGGCAAACCGCACCAGCATAAGCGTGCGCCAGCAGACCACCCTCTCACAGCTTACCTCCAGGCTCAACCTCTGGTACGATCCCGTCCTCATGGCAATCACCCAGAACGAGGCCAAGATCAACGCCGGCCTCACCCCGCAGTACGTGGGTGCGGTGAACACCAACGGTATCTACTATCCTTCGGTTGAGGAACTCCAGACCACCTGGACCACCAACACCCGCTGGGAAGACATCGTCCTCAGGGACGTCCCGGTGTCCAACAACACCACCGTCCAGGTGCGCTCCTCCAACGACCGCACCAGCTTCATCGCCAGCGCCAACTACTTCAGGGACAACGGTGTATATGTGGCCGATTACTATGAGAAGTTTGGCGGCAAGTTCTCCGTGGACCACAAGATCTTCGACAACCTCATCCTCAAGATGGGCGCCAACATAGTGCACGGCTTCCGCAACTACAACCCCGGCCGTTCCTACAACCGCAACCCCATCTTCCCGGTTTATGATGACGATGGCAACTACTGGCTATACAGCGCCAGCGACTACTACCACCCCGTTGCCCTGAAGGAACTGTCCAAGAACACCACCGAAGGCTCCGACGTCATTGCGAACGCCGGCCTGGAGTGGAGGCTCTTCGACGGGTTCACGCTCACCAGCCAGTTCAACTACAAGCACGGAGAGACCATCAAGGACATCTACAACCCCAACGTCTACTCCGAGTCCGGTAACTTCAACAACGGCTACGGCCAGATAGAGAACTGGATGGACACCCACTCCACTTTCGATGTGTATGGCACGTACGACAAAGTCCTTGGCAAGGTGCACCACGTCACCGCCATGGCTGGTTATTCCTACGAGCACTACCGTTCCCGTTCCTCCAGCCTCACCGGTGTGGACTTCGTGAACGAGGCCCTGGGGAACGAGAACCTGCAGGCCGGTAACCCGGAGCTGTACCGCATCTCCAACGGGCTCTCCGAGTCCAAGCTCATATCGGGCCTCCTTCGCCTCAACTACGGCTTTGACAACCGCTACCTGGTAACCTTCACCTCCCGTGCCGACGGCTCCTCCAAGTTCGGCTCCGGAAACAAGTGGGCGGTGTTCCCTTCCGGCGCACTCAGCTGGAACGCCCACAACGAGAGCTTCCTCAAGGGCATAGAGCAGCTGGACGCCCTGAAGTTCCGCGCGTCGTACGGTATTTCCGGTAACCAGGGTATTTCACCTTACCAGACCCTGAGCCGTTTTGGCCAGCACAAGTACTATTACGACGGCTCCTGGCAGACGGCCATCGGCCCGGGCTACAAGTCCGGTACCACCGGTGAAGGCGGCATCTACGCCCTCTGGAGCGGTATCGCCAACACCAACCTCAAGTGGGAAACCACCGCCCAGCTGGACCTGGGTGTAGACTTGAGCATGTTCGGAAACCGCCTCAACGTCACCGTTGACTGGTACAATAAGGTTACCGACGACCTTCTCCGCGAGCGCAACATCGCCCCGTCTTCCGGTTACGACCGCATGTGGGTCAACGACGGCAAGATCCAGAACCGCGGCATTGAAGCCACGGTGGACGGAATCATCTTCTCCAACAGGGACTGGAAAGTGGGCGCAACTGCCGTGTTCACCCACAACCGCAACAAGGTCCTGAGCCTTGGAAACGCAATCCAGGCAGGCCTTATGACGGACCCCAACACCGGCATGCAGTATGAATACTACGGCAACAGCCTTGGCCAGTTCCGCGGCTACACCAACATCCTGGCAATAGACCAGCCCATGTACGTGTTCTACGGCTACAAGGTGGACGGCATAGTCCAGAGCCTCGAGGACGGTCTCACCGCCGGCCTTACCGGTGACGATGCCGAGCCAGGTGAATTCCGCTACGTTGATGTGGACGGAAGCGGCACGGTGGACGAGAGCGACCGCACCATAATTGGCGATCCCAATCCCGATTTCCTCGCGTCCCTGGCTCTTGACGTCTCATGGAAGAACCTGGACGCCAGCATCTTCTTCAACGGGGTGTTCGGCAACGATGTCATCAACACCCAGCGCTTCGGCCAGCCTTCCAACATTCCTTTCCGCTGGACCAAGGACAATCCCAATAACGATTATCCCCGCCTCCGCGACGACCGCCAGACCAAGTTCTCCGACTGGTGGATAGAGGACGGCTCGTTCGTGCGTATCCAAACTGTGTCCATCGGCTATACACTTCCTCTGAGGAAGAACGTGAAGTTTATGGACAGCGTCCGGTTCTACCTGAACATAGACAACCTGTACACTTTCACCAAGTTCACGGGATATGACCCCGAGGTAAGTGCCCTTGGCATTTACAGCGGCGGTTACCCGCGCCTGAGGAAGTGGACCTTCGGAATTGACGTTAACTTTTAATATGTACAGCCATGAAAAATAAGATATCGGCATTTGCACTTGCAGCTATTCTGTTCACGGGCTGTTCCCTGGATGAATACCCGTACGGATTCTATTCGGAGCGTAACTACTACAAGACGGAGGCGGACGCGCAGTCGGCCACCATGTATATCTACGACGCCATAAACTACATCGAGTATTCCCGCGCCATAGTATTCCTGGGCGGCATGAATACCGACGAGCTCAACCCCAAGGGCGACGCCACCCAGTCCACCAAGGACCTTGATTCCTGGAGCCAGAACAACTTCCGGAGCAACGTCACCATGGGCAACTTCTTCAAGTATTCCTATATCACCATCAACCGCGCCAACGCAGTCATAAAGAACGTGCCCGGAATGAGCATCGACGAGGCTCTCCGCAACCGTTTCACCGGTGAGGCCTACTTCATGAGGGGATATTCCTACTTCAACCTGGCCCGTAACTTCGGCCGCGTTCCCATCCACCTTGACGTGGTGCAGACCCTGGACGACACCCAGGCCGGCCTTCCCGCCTCCCTGGACGAGATGTGGGGCTATATCATAGAAGACTTCAAGAAGGCCGCAGAGCTGCTTCCCTACTATGCAAAGCCGGAAACCGGCCGTGTGGACAGGGCTGCCGCAGAGGGCTTCCTTGCAAAGACCTATCTCTACCTTGCATCGGCAAAGGAATATGGCGTTCCGCAGTACAAGGACATGAGCCTGGATGTGGACGACTACTATGCCAAGGCCGCCGAGGCCGCCGGCAAGGTTGTTGACAACCCCGCCCAGACCACCTATCACTTTGACGACGACCTCATGCACATTTACGATGTGAACTATCCGGACGGCCCGGAGCACATATTCATAATGAGCATGGACCGCACCGGAGAAACGGAGGGACAGTACTCCAAGATCTCCAAGATGTACATTCCCTACATCTCCGGCGGTACTGTCTACCTGAAGCAGGGCGCCACCGACGTGATGATTCCCTCTCACGACGGCTGGTCCGAGTACCAGACCAACATAAACTTCTACAATTCCTTTGAAGCCGGCGACCTGCGTAAGGACTGGCTCATCTGCAAGGAAGTGTATAATGCGGCAGGAGAGGTGGTTGCATCTGTTGCAAACGGCAAGCTCTCCTATCCTTTCTGCCGCAAGTTCATCGACCCCGGATTCAACGGCGACAAGACTTCCACCAAGCCTTACCTCTTCCGCTATTCGGACGCCGCGCTCATCTATGCTGAGGCCGCAGGTCCCACCACCAAGGCCTATGACCTGGTGAACCACATCCGCGCCAGGGCGGGCCTTGCGCCCCTGTCTCCCGGCCTTTCTGTGGCCAACTTCAGGAAAGCCGTGATCAAGGAGCGTCAGTATGAGCTGGCCTTCGAGGGCAATATCACCTACGACCTCCGCCGTACCGGCCAGCTGCACACGGTTACAGCCGCCGCAGAACAGGGAATGAACGAGGAAGACGTCCTCTTCTATCCTATCCCGTCCATCGAGACAGACCTTAATCCTAACATCAAAACCGACTAATAATGAAGACCAGGTATATATTCATAGCAATTGGCGCCCTGGCACTTCTTGGCGCATGTCAGAAAGACCCCTGGGCGGCGGTTGAGGAAGGCAGCTGGAACAACGACCACCGCATCCTTGAGATAAAGTTCGCCGGACAGGCCGGAACGGCCACGGTGAAGGACATCGACGCCACCACGGGCACCATATCTTTCCAGCTCGCAACCGACCTTGTGTCCGATATGTCCAGGGTGACGGTTGAAAAACTGGATCTTTCCTTCAAGGCCACTTCGGACGTAAAACGCGGGGAAACGCTGGACTTTACCGGCGCGGCCCCCACCATCAAGGTAACGTCGGAAACCGGGCTTTCAAGGGTTTACACCATAAACATGACACCCTTCGCGGAAACGCTCATCGGCAAGTATTCCATAACCAGCTCAAAGGTATGGGGCGGAACGGGCCCCGAGTGGGGCGGCGGCGCAATTGTCTCTCCGGAGAACAAGTCCTGGTGCTGGTATGTCGACGAGGGTTTTGGCCCGGCTGCGGAGTATGACGACTACCTTGAGTTCACTCTTGGCGAAATCCTGCCCGACGGCAACACCACCGGAAAGTGCATCCACTACGGCGGCGTTGACGGCAAGCACTGGAACTGCATGTTCAAGGCTGCGATGAACAAGGAGGGAACCACCGATATAGACCTCCACAAGTTCTACCGCCAGATTCCCGTTGGGGAGAGCACCTGGAAGAGGGACTACAAGGAGGGAACCATTTCCTTCACCGATTCCCGCGGATACGTTACCACCGGCCGCCTGGTGCCCCCGGACACTTATGGGTTCGACTTCACCAACGACCAGGGCAAGACCTACCACTACGAGATTGTCCTTGACACCCAGGCCTTCCAGTTCAACCTCTCCGGCGTTGACGACTGGACCAACATCTACACGGACTATGACAAGTTTGTGAAGCGTCCAAGGATGTTTGCAGTGCTGGTAAACAAGGTGGACGATATCCCCTCCGCCTCAAAGACGGAAGGCACCGAGGGCGACACCACCATCGGCCCCGACCCCGATCCGGACCCGGACCCCGATCCGGAGGCCTTTGACCTTTCCGGAGACTGGAAGGTGAAGGAACTCTGGGTTTATGGCGGATCCGAGGGAAAGATTACAAAAGACCAGGCTGCGTCCAAGCCCTGGAGCTGGAACGGCTGCAATGGGGACAAGACCTGGAGCTACTGCAATTATGAAATGGACAACCTCCTTACCATAACTCCGTCTGAAGCCGGAAGCCTGAGCGGATCGCTCCTGTACGGACCCGGAGCCGACGGCCTCTACTGGGACTACCTGTACACCGGCAACAAGGCCGGCGCCCCGGTAAGCGTAGACTGCAGCCAGTGGTACGGGTGGCTTCCTCACGAGCAGACTACCTATACTTACAACCCCAATGACACAGCCCTTTCCCCTGCCGGCACTGTGACCGTAAAGAAGAGCGACACGGAGTCATACACCGCATTCCTGCTCCTTGAGGGAAGCTATGAGTTGCTTGAGAAGTCGGCGCTTGTCATAAGCAGCGACTGCTTTGCTCTGGCCCTTCAGCTTGCGGAAGCCCCTTCTCAGGACACAAGCTATGAATGGACAGACTATGACAGGTTTGTTCACAGCCCCCTCCTGTACGTAATGGTATTCCAGAAACAGGCACAGTAGGATGAGACTCTCACTTTTCATAATCCTTGCGGCTGTCCCCCTCTGCTTTTCCTGCAGGGGGGACAAGCCTGCGGGAGAAGAAAGGGAAGACGGACCGGTTGTCCTCCGCCTTGCGGACCCTGACGCCACTCCGGCCACAAAGGCCTTATACTCAAATCTTTGGGCTATAAGGGAGAAAGGCTGGATGTTCGGCCATCAGAACGACCTCCTGAACGGCCGCAAATGGCAGTACACGGAGGGCGAATCGGACACCAGGGCGGTCTGCGGGGACTATCCCGCCGTATATGCCGTGGACGTGGCGTCGTTCATGGACGGCCGGAAGGTGGCGCTTCAGAGCACCGCGGAGAACCCGGACAAGCTCCGAACCATCAAGGAGGCTTACGACCGCGGAATGGTAATCATGGCCTGCATGCACCTCAACAACCCTCTCACGGGAGGGGATTCCTGGGACAATTCCAGCGACAGAGTGGCGGCGGAAATCCTTACGGAAGGCAGTGACACCAACCTCCTCTTCAACCAGTGGCTGGATAACCTTGCAGCCCTTGCAGGGCAGCTTGTGGGCAGTGACGGAGTGCAGATTCCCGTTATCCTCCGGCCCTTCCACGAGCACGGCCATGAGTGGAGCTGGTGGGGAAACACCTGCACCACGGCTGGGGAGTACGTGGCCCTGTGGCGCTATCTGGTAGACGGCATGAAGGCGCGCGGCGTACATACTTTCATTTACGCCATATCTCCTGCAATGAACGGTCAGCAGACAGAGGGTGATTTCCTCTTCCGCTGGCCAGGGGACGATTATGTGGACTTCATGGGCATGGACTGCTACCAGGGTATAAACAACAACGTTTTCCTCAATAACCTGAAGCTCCTTAAAAAGGTCTCAGAGGAAAAGATAAAGCCCGCCGGTGTCACTGAAATAGGCGTCAAGGGCTTCAGGAACGATAATTACTGGATAGAGAACATTGCCGCTCCCATGGCCGGACGCAAGATGAGCATGCTGGTCACATGGAGCAATAAATACGACCCCCTGGAACTGGACAACGTCTATTACTCCGTATATCCCGGGCACCCCTCGGAAGAGTCTTTCAGGGAGATGTATGCCCGTCCGGACACCTATTTCTGCCAGGATATTCCGGACATGTATAAAATGGCGGAAAACATTACTGTAGAATGAAGAAGACACTTATAATAGCAGGACTGCTGGTCCTTCCCCTCCTGTGCGGATGCAAAAAGCCGGACGATGGCGGAAATGCCCCCCCTCCCTCCGGCCCCGTAACCCTTACCCTTGCCGACCCCGCCGCAACTACAGAGACAAAAGCCCTCTATTCCAACCTCTGGGCGCTCAGGGAAAAGGGCTGGATGTTTGGCCACCACGACGACCTCATGTACGGCCGCAAATGGTACGGAACCGACGGCGGGTCGGACACCAAGGCCGTATGCGGGGACTATCCCGGCGTCTACAGCCTGGACTTTTCCACGTTCATGGACGACAGGGTGGAGACCAGCGCATCGGACAATGCCCTCCGCTTAAAATGCATGAAAGAGGCCTATGACAGGGGCATGGTAATCATTGCCTGCATGCACCTTAACAATCCCCTTACCGGCGGAGACGCCTGGGACAACTCCAGCGACAAGGTGGCCGAGGAAATCCTCAAAACGGGAAGCGACACCCAGCTAAAGTTCAACATCTGGCTGGACCGCCTTGCTGCCATGGCCAAAGGCCTTAAAGGCAGCGACGAAAAGACCATCCCCGTAATAATGCGCCCCTTCCATGAGCACAACCAGACCTGGAGCTGGTGGAGCAAACGCTGCACCACCGAAAAGCAGTTTGTGGCGCTCTGGCAGTATTTCGTAGAATATATGAAGGCCGCCGGCGTGCATAATTTCATATATGCGATATCGCCCCAGATGGACTCCCCGAAGGTTGAGGACGAATTCCTTGAGCGTTGGCCGGGAGACGGTTATGTTGACTTCATCGGCATGGACTGCTACCAGGGCATCAACAACAACGTCTTCGTGAACAACCTAAAGGTCCTGTCAAAGCTCTCCGGGGACAAGAAAAAGCCCGCAGGGGTAACTGAAACCGGCGTAGAAGGCTTCAAGAACGATAATTACTGGATAGAGAACATTGCCGCACCCATGAGCGGGCGCAAGATGAGCCTCCTGGTTACCTGGCGCAACAAGTACGACCCTCTTGAGTCCGGTTCCCACTTCTTCTCCGTGTTCCCCGGACATGTGTCCGTGAACAGTTTCCTGGAGATGTACGGGCGCTCGGACACCTTCTTCTGCGAAGACCTCCCTAACATGTACAAAATGGCAGAAAACATAACCGTAAAATAGAATGAAAAGAGCGCTACTCATTGTTTCCGCATTGCTTCTGACGGCATCAGTGTACGCCCAGCACCTCCGTCTCCCCCACATTTTCTCCGACCACGCCGTGCTCCAGCGCGAGAGCACCGTGCCCGTCTGGGGCTGGGGAGAACCCGGAAAAACGGTTTATCTGAACGCTTCCTGGAACTTCCGGAGCCTCAAGACCACGGTTGCCGATGACGGCACCTGGAGGTTCAATCTGGAAACCGGCAAGGCCGGCGGCCCTTATGTAATCCGTATAAGCTGCGGCAAAGAGGCCCTTGCAATGGAAGATGTGATGCTTGGCGAGGTATGGGTGTGCAGCGGCCAGTCCAACATGGACATGCCCGTTGGCGGCTACGGCTTCCAGCAGGTTGAGGGTTCCCGTGACGCCATACTGGACGCCCCGGAAACCGCATCGGCCATACGTGTTTTCAAGATTACCACCCCTTGCTGCACAGAGCCTCAGGACGATGTTGACGCCCAGTGGAAGTACTCCAGCCCGGGTGTGACGGCCGGTGTATCCGCTGTGGGTTATTTCTTTGCCAGGAGGCTCACAAAGGCGCTTGGCGTGCCCGTGGGCATCATAGTCAACGCCTGGGGAGGCAGCCGCATAGAGCCCTGGATGACCAGGGAGGCCATAGAGGGTTCAGGAATATCGGCACAGGAGCTGGCGGAGATAGATGCCCTGGAGGAACACCCCGAATGGCCCAGGAATCCGGAACTCATCTGGAACGGCCGCATGAAACCCATTGCCGGCTATGGCGCAAAGGGTTTCCTGTGGTATCAGGGCTGCGCCAACATAGGCCAGGGGTGCTACGACAAGCTGCAGACCGCAATGGTCAAGCTATGGCGTGACGAGTGGGGCCGCGGAGACATGCCTTTCATCTATGCTCTCCTTGCCCCGTACAGCCACGGGGACTCCAACGGCCGCTGGCGTCCGCAGTTTGTGCGCACCCAGATCAGCGCCATGAAAACCACGCCTAACGCCTATGCCGTATGCCTTGAAACCCTTGGTGACGAGGGCACCATCCATCCGTCCAGAAAGCGCGAGGTGGCGGACATGATGTTCATGAGGGCCTATACCTCTGCCTATGGGGAGTATGCCGGCATGCCGGTGGATTATCCGGAGCCGCAGACCATCGACTATATGGACGACGGCCGGGTACGGATAACCTTCTCCAATGTCTGGTCCAACCTCATGTCCATAACCGCACGGGATATCGTGGGGTTTGAACTTGCCGGCAGCGACAAGGTTTTCCACCTTGCCAAGGCAGAGGTGGACTGGGACGGACAGACGGTCTTCGTAAAGTGTGACGATGTTCCCAACCCCGTTGCCGTCCGCTATGCCTTCCGTAACTATATGGGCGCCAATTTACAGACCACCTACGGCCTTCCCGTGCCTCCTTTCCGCACCGACGACTGGCCGCTCTAAACATATCGTAACATGAAAAGACTCACGCTGACCCTTCTTGCGGCCGCATGCGCAATCGGCCTCAACGCCCAGACTTATAGGACCGTCAGGGATATAAGCTACCTCCATGCGCCGGACACCCTGAAGATTCTGGCCATAGGCAATTCCTTCTCCGAGGACGCCATCGAGAATAACCTCTGGGAGCTCCTTGACGCCGCCGGAATCCCTGCCGTTGTGGCCAACCTCTACATTGGCGGATGCACCCTGGAAAGGCACTACAACAATATTGTGGCCGATGCCCCAGAGTACCGCTACCGCAAGGTGGTGGACGGCAAGACCGCCGAGCGCTGGGGCGTACGCATCTCCGACGCTCTCCGGGAGGAGAAATGGACCCACGTGAGCCTGCAGCAGGCCAGCGGCGTCTCCGGCTTTTACGCCACATACGATCCCTACCTGACGGAGCTTATCAAGTACGTAAAGGGTTTCTGCTCGCCGCAGTTCATTTTCCACCAGACCTGGGCCTATTCCAAAGACTCCGACCACGGCGCCTTCCCCATGTACGGAAAGGACCAGATGAACATGTACAATTTCATCATGAACGCCGTCCGTGAGGCCGTGAAGGACCATCCGGAGATAAGCATTGTGGTGCCCAGCGGAACCGCCATCCAGAATGCCAGGACATCTTTCCTTGGCGACACCATGAACCGCGACGGCTTCCATCTGGATTTCTCTTATGGCCGATACACCGCCGCCTGCACCTGGTTCGCCGCCCTTACCGGCCTCCGGGCCACGGACAATCCCTGGAAGCCGGAAAAGGTGGACCAGAAGGTTGCCAGTGTATGCCGCAAAGCCGCAGACCTTGCCGTTGACCAGCCGTTCAAGGTGTCCGATATAAGCACGCCCCTGAAACCGCAGACCGCCGCACAGTACCGCCAGGAGCGCTGCAAGCTGGATATATATTATCCCAAGACGCGGAAACCTTTCAAGACCCTTGTGTGGTTCCATGGAGGCGGCCTTACGGAAGGCAGCAAGTACTTCCCGGAGCAGCTCATGAAAAAGGGTATTGCCGTTGTTGCAGTCAATTACCGCCTGTCGCCCATGGCCAAGAGCCCTGCCGCCGTGCAGGACGCCGCCACGGCCGTGGCCTGGGTGTTCAAGCATATAGCGGAGTATGGCGGAGACCCGTCGAAAATATACGTCTCCGGCCATTCCGCGGGCGGCTACCAGACCCTCATGCTTGCCCTTGACAAGCAGTGGCTTGCCGCGGAAGGAATTGACGCAGATGCAGTTGCGGCCTATTACCCCATAAGCGGTCAGACCGCCACCCACTTCTCCATCCGCTCGGAAAGAGGGATATCGTTCACGACGCCAGTAGTGGACTGCATGGCTCCGCTCGGGAACGTGCGTAAACTTGGCACCCGGCTCATTCTTTTCACCGGCGAGCGCTCCCGTGAAATGATGGCCCGCTACGAGGAGAACCTCTATCTTAAATCCGTCCTTGAAGGTATCGGCAATCCGGAGATTCCCATCTACGAGTTCCCGGGCACGGACCACGGCACGGTTCTTACCCCCGCCTTCGACGTTATCCTGAAGGATATGGGCATGTAACCACCCCTCTCCTCCGTCCTTTCCCCGTCATCCCCGACCCGATCGGGGATCTCATCCACCAAAATGGCGTTTTTGGTGGACAAGTTGGTGTTTTGCCGGGTTTGTCCACGGATTTGGCGTTTTTGGTGGACAAGTTGGTGTTTTTGGTGGATAGCCCTAGGCTAATTCATTGTAATTCCCCGAAAAATCACTATATTTGCGGACTTACGCATATAATCGCAAAAACACAATAAATTACAATGAAAACTTACACAACCAAAAACATCCGCAATGTTGTCTTGATTGGTGCTCCCCGCAGCGGTAAGACCACCCTCTCCGAGGCTATGCTTTTCGAGGGCAAGGTTATCGACCGCCGCGGTACCGTAGAAGACAAGAACACCGTTTCTGACAACACCGAATTCGAGCAGACCAACCAGAAGTCCATCAACGCAACCCCTCTGTACGCAGAGTTCGGCGGCTGCAAGATCAACTTCATCGACGCCCCCGGTTCTGACGATTTCTCCGGCGGCGCTCTCTCCGCTTTCAAGGTGGTCGAGGCTGCCGTGATGGTTATGAACGGCACTGCCGGCATCGAGGTGGGCACCACCCTTTTCGCCCGCTATGCAGACCAGTACAGCGTTCCCATGATCATCGCCGTGAACCAGCTGGACCACGACAAGGCAAACTGGGACGGCGTGCGTAACGCCATCGCAGAAGAGTTCGGCAAGAAGGCTGTAATCTGCCAGTTCCCTGTGAACCCCGGTGTTGGCCTGGAAGGCTTTGTGGATGTCATAACCATGAAGTTCTACAACAAGAAGAACGAGGAGCTTGAAATCCCCGCCGCATACGCAGACGAGGCCGAAGAACTCCGCGCAGAACTCATGGAAAAGGCTGCAGAAGGCTCCGACGAACTCATGGAGAAGTTCTTCGAGACCATGGAGCTCACCACCGATGAAATCCGTGAAGGTCTCCGTGCCGGTCTGGTAAAGGGAGAAACCATCCCCGTATTCTGCACCGCAGCAAAGGAGAATGTTGGCGTAAAGCGCCTCATGGAGTTCATCGTGAACGTGGTTCCTTCACCGGAAGGCAAGGAAGAACCCACCGTGGAAGGCGGCACCCTCAAGTGCGATCCCGCCGGCCCTACCGCCCTGTTCATCTTCAAGACCAGCGTAGAGCAGCACCTCGGTGACGTTTCCTACTTCAAGGTAATGAGCGGTACCCTCAACGAAGGTGCAGACCTTGTGAACCCTGAAACCGGCAACGGTGAGCGCCTCAGCGCCATCTACGCCGTAGCAGGTGCCAAGAAGGAAAAGGTTTCCTCCATCAGCGCCGGCGACATCGGCTGCGTCATGAAGCTCAAGGCCGGTAAGACGGACGTCACCCTTGCCCAGAACGGCGTAGACGCCATCAAGCACATGGTATTCCCGGATGCCAAGTACCGCACCGCCGTCAAGGCAGTTGACAAGAACGACGAAGCCAAGGTTGGCGACGCCCTCAACAAGATTGCGGCACAGGATCCCACCATCACCGTAGAGTACTCCAAGGAACTCCGCCAGACCATCCTTTCCGGTATGGGAGAGCAGCACATCAACTATGTGAAGTGGAGAGTGAACAACGAGTTCAAGCAGAACATCGAGCTCTACGCTCCCAAGGTTCCCTACCGTGAGACCATCACCAAGATTGCAACCGCACAGTATCGTCACAAGAAGCAGTCCGGCGGCGCCGGCCAGTTCGGTGAGGTACATCTGCTGGTATGCCCTTACGTTGAGGGTCAGGAAGCTCCCAAGAACTTCAAGATCGACGGCAAGGATGTCATCTTCAACTTCAAGAGCCAGGACATCACAGACCTCGAATGGGGTGGCAAGCTGGAATTCTACAACTGCGTGGTTGGTGGTTCCATCGACCTCTCCTTCATGCCCGCTATCCTCAAGGGTATCAAGAGCAAGATGGAGGAAGGCCCTCTCACCGGTTCCTACGCACGTGACATCCGCGTCTATGTTTACGACGGTAAGATGCACCCGGTAGACTCCAAGGAAATCGCCTTCATCATCGCCGGCCGCAACGCCTTCAAGGAGGCATTCCGCCAGGCAGGCCCCAAGATCCTGGAACCCATCTACAACGTAGACATCTTCACTCCCAACGAGTATGTTGGTCCTTGCATGAGCGACCTCAACACCCGTCGTGGTATGATCATGAACCAGGATATGGAGAAAGGCTTCACCGTGCTCCACGCCCGCGTTCCTCTGGCAGAGCTTTATCGCTACAGCACCATCCTGAGCTCACTCACCGGTGGTAGCGCAACCTTCCAGATGAAGTTCGCAGAGTACGTACAGGTCCCCGCCGAAGTCCAGACCAAACTCCTTGCGGAATACGCCGCACAGGAGCAGGAAGAGGACTAAGCAAATCCTGCAGCAAACCAAAACTGGCGCCCTTTCAACGGGTGCCGGTTTTTTATTAACCCATCCACCAAAACCCCGCATTTCCGTGGACAAACTGGCCAAAACCCCAACTTGTCCACCAAAACCCGCCATTTCCGTGGACAAACTGGCCAAAACCCCAACTTGTCCACCAAAAACGCCAAATCGGTGGATGAGATCCCCGATCAGGTCGGGAATGACGGGAAAAAACGGCGGAGGAGGGGGGCTAAACCGTAGCGAAGCAGAGTTTGTGGCCTTCGAGGGCGGAGGAGAGGGTGGCCAGGGGTTCGCGGCCGGAGGAAACGGCCCTGAAGAAGTCCTCCACAAGGGCTTTGTCCGCACCGGCGTGGAGGGGAAGGCCGGCAAGGTGTGAGAAGTCCTCGGAAAGGACCTGCGCGCTGCCTTGAGAAACGGAAATATGTCCGCCATCGGCCTCAAGAGTGGCTTTGGTGCCGCGGATGACGGTGGTGCGGCCTTCCTGCATGGAGGTACCCTCGAGGTGCATGTTCAGGCGGACCTCCGTGGAAAGGACAGCCTCTACGTCCTGGGTGTCGAAGACATCGTTGTTGCAGCGGTAGACGCAGCGGCCGTATCGGCCATGGGCAAGCTCCGTGTCGATCACTTCTTCAAACGTGCTTCCGGAAGGGATGTCAAAGCCGTCCACCCATTCCCGGCGTTCACGGTACAGTTTAACGGCCGAATACGGGCAGTCAGCGACGGGGCAGTCAATGCAGCGTGCGGTGGCGCCGTAAGGGGCGCGGTCCGTGCGGAACTTGCGGATGAGGCCGGAGCTATGAGTTTCAACCACGGACCCGCCGGACAGCCACATCAGGAAATCTGCATCGTGACAGCATTTGCTGAGGAAAATGGGGCCGGCGTCCTCCACCCTGGACCACAGCCCGCGTACAAAGGTATGCGCCATCCTGTCCGGGCCGATATGCTCCGTGTGGTCAATTTCCACGATGTCTCCCAGCAGGCCGCTTTCCACAATTTCCTTGATGCGCCGGAAGTATGGATGGAAGCGCATCTCCAGGCAGACGCCAACCTGAACTCCCCGGGAAAGCGAAGCTTCCAGAAGGGACATGTATTCCGGAAGCGTCTGTGCCACAGGCTTTTCCAGAAGCACATGGCATCCGTGGCGAACCGCCTCAAGAGCTACAGGAACATGAAGCTTGTCCGGCGTGGCAACAATTACCGCCTGTATGCCGCGCGGCTTGGAAAAGAACTCCTCTACGGAAGTAAAGCACCCCTTCGGAGGAACGCCGCAGGCGGCTGCGGCAGAAGAAAGCCTCAGAGGCTCAGGCTCCACTATATAAGCGACATGTACCTCTCCCGGAATACAGGAGAGGTACTTTCGTGCGCGGTTGCCTGCGCCTATGACGGCTATGTTCATCAGGCGTTTTCAGCCTCTTCAACTGCCTTGAAGTAGCGGTAGCTGTTCACCTTGACCTCGCCGATGGAATTCTCGTCGCAGACGATGGTTCCGGCGGGATGTGCCTGCAGGCCGCTGAGGGTGCAGTAGTGGCTCATAGGGCCCTCGATGGCGTCCTTGAGGGCGCGGGCCTTCTTAGAGCCGAAGGCAAGGATAACGACCTCCTTGGAGCTGAGCACGGTGGCTACGCCCACGGTGAGAGCCTGCTTGGGAACCTTGTTGAAGTCTCCGTCAAAGAAACGGGCGTTGACCTCGCGGGTGTCCTGGGTGAGGGTGACAACGCGGGTGCGGCTCTCCAGGGAGGAGAAAGGCTCGTTGAAGGCGATGTGTCCGTCTTCGCCCACGCCGCCGAGGAACAGGTCAAAACCGCCTGCGTCCACGATGGCTTTCTCGTAAGCGGCGCATTCCGCTTCAATGTCCTTGGCGTTGCCGTCCAGGATGTGGATGTTCTCCGGCTTTTCGTCGATGTGGTCGAACAGATAGCGGTGCATGAAGCTGTGGTAGCTTTCCGGATGTTCTACGGGAAGGCCCACGTACTCGTCCATATTGAAGGAAATGACATTTTTGAAGGATACCTCACCGGCCTTGACCATGCGGATGAGTTCTGCATAGGTCTCGATGGGTGTGGAACCGGTGCAGAGACCGATTACGAAGGGCTTGTCGCTGACAGCGGCTTTGGCGTTGATTTTTGCAGCAATGTAGTGTGCTGCCCACAGAGAACCCTCGGCGGAGTTCTTGCGAATAATAACTTTCATACTTTATTGATTAAGAAAATTAAAACCGGAATCCCTCACAACGGCGGCGGGGATTCCGGAATGCAAAGTTATTAATAAATTGGAAAAATCTAGTACAATTTTAAGAAAACTTCAATTGCTTGATACTCTGCCATTCCCAGCTGGTCGTAGAGCTTTGCGGTATTCTGCGTGCGCTCCTCGGCCCTCTGCCAGAATTCGCGGGAATCCTCTCCCGGGAACGGGACGATATCCTTCTGCGACAGGTGGCGGTAGATGGCGTGGCGCTTCTTGATGACCTCGTCCGGGCTCAGCGGAACTGCCATGTCCACGCGGCCAAGCTCCCACTCCATCCATGCGCCGCGGTACAGCCAGACGTGGGTCTTGGCGGTCCATGCCGCACCTTCTTCCTTAAGCTGGTCAAGGGCCTCAAGGGCGGCCTCCGTGCATACGCGGTGCGTTCCGTGAGGGTCTGCCAGGTCTCCGGCCATGAAGATCATGTCCGGCTCAAGCTTGTTCATGAGGGCCTTGATGATGTCTACATCGGCCTGGGTCCTGGGGTTCTTCTTGATGCCGCCGCTCTCGTAGAACGGGAGGTTCAGGAAGTGGGCGTTTGTGTTGTCGTTGAGGCCGAAGGAGCGGACGGCGCCGCGGGCCTCGGAACGCCTGATGGCGCCTTTCATCTCCAGCAGTGCGCGGGGTTCGGGCTCGCCGGGGACCTTGCTTTCTACCAGCTTCTTCACCTTGTCGAACTCGTCGGCAAAGCCAAGCTGGAAGGCGGCGTCCATGTGCTGGAGCACCACGTCGTCGTGTACGGCAACGTTGCCGGAGGTCTCGTATGCCACGTGCACGTCGTGGCCCTGGGTTGCCAGGCGGATGAAGGTGCCGCCCATGGAGATTACGTCATCGTCAGGGTGCGGGGAGAAGATGAGGACGGTCTTGGGGAAAGGCTTTGCGCTTACCGGGCGGGTGCTGTCGTCGGCATTGGGCTTGCCGCCGGGCCAGCCGGTAATGGTGTGCTGAAGGTCGTTGAATACCTGGATGTTGATATCGTCAAACTTGCCTTTCTTTTCCAGGAGCTCGCTGAGGCCGTTGTTCAGATAGTCGCGTTCAGTGAGCTTGAGGATGGGTTTTCCTACAGTCTGGCACAGCCATACCACGGCTTTGCGGACAAACTTGGGAGTCCAGTCGCAGGGGCCCACCAGCCAGGGGGCTTCGCTGCGGGTGAGAAGGCTTGCCGCGGTCTCGTCAACGTAGAAGCTGATGTGGTCGTGGGACTGCAGGAGGGACGCCGGGCAGGCGGGATCCTTTGGACCTTCCGCGATGGCCTTCACTGCGTTTGCCTTGTCCTCGCCCCAGGCCATGAGGATTATCTTCTTGGCGCTGAGCATGGTGCCGATACCGATGGTGATGGCCTTGTCCGGAGTGGCGGTGATGTCGTTGTTGAAGTTGCCGCTCTGGCGCTTGCGGGAAGAGTAGGAGAGGCGTACCACGCGGGTGCGGGTCTTCTCGTTGGAACCGGCCTCGTTGAAGCCAACCTGTCCCTGCTCGCCCACGCCGATGACCAGAAGGTCCAGGCCCCGGGCAATCTCGTCATACTTGATACAGTATTTGGTGACCTCCGATGCTGCAACGGTACCGTCCGGGATATGCACGTTCTTCTTGTCGATGTCGATGTGGTCGATAAGGGCCTCGTGCAGGATGCGGTTGCGGCTCTGGGCGTCGCGGCCGGTGGAAGGATAGTATTCGTCAATGGAGACGATTTCAACGTTCTTGAAGGAGAACTCGCCTTCCTTGCAGCGGCGTGCAAGCACGCGGTACAAGGTGGCGGGGGTTACGCCCGTTGTGAGACCCAGGCGGAACAGGCCGTCCTTCTTTGCCTTGATGGCCTCGATGATGGTGTCCGCTATCTCATAGGTTGCGGGATGGGAATCGGCGAAAACGTGGGTCCAGATTTTCTCGTAATTGTGCAGGATGCCTGCAGGAAGGTCTTTCTCAATGAGACCGCCTTCGTAGGGAAGAGTAAAATGCTTTGCCATGGCTTATTTCAATATTTTCTTGATTCTCTGAAGTTTACCGTCTACCTGAGCGGGCTTTATTCCCAGGAGATAACACAGCATGGGATAGACGTCCACGTTCCTGAACGATGAAGGTTCCCCTTCCGTATAAGGGGCGTCGTACCCTTTCTTGAAGTCCGGGCCCACGGCGCGGAATGCAACCTGCATGTCCTTCTCTGTCCAGTCAAATCCGTGGGTTCCCTTGTTGCGTGAAGGGTTCCAGTTGAACTGCCAGCCAAGGTCCGGGCTCACTATAACCTCTCCAAGGTGGTCCGACGTGCCGTAGTTCAGATATTCCGGCACCTCTCCGTGCTTCCAGACGCTTATGTGCTCTATGCCCTGAAGGGCGTTGTAAAGGCTGTCTGCACAGCCTGGTGCGGCCCAGAGGCTGGTTGGCGTGTTGCCGCTGGCGCGGACAAGCCACTCCTCCTTGATGACGTCCTTTATGCAGATGAACCTATCCGGAGAGATATCGGTCATTCCGTGGTCTCCGGTTATGATGAAGTTGAGCCTGTTACCTGCGGGAAGGGCCTTGAGCCTGTTGTAGAAGCATCTCATGAGGCTGTCCATGCTGTGTGCCATAGCGGCGGTTTCCGGGGCTGTGGGGCCATATACGTGGCCGTGGTGGTCCGGCTCGTCAAAATAGACCATGAGAAGGCGGGGGCGCTCCTCCTTGGGCAGGGACATCAGGCGTACGGCCTCGTCCACCCTTTGGGAGAAGTCCCAGTGAGGGTCTTCGTCCCAGTGACGATAATAATCCGGAAGGACCCCGCCGATTGGAATGTCCGACCCCAGCCAGTAGATGGCGCCGGCCTTTTCTCCCTGGCGCCGGGCAGTTGCCCAGATGGGTTCCCCGCTGTAATACTCCGGGTTGTAGCGGGATTCCGGATCTTTCATGGAGTAACTGTGGTTGAGCGCCGGGTTCCAGAAATTGTTGCTCACAAGGCCGTGGTGGTCCGGTACAAGGCCGGTGGCCAGGGTATAGTGGTTGGGGAATGTGGACGAGGGAAAAGAGGGAGACATTGTTGCCTTTACGCCTACGGAGGCCAGCGAATCCATGAACGGCATGCTGTGAATCTGGGGATAGTCCCAGCGGAATCCGTCAAGGGAAACTATAACCGTGTAATTGGTTTTGTGGCTGTTGCATGAGGCCGCGGAAATGACCACTGCGGCGATAAAGACAAGTTTCAGAAATTTTTTCATCTGATATTGTATTTTAGTTCCCAAAATTATTAAAAAAGAGGTAAATTTGCAAACTGGAACTATAACCTGAACCAAGTAATGTCCCGTTTTTCATCCCTGCTTGTAAGGTGGAGGAAGTGGCTCATGGCGGCAATGGCAATTGCGGCTGTGGTATGCGCCTTTTTCATTCCCAGGGTCAATGTAAACGCGGATATGACTCTCTACCTGCCGGACCAGTCCCAGATGAAACGCGGCATGGACCGCATGGCCCAGACCCTTCCAAACCTTGACCAGCACATGCGTCTGATGGGTGTCATGCTCACGGACACAACCCTCGTTGCCGATGCCCCGGCAGTTCTGGATTCCCTTACCGGGCACCTCACGCTGGACTCGGTGAGGCAGCTGGATTCCCTCACGCTGTTCCGCTTCAACATTACCAGTTCCACGGACACGGACGCCATCAAAGAAAAGGTTTCGGCTTATTACGGTTCAAAGGCCGTGGTGGAAGTGGACGGGGACAATATGGTGATGACGGGTATCGGGGAAGTGGTCCTGATTGGTTTTGCCATACTCTTCGTGGTGCTCACCATAATGTGCCGCTCCTACATGGAGGTAGTGCTTTTCCTCATTGCCACAGGCATTGCCGTGATGATGAATATGGGCACCAACATATTCCTGGGCACGGTTTCCCTGGTTACCCACTCCCTGGCAGCCATCCTGCAGATGATCCTGTCCATGGACTACTCCGTGATCCTCATGAACCGGTTCAGGGAGGAAAAGGACAAGGGCAAGGCCTCGCCGGAGGCTATGAGCGCGGCCATAGACGCATCGTCCCGGACAATCTTCTCCAGCGCCCTCACCACATTCGTGGGCCTGGTGATGCTCATCTTCATTAAGTTCAAGATAGGTGCCGACGTGGGTCTGGTGCTTTCCAAGGGCGTGGTGTTCAGCCTGCTGTGCAACTTCACCGTTCTCCCCGGCCTTATCCTCATGTTCGAGAAGGCCATCTGGAAGACGAACAAGCGCACCCCCTCCGTGCCGGTAGCTCCAGTAGCCAGGTTTGAAAGAGCCTTCCGCTGGCCCCTGCTGGTGCTTTTCGTGGCCTTCTTCGTGGCGGCGTTCATCCTGCAGAGGCGCACGGAAATAAACTTCTCCGCCTACTGGCCCACCCCCATCACGGACGCTTTCCCTCCGGACAATCCCGTGATGCTTCTGTACGATACGGAAGAGGAAGCAAAGATTCCGGACCTTCTGGACAGCCTTTCCCAGGACCCCGACGTAATCTCTACGCTAAGCTACCCTTCCCTTGCCCTCAAGCAGCTTACGGCAAAGGAGATGACGGAACGCTTCTCCTCCATCT
>JAEEGI010009993.1_pt1 | contig 20672 bp, 9 predicted proteins | sample 8958751 | NCBI WGS metagenome assembly JAEEGI01 (sample SAMN16246545, study PRJNA631951) | gut metagenome | biome: gut microbiome; feature: rumen; material: KS-attached | host: Bos | place: Iran: Karaj | collected 2018-10 | reverse complement strand
GGTCGAAATAGCGCTTACCGAAGACGAGGTCGCCACGCATCTGTCCGTAATTACCAATGCCGACTTTTGCCTCGATGCCATCGATATCAGCTCCCTGTTGGGTGATGATGTTTACCACACCAGTCAGCGCCACCCCGCCATAGAGCGATGAGGCTGGACCGCGTAAAACTTCTATCTGTTTGATTTTTGCAAGGCTGATGCTGAAGTCGGGTGAGGCGATGTTCGTACAGTAACTGTTCATGCGATGGCCATTGAGCATGATGAGGATCTTCTCCTGACCATTACTGTAGATACCGCGCATGGCAATATTGATGTCGTCGTTGCAGTCGATGATGTTCATGCCTGGCACGTAGGCGGCGAGCACCTCCTGAAGGTTCTGGCCTCCACAGTTATGTATCATTTCCTCGGTGATGAGGGTTGTGGGCACAGGTACCTCTGCGAGCGACTCGGCATGACTCGATGCAGTGGTGATTGTTACCGTAAGACCCCGCTTGATGTTTTCCACCAGGTCGATAAAACGCTGAGGATCCTGTGACGAGGCTGTGTAGTAGGGATCTTCGGCCAGGAGCTTTGCCGTCCATTCCTCCGCTTTCTCTGTTTCATCGAGTCCAAGCCAGCAGAGCACCAGCAGCCGAAGGCTGCTTTCACGGAGATTGCCTTGAAATGCTTTCATGTTGTTGAGAAGGGCTGTGGAGGCCTGCTCAATGCGGCCTAAATTGTAGTCGTTCTCCGCCTGGGTGTACACTTGGCGGAGGAAGCTCTCCTGTGCTATGGCGTTTAGACTTGATGCGCAAAGAAAAAGTAAAATAATCAGTATTCTCATATATTAATATGCTTATTGGGGGTCAAAACAATGCTATGATATCGTCTATAAACTTTGATTGGAGAATGCCGAAATGGTCTGTATCGAGAATTAGTTTTGTGGCTTGGGGATATTTCTCTTTCCATGCCTCGTGGTTCTTTTTCACGATGGTCTCTGATATCTTGAGGAATTGTGGGTCAGGTTCTCCATTAAGGATGGGTGATGCTGAGGGCTTGCTTGCCAATGCGACTGCCATCTGGCCCTTAAAGATTAAGGAAGGCATGGTCTCTCTCATCCGATAGAGGATGATAAAGTCCTCAGGGACAGAGCGATTAGTGGCAGGAATGCTTGTCAAATAGGTATCGATAGCAACCATCCTGACTTTGGGGTTATGCCGTTGTCGGATACGTTCTGCTAGTTGGATGCCGAGTTCGGAACCGATGGAATGACCTGTAACTGCATAGATCTTTACTTCCTTCTCGCGAACCTCGTTTTCGGTATGCATGAGGAGATAGTCCAGATAATCGGATGCCTGGAAATCGGGTCGTTGGTACTTGAAGATGAATGATTCGAATACGAGTATCGAGAACTGGCGGCTTAAACCACGAAGGTATTCCTCGTAGAAAGGAAATGAAGTGTTATGGCCACAGACAAGCACCACAACAGGTTTTCCGGCATCAAAGCCATTGTACCATTTACATGCTTCCAGATGCTCCTGCTCGTAGGCTAAGAGCATCTTCTCGATAGAGGTGATGTGCTCTAAGTCAATATCCGTGCTTTGGCTGATGTATTTCGGCAGTGGGAGACGGCCCTCGTCAATCTTGTTATTGACGGTCAATGGGAAAGCATCCAACTTAATGATATAAGCAGGAATCATGTAGGAAGGCAGCTGCAGTTGGAGCAGGAATCGGATATCTTCCGGCATGACGGATGTATCCGGTTTCTCAGTATAATAGGCTATGATTTCCTTACTGTCACCGATAGTCCCGGTGGTAATAAATACCTGATGGACATTAGGCTCCCTTTCCATAGCGTGGGCAATTTCTTCGGTCTCTATTCTATGCCCCCTGATTTTAACCTGCGAATCCTTGCGACCCAGAAAGAGGTAATCGCCGTCAACGGTTCTGGCTACCATATCGCCGGTGGCATAGATGGTCTGATTCTCGCCTCTCAGGTCATTTTCTGGTGTAGAGAAGGGATTGCGGGTGAATTTCTTTTTGTTGATGTCATCGCGTGCGATATAACCTGCTGTCAGTTGTCTGCCGCCTATGAACAGCTGTCCTTGGACATAGTCGGGCAACAAACGCATATGTTTGTCAACGACGTAGGTCGAAACGCCAGGCAGAGCCTTGCCGATATTGTAGGCTGGTAACTCGTCGGAGATGTCCTGGTAGGTCGACATGACCGTGTTCTCTGTAGGACCATAGCCGTTGATGAGCCTGTAATGACGGCTCCATAAAAGTTGAATAGACTTGGGTGTTGTTTCACCACCGAGCACTATTGTCTTGAGGGTGGGGATTTCACGATAGGGTAACACAGACAGCAATGAGGGAGGGATGACAGCCACACTGATGCGCTCTTCTTGAATGAAGTCTAGCAGTCGGCTCAGATTATGTCTGTCTGCTTCTTCCGGGAATACCAATGTACCGCCTGCTGTCAGGACCGGGAACAGTTCATAGATGGAAGCGTCGAATCCCAGATTGGCAAACTGCAACATGCGTGTGTTGCTGTCAATCTCGGTTACGGAACGGGCATTCTGGCAGAAGGTCATCAGATTCTCATGACTGATGGGCGTGCCTTTGGGCTTTCCGGTAGATCCGGAGGTGAAGATAACGTATGCTGTATGCTGCAGTGAAGATATTCTTGGGTGCGGAACTGTTGTTTGTATCGAATGTTCAATGCCGTTGTCTGTGACGATGAGTCTGCAGTCGGCTTCTTTCACAATATAGTCCTGACGTTCCTTTGGCAACGAGGGCTCAATGGGAACATAATACAGTCCGAGTTTGAAAATGGCTAGTACCGTAGGTATGAGTTGTCCCTTATCGTGCAACTTCACTCCGATGCCGAACACCTCCTCGTCATGTCGCCAAACTGTTGATACCTGTCGGATTTGCTCTGCTGTCTTTTCTGACAAGTCCAATAGTTCCTGATAGTCCGTATCATGGCCTTGATAGCGATAGGCGATACGGTGTGGCATCTTTTGGGCAATCTGCCCGATGGCTGAAAGAACGGTCTCCTGACTATTTGAAGTCTGGAATCTGAATTGCTCCGTCAGTTCGGCTTGTTTTAGTGGTGATATTAATGGACATTGCTCCAAAGGCAGATCAGGGTTACTGAGCATATTGATATAGACGGTATCTAACGTCTTGGCCATGCTCTCTATGACTTGCCTGGAGAACCACCGCTGCTGATAATGGAACTGAATGGTGATATGATGCTGACTCCAATAGGCATAGACAGCCAGTGCCGAAGGACTCTCAACTTCCCAATTCTCGGGAATTGTGAAAGGTGGCATTTCGTCTTGCATACTGAAGGATATGTCGGTCAGTCGTAAGCCTGTCCCTTTAGGAGTGAATTGCGAGATCTCATCAATAGGCAGCACATGGCTTCTGATATTGGCCATATCGCTGACAATCTTATCGATGAGGGAACGTACAGTTGAACCGTTGCCACAGTCCATTTTCAAGGGTAAAATAGAGACCATATAGCCGACGGTGTTCAGTCGTGACGGGCGATCTCTGTCTGTTGTAGCGATACTGATGACAGGTGCAGAGACTGAAAGGAATGTGCCGATGGTGACACAATAGCCGGCCAGAATTACCGTAAAGGGCGTGACCGACTCTTTTCTGCAGTAATTGGCAATGTGCTGGTATGCTTCGTTGCACAATCTGAGTTCGTAAAAAGCACTGCTGTCGCCCTGTCCGTTCTGGTATTGAGGAATCTGTAAGGGCGCGTGGCTACCCAAATAGCGTTTCCAGAAAGCATGATGCGCTTCACGGTCAGTATTTTCGGATGTGATCTTCCATGAGAGATAGTCACAGTAACTTGACGACACATTTGAAGGACTCGGGGATGCCTTTAAGAATTGTTGGAACTGACTGGAAAGAATCGAGTAGGAGAGGCCGTCGAAGATCATGTGATGGATGAGTAGGCAGAGTTCATACCGTCCGTCGGAGAGGTGAAACAATCGAAGCCTGTACAATATCTGGCTGTTGTATGGCAGCGGTTGGGAATAAAAGGCTTTATACGTGCGAAGCCTTTCTTTATCGCTGATATTGGTGCATACCAGATTTTCATGCACTACAGGATTGACGTGTCCGACGACTTCCTTTCCGTCGAAAATAAAAGAAAGTCTCAGGCTTTCATGCTGTTCCGTAATCTGATTCCATACCTGTTCTATTTGCTGGGGAGTGTAACCACCATCAATCTCAAAGACATAAAATAGTTTATAAGCTTCATTTCTTTTCTTCGACAAGTTACAGTCTGCCCAAATACTCTTGAGCGATTGAGGCAGTTGTACCTGAGAGGGTGGCACAGCGGCGTGGTCTTCCTGTGGCAGGAATTCCTTCTCTGCTACCATCTTCATCATCGTTAGCGAATCGACAATGGGGTCTGAATAGGGATCATCCCATTCAGGCTCAGGTAGACTGCTTTTGTCCACCTTGCGATTAATAGTCATCGGGATCTCCTCGATGGGAATATAGATCGAGGGACACATGAATTCCGGCAGACGGGTTTCGACAAATGCCCTCAGGCGAGCGAGGTTAATTTCACCTTCGGATTTCAGATAGGCTACCAATCGTTTCGATTCTTGATATGGTTTTGCCATAACGATGCATTTCTCGATGCCTGTGAAGACTTCTATAGTCATTTCCACCTCACGGGTCTCCACGCGCATACCTCTAATCTTCACCTGATCATCGGTACGACCCATATAGAGCATATGGCCGTCAGGGGCCTGTGCCATTCTGTCACCGCTTCTGTATAGGACATCGCAACGATGGTGTTCACCTGCACTATAGGTGTTACTGATGAATTTCTCTGCATTCAGGTCGTTCCGGTTCCAATAGCCTTCTGTCAGCGAAGGACCACCGATACAGAGTTCTCCTGTTTCCCCAGGTTCTACTTCATGGAGATTCTCATCCAGCAGATGGGCCTCCAGACAAGGTGTAATCTCACCAATGTCATTCACTGGGGTGTCGGCTGTGTAAATGCCTGTCGATACGCAGAGGGCACTTTCTGTAAACCCATAGCAGTTTACCAGTTGATGGCGCTGCATCCAATAGTTTCTGACGGGCAGTGAGATAGGTTCTCCGATAAGCACGATGGTTTTCAGTGTCGGTATGTCTGTTTTGGGCAGAGCAGTCAGCAGTGAAGGCGCGATGGAGGCTCTTCTGACATTTTTCTCTTGGAACAGTCTGATGAGATGGACAGGATTCTTTTTGATGCTGTCTGGAATCATAATCATCGTCATACCATTCAGAAGGATGGTAAAGGTCTCCACCAGCGATACTAAGAAGTTAATGCCGGCCAATTGTGCGACGTTATCTCCTGCTTCAGCATGAAACACGCGATCTATGGCTATCCTGGCATTCAGCACGGCCTGATGATGTCGCATCGGCACACCTTTAGGTTTTCCGGTAGTACCAGAGGTATAGAGTAGCCAGGCGAGGTCGTCTCCTGAAGGGCGAAGTGAAACATCGGCAGGCGCAACAGGTTCCGTGATGAGGGCCTCAATGCTTAGTAGTTCCGCTAACCCCTGAAGGCGATTTCCGATGTTATGGGTAACCACATACACGATGCCGCAGTCGTCGATGATATCCTTCATACGCCTGTCAGGATGAGCCAGATCCAGAGGTACGTAGACAGCTCTGGCCTTGAGTATGCCGAAGAGACTGATAATCCATTCAGGGGAACGTTCCATAGCGACACCGATGGTCTTGCCGGCTACCTGCCATTGAAGCAGATTGCTGGCTACATGGTCACTCAGCATGTCCAATTGCTGATATGTCAAAGCCACATCTTCGAAGTCTACAGCAATCCGCTGTGGATGTTTCCTGACGTATTGTTGGAAAATATCAATGATGCTATCCCCGTGATTCATTTACAAGTTGACTTTAATGGTGGCTGACATATTCCGCCCTTGCTGGGGTATGTCGACGAAAAAGCGTGCTCCCCTATAATACCTGCTGTTGAATAGGTTCTTACATTGTAGTTTGCATGAGATCATCTTCCATTTCATCTCCAGTGACAAGTCAGGCAGGAACGATTCTTTCAGCCTGTAATCATTATCTGCAAATAATTCTCCGTTCTTATAACCGACGGTCGCCATCGTCTGTGCTGAATAGAAGGTCAATTTTGCCTGCGCCCATAGACTGAAATCACTGTCGCTATATATCGACTTTGCCACGACGGCGTTAGCAGTAAATGCTGGTACCGACTGCACGCGATGGTCAGTCGTCGGGTAGTTTTCTGCGCTAATCACATTCATATAGGTGAAATTCAAATGACCTCTCAATTTGGTATTCCTGTAGTATAGGGCATTCTCTATGCTGAGCAGTTTCAATTTACCGGAATTGACATATGTCGGCAGGATATCGATCAGTTTGTCATTATAGATTAGATCGGTCAGCGAATTATAGGAGATGTTGCCATCGTAGGTGAAATGTTTCAGCAGTCTTGAGGAAACGACAGAGAATTGGAGTGCGTGACTTAATTCCGGCATCAGGTCACTGCCTCCTCGGTAGGAAGGCATTGTGCTAGCACGATAGAGGTAGGGCGCATCGACAAACGATTTCGAGTACGATAACTTGAAGCTCCATTTAGAGGGCTTGTAGATAATGGCCATTCGTGGACTCAATGCCGATTGGTTCGTGTGATCGTATCGGTTCTTGTTGTCATATCGGAACCCAATATTCATGATCCACTTTGGCGTAAACGAATGCTTAATCTGAATGAAATTCGAGAGCGACGTTTCATTTCCATAATGAATCATGGTTGTGCGCTCTGCCTGATAGACCAGCACACGGTCGTAATCGTCGCCTATCACCAGGTCGGATGTGTACATCTTATATTGTTCGCCTTGGAAACCGATCAGCAAGTTACCGTTTCCGAGTTTTCCCAACTCATAGTCCTTACTTATTCTGACAATGCCTCCATACGTGAAGTCACTCCATTTCTGATGCTGATATGCCCCTCTGGTGAGTTCGATCGAGTCGAGTATCTCGTTAGGTGGTAGAATCCTAACTTTTTTCTCGATGGAATCGCCAAGGATATCGTAGTCAACGTAATCATCCATATCGAAATAGGCTGAGGCCCCAATTGTCCATTCCCCGAAGGTGTTGTTATACGATACCTCACTGTGGAGTGTTGTCCTGCCATGTCCTGGTTTCTCTCCGCCGATGCGACGATACCGGTCATAATCGTAGGGAGCTGCTTCTGGAATGAGTGTGAAGGGGTAGACCATTTGCATCTTGGCATGCTTGATGTTCGACATGATCTTCCAGCGGTTATGGTCCATGCCCAGAACGAATCCTATATCGAACGAGGGTTTGCGGTTGAAACCATCCAGATACAGATAGCTGTCTTTGGGGAAATGCTGCCATATTTCGTTTGAAGATTTGGCGTATTCTACTTTTTCTCCGTAGGAAGAATAGAGCGACGCCCAGGCCATCACGTCGAAGCCCACACGGTTGACGCCGACCATAGCCTCTGCCTTGTAGGTGTTGAAGCTACCAGCTTTACCGCTGATGGTGCCCCCGTCCATATCACGTCCTTCCTTTGTTATGATGTTCACCACTGCCGAAAGGGCCACATTACCATAAAGCGATGAAGCTGGACCACGCAGCACCTCTATCTGTTTGATTTTCTCGCAGCTGATGCTAAAGTCAGGTGCCTGCGCATTCGTAGAACGGGCATTCAGACGATGGCCATTAAGCATGATGAGAATCTTTTCTTGTCTTGACGACCATATACCGTGCATGGCGATATTGTATTCGCCATTGCCTTCAACGATGCTCATGCCAGGTACGAAGATAGCCAGAATGTCGCGCAGATTGTCGGCTCCGCAATCGGCTATCATCTGTTCAGTAATCAGTGTCACAGGCACAGGCGCCTCTTCCAGTGACTCTGCCTTGCTTGAGGCTGTGGTGATGGTAGCTTCTTTACCGATCCTCAAACGATTGACGATATCTACAAATCTGACGGGATCCTGGACCGATGTATAAAAGGGGTTCTCCTTCAGCAACAGCAATGCATATTTCTCCGTATCCTCCATATCATCTAGTCCTAGAGAACAGAGCGCCAGCAGACGGTAGGCACCTTGCTTGACAGTTCCTCTAAACTGGTTGAGATGAGCGGTTAACAGTTCCTGTGCCTGTTCGATACGGCCTGCCTGATAATCACTCTCTGCTTGTGCGAATATCAGCCTGCTGGCACTCGTTCCCGTATCTGTCACTGCCAACGGCCTTTCCTGCGCTACGGCTGGTAGTGTCATTGCCCATAATAATAATATGTATAGGCTTCTCATCGTTTGGCGGGTATGGTGAATATGAACGTAGCTCCCTGGCCTTCTGACGACTCAAATGTCAGTTTACCGCCATGCCTGTTCTCGATGATATCAAGCGTAATGGCCATTCCAAGACCCGTACCCTCACCGATGGGCTTGGTGGTGTAGAATGCCTCAAACAATCTTTTCTTGGTCTCCTCGCTCATGCCTTCACCATTGTCCTGCAACTTGATGACAATGTTCCCATCGTGAAATTCAACGCTGACATTTACCTCTGGGTGATAATCTTCAGGTGCTGTCTGCGCTTTCTTCCAGACTGCATAGCAGGCATTGTTCATCACATTCAGCACGGCGCGGCTCAGATCTTGTGGTATGACCATCGCCTTAGGAATGTCGGCATACTGCTCATGGATGGTGATATTGAAGCCTTTATGGTTGGCACGCATGGCATGATAGGAGAGCCAAACGTACTCTTTTACAAGGTGACAGATATCAGTTGGCAGGAATTCACCGTCCTTTCCCCGCGAAACGAGCAGGATGCCTTGGATGATGCTGATGGCACGCTCACCATGCTCCGAAATCTTCGACATGTTTTCCCTCAGGTCGGCCACGATGTCATTGAGGTCTTCGCGGTCGGCTTCAGGCAACTTGTCCTCGTTGTCGGCTACAATTTCCTCCATATCCTTGAGCAGCTTGTCAGACATCTTGCTGAAGTTGATGACAAAGTTCAGGGGGTTCTGGATCTCATGGGCAATGCCTGCACTGAGCAGTCCTAACGAGGCGAGTTTCTCCTGTTTCTTCAGTTGCTCCTTGAGTTGTTCAATGGTTTGTTCCATAAGCTTATTTCGTTAATGCGGGCAGCGTGATCGTCAGCTCGCAGTATTCATCTTTGACGGAATTGACGCGGATGTCGCCACCATAGTTCTGTATCACCTCGTGGGCGAGGTAGAGACCTACGCCTGAGGCTTCGCCAGTGGGCTTGGTGGTGAAGAAGGGGTCGAAGATCTTGTTGATGATCGTTTCCTCGATACCGATACCATTGTCGCGAATGACGATGGTGATGGTCTTGGCGGCGAGGGTGACCTTCGCACTCAGTTCGGGTTCATAGGCCGTGCGCTGGGCTTTCTTTACGATGGCATAGATAGAGTTGGCAAAGACACTCATAAAGGTCTTACTCAACTGTTCGGGATTCGCCTGGATGGGCACTTCCTCCTCAGGGATATCGAAGACCAGGCGGATATGGTGGTCAGCAATCTCCTGGGCATAGTATTTCTCCATCATCTCCTTGTTCTGTTTAAGGATAAAGGTGAGCTCAGTCTTGATGATGCCTCCGCTGCGGTCTTTCAGCATCTCCTCCATCGCCTTCAGCGTACGGGTGGTGTTCTGGCCGTGTTCACCTACCTTCTGTAGGTTACCACCGAGCATATCCAACACGTCCAGCGTGTCCTCGTAGTTCTCTTCGTCCATGTGGTCTTTCTCATCCTCCACATTGGCCTTGACATCCTTCACGAGACCCTCAGAGAGTTTGGCGAAGTTGTTGATGTAGTTCAGTGGGTTCAGGATACGGTCGATGAGACCCTGCGTCAACTTACCTGCTGTAGCCATCTTCTCCAGACGGACGACCTCTGCCGTACGTTCCTGTACCATTTCCTCCAAACGGATCTTGTCCTTCTCCAGTCTGCGCAGACGGAGCTGGAAGAGAGCATAGGAGATGGCAAGAATCACTAGCAGGTAAACCAGGTTCATATACCATTGCTTGTAGAAGGGTGGGGTGATACTGAACGCTATGCTGACGATGTCCGATTGTCTGTTCATGGCATCCTGTGCCTGCACATAGAAGCTGTGGGTACCTTCGTCGATATTGTTGTAACTGGCACGCGTGCTGGTCGACCACGCACTCCATTTGCCGTCGTCCATCTTATACCTATATAGCGTCTTTCCCACGATGGGGGTATAGGTGAGCGAGAAAGTAAATGTCAGATTGTCCTCCGAGTAATTCAAGGTTTCCAGCCGCTTGGGCATCTGACCGAAACCGCCCCAAAGGACACTGTCGCTGTTTAAGACGATAGAACGTATGAAGAGCTGGGGACGGATGTCTGCCATCGGCTCTTTGACTTTGGTGTCGATGATGGTCAGGTCATTGTCGCTACCCACCCATATCTGGTCGTTCTGGATAAGCAGTGCACGAACGGTGGTCTCCTGGATAGGTGACAGCAGCAGCTTCAGATCTTCCAGTCGCTTGCCGTCCTTCCAACGGTAGAGCGCCTTTCCCTCGTTATCCGTCAGCCAGGTGACGCCCTTTTCGTCGAGGAAGGAGAAGAGGGGGTAGGGGAAGGGTTTTGTGGTCACAGCACTGATTACCTCCACTTTTCCCTTCAGGGGGACGATAGTCGACATCGTCTCGTCCTTATCGGCCTTATAGAGACCGAAGTTACTGTCTGGTTTCTTGTACCAGATGGCACCATAGAGGCTCTGGACCCAGATCACACCGTCCTGGTCCTTCAGCATCTTCCTGACATTCTCCAGGTTACAGACTATCCTGCGGTTCTGACCGTTGACGTTCATCTGATAGATACCGTTCAGCTCACCGCTATAGATGACATCGCCTTCATGCTGCAAGACAAACGAGGTGGTGTTGGTCAGGTGACTGATCTTTCCGTCAGGGGAGAGGCGATAGATACCTTCAGCAGTAGCCGCCAATAGGTCGTTACCGTAATTCTTCAGGTCCCAGGTGGCATGATTGATGCCGTTGACCTTGACGAATCGCTTGCCTTCCTGACGGAACAGACCGTCGTCGGTGCCGGCATAGATTCTCCCGTTGAGCGATGCTATTGACAAGACACTGCCGATGAGTCCTTCCTTGGCGGTGAAGCGGGAATAGGATGAGGGTATCTGAACGGAGAAAATACCCTTGCCTGTGGCGACCCAATACTGTCCCCGTCCGTCGAAGGTGGCATATGAGAGGTCGTTTGAACAGATGCCGTTGGCGTCGGAAAGCGTGTAGCTCGTATGGGCATTGTCGTCTCTGATGACCAGACCGTAGTTCTTACTTATGATAGCTGTGAGACCGTTGCCCAAGGGATCTTCCACCACGGTGTCGTTCTTGACGACATCTTTATCGCCTCGCTTCAGGGCTTCGATGTTCACTACGTCGAGCATACCCATCTTCAGCGAATTCTGGTCGACTTCTTTATAGACGCTCACTTGGTCATTCTTAACCTCGAAGATATAGCCGTTGCTGGCGACAAAGAACAGTTTGCCGTCTTCTTCATAGATCTCTCTGACTTCTCCTCGGAACAGGTTCTGACTGCCGATTCGTTTCAGGGTAATCTCGCCGTTGGCTTTTCTCTGCACCTTGCCGAAGTAGTTATAACCGCCCACCCAGATATTGTTGTCGCTGGCACGGAAGCACACGGTGACACGCGTCGTTCCCGGGGTACGGATAATTCGCCATTCAGCATGGTCGTAATACATCAGTCCTTCGAAATTGGCCACATAGATGATGCCGTTTTCATCGGTCTCGATGTCGAAGTTCATGTTATTGGCATGATAGTCCTCCGTCGTGAAATTGCGGAAGAAGGGAATGCCCTGCGCTGAAGCAGTGAAGAGTGAAGAGTGAAGAGTGAAGAGTACTGTCAGTAGTTTCACAATCCATTTCACTTGATGGTATGGTTTTCTTTTCATCATAACTATTCACTTTTCACTATAAAACTCTCGTACGGCACCGACTGTCCGATGAAGTAGTTCCATTCGTCGGCGGTCAGGTTGCGGGTGAGCTTTTGCTTCACCGAATTCACCATGATGGGGACGGAGATGTTGACGGCCGTCAGACCACCCTTCGCATCACCCATCCAGAAGGTGGTCTTCGTCGAGTCGAAGTTAAAGTGCATGATCCAGTTCTTCGTCTCGATGAGGGTCATGGGCTCTATTTTCTCCTTGTCCGTGATCCAGAGGTTCACTTTGCCGTCGTAGCTGGAAGAGAACAGGCGTCGGCCGTTCATTTTCATCTTCGAGATACGTGAACGGTGACCTACTAGTTTCTGGATCCTTCCGTTCTTGTCTTTTAGCCAGATAGTGCCGTCGCTCATGCCGTAGGCCTCCATTCCTGTGTTCTTCGATTCGCAATAGGCCGTCACGCTGCCTTCCACAGGCACCTGTTCTGTAGAGATGTCGGTTAATCCTGAAACCTGATGCATCTTCCCCTGATCGTCGAACAACAACGGCAGGCTGTTCCGTCTTGCTCCCATGGTAAACTTAAAGGGCAACTGTTTGACGGAGATAATGATGTTACGCTTCATGTTAAGTAGCCCAATGCTCGTTTCCCCGATAATAAGCAGGTTGTTTTCATTGATGTCTTGTATGCGCATCGGGTGTTCAATGCCTTCAAGAGCAATCACCTTCGGTGTCATGTTTTGCTTGGTAATGACTACCAGATGGCCCGTACGACTGGCGACATAGATATTGCCCGTGTTTTTCTCCACGTACACATCGCGAAAGTCATATTCAGGATTGTTGAAGAGGATGGTATTTTTCAGTTGGTTGCCCTGTCGCTCGCTCAACAGTATTTCGCCGTAGTTGCTCACGCTCACCACCTTGTTGTCTTCGTTGGGCATAAATTCCACGTTGGTCACCACACCCGCATGCTCTGCCCACACATTGATACTCTGGCTTGAGCGCATCAGCGATTGCAGCACGGCAGGGTAATAGACATCGCCTTTATAGCGCTGGGTATAGAGACAGGAAGCGTAGCTCAACAAATCGGCCACTTCGTCGTTGCCTGCCTGATACTGGATGGTGGAGATCGAACCGAGCGAACGTCCCAGGGCGATATAGCTCAACGTGTCGGCCATACGTTTTGAGAATTCTGCCTGTATGCGCTGGTGTTCTGCCATCTGTCGCTGGGCTTCAGCCACTTCCGATGCCTCGCGGGCTTTCTTCTCAGAGGCCACGGCATTCTTCTCGGCAATCAGGGCATTCTGTCTCTCCAGTTCTGAGCGCAGACGCATCTCGTTGGCCACTTTCGTCTGCTGGAGGGCTTCCTCACGCTTCTCGTCAGAGATTTCCCTCTGCTCATTGGCGATCTCCTCCATCTGACGACTCACACTTCTGTCGACGGTCGAGCGCATGACCTGCTTCTCCAGGTCTTCAATCTGTGCCTGAAGGTTCTCCACCTTCTGATGCTCCGATTGCCAACCGTATAATGCTGTGCCCGCCAGTCCAGCCAGCAGCACTCCCGCACACGTCATTATGATCGTACTTTTCTTCACAGCGGTTGCAATTCTTCACTTTTCACTATTCACTTTTCACTATTCACTTTTCACTTCCTCTTCAGCGCCAGCAGGGTGATATCATCGCTCTGCTCTGCCTCACCCACGAAGGCCTTCACGTCGGCCTTGACATTGTCAATGATCTGCTGACAGTCGGCCTGTGTCGATTGCTTCAATAGGGCCTCAAGGCGTGCTTCGCCATATTCCTTCTCTTCCGTATCGGTGGCTTCCGTCACACCGTCGGTATACATCAGTAGCGTGTCGCCTGGCTCCAGCTGAAGGGTCTCTTCCGTAAACGGGATGTCCTCCATGACACCAGCAGCGATGTTCTTGCTGTTGCCTAAGCTTTTGAGGCTGCCGTTGGCTTTCAGCAGATAGGGTGGGTTATGGCCGGCATTGGTGTAGGTCACCTCTCCAGTCTTGATGTTATAGATGCCGTAGAAGACGGTGACAAACATACAGTTTACTGATTCCTTCGCCAACAGTACGTTGGAGTAGGTCATGCATTCCGCAGCACTCACCCCACGGATGCCTGTAGCACGGATGAGTGTACGACTGACGGCCATGAAGATAGCCGCAGGAACGCCCTTGCCGCTGACGTCGGCAATGACGAAACCAATCCTCTCGTCATCGATGCGGAAGAAGTCGTAGAAGTCACCGCCCACATCCTTGGCCGCATTCATCGAGGCGGCAATGTCCAGTTGGTGGGCATTCTCAGGGAATGGTGGGAAGATCCGCGGCAGGATGGCCTGCTGAATCTCACGGGCTACCGCCAGGTCGCCCTTGATCGACTCCAGCTGTGTGTGCTCCTTCTGCATTGTCTTGATGTATCGGATTTGCTCGATGGCTTTCTCAATGGTCACACTTAGGTCGTCAAGGTCTATGGGCTTCGTGGCAAAGTCGAAGGCACCGTTGTTCATCGCCTGACGGATGTTACCCATATCGCCATAGGCCGACACCATGATGCACTTCAGGGCGGGATTCTGCATCTCGTTGATTTTCGTCAACAGCGTCAGACCGTCCATCTCCGGCATGTTGATGTCGCTGAGGATGATGTCGAAGTCTTTTTCCTTCAGGAGCATCGTCAGCGCCTCCAGGCCGTTGTGAGCAAACTTGAACTCGTATTCTCCCTTTCTGATCTGTCTGCGGAAATACTGTGTCAACAGCAGTTCGAGATCGATCTCGTCGTCTACACTAAGAATCTTAATTGGCATAATATTGTTAATTGTTACTGCTTGTTCTTAATTATCGGCTACAAAGGTATTACTTTTTTGCCAAATAATGACAAAAATCACTATTTTTTTTAAAAATAATCAAACTCACCTATCACTGGGGCCAGGCCCGAGTGATAGGTTTTGTAGGCCTGAACGCTAAAAAAGAGGGCTGACAGCTCTCGCAGTCTGTCAGTCCCCTCGATAGTTTTCAGAACGTCTTAGTTCTGGTCGCCTTCCTCGGAATCGCTGCCGGAGTTGATCACGAGGCTGGAGGCCTGGGCAGGCATCTGGAAGGTGCCGATGTACTCGCCGTCGTTCTCAGTCAGCGAGACGTTCGAACCGTTCAGGGTTGCCGTTGGAATCTGACCCTCAGCGGGCGTCACGGAGATGTAGACGTTAGCGCCCGAGGCGAGCGTGTCGCCGCTGTTGATGGTCTCCTCGCTGTCGTTCTTCACGGTAGAGGTGCCAGAGCCGCTCTTGGTGATCGTCAGGGCGAAGCTGGTGGCCTGGCTGTTGCCGCCGTTGCCGCTCTGCGAGCCCTCATTGCCACTCTGCGAACCGCCCTGTTCACCGCTCTGACTTCCACTCTGGCTGCCGCCTTGTGAACCGCCGTTCTCCGTGGTTCCGGAACCCTCGCTATCGTCCTTGTTCGACAGCAGGTTCTTGATGTTGACGAAGTCGGCTTTCTTGATGAACTCACGGCTGGAGAGGTTGTCCTCCTGGGCCTGGTCGGGCAGGAAGCGGATGTGAAGGGCTGCGAGGTGCTGGTTCACGTTGAAGTCCTCCTCCTTCTCGGCACCGCCCTTGATGCACTCACAGGTCAGGTAGAAGGTACCCAGTCCGGCAATCTTCACCTTCTTCGAATCCAGGAGCATCTCAAGCAGACAGTTCTTGAACTTCTTGAGCACGCCTTCCACCACATCCTCGGTGAATACCGATCCGTGTTCAGAGATGTGCTTCGCCACGTTCGTCAGGCTCAGCGTTTCGATACTTTTCAGTCGGGCGTACCACTTCCCGTACATCACGGACTCTGAGTCCTTGATGTCGTTCTTGTAAACTTCATAAAGAATTTTACTCATGATGTTAGCTTATTAGGGTTATACTTAATCCAGGTCAGGACTTTCCTGCCTTTCAACGTTACAAAGATACAAAAAAATCTTGAGATTACCAAGCTTTTTCCCATCTTTTTTCAAAAAAAGATTCTGCCTGTTATCACGTTATTTCATATCGCGTTATGAAATTGATTTAAGTCAAGAACCGGCCGCGGGAATGAATTATTAGTGCATATTATTGCAATGGTGTCGAAATAATGTTTTATCTTTGCCGATTATTTCGCGCTGTGAAATCGGCGCATAAAATGAAAGGAAGGATATGATGATACCAAGAAGAGATTTTAGACAGTACCAAGCGGCGACCAGGACGGCATCGGACTGGTCGGTCAGTGATGTCGTGCAGCAACGTCTTGGTATTAATGGAAGCGGGGCAATAGCGGAAAGTTCTTACGATCAGTCGCTCGACAAAACAACAATCACCTTCACAATTATCCCTCAATTCAACTCTATCCGCAATGGCCAGTCAGCAACTTTCACGAGCAAGTCCCGCCGAGGGATTCTCTATCGCCCGCAAGGTGATGGGCGACGTGGCGGACTACTATCTGGCCAATGGCGGACCTGATGCCGCCAGGGCGCATGTGGAAAAAGTCGCCAACGAACTGAAGATCTATCCAGACTGCCATGAAGCCTATCTCGACACGATGGCGATGATCGCCGAGACCGAGCAGGCCGAACGGTTGAAGGCAGAAGAACTCCTCCAGCAAAAACAGCAGGACCTGATCAAGTCGATGATGGGCGTCATCAAGTCCGACAAGACGGCGAAACAGTCATCAGCCGACAAGCATTCGCAACAGAATCCCCACGATGTCGTGCTGCCGCCGAAGCTCAGCTCAGAGAAAGCCATGCGACTCTGGCGGAAGCTGCAAGAGGCGGGAATCATCGACGAGTATTACCAGCCGATAGGACTCACGCGAACCGATGTGGTGCTGCTGGCCGAAGAGATGAACATACGGTTGGGCGATGAGAACGATAACCTGTTGGACATCAAGGAATGGAAGTCTTACGAAACGCTCTGGCACAGGAAAAACATGAAAGCCGACCTTCAGCGTGCCCTCAGACAGGATAAGACACCGGAATTCAGAGACAAGATCAAGAGAATATTAGAAGGGAAAGCCCTTCGGTAGTGCCTACCGGTAGGCACTACCGCGTGACAACGACCGCCGATTCTTCGTAACTTTGCACCATAAAATATCCTGCGATTATGGCAAAAAGTTCAGAACTCCTACAAAAGATCTACGATGCATCCCACCAAGGATTAGACATCATCACCGACATCTTCCCCGAGGCCCTGGGCACCGATGGGAAAAAGAAGAAATTCCGTCTCCGCACAGGCGAAAAGACCCCGTCGGCCTGTCTGAAGGAACCTTCGGGCATCATCGACTACTGGCGGGTGATCGACTACGGCGGCGGCAGCGGCGAACGCTGTTTCTCACCGATCGACATCTACATGCGCGACAAGGGCTACCCGCAGCACCAGTTCACGCTGGCCCTCCACGAACTAATGGAGAAATACGATGTGAGCGAGGAACTCCGAAAGAACGTCAACAAGCCCGACATCACCAAGCGCGACGCCGCAGACAGCGAGATCGGCCAGCCGCCGAGACTGAAGACCAAGGCGACCTTCTCCAACGACGACCTCGCCGCATGGGGTCCGCGCGTAAAAGCCGAACACCTGAAGGAACTCGGATGGAGTGGGGTGGTGGCCGTGGAGACCACCAAGGACCGTGTGACCACCGTCAAGCAAGCCACCGAGCACTATCCCATCTTCGTCGAGACCTGCGACTACATCGACGAACAGGGCATCGTCCGCCAGTTCCAGAAGGTCTATGAGCCGAAGAACTTCAACAAGGCTTTCCGGTTCTTCACCATCGGCAGCGTGCCCCAGCATTACATCTTCGGACTCTCCGCCCTGCGCCGCAAGTTTCAGGAGCGCGGCGAGGAGAAACTCCCCGAGGTGGTGATCGTCAGCGGTGGCAGCGATGCCGCCAACTGCCTGAGCATGGGCTACCAGCCCGTGTGGCTCAGCAGCGAGACCGCCGACCTGCGCGAAGAAGACCTGAAGCAGCTCGAGAGATACGCCCGTCGTATCATCCTCATCCCCGACATCGACACCACCGGAGTGAAGGCCGCCCAGCGTCTGGCTCTCCGCTTCCCGCAGCTCTACATCGCCTGGCTCACACCCGAGGACATGGGCCGTCTGCACGACAACCGCCACCGCGCAAGGAAGGACCTGAAGGACTTCATCCAGCTGCATCCTCACCGCGAGGACATGCAGCGTCTGATCGATCGCGCCGTATGTACCCTCTACTGGACGAAGACGGAAGACAAGGAGGGCAACACGCAATACACGATCCTGCCCGCCCGTCTGAACTATTACCTCGCCATGAACGGCTTCTACACGCTAAAAGACGACACCCGCAAGGAACCGCTCTACATCGCCATCGACGGGGCGAAGGTGCGCCGCGTGGTGGCGAAGACCATCGTGAACTTCCTCATCGGACAGGCTAAGCGCGACGGACTTGACGAGGCATTGCAGAACAAGCTGCTGCGCTGCCGTGACCTGCCGACCGACCACGTGAGCCACCTCGAGGAGCGCGACGACCTCGACTTCACGAAGTGTACCGCCGAGTCGCAGCTGTTCTTCTTCCGCAACGGCTGGACGGAGGTCACCGCCGAGGGCATCAAGATGCGTCGCTACTCCGACCTTGACGGCAGCTACGTCTGGGAAGACACCATCATCGACCACGACTACCGTCAGATGGCGCCGATGTTCAAGGCCGAACGGCTCGACGACGGCGGCTACAGCGTCGACATTCCCAGCCTGCCGCCGAGCAAGTTCTTCCAGATCATCATCAACACCTCGCGCCTGCACTGGCGCAAGGCCGACGAGGGCGGACTGGACCTCAGCGAGGAGGAACAGCGCGAGGAGCACCAGTGCCTGGCCAGCAAACTCGCCTGCATCGGCTACCTGCTCTTCGGCTACAAGTCGGAGTCGGAGGCCTGGGCACCCATCTGCCAGGACTCGAAACTGGCCGAAAGTGAGGACGAGTGTAACGGCGGTAGTGGTAAGTCGTTGTTTCTCAAAGCGGTAAGCCATTTGATTAAAATGTTTTATATCGATGCCCACGTGCCCTCAATCGTCGACAACCGCTTCCTGTTCGACGGTGTGACGGAGGATACCGACCTGATCATCGTCGATGAGTGCGACCGCCGGCTGAACTACGACTTCTTTTTCGGACGCATCACCGGCGACCTGAAGGGCGAGGAAAAGGGCAACCACCCGTTCCAGATCCCTTTTTCCAGGAGTCCGAAGATTGCCTTCGCCACGAACTATGTGTTGAAGAAGCACGACGCCAGTACCGAGCGCCGCATCTGGCCGCAGGTCTTTTCCGACTATTACCACGAGGCCACGCGCCTGAACGACTACCGCGAGTCGCGCTCTATCCGCGACGATCTGGGCTGTAACCTCATGGGTACGGAGTATGACGAACAGGACTGGCAGGCCGACATTGCCTTCATGCTGCAGTGCCTGCAGTTCTATCTGTCGCTGCCCAAGGGCGAGCGCCGCATCATGCCGCCGCTGGGACGTATCGGACTGCGTGAGCAGATGGCGGCTGTGGGCAAGGACTTCAAGTCGTGGGCCGATGAGTTCCTGGCCGAGGACGGCGGCAACCTCGACTGCGAACTGAAGGCCGAGGACATGCTGGCAGCCTTCAATGCCGAGACCCGCTACGGCTGGTCGCCCAAGAAGTTCGCCCAGCATCTGAAAGCCTACTGCGACATGGCCCCGCACATCCACTGTCTGAACCCCGCCTCGAAGACCGGCAAGAAAACCGATGGCGAACGCTGGATCAAACGAGAACCCAATGGTGGTCAGAAGACCTGTTATTATGTAGAGTCAGTCCAACAGCATGCTATTGATGCAGCAACCATTGAACCAGAAGAGCAGACCTTAATATTCTGATATCATTCTTCTTATTGTTGCGGTTCGTTTCTTCGAAGCGGACCGCTTTTTTGTGCCTGTGACAGATTGTGCCTGTGACAGATGCTATCCGTTCTTTTTATGCTAGTTTTTATTTTTTTATTTAGACCCTCAACTTTTCCTTTTTTATCTGTCACATCCGTCACAGAGAGAAAGAGTCTTTTGTAATTTGCTTATTATCAATTTGATAGTCTTCAGTTTTAGCTGTGACACATCTGTGACACATTTGTGACACATCTGCGATTCAACATCATCTGTCACACAAAATTCTCACAAAATGGACATTCCGTATTGTGAGATTTCAGGGCCTTACGGCTCACCCTCGACGAGCCGTAATCTCGCCCTCGACGACATTACGGCTCACTGCTCACGACATTACGGCTCGTATCGCTGGGGCGGCCCCAGTGATAGGTGCCGAAATTTTTCCGCCCGAAACTATTTCAAGCCTTTTTAACATAATTTAGGGGGGGGTGACACTCTTTAACAAAATTCTTTGTACCTTTGTCGCCAGTTACTATTAAACATATTATTAACTAAATAATTAAAAAGCGTATGACAACAAAGAAAAAGAAGTATGAGAAGCCTGCGATGCAGGTCTTCGAGTTGAAACAACAGCCGCAGCTGCTGGCAGGAAGTAACAACGGTGGTGGCGATATCCCTAGAAACCCCAATTACCCTGGTGGCAACCCCGATCCATTCTCTTACTAATCCACACAGTGTTTAACCAATTAAAAAGAAAACGACAATGAAGACAATGAAGTTTTTATCTTTGGCTGCACTGGCTCTGA